>Ga0075418_10009068_pt1 | contig 11160 bp, 10 predicted proteins | sample SoiMetdeltSBSDD2_FD_81776 | JGI IMG/M metagenome (GOLD analysis project Ga0075418, IMG submission 81776) | Bulk soil microbial communities from a Populus tree surrounding site in Tennessee, USA - Soil MetaG P. deltoides SBSDD2 | ecosystem: Environmental > Terrestrial > Soil > Tree plantation...
CTCAACCCCGAGCGCGTGTCGATGCCCGACATCGACATGGACTTCGACGAGCGCCGGCGCGGCGACATGATCAGGTATGCCACCGAGCGGTGGGGCGAGGAACGGGTCGCCCAGATCATCACCTACGGCACGATCAAGGCGGAAGCCGCCATCAAGGACGCCGCGCGGGTACTCGGTTATCCCTTCGCGGTCGGCGACAAAATCACCAAGGCCATGCCGCCGCCGGTGATGGGCAAGGACATCCCGCTCACCGGCATCTTCGACCCCAACCACCCGCGTTACCCGGAGGCGGCCGAGTTCCGCACGCTCTACGAGTCCGACGCCGACGCCAAGAAGGTGGTCGACACGGCCAAAGGGCTGGAGGGTCTCAAGCGCCAGTGGGGCGTGCATGCGGCGGGCGTGATCCTGTCCGGCGAGCCGTTGATGGACGTGCTGCCCATCATGAAGCGCGAGCAGGACGGCGCCATCATCACGCAGTGGGACATGGGCGCGTGCGAGTCCATCGGCCTGCTCAAGATGGACTTCCTGGGCCTGCGCAACCTCACCGTGATGGACGACTGCCTCGAGGGCATCAAGGCCAACCGGGACCACGAGCTCGCGCTCGAAACGCTGCCGCTAAATGACAAGCCCACCTATGAGCTGCTGGCCCGCGGCGACACGCTGGGGGTCTTCCAGCTCGACGGCGGGCCGATGCGCTCGCTGCTGCGCTCGATGGTGCCCGACGGCTTCGAAGACATCTCGGCCGTGCTGGCGCTTTACCGCCCCGGGCCGATGGGTGCCAACGCGCACAACGACTATGCCGACCGCAAGAACAACCGCAAGCCGGTGGTGCCGATCCACCCCTCGCTGAAGGAGCCGCTTGCGGAGATATTGGGCGACACCTATGGCCTGATCGTGTATCAGGAACAGGTCATGGCGATCGCGCAAAAGCTGGCCGGCTACTCGCTGGGCGCCGCCGACCTGCTGCGGCGGGCGATGGGCAAGAAGAAGAAGGAGATCCTCGACAAGGAGTACATCCCGTTCTCGGACGGCATGCGGGCCAACGGTTATTCCGACGACGCCGTTAAAACCCTTTGGGACATCTTGGTACCCTTCTCCGACTACGCCTTCAACAAGGCGCACACGGCGGGATATGGGCTGGTCTCCTACTGGACGGCGTATCTCAAGGCCAACTATCCGCCCGAGTACATGGCGGCCCTGCTCACCAGCGTCGGGGACGACAAGGACAAGTCAGCGGTCTACCTGGCCGAGTGCCGGCGCATGGGGATCAAGGTGCTGCCGCCCGACGTCAACGCCTCGCGCGCCCGCTTCTCCGCCGTCGGCGAGGACATCCGCTTCGGCCTGGCGGCGGTGCGCAACGTCGGCGTCAACGTGGTCGACGCGATCGTGCGCGCCCGCAAGGAGAAGGGCAACTTCACCGACTTCTACGACTTCCTCCGCAAGGTCGAGGCGGTGGTGTGCAACAAGCGCACCATCGAGTCGCTGATCAAGGCCGGAGCCTTTGACTCGCTTGGACATCCGCGCAAGGGCCTGCTCGCCGTGCACGCCGACGCGATCGAGTCCTATGTGGACGTCAAGCGCAACGAGGCGATCGGGCAGTTCGACCTGTTCGGGTTCGGCGACACCACCGGGCCGAGCGTGATCGCCAACCCGCCGATCCCGGCCGCCGAGTGGGACAAGAGCGACCTGCTCGTGTTCGAGCGGGAGATGTTGGGGCTCTATGTCTCCGACCATCCCCTCTTCGGGCTGGAGAGGGTGCTCGCCAACGCGGCCGACATGTCGATCGCGGCGCTCGCCGAGGAGGGTACCGTCGCCGACGGGCAGGTGGTCAACCTCGCGGGCATTCTTTCCGGGGTACAGCGTCGAATCACCAAGCAGGGCAAGGCCTGGGCATCGGCCACATTGGAGGATCTGGACGGCGCGGTGGAGGTGCTGTTCTTCCCCCAGACCTATGAGCTGATCGGGCAGTACATCGCCGAGGACGCGATCGTCGTGGTGAAGGGGCGCGTGGACCGGCGCGACGACCAGGCCCGCGTCATGGCGATGGACATGTCCCTGCCGGACACCAACACCAGCGGCAGCGACGAGGCGCCCGTTATCCTGACGTTGCAAGCGACCCGGTGCACCCCGCCGATCGTCAGCAAGCTCAGCGAAGTGATCAAGGCGCACCCGGGACAGGTCGAGGTGCACCTGCGCCTGATGACCGGGGCCAACAAGTCCACCCTCTACCGCCTCGGCCCCCAGCGGGTCGACGCCAGCACCGCGCTGATGGCGGATCTGAAGGCGTTGCTGGGGGCCGGAAGCGTCGGATTCGGAAGATAATCCCGACACACTCGATCATCTTTACTACTCTTGTCGTAGGGTCGTTGCATGATGTTCGGCATGGTGATCGGGGCGAATCGCACGATGGGTCAGCCTGGGGCGGCTGCCCGTGACCTAGGCTGGGGACATGACCGCTGACCTTCACGAGCAGGCCACGCTGGTCGCAATGCTGCGGACTCGACCGGAGGGCATGACCTGGCCAGATATCACCGCTGAGGTGGTGGCCGCTGGATGTGCCAGCCAGCTGTGGGATCGTTTGCAGCCGCCGGTGCTGCTTGCTCGCCCGGGTGAACCCGATCCCATAGATCAGGCCGCTGACGACATTCGTGGCTGGAAGGCTGCGGGCCTGATCTTTACTACCGTATTGGACTCGTCGTACCCGGTCCGCCTCCGTGGGATTCATGAGGCTCCCCCGGTGTTGTTCGGCCGAGGTGACCTGCGCGCTGAGGACGTCGGTGTCTCCGTCGTCGGTTCGCGTAAAGCAAGTCAGCGGGGCCTGTCGATGGCGGAGGCCATCGCTGCCGAGCTCACCAACCGGCACATCACGGTCATTGCTGGTCTGGCGCAGGGGATCGACACCGCGGCCCACCGTTGCGCTCTCGACCGCGGTGGTCGCACGGTGGCGATCATCGGCACGGGCATCAATAGGTACTACCCATCACAGAACCGCAAACTGCAAGACACGATTGCCCGTAATGGCCTTGTCCTGTCACAGTTCTGGCCCGACGCCTCACCACAGAAACACATGTTCTTGATGCGCAACGCCACCATGTCTGGATACGGCATCGCCACGATCGTTGTGGAGGCGGGAGAAACTAGTGGCGCCCGCGCTCAGGCGCGAATGGCGGTGGAACACGGACGCCCCGTCATCCTGACCGACCTGGTCTTGGATAACAATCAGTGGGCCAAACCCCTGGTCGGCAGGCCAGGAGTGCACATCGCCCGCAGCCTACGCGACGTCATAGGCATAGTGGAGAGTTTGTGCTCCGCCAGGGCCGAGGAAGACGAGTTCATACATCAGTTGATCCAGGCGTGATGTGTTCGACCTCCCCAACCTGGACCGGATCGCCAGCCTCCTGGTCAGCCGGGCAGGTGGCTATCTGCGCAACACCGTCCGCGAGCCGCGGATCACCTGCCATGTGTGCGCTACCCCGGTAGATGGCTACAAGCAGTGCATCCCCTGTCACAAGCACGAAGCCGAATACGGGCCGCGGCTAGCCGATGCAGTCTGCGCGCTGACTTACGCCATTCGCGGAAAACAGTCGGCCTACGCCATGCTCGGCTACAAAGCCGCCAGGCCGTTGAAAGAACACCACGCAGTCGTATCCCTGCTCGCTTTGTCCGGCATCGGCTTTCACGGAACCTGCGCAGGCGTCCTCGCCGGCATGCCGGTGACCCACTGGGCTACGGTCCCATCGCTGCCGCAGAAGCAGGGCACTCATCCCTTCCACGGGATTGTGTCGTCGGCCTTGCCGCGCGACGCCGAGATCACCCTTCTGGCATCGCCGGACGTCGCCGATCCCAGAACCACCGCAGCCGACCACTTCACCACAGCTGCCACGCTTTTGCCTCACTCCCATGTGCTGGTACTCGATGACACCTGGGCTCAAGGCGGGCATGCCCAATCCACGGCTCTTACCTTGCGCCGTGCGAGCGCCACCAAAATTTCGATCATGACGGTTGCGCGCTGGCTCAACCCCGGCTTTGGAAGTAACAGCGAGTTCGTCAGCGAACGCCTCAGCAAAGACTTCGATCCGCGGCGATGTCCGTGGACCGGCGGCACTTGCCCGCCGCGCGCATAGAGATACGCGCCAGTCTGGTCCACTGCTACCGCCTCGGCCCCCAGCGGGTCGACGCCAGCACCGCGCTGATGGCGGATCTGAAGGCGTTGCTGGGGGCCGGAAGCGTCGGATTCGGAAGATAATCACGGAGTCGGGAAGGCCACCGGGCTGTGGCGGCCGTCGGCGTCCACCGCTCTCAGTCCAAATTGGAAGTTGTCCTTGACCATATCGATGGTGACGGTCCCGGCCGTACCCACGTCGATGGCGTGGGTCCAGTCGGGCGCGGTGGTCTCCCGCCACACCACCTCATAGGTGGCGGCGCCCGGGTTGACCGTCCAGGTGAGCGTGGTGTCGTTGGTCAGCGTCGAGGCGGCGATGCGCACTCCCTTCGGCGTGCCCGGCCCGGCCGCCAATGACCACAGCGTCGTTATGTTCACCTTCGCGACGCGGGCGATGTACCGGAAGTCGCAGAACTCCGGCAGATCTCCAAATTGAATACCGTTCTCGACGCGGGTGTCCTGGTGCTCGTGGTTGTAGTTCTCCCGCGGCTCGCTGAAGCGCGCGGCCGGGTATGCCTGGCGGATGAACGAGACGTGGTCACTAGCGCGCAGGTACCGGTCGCGCCGCCAGATCATGCGAATCGTCATCTCGGTGGAGTCGTTCTCCGCCACGTTCTTGACGAAGCGGCCCAATTGCCTTGAGTTGCCATCGTTCTCGCCACCGATGGCCTGGCGGGTGGAGGTCTGCTGCGGCGTCTCCGAGGTGGGCACGCCCTCGACGAACAACCGCACGGTGTGCGGATCGGGCTTGGTGCCGTCCCAGGCGGAACTGGCACCGATGATGTCATTGCTGAACATGCCCTGTATGTCGGCGTTGGCCGCCTTCATCTGGCTCGCCATGAAGGTCGAGCCGTACAGGCCCTGCTCCTCCCCGGCGACCGTGACGAACACCAGCGTGCCCTTGAAGCTGTGCGGCGCAAGCAATCTCGCCATCTCGAGCACCGCCGCGACGCCGGAGCCGTCGTCGTCGGCGCCGGGTGCGTCGCTGGTGAAGTTCATGACGTCGGTGACGCGGGAGTCCAGGTGCGCCGACACGACGTAGACCCGTTGCGGGTCTTCCGATCCACGCAGGGTCGCGATGACGTTGGTGATCGGGGTGGGCGTGGGGATGCGGGGTGACACCGGCTGGATGAAGGTCTGCTTCTCCACCGTCATCCGGCCGCCGGAGGTGGCGGCGATGCCGAGCATCGTCTGGTAGACCCACTCGGTGGCGGCACCGATCCCGCGGACCGGGTCGTCCTGAGTGGACAATGTGTGCCTGGTGCCGAACTGGACGAGGCGCATGATGGTCGCCTCGATCCGGCGTGCGTCGACCTGGTCGAGGACCGCACGCAACGCGGGCTCCGGGTGCTGGGGTTTGATTCTGTTACCCGGACCGTCGCCGCCGTCGACCTCGGGGTCCTCGGCGAACGCCGCACCGGCGAGCAGAGGGCTCGCGGTCGCTGTCAGGGCCGTGGCCGACAACAAGGCGCGTCGGGTAGATCCCCGGCGCCCAGTGGATCCACTATTCTCCATTCGTCGAATTATTCGCGCCCGTCCGCGCGCACGGCAAGCTTCAGCAGCTTGGCCGCGCGCTGCGCTTCGGCCGTCGTCGGGAGCTCACCGGCGATCAGCATGGGCAGCAGCAACCGGCGGCCCATCAGCTCCGCCGGTGACAGGATGTGTGCCCGGCGCAGCACCGCTACGTTCACCCGGATCGCGTGCTCGTTGCCGGGCGGCACGCCGGGCCGGTCGATCTCGATCGACGCATAACGGTTGCCGTCGGCCAGTTGGCAAGGATGGCAATTGGCCGGCCCGCGTCCCAACCGCGACCCGCATTCATGGCAGACGATGCGATCAAGTGCGGCGTCATAAACACGCCACTCGTGCCGCTCCGGCTCCTGGGCCACCATCTCGCCGATGGCCCGCTCCTCCACGGCGGACACCGCGCCGAACTCCCTGTCCAGAAAGGAGCGCCAGCCCGACTCGACGATCTCGTCTATCAGCGCGGCGCAGCGGGAGCACACCGGCGCACCCGCCGGCTCCCACTCCCCGCACTCACCACACCGCTTCATCCCACTATCCTGCCAAGGATGACGCACTACAGCCGCCTCGAGAAAATCGTCATCGACGTTCCGCCCGCCGTCCACGACGCCGAGGTCGTCTTCTGGGCGGCGGCCACCGGCAAGCAGCTGACCCAGTTCGAGAAGTATCCCGAGTATCACGGCGCCGACCTCAACGAGCACATGGGCCTGCTCATCCAGCGGCTGGAGGAGGGCGAGAGCCGCATCCACCTCGACATCCACACCGACGACCTGGAGGCGGAGATCAAGCGGCTGGAAAGCCTTGGCGCGCAACGGGTCGCACAGCATCACCTATGGCAGGTCATGCGCGACCCGGCCGGGATGGTCTTCTGCGTGATCCCCCACCGTCGGGGCACGCTCGACGACAGCAACGCTACCCGCTGGGACTAGAGCCGGCCCATCATCGCCGCGGCGGCGGTGAGCCAGGCGCGCTTGGTGCCGGGCTGAAGCAGGCCATAGTCGATCGACGACCCGGTCTCCAGCGACGGATCGAACGGTACGGTCACTACTGCCCTGGTTCGCCCGGCGAAGTGCCGCCGCAGCTCCTCCAGCAGTGGCGGTTGCCCCGGCGTGGCGCAGGACAGCATGGTGACCGCGTTGTTGGCAAGCTCGCTCAGGCCGATCTCGTGCAGCAGATCGATCATCCAGTCGGCGGTGAAGGCGGCGTCCTCACGCGGCACCGTCGTAATCACCAGTTGGTCGCACGCGCGCAGCACGGTCTGCCAGTTGGCACTCTCCACATTGTTGCCGGTGTCGACGCAAATGATGTCGTGCGTGCGGCACAACAGATCCAGCACGCGCCGCACGGTGTGCTGGTCGAGCTTTTGGGCGAAGCGCGGATTCTCTTCCCCCGCAAGCACGTCATAGGTCCCGTCGGAGGCGTGCCGCAGGTAGTCGTCGACCCGCTGGGCCAGCTCGTAACCAGGGACGATCTCCAGCTGCATGAGGTCGCGCAGCAGGTGGCTGATCGTGCGGGCGTGCCGGGCCGAACCGGCCCGGAGCCCGAGTGTGCCGCGAAGCTCGTTGTCGTCCCAGGCGATAACGCCCCGGCCGCGCGCGCCACCGATGGTCGCCGCCGCGAGCACCGTCGCGGTGGTCTTGTGCACGCCGCCCTTGGGGTTGGCGAACGCCAGGATCTTGGGCCCGCCCAGCTCGCGGCGCAGGATCGCCAGCTCGCGGTCGGTCTCGCTCATCGCCCGCGCCGGGCGCCACTCCACCTGACCCGGCACTCCGTGCTGGGTGGGGACCTGAGCCGGGGCGGCAGCACGGGCACGGTCGAGCAGCACCCGCCATCGGGGCGTTGTCTCGTCTTCCCAGCCCCGATCCACCGCTGCGCCCTCCCACCCACTTCACGTCGCCCGAGGCCACCACCTTATGCGGAATCAGTACCCATCAGCCAGATGCCCAACGCACCCCCTCGGGTCTCCGCGTCGGCCACGGCCGAGGTGACAATGATCCGACAGAAGCCAAAGGCGCCGGTCGCGCCGCTCCTCTTTCGACCCACCTTTGCTCAGGTTATGGCGCGAGAAACGCCGTTTGATCGACACGCATCACTTCCCGCGCCGGGTCCATCGCCCACACCTCGGGACGGACAGCGATCTGATCGAGGGCGGCGGATGCGGCGCGAACCACAGCAACCTCCTCGACGAAGTCGGCCTCGGCCTCCTTGCACGACGCCACGGTGACCATGCCGGAACCGGAGCATAGACCCGACAACAGATCCTCATGCCGAGCGCAGCACCTCCAGGGCGTGCGCGAGGTCTTCGGGATAGTCGCTGACGAAACTGACCTCTTCGCCCGTGGAGGGGTGTTCGAAGGAAAGCGCCCGGGCGTGCAGCCATTGCCGTTGCAGCCCAAGGCGTGTGGCCAGAGTGGGGTCGGCGCCGTAGGTCAGGTCCCCGGCGCACGGGTGCCGCATCGCGGCGAAGTGGACCCGGATCTGGTGGGTGCGTCCGGTCTCGAGCCTCACATCGACCAGGCTCCCCGCCGGGAACGCCTCAAGGGTGTCGTAGTGCGTAATGCTCGGCTTGCCGCCGGAGACCACCGCGAACTTCCAGTCATGCGACGGATGCCGGTCGATTGGCGCCTCGATGGTGCCGCGCAACGGATCCAGCTGGCCCTGCACCACCGCGTGGTAGCGCTTGTCCACCTCGCGCGACTTAAAGGCCCGCTTCAAAACGCTATATGCGCGTTCGCTTTTCGCCACCACCATCACCCCGGTGGTCCCCACGTCCAGCCGGTGCACGATCCCCTGCCGCTCGGCCGCCCCCGACGTGGCCACCGCCTGCCCCATCGCGGCGATGCCGCCGATCACGGTCGGGCCCGTCCACCCCGGACTCGGATGCGCCGCCACTCCCACCGGCTTGTCGACCACCACGATGTCATCGTCGCTGTAAATGATGCGCAGGCCCTCGACGTTCTCGGCCACGACCTGGGGGGCGCTCGGCGGATCGGGCAGCCGCACCTCGAGCCAACCGCCCGCGGTCACCTTCTCCGACTTGGCCCGCGGCGCACCATCGATCAGGACGTCGCCGGCCTCGATCAGGTCGGCGGCGGTCGTGCGGGAGACTCCGAAAAGGCGGGAGACCGCCTGGTCAAGGCGCATCCCTTCTAGCCCGTCAGGCACCGGCAGCGACCGGCTTTCACCCATTTTTCGCGTCCCGGCTTTGCAGCCGGGTGCCGTCGCGGTGCCGGCCAAGCACCTCAAGAAGGATGGCGAGGATGACCCCGAAGGTCAGCGCCATGTCGGCCACATTGAAGATTGGAAATGCCTGCCCATGCGAGTCGAACAGGCTGAAGAAGTCGACAACGTGCCCCTTCAACGGACCCGGTGCGCGGAAGATGCGGTCCGTCAGATTGCCCAACGCTCCACCCAGGATCAGTCCCAGCGCCACCGCCCACGGCACCGATCTGAGCGTGCGCGCCATGAAGCCGATCCAGATCGCCACACCGAGCGCGATGATCGGGAAGATCATCGTGAAGTCGCGAAAGAGGCTGAACGCCGCACCGGCATTGCGGGTCAGCGACAGGTAAAGGGCGCCACCGAGCAGCTTGACCGGCTCATCCGGGTCGAGCAGCTTCGTCGCGATCTCCTTGGAGAGCGCGTCAAGAGCGAGAACGAACACAGCTATCCCGCCGAGCCACAGTAGGGCACGGCGGCTGAACCCCTTTGGCGCCTCGGTGATCTGCTGCTCCTGGATCTCCGTTTGCACTGGTTAGCGACGCTCCTCAAGTTGCTTGCACGACACGCACAGGGTCGCGGACGGGAACGCCGCCAGCCTTTCGACCGGGATCGGGTTTCCGCACCGCTCGCACCACCCATAGCTTCCCTCATCGAGGCGCTCCAATGCGCGCTCGACCTGAGTGATCCGCTCGAGGATCGCGTTGGCCAGGGTGATCTCCTGCTCGCGCTCGAACGTCTTGGTGCCGGTGTCGGCCTGGTCGTCCCCGGCCGAGTCGGTCAGCCGCTCACGCTGCAACTCGGTGATGTCGCTGAGGGTCTGCCCGTACTCCTCCTGCAACTCGTCCCGGCGCTGGGTCAGCGCCTCACGGATCTTCTCGGTCTCCGCGGCGCTCCGGGAACCCTTCCTCTCCGCGGGAGCCGCCTTGCCCGTGGCGCGGCTCGCGGTCTTTGATTCGGCAGCTTTGGCCATCGTCGCTCCCTTGGCCGTTGTCGTCTCGGTGGACTGTTCGGCCGTCGGCGGTGCCTGGACGGGGGTCTCGCCCGCCGCGGCTGTCTTGCGGGCCGCGGCCGGCCGGTCTTTCGTGGTGTTTGTCTTCTTACCCGCCGTTACTGTTTTGTGGGCACGCGTCGTCGCGGTCGCACCACTGGCGGTTGCGGCTGAACTCTTGGTCGCCCCGCCCTTCGCATTGCCCCTTGCCCGCTCTGCCATGGTTCCCCCACATGCAAAACGCCGTGCGCGGCTGTAGCCGCGCACACGTGAGTAGGGTGGCAAGGATACGGAAAGCGTGAACGCTCCACAAACCTGCCACGCGCTGACTGTCTATTTGCTTGCCTGTATCACGCTCAAATAGATTAAAAGGGAAGATACCACCTAACTGGCATGTTCTGTCCCTTCCTCCCCAAACCAGCGAGCCAGCCGCCCGCGCCTGCCCACCGCCCGAAGCCGGCGCTCGGTCTCGTCGCGGACCTCGGTCGTCGCCACGATCAAGAGACTGTCGCCGGTCCTGAGGCGGGTATCGCGCACGGGTACGAATCCGACACCGTCACGAAGCACCATGGTCACCGCCGCGCCCACCGGAAGCCGCAGCTCGTCGAGGTGTACCCCGGCCAGCTGCGAACCCTCGGGGATGTCCAGCTGCAGCATGTCGGCCTGCATCCGCTCCAGCGGGGCCGTCTCGACGCGGACCTCGGTCGCCTCGTCCGGCGCGGCCACGCGTAACCATCGGGCCGCCACCGGCAGCGTGCTCGCCTGGAGCAGTGTGAAGATCACCACGAGCACGAAGACTACGTTGAAGATCCAAGTGGCATTGGGTACCCCCTCGGCCAAAGGAATCGTGGCAAAGACGATCGGCACCGCGCCCCGCAGGCCCGCCCAGGAAAGGAACGCCTGATCCCGCCATCCCCACCGGAAGGGCGTCACCGAGATGATCACCGACAGCGGCCGGGCCAGCAGGGTGAGCACGAACCCGATCAGCAGCGCCGGAAGCACCACGCCGGGCAGGCCGGGCGGCGAGACCAGCAGGCCCAGCATGATGAACAGGCCGATCTGGGCGAGCCACGCCACCCCGTCGGCGAAACCCATGATCGCCTGCCGGTGCGGCAGCCTCGCGTTGCCCAGCACCACCGCCGCCGCATAGACCGCCATGAAACCGGACGTGTGCACGACGGCACCACCCGCGTACGCAAGTACCATGATCCCCACCGCGGCGAGGGGGTAGAGCCCGGCCGCGGGCAGCGCCGCCCGCTTGAGC
>Ga0075418_10009070_pt1 | contig 11159 bp, 6 predicted proteins | sample SoiMetdeltSBSDD2_FD_81776 | JGI IMG/M metagenome (GOLD analysis project Ga0075418, IMG submission 81776) | Bulk soil microbial communities from a Populus tree surrounding site in Tennessee, USA - Soil MetaG P. deltoides SBSDD2 | ecosystem: Environmental > Terrestrial > Soil > Tree plantation...
ACGTGCACGTCGAGGCCGACCACGCCCAACCGGGCTCGGAGGCGATCCTGACCTTCAACGTGCCCAACGAATCCGAGAAAGGTACGGCGACAACCGAACTCAGCGTCTCGCTGCCCAATCTCACTTCGGTGAGCACGCAGCAAATGCCCGGTTGGACCGTCCGACTCGACCGCGACGCCGCAGCGGGCACGGTCAAAACGGTCACCTGGACCGCTGCTTCTGGGGCTGGTGTTCCACCGGACCAGTTCGCGTTGTTCCGCGTGGAGGTCCTGTTGCCCAAGGCCGACAGCGTCAGCTTCCCCGCCACTCAAACCTACAGCGACGGCACCGTCGTGAAGTGGGACCAGCCAACGCCTGCGAGTGGCACGGAACCCGAATACCCGGTGCCCACATTGGCTTTGAGCGGCGAACCGGCCGATGAACACCACGCCATGACGGCGGAATCGTCGCCGCCTGCCGACAGCACGGCACGGTGGCTGGCAGCCGGCGGCATCGCAATCGGTGTGGTGGCGGTCGCGCTTGCCGTCATGCGACGCCGCGCATAGTCACGGGCGGACGCGGGTGAACCGGTGCAGCAGCCATGCGACCGGGACCGTCGCCACGAGCGTCACGAGGAAGAGAATCGCCACGTTGCCGGTGTAAATGTGCCAGTGCAGGATCTCGACCATCACCAACTCCATGGTGACCAGGTGGATCAGGAAGATCTCGTAGGAGATCTCGCCAAGGAACACCATTGGCCGGCTGGCGAGGAATCTCGCGTACAAGCCGCTGTCGCCCAGCGCCAGCGGCGCGACGGCCAATGTGGCGATCACGGCGTAGAAGGCCGCCTTGAACAGCGCCTCACGCAGTTCGGCCGGCGACGTGGTAGGCGCCCCCGCGATTGGCGTGGACACGATGAAGTAGCAGACCACCGCCAATGGCACGCACACGAACGCATACGCTCGCACGCCCATCGGCTGCAGGACCGCCAGAATCATGCCGCCGATGAACCACGAGAGGTAGGTCGGCAACCACAGCCGTGCACCGTCGGGCAGGAAGTCGGTGGTATGCACCAGGATCAACCACGCGGGCGTGATCAACGCCAGGCCCGACAGGCCGGCCAGCAGTAACCCCGGTCGCCAGCGCCGCCGGCACAACACCACCAGCAGCAGGTACGCCAACAGTGGCAGCATCACGTAGAACGCGACCTCCACCGCGAGGCTCCACATCTGCGTGAGGCCTTGGTGCAGATAGGAATACAGATAGTTGTCGGTGTAGATCTGCGACAGCGTCAGGTTGCGGAACAACCCCAACCACGTGTGACCTGGGTTGGGTCCGGCAGTCCGGAAGTGGTAGACGGCATACGCCACGAGCACGGTGACGGTGTATGCAGGCATGATGCGGCGCACCCGGTGCCAGGCATAGCGGCGCACCGATGGTGGTTCGCCGTCCGATGCGGCGGCCCTGACCCACGGTCCGAACAACAAGAATCCCGAGAGCACAAAGAAGATCGGCACGCCGATCTCCATCCGCGAATACACCAACCCGACATAGCCGTGCGTGTATTTACCCGTGGTGTAGGCGGCATGCGTAAACATCACCAGCAGCGCCGCGACCGCGCGGATACCGGTCAGTGACGCAACGCGTTCGGGCTTGCTGACCGACTCCAGGCCGCCCTGCGCATCCAGGTCCTTGGACAGGGTCATTTCGATTTGCGGCTGTTCTTCCCGGCCTTCCGTGGCGGCCGGTCGGGCTGCAGATTGATCAGGATTCCCTGGATTCGGGTGCGCTCCAAGGCTTTAACAGTCTCGCGCGGCAACTCGACGGGTAGCTCCACCAACGAATGATCGGGCCGAATGGAGATGTGTCCGAAATCGCTGCGATGCAGGCCGCCCTCATTGGCAATGGCGCCGACAATCGCGCCCGGACTGACCTTGTGCCGCTTGCCGACCGAGATGCGATACGTCGCGAAGCCCTGTCCCGGTTTGCGCTTCGGCCGGTCGCGGTCGTGCTTGTCTGGGCGCTCATCTCGACGCCGCTTCTCCGGCGGCGGCTCGACCATGAAGAACTGCTTTCCATCGCGGGCCTGGGCGGCCAGCGCGGCAGCGATGTCGGCCATTGGTACGTCGTTCTCGCGCTCGTAGTCCTCGATCAGGCTTCGGAAGAGGTCGACGCCCGGCGCATTGAGCGCGTCGGTGATCGAGTCACGGAACTTCGCGACCCGCTGGGCGTTCACATCCTCGACCGACGGCAACTCCGCCTCGATCAGCTTTGAGCGGGTGGCCTTCTCGATCGCCTTGAGCAGGTGCCTTTCCCGCGGCGTGACGAACAACAGAGCCGAACCCGACCGGCCGGCCCGGCCGGTGCGCCCGATGCGGTGCACATAGGACTCGGTGTCATGCGGGATGTCGTAGTTCAACACGTGCGAGATCCGCTCGACGTCCAGTCCGCGGGCCGCGACGTCGGTGGCGATGAGGATGTCGATGCTGCCGTCCTTCAGCGCGGCGATGGTGCGCTCGCGCTGCGCCTGCGGGATGTCGCCGTTGATCGCGGCCGCGGAAAAGCCCCGCGCCTTGAGTCTCTCGGCGACTTCTTCGGTGGCCTGTTTGGTGCGGACGAACACGATCATGCCGTCGCCCTGCTCGACTTCCAGCACCCTGGTCAGCGCGTCCATCTTGCGCGGGCCTGCCACCTGGATGTAGCGCTGCGAAATGTTTTCCGCCGTAGCGGTTTTCGCTTTGACGGTGACCTCGACCGGGTCGTGTAGATACTTGGTGGTGAGCTTGCGGATCGCGGGGGGCATGGTCGCCGAGAAGAGCGCGACCTGTTTGTACTCGGGGGTGTCGGCGAGGATGCGTTCGACGTCCTCGGCGAAGCCCATCTGCAGCATCTCATCGGCCTCGTCGAGCACCAGGTAGTCGAGATGCGTGAGATCGAGCGTGCCCTTCTCCAAATGGTCGATCACCCGGCCCGGGGTACCGACGACCACCTGCGCGCCTCGCCTGAGCCCGGCCAGCTGCGGGCCGTAGGACGACCCGCCGTAGATCGGCAGCACGTTGATCTGCGGCAGGTGCGAGCCGTAGCGGCCGAATGCCTCGGCCACCTGCAGCGCCAGTTCGCGGGTCGGCGCCAGCACGAGGGCCTGCGTCGTCCTATTCGTCGGGTCGATCTTGGACAGGATCGGGATGGCGAAGGCGGCGGTCTTGCCGGTGCCGGTCTGGGCCAGGCCGACGACGTCGGAGCCGGCCAACATGGCGGGAATGGTCGCGGCTTGGATGGCCGACGGCGACTCGTATCCGACGTCGCCGACTGCCTGCAGCACCGAGGGGTGAATCTGCAGGTCCGCGAAGGTCAGATCGGCGCTGGTCGCATCCGGTTCGGGGGACGTCATCTCGCAGGAAGTCTAGTGGTTGACGATGCGATTCCCCGCCGCGCGCCTGTCCGACGGCCGGTGACGTTGGCGGTAGGTTGCCCAGTTGTGAAATGGGCCGTCCTTGTTGTGGCGGCGACGATCGCTGTCGCCGGCTGCGGTTCAAGCGACTCGACGGCGTCCAAGACGCCGGAGCCGACGGTCCCGTCGGTCGCCCCGGCGACGGCCCCGCTGTCGTTGCCACCGCCGCCGCCCATCGTCGCGCCCACCACCAGCGCGGCGGCCGACCCGTGCGCGGTCAACCTGGCCGCACCCGAGATCATCAAGGCGGTCTCCGAACTGCCCCGCGACCCGCGAAGCAATCAGGCGTGGAACCCTGAGCCGCTGGCTGGCAACTACACCGAATGCGCACAGTTGTCGGCGGTGATCGTCAAGGCCAACACCAACTCCGACAACCCGAACACCCGCGCCGTGCTGTTCCACCTCGGCAAGTTCATTCCCACCGGCGTGCCGGACACCTACGGCTTCAATGGCATCGACGAGTCCGCCACCACCGGCGACACGATCGCACTGCGCTATTCCGGCGGAATCGAGGGCCTCGACAGCGTGGTGAAGTTCCGGTGGAACGGCAACGGTGTCGAGCTGATCGGCAACACGCTCGGCTGAGCATTGCCGAACGTGGGTTACCGGCACGCATTTCGTTGAGTAGGCGTGCGTTAAGCCCACACTCGACGGCTAGTAGGCGAGCCACGAAATGCGCGCGTCGAGTCGGATCTTGTCCCAGTGGGGCCAACCCGCGGCTCGCATAGCATCCCGCACGCGGGCGAGGAATACATGCGGTCGGTACCGCAGAAGATCTCGACTCACCCGGATGATCAACCAGCCCTGGGCGGCGAGATCTGCCAGCCGGTCGATGTCGCGAGCATGCTGGTCGGGGTCCTCCCAGTGTTGAGGACCGTCGTACTCGACGCCCACCTTCCATTCCGCCCAGCCCATGTCGACGCGACCGACGAAGCCGCCGTACTCGTCGACGACAACGATCTGCGTTTGCGGCTTCGGAAACCCGGCGGCGATCAACAAAAGGCGTGTCCGGGTTTCCTGCGGCGACTCGGCGCCACCGTCCATCAGCTCTACAACACGCCGCAACTGCACTATGCCGCGAGCCCCGCGACGGCTTTCGGCGAGACGCTCGACATCTTGCGGCTTGAGGCCAGTAGCGTTCGCCAACGCATCGACCCGGATGATCGCCGTCTCGAGCCGATCCCGCCGAGCAAGGTCGAACGCCGTCCGTGCCGGCGTCGTCACGGGCATTCCCTGCACGACACAGATCTCGTCATCCCGGAGTCGCCCCCGATGAATCACGATCCCGTCGACCTTGCACGCCTCGTTGCGGATCAACTCGGCCGGTAGCTCCAAATCAATCCACTGAGATCGATGCAGCGCTGCGGCGGCCATTCCGGCGATGGTGGCATTTCGCCCCGACCACAGCCATGCCGCCACTGCGCGTCTATCCGGTGTGAGCTCCACGCCGTCCGGCAAGTAGATGTTGCGATAGATCATGTTGTGGCCGCTGGCCAACGTTCGCCTGGTGACCTTGCCCGACCCCACTGCTTCAGTGCCGATGAACGGCAACGATGCTTCATTCATGCGCTTACCGTCAGCGCGCGGTCCCACGCAATCGGCTGTCGCGGCCCGTCTGAAGCGCGGTTCTGTGGATAACTGCCAATCTGGGGATGGACGAGTGTGGGCTTGTGTTACGCCGACGCCGGATTTTGCGTGCGGGTAACCCACGTTCGCGCCTGACAGTGAGGTGTCGGCTGGCTCACATACAGTGGCAGCGTGTTCGTCGCCGACGATCGCGTCGTCTACAGCGCATCCGATCTCGCCGCCGCAGCGCGCTGCGAGTATGCGCTGCTGCGGTCTTTCGACGCCCGACTCGGCTGGGGACCCCCCGTCGCTGTCGAGGACGAACTGCTCGCGCGGACAGCCAAACTCGGCGGTGAGCATGAGCAGCGCCACCTCGACGAGCTGCGGGCCGACGACACCGTTGCGATCATCGGCAGGCCGACGTACGCGGTCGCCGGATTGACCGCCGCCGCGGAACAGACCATGCGTGCCGTCGAGCGCCGCGCGCCGGTGATCTATCAGGCCGCCATGTTCGACGGCCGGTTCGTCGGCTTCGCGGACTTCCTGCTGTTCGACGGAGAGCAGTACCGGCTGCGCGACACGAAGCTGGCCCGGTCGGTCAAGGTCGAGGCCCTGCTACAGCTGGCGGCCTACGCCGACACGCTCACCGCAGCGGGGGTGCCGGTAAGCCCCGAGGTCGAATTGGTGCTCGGTGACGGCGCGACCGCGACCTACCGCGTCGACGAGTTGCTGCCGGTGTATCTGCCCCGCCGCGCAGCGCTGCAGCGCCTGCTCGACGACCACTTGGCCAGCGGCGCCCCGGTGACGTGGGAGAACGACGAGGTCCGGGCATGCTTTCGCTGCCCCGAATGCGCACTGCAGGTCCGCGCCACCGACGACCTCCTTCTCGTGGCTGGCATGCGGGTCAGCCAGCGGGCCCGGCTGATCGAAGCCGGCATCACCACGTTGTCGGCGCTCACGCGACACGACGGCCCGGTCCCGGAGCTACCCGCCCGCACGGTGACGTCGTTGACCAAGCAGGCACGCCTGCAGATCGCACCGCGCGTCGACGGCAAGCCGCCGTACGAGATCGCCGACCCACAGCCGCTGAACCTGCTGCCCGATCCCGACAAGGGCGACCTGTTCTTCGACTTCGAGGGTGATCCACTGTGGACCGCCGACGGCCACGAGTGGGGCCTGGAGTACATGTGGGGCGTGCTTGACATCGGCGGCGGCTTCAAGCCGCTGTGGGCGCACGACCGCGCCAGCGAGCGCCAGGCGCTCGTCGACTTCCTCACGATGGTCCGCAAGCGTCGCAAGCGCTATCCGAAAATGCACATCTACCACTACGCGTCGTACGAGAAGACCGCGCTGCTACGGCTCGCGGGCCGCTACGGTGTCGGGGAGGACGAGGTCGACGACCTGCTGCGCAGCGGTGTGCTCGTCGATCTTTTCCCGTTGGTGCGCAAGAGCATTCGCGTCGGGACCGAGAACTACAGCCTCAAGTCGCTCGAACCGCTCTACATGGGCTCCGAGCTGCGCACCGGCGACGTCACCACCGCCACGGAGTCGATCACCATGTACGCGCGCTACTGCGAATTGCGCGCCGATGGCCGAAACGACGAAGCCGCCAACGTGCTCAAGGAGATCGAGGACTACAACCGCTACGACTGCCGCTCGACACACAGGCTTCGCGACTGGTTGATCAAGATCGCGATCGAATCCAGCGTGCCACCGCTGGGCCCTCAGCCCGTCGGCGACGGCACCGAGGTCGAGGACACCGACGAGCTCGCCCGCACGTTTATGACGTTCGCCGGCGACGGCGTCGCTGAACGCAGCCCGGAGCAGACGGCAGTCGCGTTGTTCGCGGCCGCGCGTGGCTATCACCGTCGCGAGGACAAGCCGTTCTGGTGGGCGCATTTCGATCGGCTGAACAACCCCGTCGACGAGTGGGGCGACACCAGCGACGTGTTCGTAGCCGACAAGGCCGAAGTGGTCCAGGACTGGCACGTGCCGTCGTCGCGCGCACGAAAGCAGCAGCGCTGGGTGAAGCTGACCGGAACGCTGGCCGCGGGTGGGCTGGACGCTAACGTGTTCGCGCTCTACGACCCGCCGTCGCCCGCTGGGCTCACTGAGAACACCGACCGGCGCGCCGCGGGCAACGCCACCATCACCGGCGTCGACGACCCCAACGTCCCCACCGAGGTCACCATCTGCGAACGCGAGCCCAAAGACGGCGGCACGTTCGCGGAACTGCCGTTCGCGCTTACACCGGGCAGGCCCTTCCCGACGGGCAAGTTGCGCGAGTCCATCGACACCGCGGCCGCGAGCGTCGCCGCCGGCCTGCCCGCGCTGCCCGACACCGCGATCGTCGACATCCTGCGGCGGCGTACCCCACGCACCCGCAGCGGCGCATCGCTGCCGCATAGCGGCGACACGACAACAGACATCACGGCCGCCCTGCTCGACCTCGACTCGTCGTACCTCGCGGTGCACGGCCCACCCGGCACGGGCAAGACGTACACGGCCGCCAGGATCATCGCCAGGCTGGTCAACGAGCACCAGTGGCGGGTCGGCGTCGTCGCGCAGTCACATGCAGTGGTGGAGAACCTGTTTCGCGATCTGATCGCGGCCGGCGTCGACCCCGCGCGGATCGGCAAGAAGGATTCGCCGGCGGATGCGGCATGGAAGCACATCGACAAGGACGACTACGCGGCGTTCATCGCCACCCACGGCGGCTGCGTAATCGGCGGCACCGCATGGGATTTCGCGAACGACACCCGGGTTGACGCGGGCAGCCTCGATCTGTTGGTCATCGAGGAGGCCGGCCAGTTCTGCCTCGCGAACACCATCGCCGTGGCGCGCGCCGCGAACAACCTCATGCTGCTCGGCGACCCTCAGCAGCTGCCGCAGGTCAGCCAGGGCCATCATCCAGAACCGGTCGACGCGTCGGCTCTGGGCTGGCTTGTCGACGGCCGCCGGACGCTGCCCGAAGAGTTCGGCTACTTCCTCGACCGGTCCTACCGGATGCATCCGGCAGTGTGCGAAGCCGTGTCGAGGCTGTCCTACGAGGGCCGGCTGCACTCCGAGGAAGGCCGAACCGCAGCACGCAGGCTGGACGGGTACGAGCCGGGCGTGCGGGTGCTGACGGTCGATCACGACGGCAACTCGACCAGCAGCCCGGAGGAAGCGACAGCGATCGTGGCCGAGGCGCAGCGCCTGCTCGGTTCACAGTGGACCGACGAGAACGGCACGCGGTCCCTCGGACAAGACGATGTGCTCGTGGTCGCGCCCTACAACGCCCAGGTGCTGCTGCTGCAGGACTATTTCGAAGCCGCCGGGCTGCCCGACATCGCCGTCGGGACCGTCGACAAGTTCCAGGGCCGGCAGGCCCCGGTGGTGTTTGTGTCGATGACGGCATCATCAATCGATGACGTTCCGCGCGGCATTTCGTTCCTGCTGAACAGGAATCGTCTCAACGTCGCGGTCAGCCGCGCCAAGTATCTGAGCGTCATCGTCCGCTCGGAGGCGCTGACCGAATACCTGCCGGCCACTCCGGACCGGCTCGTGGAGCTGGGCGCGTTCTTGTCGCTGGCGCCGTGTGATACACCGTCGGAATGAGCCTGACCGACACGCTGGCCGGGATCGTGGGTGCCGCGCACGTCGTCACCGATCCCGATGTGCTGGACGGCCGCAGCATCGACCACACCGGCCGCTATCGCGGGCACGCCAGCGCGCTGGTGCGGCCGGGGTCGGCTGACGAAGTCGCGGCCGTGCTGCGCGCCTGCCGCGACGCAGGCTCATTCGTCACCGTGCAGGGCGGGCGGACCTCGTTAGTGGCAGGGACAGTGCCCGAGCACGACGACGTGCTGTTGTCGACCGAGCGGCTACACGACGTCGGCGAGGTCGACGTGATCGAGCGGCGACTATCGGTGGGCGCGGGCGTGACCCTCGGCGAGGTGCAGCGGGCGGCGGTCAAGGCCGGTTTGGTGTTCGGCGTCGATCTGGCCGCGCGTGATTCGGCGACCGTCGGCGGGATGGCATCGACGAACGCCGGCGGACTGCGCACGGTTCGATACGGGAACATGGGCGAGCAGGTGATCGGCCTCGACGTCGCGCTGCCCGACGGGTCAGTCGTGCACCGGCACAGTCAGGTTCGGCGCGACAACACCGGATACGACCTGGCCGCGCTGTTCATTGGCGCCGAGGGCACGCTGGGCGTGATCACCGCGCTGGATCTGCGGCTGCACCCGACCCCGACGCACCGAGTCACCGCGATCTGCGGGTTCGACGACCTCGACGCACTGGTCGAAACCGGGCGCGTGTTCAGGGACATGGACGGCATCGCGGCGTTGGAGTTGATCGACGCACGCGCCAGCGCGCTGACCGCGGAGCATGTCGGGGTGGCCGCGCCCGTCGACGGCGCATGGCAGCTGCTCATCGAATTGGCCAGTGACACAGACCAAACCGAACAGCTGGCCGATGCACTCGAGGCTGCGCGCATGTCGGATGAGCCCGCGGTCGGCGTCGACGTCTCCGCGCAGCAGCGACTCTGGCAGGTCCGCGAATCGGTCGCCGAAGTGCTGGGTGTGTACGGACCGCCGCTGAAATTCGATGTATCCCTGCCATTGTCGGCGATCGCCGGGTTCGCATCGGAATCCGCCGAGCTGGTGGCAAAGCATGCCCCCGACGCGATCCCGGTGCTGTTCGGTCACATCGGCGAAGGCAACCTGCACCTCAACGTGGTGCGGTGCGGGCCCGACGCGGAGCGCGAACTGTACGCGCCCATGATGGAGCTGATCGCCCGCAGCAGCGGCAACGTCAGCTCCGAACACGGCGTCGGCACGCGCAAGCGTGACTACGTGTCGATGTCGCGCACACAGCCCGATATCGCGGCGATGCGCGCGGTCAAGGCCGCGTTCGATCCGTACGGATACCTCAACCCCGCAGTGCTGTTCGGCTAGTCGCGGCCTGGCATCGAGTGTCTGCCGGACCTCGACGCATCGTCGGGGTCGTCGCGGGAGTGCCTGCCGTTGGCCTCGAACCAGAACGGGCGCCTCTGCGGCTCGTTTTCGGTTCGATGGTGCCGCGCAGAGCGCTCATGGCGTGACGGCCTCCGCTGTTCTGGCGCCGGCGGGGGCATTGGCTGAAAGCGTTGTTCCTCATCGACGTGAAACCCGTTGTGCGCGAATCCGATTGGCTCAGCCTTCGGTTTGAGGGGCGGAATGTCGCTCATCAACTCGTCGAGAATACCTCGCCAAGGCTCGTGCTGTGTCTCTGCTGGCGGCTCCGGCGCGGGCGGCTCGGCTGGCGGTTGCTCGGGCTCCTCGTCGAGCAGTGAGTGCCACGACTCCACCGGATCCGAGTGCCAAGCCTCGGCCGGCGCGTGCAGCAGATGCTCGGCGCGCGACTGCATCGGCTCGGTCACGGTGTCGTCGGCTGGCTCGACAGGCTCGACAGACGCGGCCGGCTCGGCCGGTGTCGCGGGCTCGACCTGTGTCGCCGGTTCGGGGTCGTCGTCCCACGACACCACGTACTCGACGTACTCGTCATCGTCGACGAACGTCTCATCGCCGCCGTATTCCACCGCGTAGCGGGCGTTGCGGTCCGCCGCGTTCAAGTCGTCGTCCTCGCTGAGCCGCTTCGGATTGCCGAAGCCGAGCAGGAACATCGCGGCGACAACACCGAACAACGCGAAAAACGCGGGTAACAGCAGCGACTCCGACATCGCCGCGGCGAACGGTTCGTGCAGCCATGCGGGCAACTGCGTCACCGAACCTTCGCGCTGCGCCTGCATCGGCATGGGCGGCATCTCCGAGCTGATCCGCCACGTCATGAACGCCGCCATGCCGGCGCTGCCGACCACCGCGCCCACCTGCCGGGTGGTGTTGTAGACGCCGGAACCGGCGCCGGCCAGTCTCCCCGGCAGGTTTCGGGTGGCCGTGGCGGCCAGCGGCGACCAGATGAACGCCATGCCGACGCCCATCCCGGTCAACGGCAAGACCAGCCGCCAGATCGGCGTCGTCGGGGTCATCTCGATGGACAGCCAGGTCAACGCGACCGCCAGGACGGAGAAGCCGAAGCCGATCACCGGGCGCGGATGCGATCGGTCGACGATCCTGCCGACGAAGGGGGCCAACACGCCCGTCGCGATCGCCATCGGTGCGGTCAGCAGCGCGGCACG
>Ga0075418_10009071_pt1 | contig 11159 bp, 12 predicted proteins | sample SoiMetdeltSBSDD2_FD_81776 | JGI IMG/M metagenome (GOLD analysis project Ga0075418, IMG submission 81776) | Bulk soil microbial communities from a Populus tree surrounding site in Tennessee, USA - Soil MetaG P. deltoides SBSDD2 | ecosystem: Environmental > Terrestrial > Soil > Tree plantation...
CTCAGTCACCAACATCTGCAGGATCGAACCAGTCACCTCGGCTTTGCGCTGGTCGAGCCGGCTGACGATTGCCGCCGCGGCTCGAGCGACGGCGGCGGCATCTTGGTGGCCGGCTTCCGCCATGAGCAGACCCTAGTCCCGCTTCGTCTTCGGAAGACGAGAACCCGCCGCGACTTGGTCGCCCGGCGACGTCGCTGGTGGGGGGCGTGCTCGGCGATTCTGATGGCCAACGCGACGCCGAGTCGCAGCAGCCAATTTCGGTTCCGCTCCGCGGAGAAAGTGAGTCAACAATGAGCAACTACGTGGTCCTCATAGCAATCATGCTGCTGGTCCTGTCCCCGCTCGCGGTGCCAGTGGCCATCACGGTCGCTCCGTGGCTGGTCTCGGGAGTCCGTCGCATCCGCCGAGCATTCGGACTGCGTCGCCCTGCCCCCCGATTCGCCTGATCACAACCGCGCCAAGCCCGAGAGGTCACGCCATGCCCATCGAATTCACCACACCGCAGCGGGAGACGCTGACCGCGATCGTCGACACCTTCGTCGCATCCGTTCCACACGAGGACGACCCCGACGGGTTCTACGCCGCCAAGGGCAGCGATCTCGGTGCCGACGTCGCAACCCAGCAGTACCTCCTCACGCACCTACCCGAGGAGAAGCTCGCCGGCCTGCTGCAGCTGATCGATGCCGCCGGCCTGTTCGAGTTCAAGGATCAGCCCCAGGCCGTCCGCGAGGAAATCCTCGCCAGCGTCGCCGCCATCTCGCCCGAGGCGGCCGGGGCGATCGCCGCGCTTAATCAGCTCTCGGTGCTGTTCGCCTACAGTCTTCCGGGCCCGGATGGCCACAATCCGTTGTGGGCCGGCATGGGGTATCCGGGCCCGGTTCAAAATCCGCCGGACTCCCGCAAGACGCTGGAGGTCATCACGGTTGCCGGTGAGACAACGCTCGAGGCGGATGTCGTCGTGGTCGGCTCGGGCAGCGGCGGCGGCGTGGCCGCCGCAGTGCTCGCGGAGGCCGGTAAGCGGGTCATCATCCTCGAAGGGGGCGGCTATCACAACGAATCCGACTTCGTGCAGTCGGAAGTGGCGGCGTATCAGAAGCTCTTCTTGCGCGGCGGGTTCTTCCCGTCTGCCGATGGCATGGTCAGCATCGCTGCGGGCAGCACCGTGGGCGGCGGCAGCACCGTCAATTGGTCGAACTCGTTGCTCACCCCGAACACCGTCCGCTCCCACTGGGCCGAGGCCGGGTTGACGGACGTCGACACCCCGGCGTTCGACGAACACCTCCAGGCTGTCTTCGAACGGATCCAATGCAACGACAAGGTCGCCACCCAGAACGGCCCCCATCAGCGGTTGTCGGACGGCGCTTCCCAGCTCGGGTACTCATATCGGGTCGCCAACTTGAACATCGATCCGGAAAAGTACGACCCCAACCTGATCGGGTACAGCGGAATGGGCGATCAGACCGGTGCCAAACAGGGCACGATGCGCACCTATCTTCAGGACGCATCCGACGCTGGAGCGAAACTGCTGCCCAACACCTGGGTCAACCGGATCCTCACTGAGAACGGCGCGGCGGTCGGAGTCGAGGCCACGTACACCGACCCACAGACGCAGGAGACTTTCCGCGTCGTCATCCACGCTCCGTCGGTCGTGGCTGCCGCCGGCAGTCTGGAAACCCCGGGGCTTCTGCTCCGGTCAGGCATCGGTGGGCCTGCGGTCGGCGCCGAACTGCGACTGCACCCCGCCAGCCTCGTCAGCGGGATCTATGACGAACCCCAAGACCCGTGGTACGGCCCAGCGATGGCCGGGATCATGAACGAGTTCGCCGAAACCGACGAGGGATTCGGGTACATCATCGAATGCGTCCAGCACCTGCCCGGCCTGTTCACGACGGTCGTCCCGTGGCTCGACGGCGCACAGCACAAGGAACTCACCAGCAAGTATCGGTACCGCGCCGATTGGGTGTTCATCGTCAAGGACCGTGGTGCAGGGTCGGTCACCATTGACGAAAAAGGTCAGTCCACCTTCTGGTATCCGTTCACCGACGAACTCGATCGTCGTCATTTCCGCGAAGCCGCGGCGACGGCAATCCGGATGCAAGAGGCTGCAGGTGCGCAACAGATATTTCTCGCCGGCCAGCCGTTCGCACCCTGGAACCGCGGCGAGGATCTCGAGGCCTTCATCGAGAAGGTGAACGAGATCCCTATCGGCCGGGGCGGCACCCCGGTGTTCAGTGCGCATCAGATGTGCAGCGCGAAGCTAGGTAGCGATCCGCAGACGTCGGTCGCGAAGCCAACTGGCGAGCTGCACGATGTCACGGGTGTGTGGATCGCCGATGCAAGCGGAATGCCGAGCTGCTCGGGAGTCAACCCGATGGTGTCCACGATGGCCCTTGCGCGACGTACGGCAATGAACATGCTCAACCAAGCCTCTGAACTGTAGAAACGCAACGGTCGTCACGCGTACGTGTCTAATCGCGGGCGCGGCATGTTTGGGCTCGCGCTGCTGGGGCATCCAGACAATTGACGCATACGTCGACGCCATGGCCGCTGACGCTGTTTCCGAACGACTTCCGAGGAGGCCAGGTGATATCCCCGACCCAGCACCTCGCGCCTGCTCTAGATGTCGACGCCCGCCTCACCGAGATCGAGCGCGGACTGAACATGTTGCTCAACGTCACGCCGGTCAATGCAGCACAGGCATGGGCGGACTTCGAACGAAGTGACTTCGGGACCGCCCCCACTCTGCGGCTCAGATCGCTTGAATTCGAGCCGGATCTGGTGCGACGGGACCTCTACAACCTCGACATCGAGAACGTCACCGACCCTGCGCTGCACGCGCTCTTTCGCGCCAAGCGAGACGAGATATCAAGGCAGATAACCGCTTTGGAGGATCGCGACACTTCGAGGTTCGTGTACGCGTCCCTGCAACTCTACGGAGGGATCGGCCAGCCTCTCACGTCCACGGCGGAGGAGCTACTTGAGACCATCCCGACCGAAGCTCCCCGCGCCCGCAGCGTCACTGCTGGTGCGTTCGCGGAGGCGGCCCGCGCGGAGTGCGATCGATACCGCGCCGCCTATCCAGGCTTCCCTGCTCACATCGAGGTGCGGGACGACGTCTCCGAACTGATGGTGTCGTTCGGCCGGCTGCTCATCCCCGAAGCCTCCACTTTCAGGGCGGACCGCGTCGAGCCATTGCTCCATCACGAGGTCGGCACCCATGTTGTCACCTACCAGAACGGCGCCAGGCAACCACTGACGCTGCTGACGATCGGGTTGCCTGGCTACGACGAGACCCAAGAGGGCCTTGCCGTGCTCGCCGAGTATCTGACCGACGGATTGGATTCGCGGCGTCTCCGCGTACTCGCAGCGAGGGTCCTCGCGATCGGCAAGATGCTCGAGGGCGCGGGATTCCTGGAGATATTCGAGTCCTTACGGGACGAGCACGCGATGCCGGTGAGGACCGCTTGGTCCATCGCCACCCGCGTCGTCGTCGGAGGCGGGTCGGTGAAGGACGCCATTTACCTCCGTGGGCTCACGCGCATGCTCGCAGCTCTCGCAGAAGGCAGCAGCCTCGATGTCCTCTTCGTCGGCAAGCTTTCGTTGGACCACATCCCGTTGATCCAGGATCTGCTCGACCGCGAGGTACTCCGAGCACCCTGGGTGCGGCCTCGATGGCTGGACATGCCCGGCGCTCAGGAACGCCTGGACAAGCTGCGCGGGGGCGCGTCGGTCACCGACCTCTACCGAGGAGATGTGGCGGCATGAGGCTTGCCTTTTTCGTCAACGACGTCGCTACCGAGGTAGACGAGTACACCACTACACGCCTTGCGAGGGCCGCGGCCCAGGGCGGTCACGAGGTTTGGTACGTCGGCGTCGGAGACCTCGAGCACGGCGAACGCGATGGGCAGTTCTCGGCCCGGGCTCATGCCGCGGAGTTCGAAAAAGACGACACGCTCGAACTCTTCATGAAGCGCATCAAGGAGCGCGACGCGGAACGAATCGTCATGGACGACCTCGACGTCTTGTTCCTGCGGAACGAATCGATCGACGAATGGCAGCTGCGACCGTGGGCAAGTCCGCTGGGTGTGGTCTTCGGCCAACTGCTCAAGGCGCGAGGCGTCACCGTGGTGAACGACCCGATGTCGCTGATCCGCGCGACGAGCAAGCTCTACCTGGAGGAGTTCCCCGAGAAGATCCGACCGCGATCGCTCGTGACGCGCGACCCGGAAGCGATCAAGCGGTTCGTCACCGAGTTCGGCCACTGCGTCGTCAAACCTCTTTACGGCGCGAAAGGTCGGAACGTGTTCATGGTCGAGGACGAGGACGAAGCGAACCTCGGGCAGATCACGGAGGCCGTACTGCAAGACGGCTACGCACTCGTTCAGGAGTTCGTCGACGGCGCGCAGGAGGGCGACGCCCGGATCTTCCTGCTCGAAGGACAGATCCTTGAGCGCGACGGGAAGCCGGCCGCCTTCCGCAGAGTGCCCATGGGAAACGACCCTCGGGCCAACATCAGCAAGGGTGGACGCTCGGTCCCTCTCGAGATTGGCGACGCGGAACGCGGCATCGTCGAAGCGATGAGCGAGAAGCTCATAGCCGACCGCATGTACTTCGTCGGCATCGATGTGATCGGCGACAAGGTGGTGGAGATCAACACGGAAAGCCCGGGTGGGATGCAGAGCGTCGAAAGGCTCTACGACATCGACGTCTGCCCAACCGTCATCGAAGCCTTGGAGCGCCACGCCGGCTCAAAGTCCTAAGCGGCATAACCCAGGGCTGCGCTGTTTCTCAACGTCAGGGTTGCACCCCGGGGTTTGCCTAGCGGAGCCTAAGCGCAACCAAGAGTCGACGTCCGCTGCGGTGGTGGTGCCCGATGCAGATCTATCGCAAACCTAAGTGCAAGAGGCTGGTTTCCGGCTCACACCGGTTGGGGTATCTGAGCTGCTTCTCGCAGTGTGGCCAGGGATCGGGCCAACAGGCGCGAGACGTGCATCTGCGAGATCCCAAGGCGTTCGGCGATCTGGGTCTGGGTCATGTTTTCGAAGAACCGAAGCATGAGGACGGTCTGCTGACGTTCGGGCAGCGCCGCCAGGAGGGGGCGGACCGTTTCGATGTCGAGCACCTTGTCCAGATTGGCGTCAACAGCTCCAAAGCTGTCACTGACCGATGGTCCGTCGTCGTCGCCTGCCCCCAGCCCTGGAGCGTCAGAGGAGAAGGTGGAGTACGCGGCGTTGGCAATCTGCGCCTGCACCACTTCTTCACGGTCGAGTCCCAAATGACTCGCGATTTCGCTAGCCGTGGGCGCGCGTCCCAATTGGTGCGATAACTCCTCGCGGGACCTTTTCAGCTGCACACCAAGCTCTTTGAGCCGTCGCGGAACCTTGACCGACCATCCGTGATCGCGGAAATGCCGGCGGACTTCGCCCATCATGGTCGGAACCGCGAACGCCAGGAAATCCGCACCATTGCCGGCGTCAAAGCGGTTCACCGCGTGCATCAACCCCATTCGTGCCACCTGGACGAGGTCTTCGAGGGGTTCGCCACGGTTATTGAAGCGGCGCGCGATGTGGTCGGCCAGCGGCAGACTACGTTCGATGATGACTTCTCGCTGGCGACGGTACTCAATCGAGTTCTCGTCTAGCGTCGAAAGACGACGGAACATGTCCGTTACGTCGGCATACTCATTCCTCGGCCCTACTGTCACGCGAGCGCCCCTTCGTTCCGCCGATCGTGATTAAGACGGCTCGGAGCTGAACCTGGCAAGCATGCGCGGAGGGCTCCCCCAACCTCACGGCGCGATATTCAACTCGACCCGCCACCCCTTGCTGGATACGCGACGGCCGAGAATTCCAGCGTAGCGCTTCGCAGCGGGTAGGCATCGTCTGTCAGGTGTTATTCGCCCGCGCAGATTGACGCTTCTGCTTCTCGGCGTCGGCGAGTTCCTCAACTCGATCCGCCTGCGCACGTTTCGTATTCGCTTCGGTGCGCCGTGCCTGAGCATCGTCGAGCTTTGATTTAGCAGCCGCGGCGGCCTTCTGCTCCTTGGCCGCGATTCTGGCTTGTTCAGTTCGCTTGGCCGTATTGGCCGAATTGTGGCGCTGGGCAGCCACGTCGTCGGCCCGCTTCTTCGCGGTGGCGGTGCGCCGCGCGGCCGCCTCTTCAGCCGCACGCTTCCGCTCTTCGGCTGAGGTGCGGGCTTCTTCGACTTCACGCTCCTTGGCTGCGCGAGCGTTTTGCTGGTCCTCGATCGCCTTGTCGCTCTTGGCTTTCAGGTCTGCACTGGACTGCTGTCGTACCCGATTCGAAGCTATGTCGAGTTGGGAGGCGCGGTGGAGCGCATCGCTGCGCTCGGCAAGCGCACCGCCCCGTTTTTCAAGCCGCGAGTCGCCCAATGCGTTTCCCACGGCCACGTCCAACAATCCTAGTGAGCGCTCGTAGAACAGTCGCGCAGGCACTTCCGTACCCATGCGAACTACCACCCGATCCTCGATCAACTGAAGCGGGAACCGAAAGATTCGGTACTGGAAACGCAGAACCGCGAGCGGGGCGTCCATGATTCTCATTGATAACTCCTGTGTCTTGCCGGCGCTCAAGGGAGGTCGGCTTCGTTGGTCAATTTGTCGGCCTGCCGTCTGTTGCGATCGGCTTCCGCCTTGGCACTGGTCGCGCCCTGCACCGCGGTCAGATGATCGTCGACGGCATCGACGATTTCTTCAGCCGCGGAACCGAGTTCGGCGCGTTCATGGGCGTTGGCACGTTGCACCTTGACCTGGGCTTCGAGATCGGCGCGTAGTTTTTCCCGGTCAGCTTCCCGCTGTCCGGTCTGCTCGGCGGCGCGTTTCTGGGCTGCTTGCCGAGTTCGGAGGGAGCTCTCCGCGGCCGCCGTCTGGGCGTTGATGGCCCTTCGCTCTTGTGCGCCTTCCGCCCGGGCCTCTGTGGCTTCGGCATGGGCCTGCTCGGCCTCGGCGTCGGCGACGGCTTCGACACTGTTGGCCTCTTTGCGCTCCTTGGCCTGAGTCTGTTCGAGTTGCCCCTCGGCAGTGAGTGATTCGTTGTGGGTGAGAGCACCGGCGATTTCCTTCGCCCTGCCCTTGACCGAGTCGATCAAACCCTTGCGGGCCTCGTCGGCCTTGCTGTGCTCAGTCATCTGAGCCTCCTCTTGGCGTTAGTCGACAACTCGAAAACTGAGTTGTCCGATGGTTTTTGGGTGCGGCACCACCCCCGGGGTGCTTGAGCAGCGACCCGGGGGTGGTAGCCGTTGATGGTCAGACGCGCGGGGCGTTGGGAGAGCGTGCTGCAGTAGCCGCCGTGACTTCGCGGTCGTTGCGGCGCTTCAGACCGGCGAGACCCAGAAGACCGAGCAGGCCTGCAAGACCCCACAGGCCGGTGTTGTCGCTGTCGCCTTCGTCTGTCTCGGCGGCGATCGTCGTGGTGGTGGATGACGGCATCGGCCCGCCAGGCACAGTCGCCTGGGCGACACCGGCTCCACCGAACAGCAGGGTCAAGGCAGTCAAGGACACACCAATTGTTTTGCGCATTGAATTTCGCTCCAAAGAGATCGAATCGGTCCATGGCGACCGGGAAAGGGTCTGCGGACCAGCTGCTGTAGTCGTGAAGCGCTACTCGCCATGACTCACGGAGCAGCTTCAACTCGCGGACCAGTAATACCCCGCCCCGTTCGGACTAAACCTGGCGCCGTGCCGGAGACGAGTGACTTTGTATTTATTCGAGATTCGTACGGTTGCGCCGGTTCGCTGATTAGCTGCCCGGCCATTCGCCGGTCCATCGCTCGAATAGGCGCGCACCCTGTCGGTCGATAACGGTCTTGACCACCGAGAAAATCGCACCCTGGATGGCCGCGGCCAGCAAGATCTCTTTGAACGGATACTCGGTCTCGAGCGGTTTCGGCGGGTCGGATTTGTCGCCCGGTGCCGCGTGCTTCCATACCTGCTTGAAAATGGTCCCGGCGATTAGTCCGCCGATCAGGGATCCAGCTAGACCCATTGGGCGGTAGAGAACCTTCGCTGCTGTATTCGACGTGTTGCTGGACACCTTCGCCTCCTAGACAGTCGTTCGGCGATGGGTGAGCTAATACCCCGCGTCGCTCACATTGAACCTCTGAAAATGCGTGCGGTCTCAGGCATTTGACGTTTGGCGATCAGCTGGCGAGGTACTCAGCTTCCGGGACAGTCGGCCACACGGACGATTCCCGCGAAGTAGGAGCAGAAACAGTGAGCGCAACGGACAAGGCCAAGAACAAGGCCCAGGAGCTTGGCGGCAAGGCCAAAGAAGCGGTCGGCCGGGCCACTGGCGACCGAAGCACTGAAGTCAGGGGCAAGGACGACCAGACGAAGTCCCACCTCAAAGGCGCCGGCGAGAAGATCAAGGACGCCTTCAAGAAGTAACCAACTGCGCCGCTACCCTCAGCGCTGACAGGGCCGTCAAAACGGGTATGCCGTCGGGATGACGGTCATCGGTTTCCACTGTTCGCACGAGCAGATCAACCCGGCACAGCTACTCCGCGACGTTCAGCGCGCCGAGCAGGCCGGCTTCACCGCCGGTATGTCCTCGGACCATTTCAGTCCGTGGAGCACGCGGCAGGGCGAGTCCGGCTTCGCGTGGTCCTTTCTCGGCGCCGCACTGGCCACCACAAACCTGCCCTTCGGCGTCGTGAACGCGCCAGGGCAGCGCTACCACGCTGCGATCATCGCCCAGGCGATCGCGACGCTCGCGCAGATGTTCCCGGGTCGCTTCTGGGCGGCGCTTGGTTCGGGCGAAGCCTCCAACGAACGAGTCACCGGGCAGGTGTGGCCACGCAAGGAGGTACGCGACCAACGCCTCGTCGAGTGCGTCACCGTCATCCGTCGGCTTCTTCAGGGCGAGGAAGTCAGCCACGAGGGTCTGGTCCACGTCAACAGGGCCCGACTGTGGACCCTGCCCGAGATCGTGCCCGACCTCGTCGGCCCGGCCGTCACGCCCGAGACCGCAGCCCGTCACGCCGCGTGGGCGGACGGCCTGATCACGGTCAATCAACCGAAGGGCACCCTGCGAAAAGTCCTCGACTCGTATCGCGAAGCAGGGGGCCGCGGGCCGGCCCGCCTTCAGATCCATCTCAGCTGGGCGCCGACCGAGGAAGAAGCGCTCGCCATTGCCCATGACCAGTGGCGCAGCAACGTGTTCGGCCCGCCGGCTTGCTGGGACGTCGAGTCGATCGAGGCCTTCGACGTCATCAGCGAGAACGTCACCCCCGAGCAGGTGAAGCAATCCGTATGCGTCTCAAGTGATTTCGGGCGGCACATCGAGTGGCTTCGCGAATACGTCGACCAAGGTTGGGAAGAGCTGTACCTGCACTTCGTGGGCAAGGAGCAATCTGCCTTTATCGACGCGTTCGGCGAGCACGTGCTGCCACAACTATCACCGACGGCGCCCCGGGCGGCGATCGCATGAGGCGCAGCGACACCGGCGACCTGTGGTGGAAGAACGCCGTCTTCTACTGCGCCGACGTGGAAACGTTCTACGACGCCAACGGCGACGGCTGCGGCGACATCCGCGGTATGACGGACCGCATCGAGTATCTTTTCGACCTCGGCGTGACGTGCCTGTGGCTGATGCCCTTCTACCCGACCGCGCGCAAGGACGACGGCTACGACATCACCGACTTCTTTGGTGTCGACCCACGTTTGGGGACCCACGGCGACTTCGTCGAGCTCGTCCGCACCGCCAAGGCGACCGGCATCCGGGTCATCATCGACTTCGTCATGAACCACACGTCGGACGCGCACCCATGGTTCAAGTCCGCGCGCCGCAGCACCGACGACCCCTTCCGCGACTTCTACGTGTGGAGCGCGACGAAGCCTAAGTCCAGCCGCAAAGACGTGGTCTTCCCCGACGAGGAGGACAGCCTCTGGCAGCTCGACACCAGGACGGACGAGTGGTTCCTGCACCACTTCCTCAAACACCAACCCGACCTCAACGTCGCCAACCCCAAAGTGCAGGAGGAGATTTCACGAACGCTGGGCTTCTGGCTCGAACTCGGAGTCTCGGGCTTCCGCGTCGACGCCGTTCCCTTCCTGTTCGCCAAGGACGCCGCGCCCGGAGATCCCGGCGTGTTCGATCCCAACCAGTACCTCGGCGACGTCAGAAACTTCGTCACGAGGCGGCTCGGGGACGCAGTCCTGCTCGGCGAGGTGAACCTCCCCTACAAGGACCAACTAACGTTTTTCGGCGGCCCGGACGGCGACGGGCTCAACATGCAATTCGACTTCATCGGGATGCAGGCCATGTACCTCTCGTTGGCGCGCAGCGACGCTCGCCCCATCGCCAAGGCCCTTCAGCAACGACCCGCACTGGACCTGACGAGCCAGTGGGCCAACTTCGTGCGCAACCACGACGAGCTCACCCTCGACAAGCTGAAAGACACTGAGCGTCAAGAGGTTTTCGACGCCTTCGGCCCCGAACCCGACATGCAGCTCTACGGACGCGGACTCCGCCGACGGCTCCCGTCGATGCTCGGCGGTGATCAGCGGCGAATGCGGATGGCCTACTCGCTCGCCTTCTCCTTGCCAGGCACCCCGGTGCTGTTCTATGGCGAGGAGATCGGCATGGCCGAAAACCTCGACGTCCCAGGACGATTGGCCGTACGCACGCCCATGCAATGGACGGCGGGCGACAACGGCGGCTTTTCCAAGGCCCAAAAGCGAAGGCTTACCCGCCCCCTGCCCGACGGCCTCTACGGTCCGGAGCGTGTCAACGCCGCCGACCAACGCCACGACCACGAATCCTTCTGGTGGTTCATGCGCAACCTCATCTACACCTACCGACAGCAGCCGGAGATCGGCTGGTCGACCGCTGAGGTCCTGGAACAGCCCAACCCGGCGGTGTTGGCCCACGTATGTCGAGAGAAGTCGGGATGGGCGATGGTCGCCCTGCACAACTTCGGCGCGGACAGATGCATCGTGCCGATTCATCTGGACGGCGTTTCGTCAGGCTGCACGCTCATCGACCTGCTAGACGGACTCTCTGAACACAAACTCGATTCCCAGGGCAGCATCGACATCGGCCTTGATGGCTATGGCTACCGTTGGCTACGCCTTCGGCGACCCGAGGACCAGCCGATCATCTGAGCGGGGTCGGCGATGCCCTGGGAGAACAGATTGTGC
>Ga0075418_10009076_pt1 | contig 11153 bp, 11 predicted proteins | sample SoiMetdeltSBSDD2_FD_81776 | JGI IMG/M metagenome (GOLD analysis project Ga0075418, IMG submission 81776) | Bulk soil microbial communities from a Populus tree surrounding site in Tennessee, USA - Soil MetaG P. deltoides SBSDD2 | ecosystem: Environmental > Terrestrial > Soil > Tree plantation...
AGTCAGTGGTCATTACTCATTGGTTCTTAAGTGCCAAGACATTGGTAACATCGAAAAGTGCCATGACATTGGTTACACTATTGGCCAACAAGTTATTTATCATTTGTCATTGCAGTCTGGTTGCTTGGACAATTCAAATGAACCAATGACGAAATGACCAATGACCAATGACCAATGACTAATGACCAATGACTAATGACCAATGACTAATGACTAATGACCAATGACCAATGACCAATGACTAATAACCAATGACTAATGACTAATGACCAATGACTAATGACCAATGACTAATGACCAATGACATTCCTTCCATTGCGGCCTCGAGCTATCTCAACGCAGCGCCTCTTTGCTACAGCTTCGTTTACGGCTCACAGAAGGACCGCTGCACGATCCTCTCGGATGAGGCCCCGGCTCGATGTGCGGAGTTGCTGGCTGATGGCAGCGCCAACGCAGCGTTGATCCCGGTCATCGAGTATCAACGGATTCCCGGACTCAAAATCGCCCAAGGAGCATGCGTGGCCTCTAAGAGAAGTGTGAGAAGCGTGCTCCTCGCATCGAGGGTTCCCATAGATCAGGTTCGATCAGTTGCGCTTGACACCTCGTCGCGGACATCGGCAGCGCTGATTCAAATAATTCTCGGACGCTTTTACGATCTCCGGGTATCCTATCGGTCGTCGCCGCCTCAACTCGCCAACATGCTGGAATCAAATGACGCGGCGCTTATAATTGGCGACCCGGCAATGTTGATCGATCGCTCGGCGCTTCACGTTTACGATCTGGCCGAGGAGTGGCGAAAACACACCGGGTTGCCATTCGTGTTTGCTTTTTGGGCGATTCGCTCTGATTCGGCGGAGTGGTTTGGGCCCGGCAAGTCGGAGGATCGACGAGTCGATTTTTTGGCCGCGAAGCTTGAAGGTACTGCTCACGCAGACGAACTCGCGGCCCTGTACAGCGAGCGTTTGGGGTTGCCTCGAGAGGACTTGTTCAGCTATTTAACTGAAGCCATCAGTTACGATCTTGATGATGAAAGTTTGCAAGGGCTGCGCTTGTACTATGAACTGGCGAGTGAGGCTGGGCTGATCCAGGAAGCGCGCAGCCTCGTTTTTTTGGAGTAACTGGCTAGCAATCAACCGCCGGCTGTAGCAGAGACTTTAGCCTGTGACCATTCGAGATCGAACACAGACTAGAGTCTACGCTACGTTGGTTTACTGCTGAGACTCGACTTGATCCGCGCTTTGCGTTGCTGCCTCAGCTTGAGGATGCTCGCTCGCCTCGTCTACGGTGTGTGAGCCGAGGATCCGACGGCCTTCTTCGCTCCGCGGGTCAATCGTCCGGAGGTGTTTTCTGCCTTGCATCTCCCAGATCGCGGTAACCACGCCGTCCTTTTCAACGGCGTGAAACATTGTTTCGTTCTCTGACATCAAGTTCTCCTTTGAATAGCTTCGAATAAGAATAAGGGTGAATTCTAGCGTCCGCGATTTGAGTATGTCAAAGCGAGGGTCTATGTTGATCTGTGACGCGTAATAAAACGGCGATACGAATCGAGTTCGCAGCGCCGTTTTCGACACGTCGGCATGTGAGGGTAATCGATGAGGCAATACCTGGACTTGATGAAGCATGTTCTGGAGCAGGGCGCGAAGAAACACGATCGCACCGGCACCGGCACGCTTTCGGTCTTTGGTCATCAAATGAGGTTTAACCTGGCCGAGGGTTTCCCGCTCCTGACAACAAAGAAGCTACACATCAAGTCTATCGTTTACGAGTTGCTCTGGTTCTTGCGAGGGGACACCAATGTCAAGTATCTCCAGGAGCACGGGGTCAATATCTGGAACGAATGGGCGCGTGAGAACGGAGAACTAGGGCCGGTTTACGGTGCACAATGGCGATCGTGGAAGACACCTGACGGGCGCGCAATCGATCAGATGAGTCAGGTGATCGATCAGATCAAAAGCAATCCGGACTCCCGCCGATTGATCGTCAACGCCTGGAACGTCGGTGAGATTCCCAGCATGGCGCTGCCGCCGTGCCATCTTCTGTTCCAGTTCTACGTTGCGGATGGAAAGCTCTCCTGTCAGCTCTACCAACGCTCCGCGGATATCTTCCTTGGACTTCCGTTCAATATCGCTTCGTACTCTCTGCTGACGATGATGGTAGCCCAGGTGTGCGATCTTGAGCCGGGCGAGTTTATCATCACCCTTGGCGACGCCCACTTATATTCAAACCACTTCGAACAAGCGCGGCTGCAGCTTAGCCGCGAGCCGCTTCAGCTCCCGCAGATGCGGGTCAATCGATCGGTGCGATCGATATTCGAGTTTGATTACGACGACTTCGAGCTTGCCGGCTATGAGGCTCATCCTCACATAAAGGCCGAGGTGGCGGTGTGATCATCTCTCTAATCGTGGCGATGGATGAGAAGCGAGGCATCGGCAAGGCGGGAAAGCTGCCCTGGCGGTTGTCCTCGGATCTGAAGACGTTTCGCGAGCTAACGATGGGTCATCACTTGATCGTTGGCCGCAAGACTTTTGAATCGATCGGCAAACTGCTTCCGGGAAGACAGATGATTGTGGTGTCGCGAGACCGAGGCTTCAAACCTGAAGGCTGTCTTGTGGCCGGTTCTGTTCAAGACGGACTCAACATCGCACTAGAACGCGGTGAAAGCGAAGTGTTCGTTATCGGCGGCGGTGAGATTTACTCCCAAACACTCCGGTCCGCCGATCGATTGTATCTGACTCAAGTTCACGCCGAAGTTGACGCCGACACTTTTTTCCCTGAATTGAACTTCGAAGAGTGGAATCCGGCGGATAGCAGTTTTCAACTCGCCGACGAGAAGAATGAATACGCTTTCACATTCACGGTGCTCATAAGAAAGAGGCATTGATCACGACACGGAATGAGAGACAAAGATGATCGAGATTGAAATAAAAATGCTCGACGCGGACTTACAACTCCCTCGATACCAACACGAGGGCGATGCGGGTTTAGACCTGCCGAGCCGCGTCGACTATGTTATTGAAGCGGGTGAGCGGGCGATGATCCCCACCGGTATCGCTGTCGCCATCCCCAGAGGCTACGCAGGATTCGTCCTGCCGCGAAGCGGGCTTGCCGCGCGTCACGGAATCGCGCTTGTGAATTCGCCCGGGCTTATTGATTCGGGCTATCGCGGAGAGATGGCAATAATTTTGATCAACACCGACAAGCGTGAGGCGTTTCACATAAGACGAGGCGACCGAATAGCCCAGCTCGTGATTCAGCAGGTTGTCGAAGCGACTACTGTCCAGGTCAGTGAACTCGATGCAACAAAGCGTGGAGAAGGTGGCTTTGGCAGCACCGGGAGAGCGGACGAACGCAAAGCAGGAGAGGAGCGATAAATGGGTTGGAATGAAGAGGAAGACACAAGAATTTACAAAGTCGTGATTAACCACGAAGAGCAATATTCGATCTGGCCGGCTGATCGGGAGAATCCTGCGGGGTGGACGGACGCAGGCAAGACCGGGCCAAAAGCCGAGTGCCTTGCGTACATCAAAGAGGTTTGGACCGATATGCGTCCGCTCAGCCTGAGAAAGAAGATGGAAGAGGGGTGAAGCACCTGAAGACCCGCATTGCCAGGTCTCCACGTAGTAACGAATTCATTCGTTGACCTTGGCGAATGAGGTTGAACTTAAGGGAACGAATTAATTCGTTACTACGTGCAGTCACGTCATGACTGATGGTGCTTCACAGCTTCGCGAGCGTGAGCCCTTTCTGATCCTGATACTTTCCGCCTCGGTCACTGTAGCTCGTTTCGCATTCCTCGTCTGATTCGAAAAACAGAATCTGAATAAAGCCTTCCTCCGCATAGAGTCTAACCGGCAGATTGGCCGCGTTGTATAACTCAACCACAAGCCGTCCGCACCAGTTGGCTTCGAGCGGCGTTGTGTTGGCAATCAACCCGCACCGCGCGTAAGTGCTCTTGCCGATCGCCAGCGCCGTCACATTGCGAGGAATCTCGAATCGCTCGATTGTGACCCCAAGCGCGTATGAGTGCGGCGGAAGCAGCCAGTAGTCGGTGCCGTCTTCAGCGCGGCGAATCGGAACATCCAGCAGGCTGTTGGGGTCAAAATTCTTTGGATCGATCTCGGTACCGGTCACCGGCGAGAATACCTTGAACTCGTCACGCGCTAATCGGCAGTCATACCCGTAGCTCGATAGACCGCAGCTTATGATGCGGCGATCATCCATTGATCGAATGAGTTTTTCTTCAAACGGATTGATCAGGTTTTGCGCGCGGCTCATCCGCTTGATCCAACGATCCGACTTGATCGACATCTATCCTCCAGCAAGGGGAATTTTCAGCCGAAAATCTAGCCGCCCCGGCTGATCGAAGTCAAACAGCGATCTCAAAGCCAGTCACTGCTTTTCGCAAAAGACCGATTTGGCTAAGATGCTCGCATGTCCGATGGATCGCCAAAAAACATCCGCGAGCTGCTTGAAGCACAGGTCGAGCGATCACCTGATAAACGGTTTCTATTCTTGGAATCCGATGATCGCGTGTTCACCTATCGTCAGTTCGACGATCAAGTAAATCGCGCTGCGGCCACTCTGCTTTCCGTGGGCGTGCGTAAGGGCGATTGCGTAAGTCTGCTGCTAACCAATCGAGCCGAGTACCTTATCTTTTACTTCGCGTGCTTCAAGATCGGCGCCTGGGCAGGTCCGATCAACGCGCTGCTCAAGCCGGAGGAGATCCAGTTTATTATTGCCAACTCCGAAGCCGGAACGGTCGTAACCCAGCGGGATCTGCTTGCTCATCTCGACCAGGCTCGCCAACACGTAGAATCGTTGCACCACGTGATAGTGATAGAAGATGACGGCGAGTGGTCAGTATCCGGAAACACTCTGCGCACCTCAACACCCGGGGTTCAACGTCCGGCGCTCGATCCGAAACTCGGCGAAGCTGATGAGGCGGTCATCATCTATACGTCGGGTACGACCGGCAAACCAAAAGGAGTGCTGCTCACCCATGGAAACATTCTTTCGAACGCCAAACAAATTGCCGAGTGGCTGCAGCTTACCGAGGACGACCGCTCGCTGATGATAATGCCGCTGTTCCACGTCAATGCGCTCATGGCGACTGGGATGGCCGTGCTGTGGGCGGGTGGGAGCATCGTGCTTGCGCCTCGCTTTAGCGCATCTCGTCACTGGGAGACGATTGCGCGATTTGACGTGAGCTACTTCGGATCGGTCGCTACGATGCTGTCGATGCTCAACCAAACTTATCCGGAGGGCGCGCCGGCGAGGCTTGAAGCAGAGAAGTTCAGATTCGCATTGTGCGGGTCCGCGCCTGTTCCGGTCGAGATACTGAACACGTTTGAGGCACTGTTTGTTTGTCCGGTTATTGAGGGCTACGGACTATCGGAATCGACTTGCCGCTCGACGTTTAATCCGATCGAGCATCGCCGAGCTGGCTCGGTTGGTCTACCGATCGGAAACGAGATTCGCGTTTTTGACGACAACGATCGATCGCTTGGTCCAGGCCAGGTGGGCGAGATCGTGTTGCGCGGGCCGAACATAATGAAGGGCTACTACAAGAATGAAGCCGCAAATCGCGACGCGTTCCGTTCGGGATGGTTTCACACCGGGGATTTGGGCTACGCCGACGAAGATGGCTACTTCTACGTTGTAGATCGCAAAAGCGACATGATCATTCGCGGTGGCGAGAACATTTACCCGCGCGAGATAGACGAGGTTCTTTACCGCCATCCGAAGGTGAAAGACGCGGCGACTGTTGGCGTGTTTGACGAACTCTATGGCGAAGAGGTGAAATCCTTCGTCGTGCTTGGTGACGGCAAACAGTCAACCGAGCAGGAACTCATTGAGTTTTGCCGAAATCGATTGGCCGACTTCAAGTGTCCTAAATCGATAGAATTCGTGGGGGATATTCCAAAAGGGCCGACGGGGAAGTTGCTCAAGCGGGAACTGACAAACAAAACCGATCGAATGTGATCATCGCGGGCCGCGCTATCGGATTTGAACCCAGAGCATTCGTGTAATCCAAATCGCGAGCGCAAAAGTTGCAAGCACCAATGCGCCGCAGGCGACCGCTTCCCCGACTCGCAACTGCTTCGAACCGACCAGTTCTGGACGCCTATCTTCCACCCATGTGATCGAAGAGGCGATCCAATGGGAAGCGAGGAACCAGACGGTGATCCCGATGGTCAGTCCAACGATGATTGCTAAGACGTACAAGTGTAAACCTCAATCAGTTGCGCGCGCGGGGTCGGAGAGCACTCGTTCTCTATACGGAGCCCCGGTTGCGCGGAATCAATTCGCGCCTCTTGCGACCACGCGCAGTTGTCTTGGCGTCAGCAGCCAACTCATATCACCGCGCAGCCTGGGGACCGTCTCAGTTATGTTTAGACAACAGACGCTGCCCTTCTTCAACTGGATGGAAAGCTCGCTTCCGTCAGCTTGAATTATCCGGGAAATCACACCGCCAAGATCAGGTTGATGACCGATAAGCGCAAGGGCTTCAACGCCGGAGAGTCCCTTGATCTCAGCAAACAGTTTCTCCGGTGAAGCGCCGGGCGCAAGGTTGGAAGTCAGTTTGATCTCTTTCTTTGTGAGACCCGCCGCGATGCCTACGATTTCGGCCGTCTCGACTGCGCGCACGAGTGGACTGGTCAGTATCAGATCAACTTCTACCCCAAGCTTTACGAGGCCCTTAGCAACCTCGCGCATCCGATTCTTTCCTTCGGCGGTAAGCGCACGTTTCTCGTCGGAGAATTCGTTTTGCTTGCCGAGCGGTTCGGCGATCGCGTGCCGGATGACAAACAGTTCCATTAGAACTCCAATTTAGCGACGCTTGATTATAGGCTATTGATTGCAGCGCGGTCTATGTGGGAAGAAAGCAGAAGGCAGAAAGCAGGAGGCAGAAGGCAGAAAGCAGAAGGCAGAAAGCAGAAGGCAGACGGCAGACGGCAGAAGGCAGCCTTCTGGCTACTGCCTAGTCTGCTTTCTGCCTTCTGCCTTCTGCTTTCTGCCTTCTGCTTTCTGCCTTCTGCCCCCCTCTCCCTCCGCTGCTTGTTGCTCCGGCGGGCGAAAGGTAGACTTTTCCGAGCGTGGATTACGGCAAAGACAGGCAGAAAGCAGAGAGCAGAAGGCAGAAAGCAGAAGGCAGCCTTTCTGGGCCACGGCTACTCTGCCTACTGCTTTCTGCCTTCTGCCTTCTTCCTCAAAGCTCATGAATCTCAACTAATGAATCTCAATCCAAAACCGTTTTACCTTGGCCGAGTCTTTGGCATCCCGATCTACGCCCACTACAGCTGGCTGCCGGTCTTTCCATTTTACGCGTGGGCTATTGCGTCGGGTCTTCTGCCGCGAGAAGCGCCGGGATTGTCTTTAGTGCAGTATTGGGCGCTCGGGCTACTGACGACCTTGTTGTTGTTTGCATCGGTACTTGTTCACGAGCTTGCGCACGCAATAATGGCAAGGGCCGAGGGGCTCGGTACGGGCAACATCACTCTCTATATGTTTGGAGGACTGGCGTCGCTAAACGGCCAGCCGGCGCAGCCCTCTTCAGAGTTTAAGATCGCGGTCGTCGGCCCAGCCGCCAGCTTCGTCATAGGAACAATCTTTTTCGCCGCCACCCAGGCCCTGCTCGGAGGCACAACTCACCGGGGGTTCGGCCAGGTTCTTCGTCATCTCGGTCTGGTCAACTGGTTTCTGGCTGGCTTCAACATCCTGCCGGGGCTGCCGCTGGATGGCGGCAGAGTGCTCAGGGCGCTTCTGTGGAGATACAACAAGAACTTCAGGGCGGCGACGCAGCTCGCGATCCGATCCGGTCTTATGATCGCAATCACACTGATCTTCGGCGGAATTTACTCATTCATCATGATTCCCGATTATGGAATAACCGGTTTGTGGATGATGATCATCGGGTTGATGATCGGATTGATGCTCGGCACAACCGAAGGCCGCAGCCGCGGCGTTTGGAGAGTAAAGCGCGGGACGGTTGAGGATGTGATGAATCGCGACGTGGTGCAAATCCCGCCAAACATGAAGATCACGGATTTCATCAACAAGGTGCTGAACAACAATCATCACACCAGCTTTCCGGTTGTGCTCGAACGAAGGCTTCACGGAATGCTGCTGCTGGAAGAGTTGAAGCAGGTGCCTCGCGAGGAGTGGTCTACTCTCGAGACTCGTGAAGTGATGCGCCCGGTTGACGCGTCGATGTTTATCAGCGCCAGCGCTCCGATACTTCAAGCTCAGTCGATGTTGGCGACAAATGGTCTCGGCCGAGCGGTTGTTCTGGATTCGAATGGGCTGATTGTCGGGTACGTCAGCATGCGTGACGTGAGCAGAACCGGCGGCGATTCCAGCAAACGCTGAAATTCGGACGACTCATCTGTCTCTCAACACTCGATAAGGTTAGATTTTCGCCATGCCCACCGCCGACGCTTTAGATATAAGCCAAGACTCGACAAGCACCTGTCGTTGCCTGGAGGTATAAACACTTGAGAACGTGGCCTCTACTAGCTGTTGCAGCGGGTCTAGTAGTCGCGCTGGTCGTACTGGCGCTATGGAAGCGGCGCCAAGACAGAGGCGTATACGTGATAGGCCAGGAGCTGGCCGAGGCACAAGCGGCTGAACACAGACGGAAGCAAAAGGGCGCCTTGTCGCAGTCTCCGGTGCCCGACGGAATGTACGACTTCTGGAGAGGTGAGCAGAGTCTGATTAATCCCAATCAGAATTCTCTCGATTTAGCGCTCGTCGAGCTATGCAAACGTTTCGCAGAGAGTGATGCAGAAGCGCGTGCAGATATGCGAGCAGCGATCAGTATGGATGAGTTCTATACTCTCCTTACTTTTAGTCATCGCGCCGCGGTCTTTGCTATCCGCGAACGAGATGCGGACTGGGTTGTGAGCGGACTGACAGCCATTGCGATGATCGAGCAGGAACGGACGGATTATCGGGACGTTCTTCTGGCGCTTAGTTTGATCTATCATTCAGCAAGTAGAATAGGTGAAGATCCAGATAGATTACTCCAGGATGCAGCTGCCCTTTCAGGACCAGGTTCAGATTTGATTCTCGGATTCAGCAATCGGACACCGGAAGACAAAGATCTGCGAAACTCGTGGGGCCACGATGAGGTTCAGACCAGTGATGGCACGGGTTTCATTGGCTGGGGGTTCGAGCATTACGATCCAACCTATGACCTGAAAAAAATAGTCATGGAAATAGCGGAATTGATCACCACTGACAAGTACCAGCCCAGTTCAATCCAGGTCGCGACTAGTCTTCCTTCTATTTGGCTGGAGTCGAAAAAGAATAAGACCCCAAAAGCATTGAGAGCGATTCGCGCGGGCGGTTCGATAAGCGCGAAGCTTCGTCCTAATCAACACCCGAACCACGATAGTCAAATGCTAGTGATCTTTGTCGTAGAAGCGCAGGATGAAGCGACCGCGGAAGAACTTCTACTAATGAGTCGAAAAAAGAAAGCCTCGGATTACTCCATGGCTGGCGTAGCAGAAGGAAGATTGTTCTGTCTGGTGGTTGCGCGGTCGTTTGTACAAGGTGTCGAGTCGTTTGAAACGATTGACAGTGTGGCGCGTTTCTTGCCGGGAATTGGACGGATTCTCAGGCAAAAGGTGAGCCGTAGCTAAATGCCTCGTTTGAGACCAGCTACTTTGCTTTTGAATCACCGGCGCGATTCTTCTTGAGGTAGGCATTAAGACCGGCATACAGCGACGCCGCTACCCGTTCGCGGAATTGACTCGTCTGAAGCAACGCTTCGTCTTTTGGGTTGGAGAGAAAAGAAACCTCAGCCAGCACACTCGGCATCGCCGCGCCAAGCAGCACGGCAAAGGGCGCGTGCTTGACACCTCGATTCATTGCGGTGCGCGGCGACTGCGCGCCGATGCCGCGAACGAGACCCGCCTGGATATACCTCGCCAGCTCGCGCGATTCGGCTACACGATTTCCGATCGTCACGCTGGCAAACATAGCCTCGGGTTTCTCTCCGGCCTTTTGGCTTGCGATACGGGCGTTCTCGCGGGCCGCTGTTTGCGAATCTTCAGCGGGGGCGCGATCCGGGCTCACAAAGAACGTTTCGACGCCCGAGGCCGCGCGCGACTGGCTTGCGTTCGCATGAACGGAAATGAACAGATCGGCGCTTCGTGAGTTCGCTATCGCCGTTCGTTCCTCAAGCGCGACAAATCGATCCGTGTCCCGAGTCATTATCACTTCAATGTCAGGATAGTTGTTCTTTATGTAAGCCCTGAGCCTCCGGCCCACATCTAGTACCAGGTCTTTCTCGCGCATCCCGGTTGCGCTTATTGTCCCGGTGTCGTGACCGCCGTGGCCGGGATCAATCACGATACGTTTGATCGGCGACTCGGCCGCCTTAGCATCTACCTTTGCGGCGAGCGCGTCCGCTGCGGTAGCCGCAGGACTTGTACTCCCAGGCGCAAGCGGCAGGATCGGATCGGTGATCTCGGGCAGCGACTTCAGCGAGTTTCTTTCGGCCGCGCTGATATTGGCGCGCGGTTGCGAGTCGCGAAGATCGGTTTTTGCCGGCACGGATCGGCCGGGCGCCTCAGAGTGCGACGCCAAAACGGGACCTTCGTACGAGGTTGGCCTTGCCCGAGATCCCGCGGCGTGGAGATCGATCACTATGCGCTCGGGCTCTGAAAGCCGAAACGTGGAATAACTCGACAGGGAACCTACTTCAATATTGATCTGCACCGAACCTTGAGCAACGTCTTCGCCATCGGCGACAACGATCCGTTTCAGCAGGCTTCCGTCGCCGACGATAAACCGCCGGCCCAACAGCGATGATGAAATAGCGGCGCCGTTAAGTTGAATACTCAGGCGGTTACCGACGCGGCGTTCGGCGAAGCGGGTTTGATCCGAGAGGTCTACCACAACGCGAGCATATTCCGGTCCGCCGAAGTTTCGAACGTTTGTTAGAGTTGGTGTACCCGTTTGCCGATCTATCCGATGCGAGGCGGCAATCACATCCACAGGCCGATGCCTCAGCTCAGCCTCAAACCGCGCAAGCACCGCGCGCGCTTCGCGAGCCAGCACCGAGGTAGGGAAATACGAAATCAACTCTCTGTAAGCCGCGGCGGCCCCGTCCAAATCCTGCAGGTTTTCCTGGTAGATTTCGGCGA
>Ga0075418_10009078_pt1 | contig 11151 bp, 10 predicted proteins | sample SoiMetdeltSBSDD2_FD_81776 | JGI IMG/M metagenome (GOLD analysis project Ga0075418, IMG submission 81776) | Bulk soil microbial communities from a Populus tree surrounding site in Tennessee, USA - Soil MetaG P. deltoides SBSDD2 | ecosystem: Environmental > Terrestrial > Soil > Tree plantation...
GCGCGAATCGACACGACCAGGATGAGCAGGGCCATCGCGCGTGGCATCATCGCCCCCTCGCGCCGGGCGCCGGCCGCGGCCTTCACCGGCGCGGCCTCGCGTGAGAGCATCGGCAGCACGGCCACGAGCAGCATGCCGACCAGGACGGCCGGCAGCAACATGCCGAGCGTGCCCTCGGGCCCCAGACCCGTGATGAGCAACGTGATCAGCGGCGGCCCGAGCGCGATGCCCACGTTGCCGCCCAGCGAGAACCACGACAGCGCGGTGGCCTTGCGGTTGCCCGCTACACCCGTCGCGGTCTTGTATCCCTCGGGATGCCACGCCGCCACGCCGAGCCCCATGACCACCACCAGGGCGAGCACGCCGGGGTAGCCGGGAGCCAGGCCGAGTAGCGCGATGCCGGCGCCCGAGACGAACACGGAGGCCGGCAGGATCCAGCGGCGCGCGAGCTGGTCGGAGAGATAGCCGAAGAGCGGCTGGACGATCGACGACGTGAGGTTGGCCGCCAGCAAGATCATGGCGGCCTGGGCGTACGACAGCGCGTGGTGCTGCTTGAGGAACGGCAGCATCGCGGGCAGCGAGCCCTGATTGACGTCGATGACGAAGTGACCGAGCGCGAGGAGCGCGATCAACTTCGTGTGGGGTTTGACGCGCTCAGCGGCGGCGACGAACGCACCCGCGGCGACCGCGTCATAGGCCGCCGGCTTGGACTCAGCCATGACCCAACAATGTTACACCACGGTGCACTCAGCGCGAGATCGTCAGGCGCTCGCGGCCGTAGTGGTCCTCGTCGTTCCACGGACGCCCCTCGGCGAAGCGGGAGGCGCGGAAGGGGGTGAGATCGACCGTGGAGGGCGCACCGGTGACGATCCACTCGGCCAGGCACCGACCGATGGCCGGCGAGGTCTTGAACGAGGTGCCCGAGTCACCCAGCATGCCCCACAGCCCGTCGGGCCCGAGCCGATCGATGATGGGCCGGCCGTCGGGGCTCATCATGATCATGCCGGCCCAGCCTCCGCGCATCGAGGCGTTGGCCAGTCGGGGCCAGCGGGCGCCCAGCGCGGCCCGGCATCCGGCCACATAGCCCTCGTCCACGCTCTCGTCGTACTTCTCGGGGTCGGCGTGGCGCGAGCCCAGCTCGACCCCGATGAGCGTGGCCGCCTTGCCCTCGGGACGCCACCAGGCCTTGTGGATGGCGTCGATGACCGCCGGGTGACGCTGGGTGAAACCGGCGGGCCAGCGGAAGATCGAGACCTGGATGCGATGCGGCGTCAGGCCGTAGTCGAGGCCGAGCGGCGTCAGCAGCGACCCAGCCCACGCGCCGGCGACGATCACGACCTTCGGCGTGGCGATCCGGCCCGCGCTCGTCTCCACGCCCGTGACCCGGCCGCCCTCGGTCAGCACCTTCAAGACCTCGACGCCGGTCTCGATCGTCGCCCCCCGGTTGCGCGCCCCCTCGGCGAACGCGAACGCGGTGGCGGCGGGGTCGGCGAAGCCGGAATCGGCCTCCCACGCCGCAGCGCCGACGTCGGCGGTCTCGCAGCCGGGCAGGATCTCGCGGACCTCGGCCGGCGTGATCAGCTTCGTGACGATGCCCAGGCGCTGCTGGCGCGCCACGTTGCGAGCCAGCGCCTCCGCGTACTGGGGGCCGACCAGCTGCACGAAGCCGACCCCCTCGAAGCCGCAGTCGCCGCCGACGACCTCCCCGAAGTTCCGGAAGACCTTCAGGCTCTCCAGGGCCATGCGGGATTCGGTCTCGTTGGTGTAGTGCATGCGCACGAGAGCGCCCGACTTGCCTGTCGCGCCCGCCGCCAGCTGACGGCGCTCGAGCAGCACGACGTTGCGCACGCCCAGCAGGGTGAGGTGGAAGGCGGTGCTCGCGCCGTTGGTGCCCCCACCGATGACGACGACGTCGGCCGTCGATTTCATAGTGTCGGGAATTCTAGCATTTGCGCGAAAACGCGGCACTCTTGACAGGACCGCGCGCGTGACGAGAATACTCCCACTTCCCTCGCCGTCGAGATTCCGGGGGGCCCCTGCTCCTCGCTGAAAGAGGTGCGTATGAGTCAAGTCACGCGACGTGAATTGTTGAAAGGCGCCGCCACGCTCGGCGCGGCCGCCGCGGTCGCCCCCGCGCTGGGATCGACCGCCCAGGCCCAGACCACGCAAAAGCGCGAGTTCATCATTGCCCAGGGCGGTGACATCGCGTTCTTCGATCCGCACATGAGCACCTCGGCCAACGAGATCCGTGTCTCGTTCAACGTGTTCGACAACCTGATCAGCCGCCATCCCGATGGCAAGCTGCATCCCAGCGTGGCGACCGAGTGGAAGCTGCAAGGGCAGACGACGTGGGTCTTCAAGCTGCGCTCGGGCGTGAAGTTCCACAACGGCGACCCGCTGACCTCGGCCGACGTCAAGTACAGCCTGGAGCGGTCGTGGGACCCGGCGCTCAAGACGCGCGTGAACACTGTGTTCACGACGATCGACAAGGTCGAGGCTCCCGATCCCATGACCGTCGTGATCCACACCAAGAAGCCGGACCCGCTGCTCCCCGCGCGCCTGGCCTTCTACGGCGGCCAGATCCTGCCGGAGAAAGCCGCCAAGGCCGCCGGACCCGAGGCCTTCAATCTCAAGCCGGTCGGCTCCGGCCCGCTCCGCTTCGTGTCGTGGACCAAGGACGACAAGGCCGTGCTGGAGGCCAACCCCGACTACTGGGGCGGCAAGATCGACGTCGATCGCGTGATCTTCCGGCCGATCCCCGAGACGGCGCCGCGAGTGGCCGCCGTGCTCAAGGGTGAGGTCGACATGATCACGGCCCTGCCGCCAGATCACATCGAGCGCGTGACCGGTAACGCCACGACGAAGCTGGGCAGCGCGCTCTACGCCGGCCTCTACGTCCTGGCCGTGAACAGCAAGGTGAAGCCGCTGGACAATCCGCTCGTCAAGCAGGCGCTGTCGCTGGCCATCGACCGCGAGGCCATCGTGAAGGAGCTGTGGCGCGGCCGCGGCATCGTGCCCAACGGGCCGATCGCCAAGGGCGACAACCATTTCGATACCGCGCTGCCGCCGCTCAAGTTCGATCCGAAGGAAGCGCGCGCGAAGCTGCAGCAGGCCGGCTACAAGAACGAAGAGATCGTCATCGAGACCACCGTGGGCTACACCACCAACGACAAGCCGATGTCGGAAGCCATCCACGGCATGTGGCGGGACGCCGGCATCAACGCCAAGGTCGAGGTCGTCGAGTACTCGGTGCGCGCTCAGAAAAATCGCGACAAGTCCTTCAAGGGACTCTGGTGGTCCGATCCCACCTCCACGCTGTCCGATCCCGACGGCATGATGTGGCGTCTGCTCTCTCCGGGTGGGCCCCAGGACTACTGGCGCAACGCCAAGTTCGACGAGCTGGGCGAGGCGGCGCGCTTCTCGGTCGACGAGAAGTTCCGCGGCCAGGCCTACAAGGAGATGACGAAGATCTTCATGGAGAACTGGCCGTGGATCGTCGTCATCCAGCCCTACGAGGATTACGGGCTGCAGAAGTACGTCGAGTTCACGCCGAACCCCAACCAGCAGATCGAGCTCCGGCGCTTCAACTTCAAGCTGAAGCGGACGTGAGATAGGTCACCGGCCGGGGCCCCGCGGCCCCGGCCCCATCATGCGCGCGCTCGTCGGGTTCCTCGGCCCGCGGCTGTTCCGGGCGCTCGTCGCCCTCTGGCTGGTCTCCACCGTGGTCTTCGTGGTCATGCGTCTGTCCGGTGATCCGGTGCCGTTGCTGGTCCCACCGGATGCCCCCCGCAGCGAGTACGAGCGCGTCGCCAAGGATCTCGGTCTCGACCGCCCGCTGCCCGTGCAGTACGCGGTGTTCATCGGCAACGTCCTGCGCGGTGACTTCGGTCGCTCCATTCATTTCCGCCAGCCGGCCTGGCGCGTGGTGATGGGGTACTTGCCGGCCACCGCCGAGCTGGCACTCGCCGCCTTCGGCCTGGCCCTGCTGGTGGCGGTGCCGGTCGGCCTGCTCTCCGCGGTCAAGCGCAACTCGCCGATCGACCACGTCACGATGGGCGTGGCCCTCATCGGCCAGTCGGCGCCCACGTTCTTTCTCGGCATCCTGTTCATTCTGCTGTTCTCGCTCAAGGCCAACTGGTTTCCGACCTCGGGCCGCGGCGGCTGGGAGCATCTGGTCCTCCCCGCGCTGACGCTCGGCGCATTCGCCATGGCCTCCATCGCCCGCCTGACGCGCTCGGCCGTGCTGGAGGTGCTGCGCCAGGACTACGTGCGGACCGCGCGGGCCAAGGGCGTGCCCGAGCTGGCCGTGGTGGTGAAGCACACGCTCAAGAACGCGGCGCTGCCGGTGGTGACGATCACGGCCCTGCAATTCGGCACGCTGCTGGGGGGCGCGGTGGTCACCGAGACCGTCTTCGCGTGGCCGGGGATCGGCCGCCTGGCCATCCAATCCATCTACAACCGGGATTATCCCGTCGTGCAGTGCACGGTGTTCCTTTCCGCGCTCGTCTTCATCATCGTCAACTTCGTCGTCGAGGTGATCTATGGCTTCCTCGACCCCCGCGTCCGTCCCCGCTGAGGTGATCGCGGCGGTCACGGAGCCGGCGGGCGGTGGCGCCGGCGCCCGGCGCACGCGGCGGCTGGTGGCGGCGGGGCTGGGCTTCGTGCTGGCGGTGGCCATCGTCGCCCTCGCCGCGCCGTGGATCAGCCCGCAAGATCCCACGCGACAGTCGTTGCGCGGCCGGCTCGCCGCGCCGACGCTCCAGGGTGCCGACGGCCGGGCCCACGTGCTCGGCACCGATCACCTCGGCCGGGACGTGCTCTCGCGCGTGATCTGGGGGGCGCGCGTGTCGCTGCTGGTGGGCTTTGCCGCCGTGGTGGTGGGTGGCCTCATCGGCGCCACGCTCGGCATTTTGGCGGGGTACCGCGGCGGCTGGCTGGACAGCGCCATCATGACGCTCGCCGATGCCCAGCTCGCCTTCCCGTTCATCCTGCTGGCCATCGGGATCATCGCGGTGCTCGGGCCGTCGTTTCCCACGCTCATACTGGTCATCGGGTTGTCCGGCTGGATGAGCTACGCGCGCGTGCTTCGCTCGCAGGTGCTGGTGCTGCGCTCGCGGGAGTTCGTCGACGCGATCCACGCGCTCGGCGGCTCCGCGGGACGGATCGTCGCGCGTCACATTCTGCCCAACGTGATGTCGTCCCTTGTCGTCATCGCCACGCTCGAGCTGGCCCGCTCCATCGTGCTGGAGGCGACTCTGTCGTTCCTCGGGCTCGGCGTGCAGCCGCCCACGCCCTCGTGGGGCGGGATGGTCCAGGAGGGCCGCGAGTATCTCGACTCGGCGTGGTGGATCTCGACCTACCCGGGCCTGGTGCTGATGCTGACGTCGCTGGTGGTCAGTCGCACCGGCGACTGGCTGCGCGATCTGCTCGATCCGACGCTGCGGGGGGAATAGGACTCGGAGGGGGGCTTTGCCCCCCTTCCGACCCTCCCCCCAGAACAGGATTGCGCCGGCAAAGCCGGCGCTCGAACGGTGGTGATTCGGACACACCGGCGTACGGAACGGGGTTCAGACGGGGAAAGTCAACCGCGCTCCATCGGCATCGCGGGGTCGTTGGCCCATTCGGAGAGCGAGGCGTCGTAGACGGCCACGTCGTCGCGGCCGAGCAGGGTGAGGATGAAGGCGTCGCTGGACGCCGCGATGCCGCCGCCGCAATAGGTCACCACGCGCTTGGCATCGAGCGCGCCCACCGCCTGGAACTTCGCGCGCAGCACGTCGGCGGGCAGGTACGCGTGGGTCTGTGGATCCACCAGCTCGCGGGCGACGACGTTCACGCTGCCGGCGATGCGGCCCGGCCGCCCGTAGGTGGAGCCCCCCGTGCCGCGATGCTGCTCCTCCGACAGTGCGTTCAGCACGCACGCGTTGGATTCGCCGAGCGCGGCGAGGACACCGGCCTTGTCGGCCATCAGGGTCGGGCGCGGGCGGGGGGTGAACGTGCGGGCAGGGCGCGTGCCGGCATCGGTGGCCACCGGGCGGCCTTCCACCGTCCACTTCTTGAAGCCGCCGTTGAGCACGGCGGCGTTGTCGAAGCCGAACGCGCGCAGCATCCACCAGATGCGCGCCGCCCACATGTTGACGGCGCGGTCGTAGAGGATCACGCGGACGCCGTCGCCGACGCCCGCTCTCCCCATCGCCTCGGCGAACTGCGCCGTGGGCGGCATCATGAACCGCAGCTTGCTGGTGCGATCGGACAGCTCTTCCTGGAGGTCGACGAATCCCGCACCCGGGATGTGCCCCTCCGCCCACTTCGCGCGGCCGGATTCCACCCGGAAGCCGCCGGGCATGTCGGGGGCCGGGTGAAGGAAGACGTTGCACTCGAGGAGTCGGACGCCCGGATCATCAAGATGCTGCGCCATCCAGTCGGTCTCGACGAGGTGCTGCGGCCGCGCGAAGCTCATCTTCTACTCCCTATGCGCACGCCAGCGCGTAGACGTCCTGCACGCCTTCCGGCAACCGCGACTCGCGCCACGTCTTGCCGCCGTCCTGGGTGCCGAACACCTGGGCGCAGCGCGAGACGCAGTAGACCTGGTCGGGGTCGCGCGGGTGCAGCGCCAGCGCCATCATCGTGGCGTCCGCCTTCACGCCGTGATCGAGCCGCGACCACGTGCCGCCGAGATCGGTGCTGCGATAGAGCGAGCCGTCCTTGCTGCGGGCCGCCGGGCTCAGCGCGGCGTAGAGCGTGCGCGGGTCGTGCGGCGACACCCGGATGTCGCGGCCGTACGTGAGCGGCGAGAACCGGTTGATCTCCATGTCCTTCCAGCTCTTGCCGCGGTCGTCGCTCCGGAACAGGCCCATCCGCACGGCGAGGAACACGCTCTCGGGCGCGGCGCTGCTGACGGCCAGCGCGTGGGCATCGAGCATGCCCTCGGCCTCGCTGTCGCTCTGCAGCATGCTCTTGAGGTTCACGTTGTCGGCCGCGAGCTTCTCGAGATCGGCGCTGCCGTCGGACCACGTCTCGCCCCCGTCGAGACTACGCATGGTGCCGCCGACCTCCAGCGCGGCGTGAATCAGGTCGGGCTGGCCGGCGACGATGCCGATCCGCATCACCCGGCAGGCGAACGACATCTTCAGCTTGTCGGGCTGGACTGCCTTGGCGAGACGCTTCCAGGTATCGCCGCCGTCCTCGCTGCGGAAGACGCCGACCGGGGAGGTGCCCGCATAGATCACCCGCGAGTTGCTCGGGTGTACGGTGATCGACCACACGGCCAGATCGCGCGGGAAGTCGGGGCGCTTGAACGTCGTCCCGCCGTCGTCGCTGCGGTACGGCCCGTCCTGGGTGCCGGCGAAGATGACCTGGGGATTGCTCGGGTGCACGGTGACGGCCTGGATGGCGGCCTGTTCCGGGAGCCCCTTGGTCAGCCGCTCCCAGCGGTCGTCGCCCACCCGCTGCCGGAACAACCCGCCGAGCGAACCGCCCGTCAACTGCGCCGCACCGACGTAGACGTGGGAGATATCTGACTTGGCCATCGCACTTCCCTCGGTCATGGTGTGAGCCTCCGATCGTCCAGTGGCCCAAAGGATAGCAGGCGAGGATAATACGCCGCATGCAACCCCATGAGGAGAGGATTCAGGTCGGCGGTATCGCCGTCCACACCTGGGTGGGCGGCCAGGGCGACCCCTTGCTGGTGCTCCACGGCGCCGGCGGCAACCGCGGCTGGCGGATGTGGATGGACCGCGTGGCGGAGCGCTACACGGTGTGGGCGCCCACCCACCCCGGCTTCGGCGCCTCCGGCAGCGCGGAGTGGATGGAGGGCGTCGACGATCTGGCGCGCTTCTATCTCTGGTTCATCGAGGCCGCGCGCCTGGGCCGGCCTCACCTGCTCGGCCAGTCGTTCGGCGGCTGGACCGCGGCGGAGATCGCCACGATGAGCCCCGGCGCGATCGATCGTCTCGTGCTGGCGGCGGCCGTCGGCCTCAAGCCGGAGCAGGGTGAGATCCTGGACGTGTTCTATCACTCGCCGCAGGAGCTGCGCCTGCTGAACGTTTACGATCCCAAGAGCATTCCGGAGTGGGAGGAGCTCTTCGGCCGCGCGCCCACGCCGGCGGAGCTGGAGATCGCCGAGCGCAATCGCGAGATGACGGCGCGGCTGGCCTGGAAGCCTTACATGCACAACCCGCGGCTGGCGCACTTCCTGCCGCGCGTGACCAATCCCACGCTCGTCGTGTGGGGACGCGAGGACAAGATCGTGCCCGTTGCCTGCGGCGAGCAGTATCGACGCGCGATCCCCAACGCCACGCTCACGGTGCTCGAGCGCTGCGGTCATCTGATTCCCATCGAGCAGCCCGAGGCTTTCGCCAAGCTCGTGCTCGACTTCCTCGGAGGAGAGGTGCGGCGGTGAAGCTCTACTACTTCAGCGAGATGCCGCACCACGAGTATCCGGACGAGGAGGGCGGCAAGTATCCGTCCTTGCGTCTGGCGTTTCCGAACCGCTTCTTCGATCGCGAGAAGGCGGCGTCGAACTACCAGCGCTATCTGACCGAGTACGAGCTGGCCGACCGCGTCGGCTTCGACGGCCTCATGATCAACGAGCACCACTCCACGCCCTCGTGCGTGAACGTCGGCGCCAACATGACGGCGGCCGTCCTCGGCCGCACGACCAGCCGGGCCAAGCTCCTCATCCTCGGCAACATCCTGCCGATCGAGGACAACCCCGTGCGGATGGCCGAGCAGATCGCCATGGCCGACCTGATTTCCGGGGGCCGCGTGCTCTCCGGCTTCGTGCGCGGCGTGGGCGTGGAGTCGTGGTGGGCCAACTCCAACCCCGTCCACAACCGCGAGCGCTTCGAGGAGTGCCACGATCTGATCATGAAGTGCTGGACGGAGCCGGGCCCCTTCCGCTGGGAGGGCCGGCACTATCACTTCCGCCACGTGAACCCGTGGTGCCTGCCGCTGCAGAAGCCGCACCCGCCCATCTGGATTCCGGGCACCGCAAGCCCGGAGACCGCGGTGTGGGCCGGCCAGCGCGGCTACACGTACGTGCCGTTCTTGGTGCCGTTCGAGACCGCGCGGCAGCTGTTCGAGTTCTACCGGCAGGGCGCGGCCGAGGCCGGCCGCACCGTCACGCCCGACAACCTGGGCTTCCTGATCTGCGCCGTGACCGCCGACACGACCGAGAAGGCCCGCGAGGCCGGGAAGCATTTCGTCTGGCGCATGGGCCCGACGCTGCGCGGACCGGTGGAGTGGTTCTCGCCGGTGGGGATGCGCTCGCGCGCGGGCCAGCAGTTCGCGCTGAAGGCCCGTCCGCGGTCACTGGCCACGATGAGCTACGACGAGCTCCTGGCCGCGCACTTCATCATCGCCGGCACGCCGGACGAGGTCGCCGAGGGGTTTGCGCGCGTCCAGCGCGAGCTGGGCGTCGGCCACCTGCTGCTGGAGGCGCAGGAGTCGCGCATGGACCACGCCACGACCATGCGCTCCATCGAGCTGATGGGCGCCAAGGTCATTCCCGCAATCGCGAAGCTCTAGAGAGGAGGCCGTCGGAGAATCGAGGGCGCCACGGCTACGCCGGGGTGCCACGAGCCGCCCTGGGGGGCATGGGGGGCCCGGTCGAGGCCCCCCATGAAAAGAAAGGAGCTCTTATGCGTATCGGATTCATCGGGCTGGGCAACATGGGCGGGCCGATGGCCCTCAACCTCATCAAGGCCGGTCACAGCCTCATCGTCAACGACGTGCGCCGCGACGCTGCCGCGCCGCATTTGCAGAAGGGCGCCAAGTGGGCGGACAGCCCGCAGGCGCTCGCGCGCGACAGCGAGCTGATCCTGACGTCCCTGCCCGGGCCGAAGGACGTCGAGGCCGTGGCGCTGGGCCCCAACGGCATCATCCACGGCGCGGTGGCGGGAACGGTGTACGCGGATCTCTCGACCGGCTCACCCACGATGATGCGCAAGCTCCACGCGGCCTTCAAGGAAAAGGGCGTGCACGTGCTCGACTCGCCGGTCTCCGGCGGGGTGATCGGCGCCCAGCGGGGCACGTTGCAGGTGATGGTGGGCGGCGAGGAGGCGATCTTCAACGAGGTCAAGGACGTGCTCAAGGCCGTGGGCCACAACGTCGGCTACATGGGGCCGATCGGCGCCGGCACGATCGCCAAGCTCGTCCACAACATGATCTCCATCGCCACGCGGGGGCTCATCGCCGAGGGCTTCACGCTGGGCGTGAAGGCCGGCGTCAAGCCGGAGGCGCTGCTGGAGGCCGTCCGCGGCGCCTCGTACGGCCAGGGCTACATGCTGTCCCACATGATTCCCGACGTGATCTTCAAGGGTGACTTCGACACCGTCCGCTTCGCGCTCAAGCTGGCGCGCAAGGACATCGGCCTGGCCACCGAGCTGGCGCGCGAGTTCGACGTCCCGATGCCCATGGCGGCGATCGCCGAGCAGAACATGGTGGAGGCGCTCGTCCGCGGCTGGGGCGACAAGGACTCGCTCTCGCCCTGGATGCTGCAGGAGGAGGCGGCGGGGGTGAAGGTGCGCGCGACGAAATGACGTGGCAGCATTGACATGCATCGCGCAGGAGAACCACGATGAGTGGCACGAAAACTCTGTACGAGCGGCTTGGTGGCTACGACGCGATCACCGCGGTGGTGAACGATCTGCTGCCTCGCCTGCAGGGCGACCCGCAGCTCGGCCGCTTCTGGGCCCATCGCGGGGCCGACGGCGTGCAGCGCGAAAAGCAGCTCCTGATCGACTACCTCTGCCACTGCGCGGGCGGGCCCATGTACTACACCGGCCGCGACATGGCGCTCGCCCATCGCGGCATGCGCATCAGCGAGAGCGACTGGAGTACCTTCCTCAACCACGCGGCGGCCACGCTGGCCAAGTTCAAGGTGGGAGCGAACGAGCAGCGTGACGTGGTCGCGTTCGTGCAAAGCCTCAAGAAGGACATCGTGGAGTAGCCATGGCGCTTGCGCTGGACGGCATCCGTGTTCTCGAGCTTGCTCGTTTCCAGGCCGGCCCGCGCGGCGGCATGCTGCTGTCCGATCTCGGCGCCGAGGTCATCAAGATCGAGCCGCCGGGCGGCGAAGAAACGCGCCGCCACCCGCCGATGGTGCGCGGCCAGAGCGTCTACTTCTCCGTCTACAACCGCGGCAAGAAGAGC
>Ga0075418_10009079_pt1 | contig 11150 bp, 10 predicted proteins | sample SoiMetdeltSBSDD2_FD_81776 | JGI IMG/M metagenome (GOLD analysis project Ga0075418, IMG submission 81776) | Bulk soil microbial communities from a Populus tree surrounding site in Tennessee, USA - Soil MetaG P. deltoides SBSDD2 | ecosystem: Environmental > Terrestrial > Soil > Tree plantation...
CTCAGAAACTTGCTGCTGTGCGACCGGCCGCGCGAACACGGCACCGGCGACTAGGAGCAAGCTGCAAAAGCAGGCGATGGAGATACGCCAGTATCTCTTCATCTTCTCCCCCCCCAAAAAATGCGTGAAAAACGAATGAGATCGAAACTTGAATTCAGAGTGAGAAACGGGCCCCGGGTACGAGGCCAGACCTTCCAGGTAGCCAGAGTTGCTACCTCCCCTTCCCCCCTTCCGGGTCGAAAGGTCCAGAACGCCTGGAGAGCCAGGCTGCCCGTGCCTCCGCAGAGGGTTCGGCGCGAGTCCCGGGCACTCGTGCTGGATTTGACCGGGGGATGCTATCAACTGCGTATGTCTACTGTCAAGACTGGAGGCAGTCTCTGATCCTCAAGCTCTCATTCGACTTCCGAGTCCGCGCCGGAAATGTCCTTTTCGTTGTCCACTTTTTTGAGCAGGCCGAGGGCCAGGGGTCCGCGGTATTTCTCCAGATGGTACGAAAGGAGCTGATGCAGAACTCTCCCGGCTTGGCGGCGGGTCTCCGGGCTGGTGGCCACCATCGCGACCTCCCAAGGCGTCGACTGCATCTGTAGCAGCAGGCGCAGGACCTCGGGCTCGAGGCGCAAACCACGTCTCGAGCCACCGCAGTCTTTGCAGGCGAGCGAGCCGTCCTGCGGGTCGATCACGCCGCCCCCCACCGGCTCGTTGCCACAGATCCGGCAGGACGCGAGCGCCGGAAAATGACCGAGGCGCTCGAGCAGCTGCAGCTCGAAGGCATAGAAGAGCAGCAGGGCGCCGGCGCGATCCGAGGTCGAGTGCAAGGCCGCGAAGTAACACCAGCTCGCGTCGAGCAAACCGTCTTCCGGCGCGCCATCCGGAAGGACTCGTTCCAAGATCTCGATCGCCGCCCACGCGACCGCCATCGGCTCGAGCCGGTCGAGGCCGCCGACCCACGGCCGCACCAGCACGGCTTCGCGCAGGTTTCCCAGATCGCGACCGCTGCGCAGGTCGAACACCACTTCGACTTCGTTGCCCGATTCGAGGCTCGCCCCGGCGCGGCTGCGCGGCGCACGCACGCCACGCGCCACCAGGCGCACCTTGCCGTGCGTTCGGCAGAGGAGGCTCGCGATGACGCTGGTTTCGCGTAACGGGATCACCCGGAGCACCAGGCCCCGGTCCTGCGCGATCATTGCATCTTTCCCGCCGCGGCAAGGAGATCTTCGGGGCGCTCGACGGTGGCTGCGCCGCCCGACAGGATCAACTTCACCGCCTGCTCGATTCCGATGTCGAGGAGAACCAGCTGAACTCGGGGCACCATGAGGAAGAAGCCGGTCGTGGGGTTCGGCGTCGTCGGCAGGAACACGTTGACCAGATCGTCCGCGCCGCGCACGCCGTCCATCGGCGATGCGCCTTCCGCCGTCACGAACACCAGCGCCCAAATGCCGGGGCGCGGGAATTCGAGCGCGGCGACCTGACGAAAACTTTGCGAACGCTCGCTCAGCAGGACCTCGCTGATGTCGCGCACGGCTCGGTACACCGGGCGCCACAGCGGCAAGCGTTCGAGCCGCGTCGCCAATCCCCGCACGATGCGCTGGCCGACGAAATGGCTGGCAAACAGCCCGGTGAGCAGCACCAACACCAACAGCGCCAGGAAGCCCAGGCCCGGCACGCGAAAGTGCAGCACGCGCATGAACAGCGGCTGCAAGATTCCATCCACATACGAGAAGACGATCCACAACACGTACGCGGTGATGACGAGCGGCCCGGTGGACAGCAGCCCGGCGACGAGGATGCGGCGCAAGCCGAGGCCGCGCGGGGACTTCGTCACTTTTTCTCCTCCTCTGCTGTCGCCAAGATCGACGGTTTCACCAGCACTTGAGTGATGCGCCGTCCGCGCACGCCGCGAATGACGAACTCGAGACCGCAGTCGGTGAAACGATCGCCGGGGGCGGGAATCTTGCCCGCGAGCCCATACAGGTAGCCACCCAGAGTATCGTACTCGTCCGCCGGCAGCGCCACCTGCAAACGCTCACCGAGCTCTTCGAGATTCACCTTGGCGTCGACGCGGAACGAGCCGTCCGGGAGCGGCGTCAACAGCGGTTGCTCCTTGTCGGATTCGTCCTGGATCTCACCGACGACCTCTTCGATCACGTCTTCCAAGGTCACGAGCCCCGCCGTGCCGCCGTATTCGTCGACGACAATGACGAGATGCAGCCGGCGCTCGCGCATTTCCGCCAAGAGCTCGCCGACGCGTTTGGTTTCCGGCACGAAGTGCACCGGGCGCAGCAGCTCATGCATCTCCTGGGCGCCATCCAAGCTCGCCAACACGTCCTTGAGGTGCAAGAAGCCGACGATGTTGTCGATGTGGTCGCGATACACCGGCAAACGCGAGTGGCGCTTTTCCTTGAGCAGGGCCAGCACCCGCGGCATCGGCGTGGATTCCTCGATGCTGACCATGTCGATGCGCGGCACCATGATCTCGCGCACCACGGTCTCGCCGAGGAGGAACACGCGCTGGATCATCTCGCGCTCGCCCGCGTCGAGCACGCGCGCGCCGTCGCCGTCCGCCCTACGGTCGTGCACGTCGTCGGCGAGGAGCATCGCCGCGTGGCGCGCCGCCGGCGGATACAGGCGCGAGAGCGCCGCGCCGAGAGGACGGCGCAGTGGGTAGATGGCGAGATAGACTGGCAGCACCAAGGTGGCGGCGACGCGGCAATACGGCCCCGGCGTGGCTTCGGCGACGGTTTTCCACAGCAGCAATCCCGCGACGATGGCGATGGTGTCGAACGCCAGCACCAGCACGCGCGCCAAGAGCGGCGGCGGCGCGCCGAACAAGGCCGCCGCCACCGCATCGAGCGCGAGCACCGAAATGAGCCCGCAGGCGAATGCGCCCAGCATCCACGCGGCGATGACGCTGGTCGCGTCACGCAAGATGAACGTGGTGAGCTCGTGCACGTCGGCCGGACGCTGGCGGTTCTCGAGCCGGCGGCCGAAGGCGGCGAGCGCCGCCAGCGCCGCGCCATAGAAAGTGGACAGCGTCACGGCGAGGACGAAGAGCAGACCACCGAACGCGAGCGTCACGCTTCCTCCTGCGCCATTGCGGGCACGAGCGGCAGGAGCGGGTTCCACCCGGTGCGCCGCGCCAGCCAACGCAGATGGGGTGTTTCCGCGGCTCGCATCCGGCGTGCGTCGCGCGCGCGGACGTGATCGTGACCCTGGAGATGCAGCATCCCATGCAGCACCAGCAGCATCAGCTCGCAACGCAGCGCATGTTTGCGTGCACGCGCTTGCGCCGCTGCCCGCGCCAGCGAGACGTACAGCTCCGCGTCCGGTCCTGCGACAAGCACAGGCGCCACCGGCTGCCGCGCGTTCGCGGCGCGTCGCTGCCGCCGCGGCGTGGCGTGATCGTAGAGGAAGCTCAGCACGTCGGTGGCGCGATTGCGCCCGCGATACTGACGGTTCAGCCGCCGCAAGCAGGCGTCGTCCGCCAGCACGAGCTGGACGCAGAGATCCGCCGGATCGAGCCGTCGCGCCAGATCCACGAGCACAGCCCGGGAGCCGGGCGGCATCCGCACGCCCGGCAGGCGGACCACGTTCAATCGCACGGCGATGCCTCCGGCGCCGACCCGGGGTCGGGCTCCCGGCCCGCACGCGCGTTACTTTCGAAGGCGAGGATGATGCGGCGCACGAGCGGGTGCCGCACCACGTCGACATCGGTCAGATAGACGAATGAAATGCCCGCGATGCCCTGGAGAATTCCTTGCACTCCGACTAGGCCCGAGCGCTCGGGCGGATCGAGATCGATCTGCGTGATGTCGCCGGTGACCACCGCCCGGCTGCGCGGCCCGAGCCGGGTGAGGAACATCTTCACCTGCGGCAACGTCGCGTTCTGCGCTTCGTCGAGGATACAAAAGGCATGACGCAAGGTGCGGCCACGCATATACGCGAGGGGCGCCACTTCGACCACATGGTTCTCGAGCGCGCGGCGCAAGGCGTCGTCCCCCATGAACTCCTGCAAGGCGTCGTACAGCGGCCGCAGGTAAGGATCGACTTTCTGCGCCAGGTCGCCGGGCAAGAAGCCCAGGCTCTCTCCTGCTTCGACCGCGGGCCGCGCCAGAACGATGCGATCGACCTCGCGCCGCCGCAGCGCCGCCACCGCCGCGGCGATGGCGAGGTAGGTCTTGCCGGTGCCGGCGGGCCCGATGGCGAACACGACGTCCGCGGCACCGACGGCACGCATGTAGTCACGCTGGCCGAGTGTCTTGGGTGCCACCGTCTCACGATGGTTGTTGACGAGCACGACTTCGCCGGCGATCTCGGCGGCCGTTGGCGCCTGGGCGCGCGTTTCGATGACGTAGTGCACGTCCTCCTCGGAGATCGCGCGCTTCTGGCGCACCAGCTCGATCAAGCCGACGAAGACCCGCTTGAGCTCTTGGACCTGGGACTTCTCGCCGCTCAAGATCACTTGTTCGCCGCGCACCACCACGCGTCCAGCCAACGCGTTCTCGATGACGCGAAGATTCTGATCGTTGCGACCAAGGAGATCGACGGGCTCGATGCCAGCGATGGACAGCACGTCTTTGCTTTCGGCAGCGGGTTCGCGGCTCAATCTCGAGGTTCCCCCTTTGCAGCGCCGGCGGTGTCACGGACTTGCAGATGCAGCTCGTGCAGCTGATCGGGCGAGAGCGCCGACGGACTGCCGTCCATCGGCGACGTCGCGCGCTGCGTCTTCGGGAAGGCGATGACATCGCGCAAGCTCGTGCCACCCACGAGCAGCATCACCAAGCGGTCCAGACCCACCGCGATGCCGCCGTGCGGCGGCGCACCATACTCGAACGCTTGCATCAGGAAACCGAACTTGCGCTCGAGCTCCTCCTCGCCGAGACCGATGCAACGCATGACGCGACGTTGCAGCTCCGGTTCGTGGATGCGGATGCTGCCCGAACCGAGCTCGACGCCGTTGCAGACGAGATCGTAGAGCTGCCCGTACACGGCGCCCGGATCGGACTCGAGCGAGGCGAGCGACTCCGGCTCCGGCATGGTGAACATGTGGTGCGACGGCGCCCAGCCGGTCGGAGTGTCGGCGGGCTCGAAGAGCGGGAAGCGATGCACCCACAGGCAATGCAAGCCCGGCGCGCGCTCGATTCCCAACTGCTCGGCGAGCTGCAGCCGCACGGCGCCGAGAGCACGGCAGGCCACGCGCGCCGCTGCCGCGACCATCAGCACCACGTCGCCTGCGACGGCTCCAGTCCGGGCCACGAGCTGTTCCGCCTCCGCCGCGGCGAGGAATCGTGCCATGCCGCCGCCCCAAGCGCCATCGCCATCGAGGCGGCACCAGGCGAGACCGTTGGCGCCCATCTGCTCCGCGGTCGCGGTCAAACTGTCGATGGACTTGCGCGACAGACGTGCCCCGTCCTTGGCGTGCAGCGCCATCACGCATCCCCCCTGGTCGAGGGCGTTGCGGAAAGCCTGGAACTGGCTGCCGGCGAAAATCGTGCTCGCATCCTGCAGCTCCAAGCCGAAGCGCACGTCGGGCTTGTCGCTGCCGTAGCGCTGCATGGCTTCGTCGTAGGTGAGCTGCGGGTAGGGCCTGCTCGGCGGCTCGAGTCCCACGGCCGTGCACATCGCCGTGACCGTGGCTTCGCATGTGGCGAAGATCTCCTCGCGCGACGGGAAGCTCATCTCGAGATCGATCTGGGTGAACTCCGGCTGCCGGTCGGCGCGCAGGTCCTCGTCGCGCAGACAGCGTGCGATCTGGAAGTAGCGATCGAAGCCGGCGACCATCAGCACTTGCTTGTAGATCTGCGGACTCTGCGGCAGGGCGTAGAACTTTCCCGGATGCAACCGGCTTGGCACCACATAGTCGCGTGCGCCCTCGGGTGTGGTCTTGATCAGCAGCGGCGTTTCGATCTCGACGAAACCCAGCGCATCCAATGTTTGGCGGGCCGCCAAGACCGCGCGGTGCCGTAGCAGCAAACTGCGCTGCAGACCCGGCCGGCGCAGCTCGAGATAGCGATAGCGGAACTTGAGCTCCTCGCTGGGCTCGCTGTCGCTGTCGATGGGGAACGGCGGTGTGCGCGATCGCGCCAGGATCTCGAGGTCCCATGCCACCACTTCGATCTCGCCGGTGATCAGGCCGCGGTTGATCATTTCCACTGGCCGCGGCCGCACCCTGCCGCGCACGCCGAGGACGAACTCGCTGCGCACCTGCCCGAGCACCGATTGCAGCGCAGGCGCACCGCCTTCCACCACGATCTGAATGGTGCCGTAGCGGTCGCGGAGGTCGATGAAAGCCAGCCCGCCGTGATCGCGCTGCCGGTTGACCCAGCCGGTCAGCACGACCTCCTCCCCGGCATGCGACGACCGCAGATCGCCGCAAGTGTGCGTCCGCTTCCAACTCATCCGCTATCCCCCTTGACCTTGGAAAAGTGCCCGCACTGCCGCCACCACTCCTGTGCGCTCGTGCACCGCCTGGACCCCAACGCTGAGATCGCGGACCACCGCTTCGTCCGCCGAGCGATCCTCCGCTCCCAGGATCACCGCCACGCGCGCGCCCGAGCGGCCCGCAGCGCGCAGCTGCGATTTGAGCGAGCGACCGGAGAGATCCACCGCCGTCGGCCCGAGCTCGCGCAGCGCGTGTGCGAGCTGCAGCGCCTGCAGCCGCCGCTCGCGATCGAGCGGCAAGATCACGATCCGATCCTCGGTGGCCACGGCGGGCGCGTGTGTTTTTTCCAGCGCGAACAGGATGCGCTCGAGCCCGGCCGAGAAACCAACCCCCGGCGTCGGTGGCCCGCCGCACGCCTCGACCAGACCATCGTAGCGCCCGCCGCCGCCCAGCGCGCTCTGCGCTCCGAGCGGTGGATAGTGCACTTCGAATGCGGTGCGGGTGTAGTAGTCCAAACCGCGCACGATCGTGCTGTTCTCGCGATGCGGGATCCCGAGCTCGCGCAGCCCGGCCAGCACCACGTCATGATGCGCGCTGCACTCGGCGCAGAGATGCTCGCGCATCCGCGGGAGTCGCTGCACCACCGGGCGGCATGCCTCGTTCTTGCAGTCGAAGACACGCATCGGGTTGGCGTCGATGCGCTCCTGGCAAGTGCCGCAGAGCGCGGTACGTTCCGATGCCAGTGCTTGGCGCAAGCGTGTCTCGTACGCGGCACGGCACTCCGGGTGACCGACGCTGTTCACTTCGACCTCGAGCCCCGGCATCGGCAATTGCGCCAGCGCCGTCATCATGAGGTCGATGATTTCGACGTCCTGTTCCGGCTCGGCACTGCCGATCGCTTCGGCCCCGAGCTGGAAGAACTCGCGGAATCGACCGGCTTGCGGCCGATCGTAGCGGTACATGGGGCCGATGTAGAACAGGCGTCGCACCCCGCCTTCGTGCCCCATCTGGTTCTCGAGATAGGCACGCACCACAGCGGCCGTGCCCTCGGGGCGCAGGCTCAGGCTGCGTCCCTTGCGGTCGACGAACGTGTACATCTCTTTCTGCACGATGTCGGTGTCGGACCCCACGCCGCGCACGAAGAGCTGCGTGTCCTCGAACAGCGGCGTGCGAATTTCGCCATAGTCGAAAGCAGCGAGCGTGCGCCGCAGGCTCCTGTCGAGCGCTTGCCACTGCCGCGCCTGCTCGGGGAGGATGTCCTGCGTCCCGCGCTGTCTTTGGAATCGCATCCGGCTCGCTCTCCGACACCGGCCCGTGGGGTCCGCCACGCCGGTTCACGACAGGATCGGTTGTCGACGCGGCTCAAGTCCACCGCGACGACACCAAACACCCGAGCGCCGCACCGACGGTATCGGCGGCGACATCGAAGAGATCGACGGCGCGTCCCGGGACACTGCTTTGATACAGCTCGTCGGCGACTCCGACCCCGAGTCCGAGGAGTGCCCCGCTGACGAGACCCGCGCGCGCACGACCACGCGCCCGGCCCCACAGCCAACCCAGCACCGCGTACTCGCCGGCGTGGAACAGCTTGTCGATTCCTGGCACGTCGGACGCCGGCGGCTTGAGATCGGGGATGGACGACATGCCGAACACGAGCCCGACCCAGAGGCCGAAGTGAAGCCACGGCGAGTGCCAAAAGCGCGACACCGGTCACCGCCTTGTTCCCTGCCACGCTTTCGCAGCGAGGCATCGTAGCCAGGAAGTCGAATTCCTGGCAAGGCCATCGGGACGACCAAGCTCCGAACGGCCCTGCAGCCGGGCATCCCGGCGTTGGGCCCAGACGTCAAGGAAGATCCGTGCCCCATCGTCGCAACGAATCGGTGCTCGCGAACCCGGCAGGTCCGAGGACGGTGAGGTCCACAGTGCGGGGCTCGAGATCGACGACCTCGATCCATTCCGGCAGCTGCGCCACGATGTCGACACGTGTGTGCTGGCCGGGCAAAAGGCGGCTCGCGTCGACGTACAGGCCGATGTCCTGTTCCTGCAACGCCGAGACGCGGACTTCGGGACCGGCGACGCGCAGACTCGCCTGATCGACGGCGATCTCGACGCGCCAGCCGGCGCGTGCCGGCGGCACGAGGTTGACGCGAATCGCCGCCATGGTGCGCATGCGCCGCCTTTCACTGCTGTAGCTCACGGTCACCCGATCGGGAATGCAGCGTACCCCGCCTGCCGTCGCCAACCCGATCTCGGCGGTCGCCGCACCGAGGCGCGAGTGCAGCACGAGCGGCTGGGTCGGGATCGCCTGCATCGCCTGCAACACCGGCTCGGGCCCGATGCAGCGCACCCGCGGGGGCTCGACATGCGGTGTGTCGGCGAGACAAGTCGTGCGTTTGGGATCCTCGTCGACTTGCAGACGCACGCGCAGCTCGCGCTCGACTTTGCGGGCCAAACGCAAGGCGATCACCGACGGCTCGAGCACGCGCACCACCGCCACACGTTCGTTGGCCGGCGCTTCGATGTCGGACAAGCTCGGCACCAGGCGGTCGAGCGCGGCGGTGGCTGCCGTGAGATCGATGCGAGCGCTCGCGCTTCCGAGGAGATCGAGGCGCAGGATCAGTTCCTGCGCCGGCCCGGAGACCAAAACGCGCATCTCCTGCGGTGGCGCTTCCATGAACATCAGACTGTCGGCGAGACCGATGTAGCGGATCGGGATGCGGTGCTCGCGTTCGATGACTTTGGCACCGTGGACGAAGGACCACAGCAGGAGTGCGAGCGCGATCGACAAAAGCTTGAGGCCCAGATCGTGGCGCAGCCGCCGGGCCAGCCGCTTCACGGGTGCAGGAACCGGCGTTTGACCTCGGCCCACGTCGTGCGCTGGACCGCTGTCGTGCACGGACAATCGGCGGTGCAATTGAGGGTCGATTGCAGCGCGATCGATTCGACCAACTGCGACGTGCCACCGACACAATCATTGCCGCCGATTTTCACCTGCGGTTTCTCGAACGTGAGCGAGTCGCCGGTCGCGCCGCCCTTGATTTGCAACAGCATGTCGGGAACCCTGCCGCCAGGATCCACGTTGCCATCGGACTGGTGGTAGTCGAACTGCAGCAAGAGGACCGGACCGCTCGCCGGTTGGCACTCCTGCAATGTGATCTCGAGACCCGTGGGGCCGGTGAGTGTGCCCTCGAGCAGCGCCGAATGCGGCGGCCGCAGGTTGTCGGCGAACAGACCGTGCGGCAGAACGAGACGCAGGAGCGCGCCGTTCACCAACGTCCCCGCGGGCACCAGGGCATACACATAGGCACGCTGCGGATCTGCGTAGTTCCTGATCTCGCCGACGCACGATTGCGCGCCGCTGTCGAAGAAGACGCCGAGGCGAAAATCCGTCTGCGCGGCCGCGGGGCTTGGCCCGGCGAGGATCCCCGCGACCATGGCGAGGGCGATGGCGGCGGCACAATTCGGTTTGCAACGCATGCGGGTCCCTGCGACGAGGTGCTCATGCGAATCTTAAGCGCTCCGCACCCGGCACGCAAGCCGACCGCGTCCGAGCATGCCCCGGAGCGTCGCAGGTTCAGCCCAGGTAGTCGAGGATGCCGTCGGCGAGGCGGCTGGCGTAGTCGCGCTGCGCCTTCACCAAGAGTCCGCGGTCGGCCTTGCTGGTAATGAAGCCCAGCTCCACCAGAACCGAAGGTTTGTCGATGGATTTGAGCACCGCGAGCGGGCCCTGCTTGACGCCGCGCACTTCGGCGGATTCCACCCGACCCAGATGTTGCAGCAGCACCTCGGCCAGCTTCTCGCTGTCCTTCATCGTCTGGTTGCGCGTCATGTCCATGAGGATATCGACCAACGGCGCGTTCACCTGATCCGCGGGCACGCCACCGACGAGATCGGCGGCATTCTCGCGATTGACGAGCTCGTGCGCCGCCTTGTCCTCGGAGCCCGCGAGCGACAGGAAGAACACTTCCGCACCGCGCGCTTGTGTTCGCTGCGCCGAATTGACGTGCACGCTGACGAAGAGATCGGCCCCGTACTGCCGCGCGATCTCCTGGCGCCTGGCCAGTGGAATGAAGTGGTCGGTGCTGCGCGTGAGGACGCCGCGCAAGCCCGGGCGCATGCTGATTTGCTGCTGCAACAACCTGCCCACCGCGAGCGCGATGTCCTTCTCCTGCAGGCGCCCGTACACCGTGCCCGGGTCTTCGCCGCCATGCCCCGGATCGATGGCGACGATGCGATCGCCGCTTTCGCGCACCGCACGCACGCGCTCCTCCTGCGCAGCGCGTTCGGCCGGGGTCAATCGGGGCGCCAGATCGACGACCAGTCGATGACCTTTGTCGCCGCTCGGTGCCTGATGAAAGACCTCCACCGTCGCGGCGCGCGAGAACTCGACCGTGATCTCGACGCCGTCAGGGTCCTGCCGCGCCCACAGCCGTTCGATGAGGGTATCGTCGCTCCAAGCCTGCTCCAGCGCCTGAGTCAGGCTGGCGCCCGGAAGGCGCAGCACCAGCCGCGGCGGGTCGTCGAACACGCGCTGCGTGAAATCCGCCTGCGCATCCAAGTCGAGCACCAGGCGTTTGGAGTCGTGGGGTTCGATCCAGTGGCGCAGGCCGAGGATGCGCACCCGCGCCGCCTGCACCAGGCCGGACGGCAGCATCAGCAGCACGGGAATGCTGGCCAGCAGTTGGAGAGCTTGTCGCCTGGAAAGTTTCCGAGCGGAATTCGATTCGTGCACCGCACCCACCCCACGACCGGCGTCACAGCCGTTCGTGAC
>Ga0075418_10009080_pt1 | contig 11149 bp, 5 predicted proteins | sample SoiMetdeltSBSDD2_FD_81776 | JGI IMG/M metagenome (GOLD analysis project Ga0075418, IMG submission 81776) | Bulk soil microbial communities from a Populus tree surrounding site in Tennessee, USA - Soil MetaG P. deltoides SBSDD2 | ecosystem: Environmental > Terrestrial > Soil > Tree plantation...
TGGAGGTTTCCACATGACAGGTTGGAGAAACATCTTCTGGGCGCTTACGGCTGTAGTGGCGCTCGGCACATCGGCCTTCGCGCAGGGCGGCGGTGCGAGCTCCACCGGCAGCATCAGCGGAGAGATCAAGGACGCGCAGGGCGGCGTGCTGCCCGGCGTCACCGTGACCGCGACCAGCCCGGCGCAGATCGGCACGCTCTCAGCGGTGACGAACGAAGCGGGCATCTATCGCTTCCCCGCGGTGCCTCCGGGTGAATACCGGCTGGCCTACGACCTTGCGGGATTCCAGTCGGCGGTGCGCGACGGCTTGCGCGTGACGCTCGGCGGCAACACGCAGGTGAATCTCGTGCTCAACGTCGCGAACCTGCAGGAAAGCGTCACCGTCAGCGGCGCGTCGCCGGTGATCGATACGAGCTCCACGCGCATGCAGACGAACTACGACCAGCAGATGCTGGCGTCGATCCCGAATGCGCGCGACATGTGGTCGTTGCTCGCGACGACGCCGTCGGTGACGTTGAACCGCGTCGACGTCGGCGGCAGCACGATGGGCACGCAGACGACGTATTTCGCGTATGGATACTCGGGGCAGAATCGTCCGCTCGTCGAAGGCATCAACACGACGGAAGGCACAGCCGCCGCGGGTTTCTACCTCGATTACGGATCGTTCGAAGAAGTGTTCATCGGCGCGGCCGGCAACTCGGCGGAGATGCCGAACCCCGGCGTGCTGACGCAGTTCGTGAGCAAGAGCGGCGGCAATACGCCGACCGTGAATTTCTACTACGACTACGAGAACGACAAATTCCAGAGCCGTAATCTCACCGCCGATCAGATCATTCCGTCGAGCGGCGCGACGATCCGCGCTGACGGCAATCGCCTCGCGAGCTACAAGAATCTCAATCTTGGCGTTGGCGGTCCGATCATCAAGGACAAGATGTGGGGTTTCTATGCCTACCTGAATCAGTCGAACTCGGTGGCGGCGCCGCCGGCCGGCACGATCCAGGACGGCACGCCGTTCGATACGAAGCTGTTCAACCACACCGGCAAGGCGACGTATCAACTGAACCAGGCGAACAAGGTCGTGGCGTATCTCCAATTCGGCACGAAGCAGCAGCCGCATCGCACCGACAGCAGCAATCGTCTCGGCGCGCCGGTGCACATCTCGGGAGATTCCACGACGCTGCAGGATTCACCGAGCTGGGTCTACAAGGCGGAATGGAACGGCACGCTCGGCCAGAATGCATTCGCGGAGTTCCGCACCGGCCAGTTCGGCTACAACTTCGGCCTCGACAGCAACACCGAAGCGACGCGCTATGAAGATCTGATCACGAACGAAATCCGCGGCGGCGGCCGTCACTGGCTGAACAAGCGGCGGCGCGATCAGTACACCGGCGCGCTCAGCTACTTCAAGGACAACTTCGCCGGCGGCTCGCACAACTTCAAGTTGGGCGGCGAGTACCTCGACGAATCCGGGAACATCATGTGGGATCAGGGCTACTCCGACAGCGTGATCCACTTCCTGAGCAACGGCGCCGCCAACTCGGTGCGTCTCTACAACAGCGGCACGAGCTCGCAGAACGCACTGGGCACGACCAGCTTCTTCGTGACCGACGCGTGGACGATCAAGCAGCTGACGCTGAACGTCGGCGCGCGTTTCGATCGCTATCGCGTCTGGTTGCCCGAGCAGTCGATCCCGTCATCGCGCTTCAACCCGGTCGCGCGCACGTTCGCGAAGGTTGACGACGTCGTCTCCTTCAATCAGCTGGTGCCGCGCCTCGGCGCGAGCTACGACCTCACCGGCGACGGCAAAACCGTGCTCAAGGCGAACTGGGGCCGGTTCTACTTCAACCCCGGCGTCAACCTTGCGGACGCGATCAATCCGAACACGAGCGATCAATACGCGGACATGAACTGGATCGATCGCAACAACGATCTCGTGTATCAGCCCGGTGAAGAGACGACGGAAATCCAGCGCGTCGGCGGCACCGTTGCGTCGTCGATCGATCCGAACATCAAGGATCCGTTCACCGATGAAGCGTCGATGTTCGTCGAGCGCGCGGTGATGTCGGACCTCGGCGTGCGCGCCGGCTTCGTGTGGAAGCACGACAGCGACGGCTGGCAGCGCTCGAACGTGGCGCGGCCGATGAGCGCGTTCAACGTGCCGGTCGTGATTCGCGATCCGGGGCCGGACGGCACGCTCGGCACTGCCGACGATGGCGCGAACATCAATGGATTCAATCTCGACGACCCGACCCGGCCGGCGAGCCAGGTGACGCAGACGATCGACGGCTACGAGGGCACGTACAAGACGTTCGAGTTCTCGGCAACCAAGCGCTATAACCGCCGCTGGTCGATGAACGCGTCGTTCTCGTACACGTGGACGGATGAATTCGGCAACCTGTATTTCAACAACCGCTTCGCGACGGCAGTGGCGGGAGGCGGCTTCTCGCATTTCGGCAGCTATCCGCTGAACCCGAACGAGAAGACGCACAACGTGTGGACCAGCTGGAACACGAAGATCACCGGCACGATCGACGCCGGCTGGGGGCTGCGCGTGTCGCCGGTCGTGAAGCTGCAGAGCGGCGCTCCGTACGGCCGCTACTTCTCGACGGCGATGAACTACGGCACGCAGATCATTCTGGCCGAGCCGATCGGCACGCGCCGGCAGGACACCGTGAGCGTGGTCGACTTCCGCGTCGAGAAGCAGGTGCGCTTCGCGACGAAGGCAAAGGTCGGATTGTTCTTCGACATGTTCAACACGATGAACGCGAACACGCCGATCAACATCAACTGGCGCAGCGGCGCGGCGTTCGAGAAGGCAACAACGGTGTTGCCCCCTCGAATCGCGAAGTTTGGCGTGAAGCTGGACTGGTGACCTGAACGCAGACGGTGCCTTACTGGGGCATCGTCTGCTTCAACTCGTCGGTCTGTTTCTTCATTTCCTTGATCACGAAGTAGGTGCTCGCCAGTCCAATGCCGGTCATGACGAGCGACATGATCATCTTGCCGTTGCCGCCCCCGCCGCCTGACATCTGCTTGCGCACGGGGGCGCGCCGCGCCGGCAGGACGGGAATCTGTGCCGCAGCCTCGCGGCCGGCCCGATCGATCGAGGCCTGCAGCGTGGACGTCTCGGCGGTTCCAGGGCGAAGATCCCGACCGGCCGGTTCAGCGGCAACGGGCAGCGCTCCAACGAGGAACGCAGCGAGGGTAACCAGGGCGACGAGGCGGACTCGATACATGGGACTCTCCTCTAGCCGAATGGGGGGAAGAGGTTCCGGCCGCAGACCGGAGAATACGCGCAGCTCGGCACTGGCCGAATCCCGCGAATGAGGTATTACCGCGAAAGAGGAATGATCAGCGAGCCAACGGCCTGACTCGCGACGTCTGAGACGATCACGTGCAGGCGGTACGCCGCTGGCCGCAATTTCACTGTGCTCGAAAGCGTGAAGCCTTCGGCTTGCATCGCCTGATACCGTTCGGCATCCGCGGAAAGATTCACCGTCGTCTCTTTCACCTTGTAGTACTTGCCATCGGGCTCGCTTTGCGCGATGACGATGTCGATCGCTCCTTCGCGTACGTCTTTCTGTTGCACCCAGGTGAGCGAATCGGGATGGATGCGAATGCGAACCGATGCTTCATCGGTCGTCGACAGATCGACTTGCGCCATCAATTCAACGCTCGATGCGGCGACCGGACTCTGCATGATGCGATCGAGCGCGGTGAGTCGCGTCTTTGCATCGGCGGGCTTCGGCGGCGATAACGCCAGGTATCCTTTTCGATGCCGCACATCGAGCCCGCCGCGATTCACCTTGACGTTGATCTCGTGGAACTTGTCATCGGTGCGTGGCGCGTAATAGCCGAGCACGTACGCGATGCGTGAATCGTCCATCGCCCGGCGCACCGCATCGCCGATCGCATTGGTGTTCACGAAGACGCGGCCACCGGTCTTCGCGGCGAAGTCGCGCATCGTGTCCTGGCTCGGCGCGACGGTCGCGAGCGAGGTGAATTGCTGGCCCGCCTGCTGGCCGGAGATCGGCCTGGCGCTGCGCTCGGTGGTCGCGCTCACCGTCGCCGGATTCACGAACGCCCCCATCAGGCCGCGGATATCGACGGGATAAATCGCGATATCAGCGGCGTTGACGGCACGCGTCGCGCGATTCACCGGCTGGCTCATGACCTGCGGCCCCATGAGCGGATCTGGAATCACGAACGGAAACGCGCCCGACACCCAGATCAGGTTCTTGCGTCCGGGAGTGCCGGCGAGATGATTGGCGATGCCTTCAATCGCATCCGTCGTCAACTGCACGCGGCGGCGCAGATACGCTTCCTGCACGACCTCCATCGTGTGCTGCAGCCACGCGTCGGTCTCGGCATCGACGTCCGCGAGGCCGGTGCTCGGCATGCTCTGCTTCTCTTCCTGTGAGCGATCGAGCTCGATGGATGTCGTACCCGCGTATTTCTTCGCGGCCGCGATCAGGCGGGCGGTATCGCTCGTGAAGTCGTGCAGGACGGTGATCGCATCGGACTCGAGCACGTACAACGCGACGCGATCGCCCGGCTGCAGTTTCGCGAGGTAATTGAGGATCTGATCGCGGGCCCGCTTCTGATCGTCAAAGGTGGAATTCAGCCGATCGAACAGGATGACGGTAACGCCGCCGCCGGTGCGCTGCTCGATCCGGTTCGTGAACACGTTCGCCGGCAACGGGAACGAGCGGACTGATTTGTCGGCGGATGGCGCGCCGTCGACGGCGAAGAATTCGATCTTCTGTTCCTTGCCGTCTTCAAAGATTCGGAAGTCAGACGCCGTGAGATCGGCGACGGGCTTGTCTGATCGATCGTGCACGACGACGGTCGTCTCGACGAGCTTGACGCCGGAACGAAACACCGGCTGCTGCGCCTCAAGTGTGAGATTGAGCGACGCGATGAGAATGAAAAGCGAGAGTTGCCGCAGCGATGCGTACGTCGCCAAGGCGAAGATTATACGCTGGTCACGTACATTAACCACCGAGGACACAGAGGACACAGAGTCAACCCTTGGAAACGCCAGTGCTGCTCAGCAGCAACTGCATTTTCCAAAGTTGTCTCGGTGTCCTCGGTGTCCTCTGTGGTTAACGTCCGTCACTCGATTCGCAATGCGATCACCGGATCGATGCGCGATGCGCGCCAGGCGGGTAACGCCGTGGCCGTGATCGTCACGATCGACAGCAGCGCGACCACGGCTCCGATCGTCAGCGGATCCGACGGCGACAGCCCGAACAGCAGGCTCTTCATCGCGAACCCGATGCCGATGCCGCCGGCAAGACCGATCGCCAGGCCGATGACGAGGAGCTTCGCCGAATCGCGCGCGACGAGATTGACGACGTCGATGGCGCGCGCGCCGAGCGCCATGCGCGTGCCGAATTCCGACGTGCGCTGCGCGACGGTATACGAGACGACCCCGAAGAGCCCGCTGGCCGCGAGGACCAGTGCCAGCAGCGCGAAGCCGCTCAGCATGCCGATGATTACGAAATCGCTGGATGCCTCGCGCGCCAGCTCATCGTCCCACGTCAGCAGAAAGTCGATCGGCACAGCGGCCGCCTGCGTCGCCACAATGCCCCGCACGCTCGATGTGAGCGATCCGGGGTCCGAGGCGCGCACCAGGTACGACAATCGCCGCGTCGACGGATCGAGCGGAACGAAGACGCGCGGTGGCGGCAGCTGGGATCGATCCGTATTCGCGACGTCACTCGTGACGCCGATGATGCGCGCGTCGAGAGTGCGATCGCCCTGCAGCAGCGACACGCGGTGTCCGACCGCGCGATCGACGCCGCCGAAATAGCGACGCGCTGCTTCGGCGCTGATCACCACGGCATCGCGCTCGTTCTCGTTCCACCACGCGCCGGCCAGCATCTGCAGTCCCATTGTTCGGTTGAGTAAATGCGAGGCGCCGGTGATCACGGCTGTGGGACGCGCGTCTTTCGCCGAGGCAACGGCGCCGTCGATCGTCAGTGTCTGCGGCGCCGCATCGCCCGAGATCGGCAGCGCGCTGACCATGTCGATCGATTCGACACCGGGCGTCGCCAGAAGCGCATCGCGCGTCGCGACTGCGGCGGCGCGCGCCTGCTCGATCGAAGGGTATTGCACGTCATTCAGCTCAAGGCCGAACACCAGCAGCCGGCTGCTGTCGAACCCAATCGGCCGCGAATACATCTCCCGCGTGCTGCGCAGCGCCAGGCTCGAAACCGTCAACAGAATCACGGCGAGCGCCACTTGCACGACGACCAGGGCGCCGCGGCCACGGCCGAGCGATGTCGATCCGCGCGATCCTCCCGCGGCCAGCACCTGGCGCAAGTCGGGCCGCGCCAGCGTGCGGATCGGCGAGAGCGAAAACATCATCGGACAGATCAGGGCGAGCAGCGCGACGAAACTGATCTCATGAATGTCGATCGCCAGTTGCTGGAACACCTGCTCCGCTGAAAACATCTGGATGCCGCGCAACGCGGACCATGCGAGCGGCACTGACACAACGGCGGCGGCGAAGGACAGCAGCATCCCCTCGGTGACGAACTGCCTGATCAACCGGCCCTTGCGCGCGCCGAGCGCCGTGCGCACCGCCAGCTCGCGCGCCCGCGCCAGCGTGCGCACCATCACGAGATTCGACACATTGGCCGTGGCAATCGCGATCAAGAGCCCGACCGACAGCATGAAGAGCGCGAGCACGACCCAGAAGCTGTCGCCGCCGATCAGATCGCCAACCGGCACCACCGTCACGTTCCAGCCGCCGTTGGTCGATGGATATTCGGTGGCCAGCGACGCTCCAATCGCCGCCATCTCCGCTCTCGCCTGCTCGAACGTGACGCCATCGTTCAGCCGCGCGAGGAATCGCAGGTTGCGGGCGTCGCGCGGCGCGGTGGATTCCTCCAGTGTGATCGGCAGCCACATGACGATCTCGCCGAGATTGCCGAACTCCATTTCCGGCGAGGCGACGCCGACGATGGTGTAGTGATCGCGGCCGATTTGGAGCGTCCGGCCGATCGCATCGGGGCGCGATTGCATCTCGTTCTTCCAATAGCGATGCGCGAGCACGACGACGTTGGGCGCGCCCGGTTGATCGTCGCCCGGCATGAACACGCGGCCGGCATAGGCACGCTGCCCCATCGCGGCAAACACATCCGCCGACGCATAGACGACATCGAGCGTCCGCGACTGCCCGTCGCGAATCAGCGCCGCGCGTCCATACCGGAATGCCGCCAGCGCATGCAGCGTCTGCGTGCGCGCCTTGTAATCGACGAAATCCGGCGCCGAGACGCGATGGTCGCGGCCCATCGAGCCGTGCGTGTCGTTGACCGAGACGGTGATGACTTTCGATTCGTCATCGACCGGCAGGCCGCGCAGCAGCGCCAGATCGGCGAACGAAAACCCGATCGTGGCGGCGCCAATCGCCAGCGCGAGCGTCATCACGATCAGCAACGACGTGGCTGGCGCGCGCATGAAGGATCGAAACGCCGTCTTGATGTCACTCGAGAATTCGAACCACATGCCACTGCTCCGTGGATACGTCAACGACTGCTGCGGAGAGTCGTTGGACAGATAGCGAACGCACAACGCGAACGTTTGCCGCCAGTACCAGGCACGAGAAGGATTCGATCGGTACTCTTCGCGCAAATCACCACGAATGCTCTCGCCGCGTTTTCCCAGCGGCAGCACGCGCGTGAGGATCCAATCCGCAAGACGTGGCGGTTTCATGATTCGCCGAGCAGATCTTCGAGACCGTCCCACAACTCGAGCAGCGCCCTGCGTGATGCACGTAACGCGTTCACGCCTTCTGGCGTGACCGAGAACTTGCGCTGCGGTAATCCATCGCGACCCGCATCGCCGCCTTCGGCGCTCCATCGCACGAGTTTTTTCGACTCGAGCCGATCGAGCGTCGTGTAGAACGCACCGCGCGACGGCTCGTGCCCCGACGCGCGCCCGATCTCCTTGCGAATCTCGATCGGATAGGCCTTCGCATCGCATCGAAGGATCGCGAGCAAGACTCGCTGCTCGAACTCACCGAGGAAATTGCGGCCACCCATGTTCACCAAGTAGACGAGACTACTAAGTAGACTGTTCCTTCAGATCATTCGAACAATTGGTTAAGGGCATCCAATCAGTTGAATCGGTCCCTGAAAGCCGTCGATTCATCCCTCGTTTTCTGCGTTATTTGGGCTGAATTTGACAATTTGCACGAAATATCCAGTGGCATAGATGCTGCTCTTCCGGGACGTGCGCCTTTATGGCTGGGCTGAACTGCCGATAAATCGGGACGGCCCTCGTGAAGACCCTGCCGGGGGGCACCCGGCGTTTTGGAGGATTGGAAATGACGTTGAGAAAGACGCTCGTCGCGTCGGCGTTGTTGCTCGTGCTCGGCGTGGCAAACGCCTTCGCGCAGCAGCAGACCGGTGAGATCTACGGAAAGGCGGCCGACACGTCGGGCGCCGTGTTGCCAGGCGCAACCGTCACGGTTGCCGGCCCCGCGCTGATCCAGCCGCGCGTCGCCGTGACTTCGGAGACCGGCACCTACCGGATTCCCGAACTGCCCATCGGCAGCTACTCAGTTACGTTCGAGCTCGCCGGGTTCCGCACCCTGTCAATGCAGGACATCCGCGTCACGATCGGCTTCCGCGCGCAGGTCAACGCCGCGATGGAGCTGTCGACGGTGCAGGAGACTGTGACCGTGACCGGCGCCAGCCCGCTCGTCGACACGAAGGAAGTCGGCACGTCGTCGACGTTCGATCTCGACTCGCTGCAGAACATCCCGTCGGCGCGCGACCCGTGGGTCATGCTCGAGCGCACCCCCGGCATCTTCATGGACCGCGCCAACGTGGGCGGCAACCAGTCGGGCCAGCAGTCGGGCTACATCTCCCGCGGCGCCAGCACCGGCAACAACAAGTGGTCGGTTGACGGCGTCGACATCACCGACATGGCCGCGACCGGCTCATCGCCGATGTACTTCGACTTCGACATGCTCGAGGAAATGCAGGTCACCACGGGCGGCGCGGATGCGTCGCAGCAGACCGGCGGCGTCGGCATCAACCTCGTGACCAGGAGCGGCACCGATCGCTTCAAGGGCACCGGCCGTTTCCTCGTCACGGACCAATCGATGCAGGGCGACAACATTACCCCTGAGCTCAAGGCGCAGGGCGCCGGTTCGGGCGCGCCCATCCAGAACATCAAGGACTACGGCTTCGAAGTCGGCGGCCCGATCGCCAGGGGCAAGGCGTGGTACTGGGGCAGCTATGGCACGCAGAACATCAAGACCGGCGTGGTCGGCTTCTATAAGAACAGCTCGGAGTGCCGTCCCGGTGGCGCGCCGCTGAATTCGCGCACCGCGGACACCGAGTTGCTCCGCAGCTGTCTCGAGACCGACCTCACCACGCTGAACAACTACAACTGGAAGATCACCTGGGTGCCGGTCAAGAACAACCGCTTCAACTTCCAGAACACCTGGGCGGAGAAGGTCCGCAACGCGCGCGACGCCAGCGACCTGCGCCCGATCGAGACCACCTACCGCCAGAAGGCCGTGTCGAGCGACTTCGGCACGTTCGGCTGGCTGACCGGCCCCGGCCCACTCTGGAAGGCCGCCGATCAACACGTGCTCAGCGACCGCATGCTGGTGGACGTGATGTGGGGGCACGTCGGCAACAATTTCGTGCTCGACTTCCACGATGATTCGCTGCGCGACGTCCAGGCGCGCCAGGAGACCACCACCGGCGTGTGGGGCCGCTCGTACCAGGCGTCGACCTTCCTGCGCCCGAACAACAGCCTCGACGTGGTCACCACCTACTTCATGCCGGCGACGGCGGGCGGCGACCACTCGTTCAAGTTCGGCTACCGCTGGCGCAGCGCACACTCGACGAGCATCAACCATCGCGGCGGCTTCATCGATGCGCGCTTCACCAACGGCGTGGCCAATTCGGCCGACATCTGGCGCGACCAGTACTCCGAGTCGCACCTCAACACCAACGCGGTGTACGCGCAGGACACCTTCACGCGCAACCGGCTGACGATCAACCTGGGCGTCCGTCTCGATGTCCAGGACGATGCCGCGCAGCCGGGCCGTGTGCCGGAGAACCCGTTCTTCCCGCAGCTGATGCCTGCCATTGACTTCAAGGGTGCGGACGCCGGCGTGGTGTGGAGGGACATCTCGCCGCGCCTCGGCGCCACCTACGACCTCAAGGGCGACGGCAAGACCGTGGTCTCCTCGTCATATGCGATCTACTACGGCCAGATGGCTCCGGGCCAGATCTCGAACAACCTCGCTGCGACCGGCGCCGTGTTCGTCCGCTACCCGTGGACCGACACCAACGGCGACGCGTTCGTGCAGCCCAGCGAAGTCAACACCTCGGTGCCGTTCCTGAGCAAGAGCAACGCCTACGACCCGGCGAACCCGACCAGCACCACGTCGCCGACCACCGTTGATCCGAACATCAGCAACGATCGAACCCGCGAATTCATCGTCGGCTTCGATCGCCAGCTCGGCACGCAGGTGGCCGTCGGCGCCAGCTACATCTGGCGCAAGTACGACAACTTCCTGTGGACCGACCGCCTCAACTGGTCGACGGCCAACTACCGTGCGGTCGCCTATACCGCGACCACCTGCCCGGCGGGCGCGCGCTGCGAGCCGGTCACCTACTATGAGCCGACCACGCAGCTGCCGTCGGCCACTCAGTATGCCAACCGTCCGGACCGCTATCGCGACTTCAACGGCTTCGAAGTGACGTTCACGAAGCGTATGGCGAACCGCTGGTCGGCGAACGCCAGCTACGCCTACAACAACGCCGTCGAGCACTTCGGAGAGGCGGCACTCGAAGATCCGACCTGCGTCGCGGACGTTTGTCGCGGCGACTTCCAGTACGCGCCGGAATCGGCCGGCAGCGGTATCGGCAACGTGTTCCAGAACACCAAGTGGCTCGCCAAGGCGAGCGGTCGCGTACAGCTCCCGTGGGAGTTCAACCTCGCCGGAAACGTTGGCAGCCGGCAGGGCTTCCCGTTCCCGCAGTCGATCCTCACGCCGAACCGCGCCAACGGCGGCGGCCAGGCCCAGGTGCTCCTCGACCCGATCGGCGACGTGCGGTACGACAACACGTTCATGATCGACTTCCGCGTCGACCGCCAGTTCAAGTTCGGCACA
>Ga0075418_10009083_pt1 | contig 11146 bp, 5 predicted proteins | sample SoiMetdeltSBSDD2_FD_81776 | JGI IMG/M metagenome (GOLD analysis project Ga0075418, IMG submission 81776) | Bulk soil microbial communities from a Populus tree surrounding site in Tennessee, USA - Soil MetaG P. deltoides SBSDD2 | ecosystem: Environmental > Terrestrial > Soil > Tree plantation...
AAGCGATGGTTCGCGCTCAACGACGTCGTCCTGCACAAAGGCGGCTTCGCGCGCGTGCTCCACCTGCGCGTGTCGGCAAACGGAGACCCGGTGGGTACCTACGCGGCCGACGGGATCGTGTTTTCGACGCCGACCGGATCGACGGCCTACAGCCTGTCCGCAGGCGGACCGGTCGTGGTGCCGACGCTCGAGTCCATAGTGCTGACGCCGATCTCGCCGCACACGCTCGCGATTCGGCCGCTCGTGCTCGCGGCGGACGCGGAGCTGAGTGTGCGCACGGAGGACGGTCCCGACGAGCTGCTGGTGACGGTAGACGGTCAGGTCGGCACCACGTTTTCCGTGGGCGAGACGCTCGTCGTACGCCGCGCCGACCGGCACGCGCTGATCGTACGATTTCCCGGCTCGACGTTCTTCTCCGTCCTCACACGGAAGCTCGGATGGGGCGGGCTCGCCGACCGTGACGACAGGCCGACATGCTGACCGAGCTGCGCATCAGGAACTTCGCGATCATCGAGTCCCTCACGCTCCCGCTGGCGTCCGGCTTCAACGTGCTGTCAGGCGAGACGGGTGCAGGAAAGTCGATCATCGTCGGCGCGCTCGGACTGCTCCTTGGCGAGCGTGCGAGCGGTGACCTCATCCGCACCGGCGCCGACCGCGCCGTCGTCGAGGGCGTGTTCGACATCGCCGGTCACGCGACGGCAGCGGCGGTTCTGGATGAGCGCGGCGTCGACGTCGAGAACGACACGGTTGTCCTTCGGCGTGAGGTGAGCGCGAACGGTCGTGCTCGCGCGTGGGTCAACGGCACGACCGTGACGGCCGGCGTGCTCGCGGAGATTGGACGTCTGCTCGTGAACCTCCACGGACAGCACGAGGCGCAAACGCTCCTCGATGTCGACGCGCAGCGTCAGATTCTCGACGCATTCGGTAGCGCGACCGAGCAGGCGGGCCACGTTCGCGCCGCGTACGACGCGCTGGCCGCCGTCCGTCGCGACATTCAAACGCTCGAGACCCGGCGGGCGGACGCAGCGCGGCGAGCGGACTATCTCCGCCACGTCACCCAGGAGATCGAAGCCGCGCGCCTGGTCGCGGGCGAGGACGAACGGCTCGAGGAAGAGGCCAGGCGCCTCGAGCACGCCGAAGAGCTCCGATCGCTCGCGCAGGGCATGAGCGGCATCCTCGAGGGCGACGAGGAGGCCGTCCTGCAGCGACTGGCTGCGGTGCAACGAGCGCTCGCGAGCATCCAGCGCATCGATCCGTCGCTGTCACGCCTTCAGGAGACCTTCGACACGGCCTTCTACGGCCTCGAGGAGCTCTCGAGAGAGCTGGTTGTGTACGAGGAGGGCATTGAGCTCGATCCGGAGCGCCTGGCTGAGGTCGAACGTCGGCGTGACGTCATCTTTCGCCTAACGAAGAAATACGGCCCGGCCATCGGTGACGTGCTCGAGACGGCGCAGCGCGCCCGCGCGGAGCTCGACCTCGTTGATTCGGCGGCGTTCGACATCCGGCAGCTGGCCGAACGGGAGCGAGTCACGGGGGCACACCTTGCGGAAGCCGCTGCAGCCCTGTCGGCGTTGCGGGCCGCGGCCGCTGATCGCCTCGCTCGAGCGGTCGATCAGGTGCTTCCGGACCTCGGAATCCCGGACGGTCGGTTCACGGCTACGCTGACGCAGCGGACCGAGATCGGGCCGGCCGGGGCCGAGGACGTCGAATTCCGCGTGGCGCTGAACGTCGGTCACGACGCGCGGCCATTGGCCCGCGTCGCGTCAGGGGGCGAGCTCTCGCGCGTCATGCTCGCGCTCAAGACCATTCTCGCGCGCCTCGATCACGTGCCCACGCTGGTGTTCGATGAGGTGGACGCCGGGATCGGCGGGCGCGTGGGATTGCAGGTTGGAGAGACGATGCGGCGTGTCGCCGCGCACCATCAGGTGTTCGCGATCTCGCACCTTCCGCAGATCGCGGCGCGGGCGCACCACCACATCGTCGTCGCCAAAGGCGCTCGCGCGGGGGTGACGACCGCGGACACCCGCGTGCTCGACGGCGACGAGCGTGTGCTCGAGATCGCGCGGATGCTTGGTGGCGATCCCGAGAGCGCCGTGAGTCAGGCACACGCCCGAGAGCTGCTGGCCACTGCCGCCGTTCCCGAGCCGACTCGTGCACCAAGGCGCTCGAGGAAGCGTTAGGCCTTAACGGCTCGACGGAGCGGCCGACTGCGGTGGCCGAAGTGGCGCGCCGAACATCCGCGTGTAATACCGAATCTGCAGCTGTGTGGTGAACTGTTTGGGCGAGTAGCCCGACCCGCTGATCGACTGCCAGTGGGTGAACTGCACCTCGAGCGGGATGCGCGACCGACCGCGGTCGTACGCCCGCAGCGTGGAAAAGTTTGCGCCGCCGCCGACCCGTTGCTCGCGCTGCTCGGTGTCCGCGCCGAGAATTCCGGCATCGAGCGTGACGGGCTGGCCGGTCGGATCCTCCACGGTGAAGGTGCCCGTGTACTTGTCCTCGGCCTTCCGGCGAAAGAGCCAATTTGCCGAGAGCGACAGGTAGTCGTTGTAGACCCATCGCGGCGACGCTTCGATCTCGATGTAGTCGCCGAGATCGCGCGACACGACCTGCTGGCGATAGGCCATGACGAACGGATTTCGCGCGACGTCCGGGATGCGGTATGGCCGCTGGTCCACCAGCTGCGCCCCGTATCGCCCGATCACGGATGCCCAGAATCGACGGCCGAACACGAGGTCGATCGCCCCGTTGCCTTCCAGATCGGTCTGCGCGTCGCCCGTCCCAACGTCGAAGATGTCGTCGGGCCGCTCCAACTGCGCGGTTGCGAGTCGCGCGAGCCCGCCAACAGCAAAGCGGAAGCCGAACCCCTGTCGGTGTGCTCGCGCGCGCGCCGCGCTGCCGAAGGTGTCGAACAGCAGCATCTTGGCGCCGAGCTCGATATCGCCGATATGACTCCGCTCGACGAGACCGAGCGGTGCGATCTGCAGCGAGTCCCTCAGGTAGGTCGTCGCCTGTACGGCGCTGATGGGCGCCTGCGCCGGAACCGGGTTGTCCCACGCGCCAAGAGTGGCAATGTACGTCTTGAACGACGCGTTGAGCGCCGCGACGCGCGACACGATCGAGTTCTGAAAGGTGCTGTTGGTCATCGGGACGAACGAATTCCCCTTCGTGGTATCCGTGCCGGTGCCGTAGGTCGTCGCGATGCCCGAAGCGAATGCACGCGCGTCGGTCACGAGTGCTCGAGCGCGGGCCTGGTCGGAGCACACCGGATCGGCGCTCGATGCCCCGCACGCAGCGAGGCGGGCGTTCAATACCTGGGAGGCGCTCAGCAGAGAGTCCACCAGCCGCCGATTCTGCGCCGTTGCGTTCGCGCTCTGTGCAGTGACCAACACCGGGTTGGGCCCGATGTTCGCCGGATGCCTCAGCTCATTGCGCGGATTGACGTCGACCACGACCTCGGAGATGGTGTGTTCGTACGGTACGCGCGCAGTGAGCATGAGCCGCGACGTCAGTCCAAGGTCGACGACGAATTCGCTGCGCGTCACGCGCGCCGTGAAGTCCGTGCGAATCGGGCCGAGGGAAACCTGGGCGTTAGGGAGCTGTGCGAGGGAGCGCAGCGATGTCCGGAGAGGGCGCAGCAGCTCGAGCTGGACTGCGCTCAGTGAATCGCTGGAATACGGAGCAGCGAGCCGCTGCAGCGGTCCGCCGGGCGCGTACACCTCGTTGTACGCGGACCATCCGACCTGCACCGTCCACCGGACCACGCCGCCCGGTAATACCGTCGCATCTTCGCCAGCGCCCAGGACGCGCTGGCCGTGGCTGTTTCGCGGGACGATCGCAACGAGCGAGAGCGCTGTGCACACCAGGATCCTGCGATGAGTGGAGCGTAATCGCACGTCGTGAAGCAGTGTTGTTGGTGGTGGAGGTGGCGGACGGAAACACAAACGGCGACGCGGCGGTCGCCCGCCCGGGCGTGGCCCGTTATGATGCCTAGGTGACAACGTCCCCTCAACATCACCACGTCGTGCCCGCTACGCCACTCCCTCCGGTCCCCTGGCTTCGCACCGGCAACCATTGGCTCGCGCTGCCGTGCATCCATCCGGCCGATGGGTCGTTGCACGCGCTGGGAATGTTACATCGTGGCGCCAGGGCCGCCGTGGAGTTCGCCGGGGGCCCGGGGTTCGCGGACGGCAACGCGCAGCCGCTCGCACGACTTGGCTTCACCCTGAACGGTACGCCGGTACCGCTCGCACGCAGCGCTCTCGCGTGGGAGCGCGCCATGGAATGGCTGCCGACGTTCACCGGCACTGCCGAGTCGCTCGTCATTCGCGGAACGGTTTTCGCCCCGTACGGCAGAGACGCGGATACCGCCGGAGCCGTGTACGCAATCGCGGTGGAGAACCGCGGACCGGCCGACGCCGATGTGACCATTACGCTCGACGGAACCCTCGGCTACCGCCAGCTGCGTGTCCGCACGTCCCGCCCGTTCGAGGATGCCCACGTGGTGATGCACGCGCCGGACGATGTGGTCGTGCTCAAGGGCGCAGCGTTGCCGGGCCTCGTCGCGCTCGCGATCGGAAGCGATGGGACGGCCGACGTGGAGGCGCGCACCGAGGCTGCACGGTACTCGATCCGGCGGTCCGTGCATATCGCGCCGGGCCAGCACGCCGACGTTGCGTTCTACATCGCCGCTGGTCCGGAGCAGGACGGCGCACACGCGACCGTCTCGGTAATGCGACGGCGTGGCTGGCGAGAATTGTTGTCCGCGACACGCGACGCGTTGCGCGACCTCGAACAGACGACCGGACACGAATCGCTCGATCGGATCATCAACCGGAACCTGCTCCTCGCGTACTTCTACGGCGTGGGCCGCGCGCTGGACGACGCGCACTTCTATCTGATTCGAACGCGTACTCCGTGGCATGGCCGCGGGGTGACTTTCCGCGAGTGGGAATCGCTCACCTGGACGCTTCCGGCGGTGCAGCTCGCCGACTCGGCGCTCGCGCGCGAGCTCATTCTCCGCGCATGTGAGGTGCATGGGTATTCGCCCGGGAGCGGCGTGCGCTACCTCGACGGCACGCTGTTCGAGCCCGGATTCTGCCTCGAGGGGGCGGCGTCATACGCGCTCGCGGTCGACCGTTACATTCGCGAGACGAACGACGACCAGATCGTCGACGAGCCCGTTCTCGCTGACACGCTCTATCTGGCGTCGGATGATATCGCGGCTCGGCGCAACTCGGCTATCCCACTCTATGCAACCGAGGTCGCGCCGAGCGGAAATCCGGCGCCCCTGCCGTATACGTTGCACGGCAACGCCGTTGCTGCGCAGGCACTCGACGTGTTTCGTCGGACGCTCGACGAGCAAACCGCGCGTGACGTGCAGGATCCCGAGGCGGTACGTGCGGCACTCAAGCGGCACTTCTCCCGTGACCGGGAAGGGAAGCCCACGTACGTATCGGCCATCGATCTGAACGGCAACGCGGTCATGGACGATGATCCACTGGCGTCGGCCTACTGGCTGCCGGTGTACGACGTCGTCGACCGCAACGAGTCGACGTATCGTCGGACCGTGCGCGCAGCGTCGAGAGACCATCGGTTTCTGGTCCAGCAGTGCGCTCGGCTGCTCGGTCCGGAGGCGGCCGATGTGATGCAATGGGTTCGCCGCGCGGCGCTCGACGACGGCTTCGCCGCAGAGCAGATCGATGAGACCGGTCGTGCGCAGGGAAATGGGGGCGACGCATCCGTCGCCGGGCTGCTCGCGCATACGCTGTGGTACGCGGTGCATGCGCTCGGCGTCACACCGTGACATCGCTTGGCGAGCCCGCGCGACGAGGGTTATACTAGTCGGCACGCGGGAATAGCTCAGTTGGTAGAGCACAACCTTGCCAAGGTTGGGGTCGCGGGTTCGAGTCCCGTTTCCCGCTCTCGAACGCTGGAGTCAGACGGTCACGCCCAGGCGTCGCCGAAATGGGAGCGGCGCTGCCGCTCCCGTTTCTTTCTCGGCTTCGCGCCGTACGCTCAACGGCGGCGACCGCGGGGCCCGCACCCGGCCGGGGTGGCGAAATCGGTAGACGCGCGAGACTTAAAATCTTGTGGGGGTAACCCCATCCGGGTTCGAGTCCCGGTCCCGGCACTACCTGGTAGTCGTTAGGCGGGCGGCTCCGTGTCCGCGTTCGAGCGCGAATCCGGGCGCACCCGCCGACCGGTGTCGGCGAATGGCCATGTCCCCGCTCCTCGGTCGCGCGCAGAGCGGAGTCGACACTCGTCGCGTCCGGAACCGACGGCAAGCGTGGTGGCCAATTGGGGGTTGTGCGTTTGGGTTCGTCTGCGCAAGTTGGCGTCTGCTAACTAAACATTTGTCGCACCGGTCTCACTACCTCCCGAAGACCACGTGCGCAACAGCCGCCCCACGCATCACCGGGGGCGAGACCTTGCACGAGACAGCCGTTAGGCTTGATCTGCGATCCCGTTGCGGCAATGCTGCAACGGGTCGACTGGCATCGCCTCCTGCACGTTTGACGTGTAAGGTCGCAAACGCGACGTAAGTCGAACGCGAGAAGGCGCTTCCGTCGCGTGCCAGGCTTCGCGGGCGCGCTTTGAAAAACACGCATTGCGGGAGTCTCAATCGACACAAAAATGAGTTCCGTTCAATCGACAGCCCGCACCTCACTCGACGCCTGCGGAGCCAACGCCGAGCCATCGAGGTTGACGGGTATCGTGCACGAGTCGGTGGTAAGGGGGCGCCTTCGCATTGCTCTTGTCATCGCTGCTGGTCTCGCCCTTTCGCGCGAAGCGGCGGGTCAGAGCAAACTCGCGCAATGTCAGCCCAATGTCTTCCCGGCCCCTACGTTGTGTGAGCGCGCACGTCTCGACACGCTTCACGCGTCCTACTTGCTCTTGGTCGACGAAAGCGGCTCCATGCGCGGACGCTGGCCGGCAGTGAAGGCGGTACTTGCCGAGTTTGTCAGTGCTATTGCGGACGGCGACGAGTTGGAGATCCGCACGTTCGCCGGAACCGTGCGAACCCTCATCCCGCCGACCCCGTCGTCAGATCCAACAAGAGCAAACTGGCAGAGCCGACTTGCTGGCCTGCCGGATCCGGCGGGGGCGAATACGGATCTCGGTTTGGCAGCAGCAAGTGTGAACGAAGCATTGCGCTCCGCGCCAACCGACCGTCTCTATTTCGTTTTCTTGCTGACTGACGGGCAGCACGATCCGCCAGCGCCAGTCTCCGCGTCGGGGTTTCCAAGTTCGTGGTCGCCGACGTGGCAGAAACTGTCCGGCGAGGCTCAAACCCTGACGTCAGCGCGGCCGGCGTCCATCTCGCTTCTTCGGCTGAGCGAGGCCGCAGACAGATCGATGCTCGCGCGTGTGTTCCCGGGCCTCGTCGTGACGGACGCCATTGGGCCTGACGCATTGCGCGCGTGGTTCGCAAATGCGAGACGGGACGTATCTGTCAGCAAGCTTCGGCTCGCGATTGAGCAGGAGTTGAAGCGACCTGCGTGGAGCATCGACGCTGAGGAGCTCAGCGTCCTGAGCAATCGGCAAAGCCTGTTTGATGTGCGCGTGCGTCCCCAGCGACATGTCGTGACCACACAGCCCGCGACGTCCACGCCGGTAGCGATGCCCGGCGGCGGGACGATCGCGCTGGTTGGACCCATGCCTAACGATTCAACCGGCACGGCCCGTGTGGGAATTTCCGGGCCAGCTTGCGGGTGGTGGCAACGACCTGGTGGTTGTGGAACGGCCAGCCCCGTCTACGCGCGACTGACAACAGTGCTCGAGCCGAAGGACGAGCTGCGTCGAATTGGCATCGATCCGGAGAACCACGCCGATTCAGTGTTCTTGAACTTTCGCCAAGCTCGTGGGGGCGCTCTCCCGGCGACGCTGTACTACCCGCTTGCGGCAGCGCTGGCCCTTGCTCTCGGCTTTCTCGCGCTCATGGTGAAGTGGGCGATGCACCAGCCCAGGCTCTCAGGTAGCCTGGTCTACACGCCCGCCAGAAGCGGGAGTGATTCTCAAAACGGCGAATCGCAAACAATCCGCCTCGGTGGCATAGCGGGCCGCTCGTACTCGCTTCGAGGCCCGAGCGGAGAGGAGGTCGTTCGCTTTGATGCGAGGAGCGAACGCGGCAAATCACGGATCTACGCGACTGCGTGCGACTCTGACGTTCGGGTGAACGGGAAAGTGCTTGCTGGCGCACACCGGCTGGATCGAACGACGCGATTCGAGACGAATCACGGTGACATCCGCTACTACTCCACGAAATAACCGCTTGCTCTGTCATGAACACCATAGTCCAACCGGCTCTCATCATTGGTCTCGGCGGGTCTGGAACTGACATCGTTCGCCGATTCAAACGGCGATTTCGCACGATGTACCCGACGACTCCGTACGTTCGCTTTCTCGGCATCGACACGGCGCCGCAGACACCTGAACGCGAGCACCTTCCCCAGCTGACCGCCGATGAGTTCATCCACACGGCGAATTTCCGGATGGACTACTACACAGGTCCTGGCTACATCAATCAAAACCCCACCATCAGGACATGGTGGCGTGGGTACGATAACCTCCCCGCGCGCTACGTGAACGCTGGCGCGGGAATGAAGCGCCCGATAGGACGGTTGGCGCTGTTCGTCAATCACGACGCGGTAGTTCGTCGAATTGCTGATCAGCTCGCGGGGATCTTCTCGAGCAATGTGTTCTTCGATCTGCCGCAGCACTATCGAAATGCCGTCAACATCTACGTCGTGTCGTCGACGTGCGGGGGCACGGGGACCGGTATGTTCCTCGATGTCGCATACATAACGCGGCATATCGTTACGAACCAGTTTGGCAAGGAACCGTGGGTCCGTGCGCTGCTGCTCATGCCGTCCGCGTTCTTGGGAACCGGACAAGTTACCGATCAGAATGCGCAGAACCTTCGCGCGAATGCGTACGGCGCGCTGACCGAGCTTGATTATTCGATGTCGAAGAATGCGAAACTCGGAGCCGTGCAATATCCACAGGCATTCGAGGTTTCGCGCGCGGAGGAACCTTTCAAGAGCTGTTATCTGGTCGGCAACCAAGCCGCCGCAGGCGCGATGTTCAACAGCTTCGAAGACCTCCAGGAACGATCGGCGGTCCATATCCAGATTGAGCTGGCGAGTCCGCTGTCGCAACAGGGTGCAGCTGACATGGATAACAAGCTGCAGTCGATTGCGGTGAAGCCCGACGCTCAGGGCCGCCGGCGCCTATACTCGTCCTTCAACGGCGACTGGTTGGAGTTGCCAAGCGCTCGTATTCTCGCGCGCTGGACCAAGCGGCTCGCGCTCCGTACTCTCGAGCGACTCGGTCGCGCTCGCAACCCTGACGATGACGCTGCGCAGAACGCGTTCGCGCAGCTGCGCGATGCTACCGGTTATGGGGCACTGCGCAACTTGTTTACGGGCCCCGGAGTCAACCCGTATCTTCCGAAAATCGACGCCTTCCTCGACGCCTTTCTCGACATTCCTGAAGCCGGCCAAAGCCCGGATCAGCTCATCCAGAGGGCGACCGCGCTTCAGGACGAAGCGATGCGTCAGATCACGGGCAACACGCAGCTGCCGGATACCGTTCGCGCGGCAATTGCGGACATTGTCCCGGAGATCGATTCCAGCGTTCGCCGGCTCGTCAGCGAACACTCGGCGGGCGACGCGAAGCAACTCCTGCAACAGGTCCGTGAAGAGATCAGCGGTTGGCTCGCTAAGGCTCAGAACGAGGTGGCTGGAGCAGCAGCGAACCAGTGGTTACTCGATTTCGCACAGAATGTCCAAGCCCACAAGAAGGGGCTACTGAATTCGCAACAGAAGTTCTCGAGCGCACAACGACAACTCGTAATCGACGCGGCTGAAGCCGCTCGTTCGGCATGGGCGCGCGCCGTTCGTGCGCGGCTAGCGGAAAATGCACAGGGACGGCTACCAGGAGTTCTGCTGGCGATCGATGAGCGACGAGAGCGAGCCCAGAGGATGCTGACTGCCCTCGAAGGCGCGAGCGCGATTGTTCAACGCCGTCGGGAGCCGGAGTTGCCGCCAGGCGTCGGCACCAGGTCGGTTAGCGATGCCGAGATCGATGCAGCGTTCGAGGAAGCTGGCAGACCCGCGCGACTCGATAGCGCGCTGCAACCATTGCTCGGGCTGGTGTTCGAGGCAGCCGATCCGAGGCCAGAGACGATTGCGGACCGACTGTTCGCAGCCTCGAATCAAGCGGTCTTGCAAGTCGCACCGGCGTACTTGCAGACGCTCTCGATCCCGGCCGAAGAAATCGCGCGGCGACTGGACCAGTCATCTCCATTGGCTGTGTTCACAGCTGCCTGGCCCGCGCAACCGTATGCGCGTGAGGTCGAGAAGTTATCCCTGATCGGGTTGCCCGAAAGCATGCGTGCGCAGGAGAATCACGTCCGTGAGCGACTCTCGCCAGCGCAGCGCCAACACACCCAGTTGATCCCCCACGGCGACGAGGATCGGGTAGTCATCACCGTGCAAGACCACGGGTTCCCCCTGTATGCCCTTCAGGAAACCGGAGACTGCAAGCGTGCGTTTGAAGCGGGGACCAACGACCAGAAGCAACTGTGCTTCGTGCAACCTGACCGCGAAGTAAGAACGTGGGACTATTCGCCCGTCGCGCCGCAGGAAGCGCAGCAATGGTTTGCGCTCGCGCTTGCGACCGGTCGAATCCGGCGCGCTGGCCAGAGTTATATGTACAACGCCGGCCGGTCGACTTCGCTCGACGCGGCGTTAGGTAGCGACCCTGATCCAGTGACGGCTCGTCAAGTCGCGCGTGATGCGTTCCTGGCGTCCGGACATAGTTCCGAGATCAAAACGTTGGTGAACGCGAGGCTCGAGGCTGAGGGAAATGTCCCGCTGTATCGCGACCTCGAGAAGTGGGTCGCCGAGCAGGAGTCGTTCAGGGCGAATGGACACTACCCTGCGGACTTCACTCGAGAGATCGAGTTGGTACGCGAGTACATGAATAGCATTCCTCCGTACTGATGGCGTCTGACTTTTGGGGGCCGCCGCGTCAACGCATCCCGCGTCGAGTCGTCGTCGTTGCCTACGGATCCGCGGGGCGTATCTGGCTCTTGTCGCTCGCTGGACGGCTTCGGCGATTCGAGCTGCTCGATCGGCTC
>Ga0075418_10009087_pt1 | contig 11144 bp, 9 predicted proteins | sample SoiMetdeltSBSDD2_FD_81776 | JGI IMG/M metagenome (GOLD analysis project Ga0075418, IMG submission 81776) | Bulk soil microbial communities from a Populus tree surrounding site in Tennessee, USA - Soil MetaG P. deltoides SBSDD2 | ecosystem: Environmental > Terrestrial > Soil > Tree plantation...
CCGCTGGCACGCACGAGAAACTGTTCGACGGTCTGCTGCTCGAGCTTCCGCCAGTCGCGGATCCGCGAACACAGGAGAATCGTCGCGGCGAGCCGCACCTTGCTGAGCAGATCGAGCGGGGGAAAACGGAGGAACTCTAGACCGCTGCTGATGGAGTAGCAGCGCCCGTCGACGAAGTACCCGGTGCGCGTCTGATGCCAGCGCAGGCGGTCGGCGAGACCGATCCGCCGCAGCAGGCCTAGCAGTGACGAGTCCGACGGCAGGATGACGTGGTAGAAGCGATCCCAGGTAAAGCTGCCGAAATCCTGCCAGGTGGCGAGGCCCCCGACCTGCGCGGCCCGCTCGTAGACCACGGTGCGGTGACCCGCTGCGCCCAGCCGTTCCGCGAGGGCCAGGCCCATTAGTCCGCCGCCGATGATTCCGATCCGCATGCATCCTGCTCGGTGTCGGTGGCGCCGACTCAGGCCCTGGCACGCGGCAGCGCACGCTGCCAGGCAATCGTACGCGCGAGGCCCTCATCGAGCGGGACGCGCGCCTCGACGCCCAGCAGTGCCTTGCAGCGGGTCACATCCGGCACGCGGCGCATGACGTCCTGGTAGCCCTTGCTGGTGAAGGACTCGTAGGGCACGAACTCGATGCCCGTGTCTCCCTCCGGGCCGAACAGGCTCTGAATACGCCGCGCGAGCTCGAGTATGGTGATCTCTTCGGTGCTGCCGATATTGATGATCTCACCGTTGGCCGCGTCGCGGCGAACCGCCTGGTAGATACCTTCGACGGTGTCGGAGACGTAAGTGAAGCTGCGTGTCTGGCGGCCATCACCGTGGATCGGGATCGGCTTGCGCTCTAGCACACGGTCGATAAACACGGACTGCGGGCCGCCCCACCAGCTCAGGTGCTGATTCGGACCGTAGGATCCGAAAAATCGCAGGATGGTGACCGGGAAGTTATATGCATCCTGATAGGCGAGCGCCAGATGCTCGTCGAACAGCTTCGACACCGCGTACGCCCAGCGCGGCACGGTGGAGCTGCCAATCACGCTGTCGCTGTCCTTCTCGCTGAAGGGCAGCTTCGGGTTGCGGCCATACACGTCCGACGTCGACGCCAGCACCACCTTGCAGCTGGATCGCCGCGCGTACTCGAGGGCGTTCTCCGTCCCCGCATAGTTGATCTTCAGCGTGTCGATCGCCTTGCCGTAGCGGGGGATCTTGAATGCTGCGAGGTGGACGATCGCGTCGACGGACCCGTCGATCGCCGCGAGCGTTTCGGGAACGGTGACGTCCTCCTGGATGAACCGGAAGCGTCCGTCGTTGCGGAACGCCTCGATGTTCTCCGCGCGACCCATGGACAGGTTGTCTATGCCGATCACGCTGTGACCGGCCGAGAGCAGCCGCTCCACCAGATTCGACCCGAGGAAACCGGCGCAGCCGGTCACCAGATACGTCGCTGACACTGGAAACTCCTTGCGCCCGCTTCAGAGCTGATTGTCGTTGCGCGGCTGACCGACCATTCGACGCACCGCGCTGCCAAGATAGAACACCTCCTCGAAGTACTTCTGTGCCTGAAGCGCGAGCACCCCAAGACCGATGAGCTGGATTGCGAGCATGAGCGACAGCAGCGCGGTGATGAACGTGTGCGGCGAGCGGGTGTAAGCGAGCGCGAATGCCTGCGAAACCGTGCGGGTCTCCGGTGCCGCGAGCGCGTCGAAGAAGTGAATAAACATCCATGCGTTCACATACATGGAGAACAGCAACACCGCGATTCCCGGCAATATCAAGAAAACCACCGGGCGAAACACGAACCCGGAGAACACCGTCGAGAGGATGTGCCCGACGATGCGCATGCTCGAGGTACGCCGCTCTCCGGCCGCAATCTGCCGGCTCCAGTCCAGGTGCGCCGGAACCTCCTCAATGCGACCTCGCAGCACCCGGGTCTTGTAGATCACCTCGGGCATCAGGTCCAAACCGGTAGATCGCAGGACCAGCGAGCGTACGAACGGCCCGTCGTAAACCCGGACCATCGAGGTCAAAGTGCTGAGCCGGCCGCGCGCCAGCGAACGCAAGAAGCGGTTGCCCCACACGCTGAAAAACCTGCGGACCGGCGGGACGTTCGTCAGCTGCCCTCCCGCCATATAGGGGGACGCAAGCACGAGCTTCGCTCTCGTCTCCGTGATCTTGCGCAACAGCAGGTCGACATGCTCGGGCGAGTAGCTCAGGTCGACGTCGAGGACGACAACGTAGTCGCCGCTGGACAGCGAGAAACCGAATTTGAGCGCCTGACCGACGCCGAAATTGGTCGGGTGATGCGCTACACGAAGCGTCGGGTGGCGTTGCGCCAGCTCCTCCGCGATCACTCCGCTGTCGTCGTGGCTGCCATCGTTGACGATTATGACCTCGAAGCGAAAGCGATCCTGCAGGCCATGCAGGTACGCGACAAGGTCTTCGACGTTCTGGTGAAGGACACCGGCCTCGTTGTAGACCGGGAGCACGATCGACACCAGCGGTCGCGCGTGGCGGACAGCTGCGCCTTGAGCTGCAGACTGGGTACGCAGTCCGTCGCCATCGTCATGTTCCCGCCGATCCGGCACGCTATCCTGATCCTGCCGGCGGTGCTCCGGCCCCCGACTTCGTTTGAAAGATGCGGATTCCAACTGCGGGCGGGAGCCAGCGTAACGTCCGGGCAGAGCCGGCGCAACCAATATACGGATTGGACATAAAGGCCGTGCCGCCCTGGACGCTGCCAAACTCCAGACCCGCGCGCTCGCACGCGACCTGATATTCTCCTGAGACCACAAGATCGCGCTGCGCACACGCGAGCGCGCGAAAGCGTCGCCATGAGCAGGGGCCTAGACCTTTCCGTTGTTATTCCGCTGTTCAACGAGGAAGCGAACGTTGAGCCGGTCGTCGCGGAGCTGCTGGCAGTCCTCGACTTGGCGGGTGCCGCGGCCAGTGAGGTGCTGCTGGTCGACGACGGCAGCACCGACGGCACGCTGGCGCGCGCGAGCGACTGCGCCCAGCGCGATCCGCGCGTCAAGGTGATCAAGCTACGGAGAAACTACGGACAGACGGCTGCCTTGGCAGCGGGAATCACCGTCGCCGGCGGGCGAATCGTAGTGACGATGGATGGCGACCAGCAGAACGACCCGGCCGATATTCCCAGGCTCCTGGTGCAGCTCGAGGGCGGCTACGACGTCGTCGTCGGCTGGCGGCGCGCCCGGAAGGACACCTGGCTTACGCGGCGCCTGCCCTCCTCGGCCGCGAACTGGCTGATCCGCCTCATCACTGGAATTCCGATCCACGACAACGGCTGCACGCTCAAAGCGTTCCGGGCACATGTCATTCGGGAGATCCCGCTCTATGCGGAGATGCACCGCTTCATACCGGCGATGGCATCTGTGGCCGGTGCTCACGTCGGTGAGGTCGAGGTCAATCATCGCCCGCGGCGTCGCGGTGTCTCCAAGTACGGGCTAGCGCGTACGTATCGCGTCCTCCTCGACCTGGTAACGGTGCAATTGATCTCCGGATTCGTGTTCCAACCGCTGCTGTGGTTCGCCATTCTCGCCCTCCCGATCGGCGTGCTGGGCATCGTCCTGCTTGTCCTCGAAGGCGTCGATATAGCGTTGCTGAGCGGTTCTCTCTCGCTGCCAATCGCGGGGGCTGGTGTGCTGTTTCTGTCCTGCTCGATGATCCTGATCATGAGCGGCGTACTCGCCGAGCTCACGCGCCACCTTGGTGACGTACGCCAGGAACACTTCGCAGCGGTCACGGCCAGCACCGAACGGCCAACTCAGGCCGGGAGCAGAGTTGCGTGAGCGCGGAGCGCGCCGCGCTGCTGTCGGTGATCGTGCCTGTTGGTTCTCGGCATGCCGACATCGGCCAACTTTACGGCGAGTATCGGGCTGCCGTGCAGCAGCTCGAACACCCGTTTGAGTTCGTTTTCGTGCTGGACGGACCCGATCCCACGTCCCGCGCACAGCTGGGGGCGCTGACCCGGCGTAACGAGCCGGTCACTGTCGTTGCGCTGAGCCGGTCGTTCGGAGAGGCGACGGCACTGATCGTCGGACTGTCGCATGCCAAGGGCAGCCTGATCCTGACGCTCCCTGCCTACAACCAGATTCTCCCGGCCGAAATAGGTCTGCTTGTGTCCGCTCTGCAGACCTGCGACGTTGCCGTCGCAGTGCGCGACCGACGCAAGGGCGGTCCCTTCGAAAAGCTCAGGCGCTGGACATTTCACGCACTGCTTGCTGCTTTCACGGGCCAGGACTTCCGCGACCTTGGGTGCGGAGTACGGGCCGTGCGTCGCGAAGTCTTCGACCAGCTTACGGTGTACGGCGACCAACATCGCTTCATTCCTGTGTTTGCGCAGCAGCAGGGTTTCCGCGTCCGGGAGGTGGAGGTCCGCCAATCGCCGTTCGACCGCCGCCTAGGAGGCTACGGACCACGCGTCTATGGACGTCGGGCGTTGGACCTGCTGAATGTCTTCTTCCTTGTGAGGTTTACCAAGAAACCGCTGCGATTCTTCGGCTTCATCGGCACACTGATCGCAGGCGCAGGCGCCGCGATCATCCTCGTGCTTGTCCTGCAGCGTCTGCTGCACCTGCAACCGCTCGCGGACCGTCCCGCGCTCTTGCTCGCGTCACTGCTGGTCGTGCTGGGTGTGCAGCTCGTGTCGCTGGGCGTGCTCGGCGAGCTGATCATCTACACGCACGCCCGGGGAATGAAGGATTATCACATCGAAGAAGTAATCCAGTTCCGGGACGTGGAGGGCCCGTCCTGATGCCGGTTCTGAGCGGACTGCTGCCTTCCAATGTCGACGACGTCGTGGGGACGCTGTCGCGAATCCTGCGCACCCGCGATCCGGCCGCATGGGCCGAAGTGCGCCGCACGGCAATGGCCGTGCTTGCCACGCCAATTGATCTCTTGGCCGGCCACTTCGAACAACGGATCTACGCACGGGCGCCTGCCCCGGAGCTGCCGATCATCTTCGTGTGCGGGCCAGGGCGTAGCGGCACGAGCGTGATGGCGCAGGTCCTGATCCGACAGCTACCCGTGACCTACTTCAGCAACGTTGTCGGACTCTTTCCACGCTCTCCGCTGATTGCGACGCGCATAATGTCGTTTGCGCTGGAGCAGCGGAAGGTGAGCTTCCGAAGCTTCTACGGTAAGTCCCGCGGTCTGTCCGAGCCCAATGACGCGATGGGCATCTGGGATCGGTGGTTCCCAGGGGATCGCAATCGACTGCCAGATCCGCCCGGAACCGCGGCGCTCGAGGCCATGAAACGCTTTTTCGGAGCCTGGCAGGAAGCCTGGCACACGCCGATCGTCGCCAAGAACAACCGGCTGTATGCCTACGGAGAACACGTGGCACGAGCGCTGCCGATGGCCCATTTCATTTGCCTAGTCCGTGATCCGGTATACCTGGCTCAATCGCAGCTATTGGCACGGCAGCTTCTGCGCGGCCGCCTCGACGAGCCGTACGGGATCCTGACGCCCGAATACGAGGCCCGGGCGCAACCTGGGCGTCCAGCCGAGGACGCCTGCGCGCAGGTCGCGGCCGATCGCGCGGTCGCAGAACGGACCCGAGCGTCAATCGGACCCTCGCGCTTCTGGATGGTGTCGTATGAACGTTTTTGCGCGGACCCAAACGCGTTGCTCGAGCGCTTGTCGCGCGAAGTCCTTGGCCAGCCCTTCACTCCGCTGACCGACGCTGAGAGGGAATCCATCCGGGTGTCTGCGAGACGCATCCTCGACGAGCCCCTCTTTGCAGGAATCGTTTCGGCCTGCGAGCAGCTGGAATTGCTTCGCGATCCCGGTTGCTACTATCTATAAGCCATCGGCGTAGCTCACACTGACTGTGCGACCTGACCGAAACAGAACCGGCATGCGCGTGACATCGGTCGCAGTCGTGGCGTGCGTCGCGATCGCGGCACTCGCGGTCCTAGCTCGAAGCGCAATCGACCACCCGCCAATCTACGATGAGCTGCTGCACGTGCTCGCGGCCCGTGGCATCGTGGAGACCGGCTCACCGTCGGTGGCTGACGGCAGCTACTCGCGCGCGCTGGTGTACTCGCGAGCCGTGGCGTTGGCGTTCGAGATTCGAGGGGACAACCTGATTTCAGCACGCCTGCCCGCGCTTATAGCGGGTCTGTTGCTGGTCGCGGTAGTCAGCGGTTGGATCACTTTGCGAGCCGGTCCCGTGCCGGGTGCAGTCACCGGGATCATTCTTGCGATCAGCCCGATCACCGTCCAGATGTCAGTATTCGCCCGCTTCTACACTTTTCACGCGCTTGCGATCGCGGTGGCGGTGATTACGGCTTTCGAGGCAACCGCTCCGACCAGGGCTGCGACGAGCCGTCTGCTCCTGGCCGGGCTGTCTATCGCAGCGGTGATTGCTGCGTGGCAGCTTCAGGAGATCACGCTGATCGCCGTGCTAGGTCTAGTGGTCGGCTGTGCGCTGACTTTCTGGATGGCCCGCCGCGATGCCGGGGAGCAGTTGCGCCACAGCAGGCTGATTGGCCCCTTCGTCGCCATCCTGTTTGCAATCGCCGTGTTCGGCTGGTTTTTCACTCAGTCGTCGTCCCGGTTCCTGGTCGCATCGCTCTGGGCCGCCGACCATGCAGTCGAGCCACGGTACTATCTGATCCGTGGGGCGGACCAGTTGCCACTGCTATGGCCTCTCGCGCCCGCACTCGCAATCCTGACACTGACCCGCTGGAAACGGCTGGGCGCGTACGTCGCGGCGCTTTTCGCCGTCTGCCTTTTTGCCCAAAGCATCGCTGCCCAGAAGTCAATGCGCTACCTGTTCTACGCGTGGCCGTTTCTATGCGCATTGCTGGGGTGCGGAATCGCGGCTGCGGCCAGTTCCGGTCTGAATTTTATGCGCCGTCAAAGGTGGACATCGGGGCTCTCTGGACCTACGGCGTTCGCTGTTCTGGCTGCGATCACCATCCTGATGTCTCAGGAAGGGCAACGAACCTTGAAGTGGCTGAGCGGCGATTTGCAGCCCTTTGACTCCCGAGCGTACGAGACCAATTGGAGCGATGCGGTGCAGTCCCTTGCATTCGCAATCGGAAGTCATCAAGTGCTCGTCACTTCGAACTCGATGAAAGCGCTCTACTACATCGGTGACTACGATTACGAGTTCAATCCCAGCGTCGTGCCTGAAACCCGGTCCGGGGAGGAGTTCGGCACCGATTACCGCACCGGACGTCCAGTGATTGGAACCGTCGAGTCGCTCGCGCGGGTGACACAAGACGGTGAGCGCGTGCTCGTGCTGGTAGAGCGAAGGAAGATCGTATCGGACTTCTTCGCACGCACCGGCATCGTGGGCTGGCTTAACAATAATTGCCCAGAGCTTCAAACGGTTGCGACCGGCCCGCTGCGAGCCTGGAGCTGTGATTAGCGTGAGAAAATCCGTCGCAGCTCGAAGCGGCCCGTCTTTTCTGGCACAGGCCGAAGTACGGTATGCTGTTGATGCCGCATGGATTGGCGCAGCAAAGGTATTCGAGAGGCACGTTCGATGAACAACAAGATTCTCCCGGGCTTTTTGGCACTGCTGTTCGTTGCAGCGGGGGTCACGCTAACTCCAGATGTCGCCTGGGCTTATCTCGGTCCCGGTGCCGGTCTTGGGATGATTGGCAGTCTGATCGGTGTCGTGGTGGTGGTGGTGATCTCGGTACTTGGCCTCATCATCTATCCATTGCGGATGCTCCGGAAGCGCCGAACCCGGAACAAATAAGGAAATCGAAACTGAACCGGTCCATCTCCGTCGTAGGTCGGCGGCGAAACGTTTTTATCGGGAGCATGGACCTCGCCAAAGCGCGAGGGACGTCCTGCTCAGTCCTGCTCTCGTGCCTTGTTGCGTAGTACCGCATGAAGGATTTCCTCCCGAAACTATTGATCGGGTTTTCGTTGCTCGCGCTTGGCTTCGGTTACGGGTTCGCAAGCTCCCACTTCAGGATTTTTCCGTACAAGGATGTGCGTAACGCCTATGTTGCTTTCCAGGCGTTGCGCGATCTTCGCAAGGAGAATCCCAGGATGAAGAACGTGGAGTCTTGGGAGGAAACGGATCTGCGGAAGCCCCTGTACCGAAAGGTCCGGCCTGACGCGGGATCCGAGCCGATACTGATACTGGGAAATGAGCGGACATACGCCGATGACAAGGGGCAGTCTTACGGCGCCTGGATTGCCGATCGCGACGGCACGATTCTGCATGCCTGGAAGTACCCGGGCGAGATATGGAAGCTGGGTGATCGAAAAGCGGTTGGCGATTTCTGGCGCTCGTATCCGGTCGGAGCGCACCTCTTTCCGAATGGCGACCTACTCGTCAGCTATCAGGGAGTAGGGATGTTTCCGCCAGCGATGGGCCTGGCGAAATTCGACAAGGACTCGAACATTCTCTGGAAAAATCCAGGGCTGCTGCACCATTGGTTCTCAGTGGGACCAGACGGTAAGATCTACATTCCCGGGCGAAAAACGGGTGCCAGTCCGATGGCTCTTCCGGACCGGGAAAAGGAAATCGTCTGTGAACAGATCGACTTCGGCTATGACTCGATCGATGTGTTCGATGCCAACGGTAGGAAGCTTCGGGAAATCGACACGCTGCAGGCGCTAGCGGACTCGGATCTCACCGGGCTGTTCAACAGCAATCAGGAGCAGCCGGACGCCGTGGAGACGTGCGACCCGACACACCTGAACGATGTGCAGATTCTGACCCAGGACATGGCTGCTCAATACCCGCGGTTCAAGGCCGGCGACCTTCTGGTTTCCTTCCGAACCTTGAACACCATCGGCGTGCTGGATCCCGAAACCGAGCTGTTCAAATGGCACTTCCAGGGTCCATCGCATCACCAGCACAGCCCTCGTTTCCTGGGGAACGACGTCATCGTCTTTTTGGATAATCTTGGCGGCCAGGTCAGTCGCGGCACGAGCCGCATACTCGCGGTCAATGTCGATTCCTCGGCTTTCGAGAGCGTCTTCCCGAGGGCCGGCGTGGAGTTGCCAGAAATGGAGTTCAGGACCAAGAATGCGGGGTCGATCGACACCAGTGCAGGAGGCGACCGGATCCTGGTCTCCTGGACCCGGCAAGGCCTGGTGTGGGAGATCGACGTCAGCAGCGGCGAACTGCTCTGGGAGTTTGTCAACACGCACACGGTTGACGGTCGTCCCGCACGCATCAGTACCTATACCGCCAAGTACGTCCCGCGGCCTGCTTTCGAGATGAACGGCGGCCGGCTCGACTAGGGCATGTGCTCTGCGATCAGGCGGACGCGCCGCCTGTGGTCAAGTCACAGGGTCGAAGCTCCGTGGATTGCATCGTATAGCCGTAGACAGTAGCCACGGACTCGACGAGCTGCCAGCACCTCGTCGAATCTATGTCGAGTGAATCCCGGTCGGCGGGGGCCGCGATGTCCGCTGCCAGCGAAGTGGCAGCTTGGCCGCTGCACAGCCCGGTAAATTCGACGATACCGCCCAGTTCCCGCGTGGGGTCCGCCGTCAGGTCCTCGAACCGGATGACTCGCACGCGCTTCCGCAGGTCGCTATCGAAGCGAAGCAGCTCGAGAACAAATCCATATAAATCTGCCCATTGCTGTGCATATCCCGCGGAATCGTTCCCCGCTTTCCAGCACTCGACCGTTCTTTCGGTCCCCAGCCGGTCGACACAGATCGGCGCACGAGCGGGCCCGAACTCGTAGTGTCCGACCGCACGCAAATAAGGCCCTACCCGTTCGTCCAGCGTCGCGTAGCTGCAGAACAACCTGTGTTGGCGGGTCAGCGATCGGACGTGCGTAAGGGGGTGACGGATTGGAACCAGAAAGAGCGCGTCCGGAAACAGGCTGGCGAGGTACGGTATCCGGGTCAGATTGTAGTTTCCCTTGGAAACGTACCGATCGCCCTTTCGCAGAAGGAGGATCTTGCGGACATGAAGGCGGAAGAAATCGTCGAACGCCGCATTGCGATCCGCGACGGTCAATATCTGCATCGAGACCGGATCATGAAGACGGGGGAAGAAGTGCTGCCAGATAGGCTCTTCAAACGCCTCCGGGCTTTCACGAGTAATGAGTATCGAGTCCTGATGTGGCCTTTCTTTCGGAGCCTCCCCCTTCCCGAACAGGGCGACGAAACGGCCCCAGTAGATCGGCGCCATGACAAAAGGGAAATCCCGGTAGCGGTGGGTCGCAACACCGTCGATGCGCGACAGCTTCTCGAGCAGGATCGTCGTGCCCGACCGCGCGAGTCCGGCGATGAACACCGGCCGGTCGATGGTGGTGGCGCGCAGCCGCCGGGCATTCCAGTTTCCCTCCAGGTCGCCAATCCACTTTACGACGCCGGCACCCGCGGTTGCCACCTGGGAGAGCGCGAAGTCAATTCCGGAGATCTGCAGCGCCCCGTCGGAGCCGGGCTTCGATTTTCCTCCGAAGAATGGCACAAGCAGCCACGATATCGACATGCCCAGGAACAGAAGGAATTCCGGGTCGTTCAGGTAGGGCCAGAGCGGATTCCAGTCGTCGTGTGCCGTGCGGACAATTACGGGACTGTGGGGCATCGTCGCGGGTTCCACGGACACGACAGTGAACCCGATGGCGTACAGCGCCTTGCAGCGCCAATCGGTCGCCGCGCAGACGGCGACACTGCCTGGCTTGCTCGGGAGGGCCACAGTGCGGCCACCGGAGAGCGACAGCAATCGGCTCGGTCCGCCGGATGTGTCTGGTTGCTTGTCCGCAACGACCGTTCCGGCTGACGCTGGATGCACTTCCAGCCTGCCATCGGCATCCCAGATGGCGGACACGGCAGGACCTGCGATATGGAAGGCAAGTATCAGGGGCAGCGTGGCAGCTGCCAGGGCGATCAGCTGCCTACCAATGTAGACGATCGAGCGCCGAATGAGACCAAAGTAGCTCTTCCAGAACTGCTCTTCAGCTCCATGCATCAAACCCTGTACCGCGCGTGCGACATCGTTCCAAAACCTTCCCGTCGTTCCCGCTGGGACCACGACACGAAAGACGTTTGCAGCCAGGGCCCCCAACCCGACGCCGATCGTAAGGGCCGCCAGATACCAGATGACAAGCGACCCTAAGCCGCCGGTCATGGCTCTTCGAACTTGCGCTTCAGGATGATGATGCGATTGTCGAGGAACAGGATGCTGCG
>Ga0075418_10009089_pt1 | contig 11143 bp, 10 predicted proteins | sample SoiMetdeltSBSDD2_FD_81776 | JGI IMG/M metagenome (GOLD analysis project Ga0075418, IMG submission 81776) | Bulk soil microbial communities from a Populus tree surrounding site in Tennessee, USA - Soil MetaG P. deltoides SBSDD2 | ecosystem: Environmental > Terrestrial > Soil > Tree plantation...
CGGCAGCCGGGCCAGGGCCCGGTCCGGTACCTGGCCGGCGCCCGGCTCACCGTCCGCCTGGCCCGGCCGGCCCAGGCCGGGCAGGTGGCCGCGGCCGCGGTCGCGGCCGGCGGGGACGCCGCCCGGGTGCACGGGCTCGGGTTCGTGGTCGGCGACCCGGCCGCGGTCGCGGCCGCGGCCCGGGAGGCCGCCTGGCGGGACGCCGTGGCCAGGGCCGAGCAGTACGCGCGGCTGGCCGGCGCGGCCCTGGGCCCGGTCCTCGAGGTCAAGGAGGCGCCCCCGCCACCCCCCGACGCCCGCCCCATGCGCCTGCTGGCCGCCGAGGCCCGGCCCGGCCCGGCCACCGAGCCGGGCGAGACCACCGTCTGGGCCGCCGTCACCGTCACCTGGGCCCTGGCCCGCCGCCCCCCGCCCGCGTAGCGGCGTCGAGGCTGCTGGCCTACCCGTGGGCGGCCAGGGCCCGGTCGATCAGGGCCTGCGCCGAGCCCAGGTAGCGGGCCGGGTCGAGGGCCGCCTCGACCCCGGCCGGGCCCAGCTGGTCGGCGACCTCTGGCGCCTCCAGCAGGGTGTCGCGCAGGGGGCGGCCGCCGGCCGCGGCCCGCCTGGCCGCCCCGTCGACCAGCTCGCGGGCCCGGCGCCCGCCGAGCGGGCCGGCGAGGGCGGCCACCGCCGCCTCGGCCATCGGCAGCCCGCCGGTGGCGTCCAGGTTGGCCCGCATCCGCGCCGGGTCGACCTCCAGGCCCTCCAGCAGCTCCCGCGACCAGGCGGCGGCCGACCCGACCAGCCGCAGCAGGTCGCGCTGGGGCTCCCATTCGGCGTGCCAGCCGCCGACGGCCCGCTCGTGCTCCTGGGCCATGGCCCCGAGCACGGTCGCGACCAGGCCGGGCACGCGGGCGGCGCAGGCGGCCACGGCCACGGCCGCGACCGGGTTGCGCTTGTGCGGCATGGCGGACGATCCGCCCCGTCCCGGCCCGCCGCCCTCGCGGACCTCGGCCACCTCGGTCTGGGCGAGCAGGGCGACGTCGCGGGCCAGCTTGGCCAGCACCCCGGCACAGGTCCCGAGGGCCGAGGCCAGGGTCGCCGGCCGCACCCGGACGGCGTGCCAGGGCACGGTCGGCTCGGCCAGGTCGAGCTCGGCGGCCAGGTCGCCGAGGACCACCAGGCCGCGGTCGCCGAACGCGGCCAGGGTCCCGGCAGCCCCGCCGAGCTGCACCGCCAGCTCGTCGCGGTCGACCTGGGCGAGCCGCCGGCGGGTCTCGTCCAGGCCGACCAGCCAGCCGGCCGCCCTGAGGCCGAAGGTCACCGGGACCGCCTGCTGGAGCAGGGTCCGCCCGGCCATCAAGGTGTCGCGGTGGGCGTCGGCCAGGCCGGCGCAGGCGTCGGCGGCGCCGCCCAGGTCGTCCAGCAGCGGCGCCAGCGCCCGCCGGGCGACCAGCACGGCCGCCGTGTCGAGCACGTCCTGGCTGGTCGCGCCCTGGTGGACGTGGCCGGCGGCCTCGGGCGGGAGCCGCTCGGCGAGCTGGCGGACCAGCGGCACCACAGGGTTGCCGGCGGCCGCGGCCAGCTCGCCGAGCTCGGCCGGGTCGAACCGGCCGGCCTGGCAGGCGGCGGCGATCGCCTCGGCGGCCTCGGCCGGGACCAGCCCGGCCTTGGCCGACGCCCTGGCCAGGGCGGCCTCGGCGTCCAGCATGGCCTGGAGGAAGGCCCGGTCGCCGACCTCGGCGGCGACCCGCCCCCGGCCGAACACCCCACCGAACAGGGACCCCTCAGGCGGCGACGACGGTGGCATGACATCCTCCCTCCCTGCGGGGCATCGTAACCAAGGAGCGGCCATGCGTACCCAGGTGGGGATCGTCGGGGCGGGACCGGCCGGGCTGCTGCTGTCGCACCTGCTGCATCTGGAGGGCGTCGACTCGGTGGTCCTGGAGCTGCGCAGCCGCGAGCACGTGGAGCAGCGGGTCCGGGCCGGGGTGCTGGAGCAGGGCACGGTCGAGCTGCTGGAGGCGGCCGGGGTCGCCCAGCGGCTGCACCGCGAGGGCATGGTCCACCACGGCATCGAGCTGCGCTCCAGCGGCCGCCGCCACCGCGTCCCCCTGACCGACCTGACCGGCCGGTCGATCACCATCTACGGCCAGCAGGAGGTGGTCAAGGACCTGATCCGGGCCCGGCTGGAGGCCGGAGGCCAGGTCCTGTTCGAGGTCGAGGACGTGCGCCTGGAAGGGGTCGACGGCGACCGGCCGACGGTCCGGTTCAGGGCCGGCGGCCAGAACCAGGAGCTGGCCTGCGACGTGGTCGCCGGCTGCGACGGCTTCCACGGCGTCTGCCGCGACGCCGTCCCGGCGGCGGCCCGGCGCGTGTTCGAGCGGGCCTACCCCTTCGCCTGGCTGGGCGTACTGGCCGCGGTCGCCCCCTCCAGCGAGGAGATCGTGTACGCCTCCTCCGAGCGGGGCTTCGCCCTGCACAGCATGCGCACGCCCGAGCTCACCCGCCTGTACCTCCAGGTCGCCCCCGACGAGCCGATCGGGGACTGGCCGGACGGCCGCATCTGGGAGGAGCTCCAGGCCCGGCTGGCCACCGACGACGGCTGGACCCTGGACGAGGGCCCGATCCTCGACAAGGGCGTCACCGGCATGCGCAGCTTCGTGGTCGAGCCGATGCGCTTCGGCCGGCTGTTCCTGGCCGGCGACGCCGCCCACATCGTGCCCCCGACCGGCGCCAAGGGGATGAACCTGGCCGTGGCCGACGTCCGCGTGCTCGCCGAGGCCCTGGCCGGCTGGTACCGGACCGGCGCCACCGACCCGCTGGAGGGCTGGTCGGCGACCTGCCTGCGCCGCGTCTGGCGGGCCCAGGACTTCTCCACCTGGATGACCGGCCTGCTCCACCGCGCCCCCGGCGACGACGCCTTCCAGCTCCGCATCCAGCGGGCCCGCCTCGACTACCTGGCCACCTCCGAGGCGGCCGCCCGCAGCCTGGCCGAGAACTACGTCGGCCTGGACCGGGTCTGACGCCACCCGTGAGCATGTGCTGAACTGTTCGGCATGGAGACTTCCCGCTTGCTCGAATGCCTCGCGGCCGACTTCGCCCGCCTGCGGGCCGTCGTGCCGACCGACCCCACCGCGGCGGTGCCGAGCTGTCCCGGCTGGACCGTCGCCGACCTGACCCGCCACGTCGGCGAGGTGTACCTGCACAAGACCCTGGCCATCCGCGAGGGCGCCGAGCCCGACCCGTGGCCGCCGAAGGAGCTGGCAGACGAGGCGCCGCTCGCGCTGCTCGACCTGGCCTACGCCGGGCTGGTCGAGGAGTTCGCCGCCCACCAGCCGGAGGATCCGGCCGGCTCCTGGTACACCCCGGACCAGACCGTCGGCTTCTGGATCCGGCGGATGGCGCACGAGACGGTCATCCACCGCATCGACGCCGAGCTCGGCACCGGGCAGCCGGTCACGCCGGTCCCGGCCGACCTCGCCGTCGACGGCATCGACGAGCTCCTCAAGGTCTTCGTGGCGTACAGCGTCGCCGAGTGGGGCGACTACTTCACCGACATCCTGGCCGGCTCGCCAGGCCGGACCTACACGCTGCGGACCGACGGCGCGGCCTGGCGGGTGCGGACCGGCCCGGGGCGGTTCGCCGTCGAGGACGGCGCCGGCGACGACCCGGCCGACGTGACCGTGAGCGGCCCGCCGGCGGCCGTGCTGCGCTGGGTGTGGAACCGGGAGGGCACCGGCGAGCCGAGCGGCGTGACGGTCGAGGGCCCGCCGGAGGCGGTCGAGGAGCTGCGGCGCTGCACCGTCACGGCGACCCAGTGAGGCCGCCCGCCACCTCGGCGGCGCGTCAGGTCCTGGCGGCGTCGGCGAACACGCCGTAGGCGTCGACGATCTGGTCGTGGGTGAAGTGGTGGGTGGCGAACGGCCGGGGGTCTGGGCGGCCTTCGGAGACGAGCCTGAGCAGGGTGGGAGTGGAACGCGAGGCGTTTGCCGGGCCCACCGATTAGCATCCGCTCACCATGTCCGAACCCGCGCCCGACCCACCCGAGGCGACGAGCGCCGCCGTGGCCGCGGCCGCCGCCGCCGGCGTCGTCATCCACGAGCTGCACGGCCACCGGGAGCTCGCGGCGGCCCAGCGGCTGTTCGAGGAGATCTGGCGGCCGGCCCAGGGGAACCCGCCGCCGATGACCGCCGAGCTGCTGCGGGCGCTGGCCCACGCCGGCAACTACGTCGCCGGGGCGTTCGCCGGCACCCGGATGGTCGGGGCCAGCGCCGGGTTCTTCACCGCGCCCCCCGACCCGGGGCTGCACTCCCACATCACCGGGGTCGCGCCCACCGGCCAGCACCACGGGGTCGGGTTCGCGCTCAAGGTGCACCAGCGGGCCTGGGCCCTGGCCCGCGGGATCCGGGTGGCGGCCTGGACCTTCGACCCGCTGATGGCCCGCAACGCCTGGTTCAACCTGGCCAAGCTGGGGGCCCGGCCCACCGGCTACCTGGAGGACTTCTACGGCCCCATGACCGACGCCATCAACGCCGGCATGGCCAGCGACCGGCTGCTGCTGGCCTGGGAGCTGGACGACCCGGCGGTGGCCGCGGCCTGCGCCGGCCGGCCGATGCAGCCGCCGCCGGTCACCGCCGGGGCGGCCCTGGCCGTCGGACCGGGCCTGGAGCCGGTGGCCCGGCGGCCCGGCACGCCGGCGGTCACGGTGGCCGTGCCGCCGGAGCTGGAGGCGCTCGACCCGGGGCAGCGGCGGGCCTGGCGCCAGGCCGTCCGCGAGGCGCTGGGCCGGCGGCTGGCCGCCGGGGCCACCGTCACCGGGTTCCTGCGCCACCCCGACCGCTACCTGGTCGAGCCGGCGGGTCCCCGGTGAAGCTCGCCGGGGTGGAGCTGCGGCGGGTCGCGCTGCCGCTGGTGACACCGTTCCGGACCTCGTTCGGGGTCGAGCGGCACCGGGACGTGCTGCTGGTCCGGGCCGTCACCGACGACGCCGATGGCTGGGGCGAGTGCGTGGCCGCGGCCGAGCCCCGCTACTCGTCTGAGTACGCCGACGGGGCCGCCGACGTGCTGCGCCGGTTCCTGGTCCCGGCCGTTGCCGTGGCCGGGGACCTCGACCCCGGGGCGGTCGGCGCGGCCACGGCCTTCGTCAAGGGCCACCGCATGGCCAAGGCCGCCCTGGAGCTGGCCGTGCTCGACGCCTGGCTGCGAGCCAGGGACCAGCCGCTGGCCGGGTACCTGGGCGCGACCCGCGACCGGGTCCCGGCCGGGGTGTCGGTCGGGATCATGGACACGGTGCCCGAGCTGCTCGACGCCATCGCCGGCTACCTCGACCAGGGCTACCTGCGGATCAAGCTCAAGATCGAGCCCGGCTGGGACCTGGGCCCGGTGGCCGCGGTGCGCGAGCGCTTCGGCGACGGCCTGCTGCTCCAGGTCGACGCCAACGCCGCCTACACCCTGGCCGACGCCGACCACCTGGCCGGGCTGGACCGGTTCGGGCTGCTGCTGGTCGAGCAGCCGCTGGCCGAGGACGACCTGGTCGGCCACGCCGAGCTGGCCGCGCGCCTGGCCACCCCGGTCTGCCTGGACGAGTCGATCACCTCGGCCAAGGCGGCGGTCGACGCCGTCGACCTCGGCGCCTGCCGGATCGTCAACGTCAAGGCCGGCCGGGTCGGCGGCTACCTGGAGGCCAGGCGCCTGCACGACGCCTGCCGGGAACGGCGGGTGCCGCTGTGGTGCGGCGGGATGCTGGAGACCGGGATCGGCCGGGCCGCCAACGTCGCCCTGGCCGCCCTGCCCGGGTTCACCCTGCCCGGCGACACCTCGGCCTCCGACCGCTACTACCGCCAGGACCTGACCGCCCCGTTCGTGCTCCAGGGCGGCCACCTCGAGGTCCCCACCGGCCCCGGGATCGGGGTCGAGCCCCTCCCCGAGGTCCTGGAGGAGCTGACCACCTCGGTCGAGTGGGTCACGTCCTAGCCGGTCGCCACCTCAGGTGGCCAGCCCACCACTGCAGCTAGTCAGTATGAAGCGGCCGGCCCCGTCCGCATCTGCGTGGATCATCCTCCTTGGCGGAGGGAGCCAGCATACAGAGGAGCCGGCGGTGGCCAGTGTTGCGCATCTCGCCCCTATCCACCTCGGCCTTGACGTCCACAGGGACACCATCTCGGTTGGGATCCTCGCGCCCGGCCGTGAGGTGCCCGTGGTGGAGCGGATCGCCCATGACGAGGCGTCGATTCGCAGGCTCGTTGGCCGCCTGGGCGATCCCCGGAGGCTGCGAGCCTGCTACCAAGCCGGGCCGACCGGCTACGAGCTCGCCCGGCTGCTTGACCGCATGGGGATCGGTTGCGAGGTGATCGCGCCGTCGCTGATCCCACCGCGCCCGGTGATCGGATCAAGACCGACACGCGCGACTGTCGCCGGCTGGCCAGGTTGCACCGGGCCGGGGAGCTGGTGGCCATCCGCATCCCCACGCCGGCAGAGGAGGCCGTGCGGGATCTGTGCCGTACCAGGGCGGATATGGTCGAGGATCTGACCCGGGCGCGGAACCGGCTGGGGAAGTTCCTGCTGGGTCACGGGCGGGTGTGGCGGGGCGGGTCGGCTGGATCCCCAAGCATGAGGCCTGGCTGGGGGCCAGCGCTTCGACGAGCCAGCGCTGGGGACCACCTAGGTCCACTATCGGGCGGTGGTCGCCACCCGCCACGCTCAGCCGGATGCGGTCGAGGTGGACCTGGCCACCTGGTTGGACCGCCCACCCTTCGCCGACCAGGTCGCCCGGCTGGCCGCCTACCGCGGGGTGACCCGCCTGGGTGGGCTCACCCTGGCCGCCGAGGTGGGCGACTGGCGCCGGTTCGCTCGAGCGGCCCAGTTCATGGGGTTCTGCGGCCTGGTCCCAAGCGAAGACTCCAGCGGGCACTCGGTCCACCGCGGTCGGCTGACCAAGGCCGGCAACGCCCACCTGCGCGCGCAACTGGCCTGGGTCGGCCTGGACCTACCGGCATCGACCGTGTGTGGGCCGCGCGATTGCCGGCCGCCAGCTCGGGCTGGACCCAGAGGTGATCGCCCGCGCAGCTGCGCCTGTCCGCTCGGTTCCGCGCCCTGGCCGCCCGCAAGAACACCAAATCCATCGTGGCCGCCGCGATCGCCCGCGAACTGGCCGGGTTCTTGTGGCCGAGATGGTGGCCTGACCCCACCACCACCACAAGGTTGTGCACCATCGCTGCTGATCGGCCGAGGAGGTGAACACCATCGGTACGACGCGCCGGGGCGCCGCCGCTGCAGGACCGATCCCCGGCGGCACGATGCCGCGGCCTCGCCGAAGCGAAACTGGTCAGGGGCACCTTCCTGCGTCTTGCCGACATGCGGTCCCGGCCGCGAATATCAGTGTGGCGGCCAGCCGATCCACTGTGTCCCGGCGCGTCGCGCCAGACCCCGAGCCGCCCGATCGCCCCCACCGGCGCGGGAAGTCAACCCATACGCGTGCTCATGCGCCTCAGCGTGCACGCCTCGCTGCGGCTCAACCATGCCATCCACCAGGGGAACCATCGCCTTGACAGGCCGCTTCATATCAGTGCCGCGTCAGGCAACGTTTGCCCTGTTCACGATTTCACCGAGGCGGCGGTCGTGCGCATGACGGTTCCGCCAGGCGATGTAGCGGCGGATCATGCTGGCCTGCTCGCCATGGCTGGAGTGGTCGGTGCCGTCCAAGGCGAAGAAGCTCAGCGCGGTGAACTGGGCCTCGATGCGGTTCAGCCTGAAGGCATTGGTGGGCACATAGGCCAGTTCGGGATCGTTGGCGATGGCGGCGGGAGCGCCGAGGGTCATCCTGTTCCTGGCGCCTTATTGTCGCGCTACGTCGATTGGCCGTTCCTTCGTGTTGAGAAGGTCACGATGATCACTCCGCTGGATTCGGTCATCCGGGGCTTCCGGCAGGCGTCGAGCCCTTGGTGGTTGTGACGCTCGTCTTGCTACCAAGGATCACCGGTGGGGCCCCGTCAAGGACAAGGGGGGCCTCCATGCGCAAGGTGCTTGCTCTGTCGCTCACGGTGTGCCTGTCGGCAGCGCTGGCGGTGGGCCTGTCCCACCCCCAGAAGGCCGTCGCCCAGACGGCGAGCGACCCGGTGATCGCGGCCGCCGGCGACATCGCCTGCGCGCCGCCCGCGACCAGCACCTCGTCCACATGCCACCAGCAGGCCACCGCCAACCTGCTGACGAAGCCGGACGGCACTGCCCTCGATGCGGTGCTGCCGGTGGGCGACACCCAGTACAACTGCGGAGAGCTCAGCGCCTTCGGGCAGGTCTATGACCCCACCTGGGGGCAGGTGAAGTCGATCAGCCACCCAGCCGTCGGGGACAACGAGTACGCCGGCTCGGGCTGCACGACCCCGGGCGCCTCCGGCTACTTCACCTACTTCGGCGCCGCTGCGTCCCCGCTGGATGCGCCCTCGCCGGACCAGCCCTGCGCCCGGGCCTGCAAGGGCTACTACAGCTATGACCTGGGCAGCTGGCACATCATCGCGCTCAACACCGAGTGCGGCCAGACCGGGGTCGGCGGCTGCAAAGCCAGTTCCCCGCAGGGCAAGTGGTTGGCCGCCGACCTGGCCGCCCACCCGGCCGCCTGCACCCTAGCCTACTGGCACCGGCCATACTTCAACGACGACGGCACCACCTCGAGCAGCCCGGGCCCCTTGGTCAAGATCCTCTACGCCGCCGGCGCCGACGTGCTGCTCGTCGGTCACAAGCACATCTACGAGCGGTTCGCGCCGATGGACCCCTCCCGGGTGGCCGACCCCAACGGCATCCGCCAGTTCATCGTCGGCACCGGCGGCAAGAGTCATGGCTCGCTGGCAACGACCCCGCCGCCCAACGCCGAGGCGCGCGACAAGACGGCCTATGGGATCCTCCGGCTGACCCTGCACGCCGGCAGCTATGACTGGCAGTTCCTCCCCGAGGCCGGCAAGACCTTCACCGACTCCGGCAGCGACACCTGCCATGGTGGCGGTGGTGACACCACGCCGCCGACGGCGCCGACCGGCCTGACCGCGACCGCCCCCAGCAGCGCGCAGGTCAATCTGTCGTGGACCGCCAGCACCGACAACGTCGACGTCACCGGCTACCGGATCTACCGCAACGGCGCCTTCCTGGCCAACACCGGCACCACCACCAGCTTCACCGACGCCACGGCGGCCGCCGGCACGACTTACAGCTACCAGGTCAGCGCGGTGGACGCCGCCGCGAATGAGTCCGCCAGATCCAACAGCGCAAGCGTCACTACTCCCCCGAGCCCGGGGACGTTGACCTTCGATCCCACTGACGACGCCTACGTGGAGCAGGCTGCACCCACCACCAACTTCGGCGCGGCCACCAGGCTGGTCGCCGACAACAGCCCGGTGGACCACTTCCTGGTGCGGTTCGACGTCGCGCTCACCGGCTGTACCACCATCACCGCCGCCTCGCTGCGGCTGACCGTCGGTAGCGGCAGTAGCGACAACTCCCCCTCCGGCGGCAACTTCTTCACCACCGGCACCGGCTGGAACGAGGCCACGGTGACGTGGAACACCGCCCCCGCGGCCGGCACTGCGGTGGGATCGCTGGGAGCGGTGGCGATCAACACCACCTACTCCCTCGACGTCACCCAGGCGGTCACCGGCCCCGGCCCGGTTGCCTTCCGCGTGTCCTCCACATCCTCGGACGGGGTGCGCTACTTCTCCAAGCAAGGCTCCACCACCCAAGCACCAAAACTTGTCATTACCTGCTCCTGAAGCAGGTCAACTGGTCACAGGGCACGCCAGCTCCCACGACCCAAGCCCATGATCTGCTAGTGCCGCTGCAGGCAACCTTTGCCCTGATGCTGGAGGCTCTACCGCGAGGCTCGCTTGCGAGGCTCGCTTGATGGACAGCGACGCTCGACTCCCGCAGCAGCTGCATCCGGTGAAACACGGTTCCTGGTCACGGCATCTGAGTGGTCACGGCATTAGGCTGGTCGTGGCAGCCGCAGGCGAAGGAGGGAGCCCGTGGGCGCCCGACGTTGGCTAGCGGTGACCGTGATCCTGGCTGCTGCCTGCACTGGCACGCCGGAGACGGGCGACACCAGCGCCTCGGTGACCGCTCCCGCAACCGCCTCCCGGGCCGCCGGGCAGCGGTCGACCACGCTGTTGGCCGCCGGCGACATCGCCAGCTGCGCCAGCGATGGCGACGAGCAGACCGCGGCCCTGCTCGACAGCCTGCCGGGGACGGTACTCACCCTCGGCGACATCGCCTACGACGACGGCTCGACCGACCAGTTCGCGCGCTGCTATGTGCCGAGCTGGGGTCGCTTCCTCGACCGCACCTATCCGGTCCCCGGCAACCACGACTACCATACCGCCGGTGCCAGCGGCTATTTCGGGTTGTTCGGGCCACGAGCCGGCCAGCCTGGCAAGGGCTGGTACAGCTTCGACCTGGGACGCTGGCATCTGGTCGCGCTCAACTCCAACTGTGATGAGGTCGGCGGCTGTGAGTCCGGTTCGGAGCAGGAGCGCTGGCTGCGGGCTGATCTGGCCGCCCACCCGGCCCGCTGCACGCTGGCGTTCTGGCACCACCCGCGCTTCAGTTCCGGCACCACCCACGGCAGCGACCCGGCCGTCGGCGGTCTGTGGCTTGCGCTGTACCAGGCCGGCGCCGAGGTCGTATTGGTCGGACACGAGCACAACTACGAGCGCTTCGCCCCACTCGACCCCGTCGGTCGGGTGGACCCGGCCAGGGGGGTGCGGGAGTTCGTCGTCGGCACCGGCGGCCGCAGCCACTACCCGTTCGGCTCGCCGCTTCCTGGCAGCGAGGTGCGCAACAGCGACAGCTTCGGCCTCCTCCAGCTCCAGCTGCGTCGGGCCGGCTACAGCTGGCGCTTTCTGCCGGCGCCGGGCGGTTCGTTCCAGGACTCGGGCACCAGCAGCTGCCACTGAGCGGTGCGGCCGGAACGGGGCAAACATCGCCTGCTGCGGCACTGGCAACTCCTACCGAGGGGCGGCCGTCCTCTATAGTCGGGAGCGTGACTGTCCAGGCGCTGGGCGCGACGGAAGCAGGTGGAGCCATGGCCAACCCCGATGTGTTCACCATGGTCCTCGCCGGGGGCGAGGGGAAGCGGCTGGCCCCGCTGACCGCCGACCGGGCCAAGCCGGCGGTGCCGTTC
>Ga0075418_10009091_pt1 | contig 11142 bp, 6 predicted proteins | sample SoiMetdeltSBSDD2_FD_81776 | JGI IMG/M metagenome (GOLD analysis project Ga0075418, IMG submission 81776) | Bulk soil microbial communities from a Populus tree surrounding site in Tennessee, USA - Soil MetaG P. deltoides SBSDD2 | ecosystem: Environmental > Terrestrial > Soil > Tree plantation...
GCACGGCGTCCCGGGCATGGTCGAGGCTGACCGCGACCTCCGACAGCCGCAGTCCCGCACAGTCCTCTGTGACGGCGACAAATGTTCCGTCCGGCCTCTGGGCGACGGTGGTGGTCCAGCCGTTCTCATGGATGGCTTCCCAGGTAACCATGCGTCGTGCTGCCATCCCCATCCCCCTCCAAAACTCGTCTCAGTGTGATCGCCGCTGCCGTCGCCGGCCGTCGAAGCTGTTCGGTATATCGTCCCCTTGCAAGAAAAGCGACAGCCGGGAGCGTGACGAATCTGCCCATTTTTTCGCAAACCGAACGGCTCCTTGAGTCAAGAAATTGGCCACCGGCCAACGAACGGCCGATCGCCGGCGCCAACCTACCCGCGCCGCGGCGACGCTATTCGCAGCGCAGCGCGCGGACGACTTCGATGCGCGAGGCGCGCAGGGCCGGCATCAGGGTGGCCAGGGCCGCGGACAGGAGCAGGATTCCAACGGCAGCGCCGAAGACGAATGGATCGTCGGCATCGAGGCCGAACAGCTGGCTCTGAACGTAGCGCCCGCTGGCGTAGGCAGCCGCCACGCCGGCGGCGAGGCCCGCGAGAATCACCAGGGCCATTTCGCTGGCCACGAGGCGCACGATCCCGGCGCGGCCGGCACCGAGCGCCATCCGGACACCAATCTCGCGCGTCCGTCGCGCCACCTGAAACACCAGCACGCCGTGGACCCCCACGATGGCCAGGATGGTGGCGAGGACGGCGAAACCCATGGACAGGAACGAGAGCATGCGCTCGTTCGAGATCCGGGTATTGATTTGATCTTCCAGCGTGCGCAGGTCGGAAACGAGGATGTTGGGATCGATGCGACGGACTTCGGCCGGCAGGACGCGCATCAGCTGCCGCTCGTCACCGGCCACGCGGACGTAGACGGAGATCCGGGAGACTCGACCCATGACCGAGTCGAGGTTCAGGAACGTCTGGGGCGGGATCGGGCCCCGGACATCGTGATACCTGGCATCGCCGAAGATGCCGACGATCTCGACGTTCGTCGCCGATCTCGTGCCCGACCCAATCAGCCGGCCGATTGGCGACTCCCCAGGAAAGGCGGTGGCAGTCAGCGTCTCGTTCACGAATGCCATGCGTTTTCCGGTTCCCCAGTCACCCCAGGTCAACGGCGCGCCGGCGCGAACCGGGATGCCGAGGGCCTCGAAGTAGCCGGGGGTCACGGCGTTGAAAAAGGTGAACGGAAAGTCGTTCGCCGTCCCGCTCCGGCCGGCGATGGTGATAGGGCCGTCCGTCCGGTCGAAGGTAAAGAGCGGAGTCCTGCTGGCACCCACGGCGCGTACGCCCGGGACGGTGGCCAACCCTTCCAGGAGTGCACGATAGGCGGGCACCTTGCGGGCATCGTCGTACGGCATCGCTGGCCGTGCCAGGAAGGTGACTACGTGATCGCTTTGGAGGCCAAGCTCGACCCGCCGGAGGTTGTCGAGGGACCGAACGAACAACCCGGCACCGAGGAGGAGCACGGCCGAGAGACCGACCTGCACGGCGATGAACAACTTGCGAACGCGGAGATGGCTCCGGCCCCCGGCGATCGCGCCGGATTGCTCGCGAAGCGTGCCGGCGGGCCCGGCTCGTGAGTTCTGCCATGCCGGCACCAGGCCGAAAAGCACTGCCGTACCGGCGGCGACCAGGATAGTGAAGCCGATCACTCGCAGATTGGGCGTCGCCGACAGGGAGAGGGTGCCGGCGGAGGGAATCCACGCGATCAGGAACGGCGTCAGCCATGATGCCAGGAGCAGGGCCGCGACGGCGCTGATCGCCGCGAGGAGCACGCTTTCTGCGAACAGCTGGCCGACAATTCGTCCGCGGCTGGCACCGATGGCCCGGCGAATCGCGAGATCCCGCTGGCTGGCGGCGCCGCGGGCGAGCAGCAGACCCGCGATGTTCGCGCAGGCAATCAGCAGGACCACCGCGGCGAGCCAGCTCAGCACCGTGAGCGGCTGCTCGAAGCGTGATCGCAACCCGGAGTCGCCGCGGTCGCCGGGCTCGAGCGAGAAGCGCTGTTCCAGAAGCGTGCCGCGGCTTTCCGGGAACCGCGAGAAGTACGCTTGGCCAAGTTCCTCCTCCTGGCGCTGCCGATAGAGGACCTTCATGGCCGCATCCGCCTGCGCGATCGTCACGCCGGGCTTCAACCGGCCGAAGGGATACAACCACGCCGCGCGCTCGTCCTGCAGGGACGGGTTGCTCGGGGCGATCGCAGGCATCATCGACACCGGCACGAAAATCTTCGTGGGCACGCCGATATCCGTGCCTTCGAAGCCCGCCGCCGCCACGCCCACGACCGTGAACGGCTTGCCGCCAAGCCTGATCGGCTGGCCGATCACGCCGGGGCGTCCCTGGAACTGCGCCTGCCAGAAATCGTGCTGGAGCACCGCGACGGCTTGACCGTTCCCCTCGCGGTCGTCGCCGGGCGTCAGCAGGCGTCCGAGCTCCGCTTTGATCCCGAGCACCTCGAAGTAATTGCCCGCAACCAGCGCGACACTCACCGCCGCGCTCCGCTCGTCGTCGAGCAGGCTCACGAGCTCGACGCGTCGCCCGGTCAGGCCGGAGAACACCGTGTTGCGATCGCGAAGCGCCAGGTAGGTCGGGTAGGGAAAGGTGTGAATGCCATCGCCCCAGTTGCCGCCGGGACGCGAGCCGTCGAGACGCAACCGCACGAGCTCGTGAGGCTTCTCGACCGGCAGCAGGCGGAGCACGATCTGATCGACCAGCGTGAAGATCGCGGTGTTGGCGCCGATGCCAAGGGCCAGCGAGACGATCGCGGCCAGGGCGAACCCGGGTCGCCGCCGCAGCTGCCGGAGGCCGTAGCGGAGGTCCTGGACGACAGCCTCGAGCCAGTTGACGCTGTTCATGCGATACACCGCCTCGCGAACGGACTGACGATTCCCGAACCGGCGGATCGCGGCCAGCCTGGCATCGGCCGGGTTCATGCCCCGCGCGATGTTGTCCTCGGTCTCCTGCGCGACGTAGTGCGCAATCTCCTGCGCGAGCTCGCGGTCGCGCCGGCTCCTTTCGAGATAACGTCGCCAGCGCATGGCTTACTCGGTCGCGGGCCCCAGCACCCGGGTCACGGCGCTCACGAGCAGACTCCAGCGGCTGCGCTCGGAGAGCAGATGACGGCGTCCCTGCGGCGTGATCCGGTAGTACCTGGCCTTGCGATTGTTTTCGGATGTGCCCCAGAAGGAGGCGATCAGGCCCAGGTCCTCGAGGCGATGGAGCGCGGGATAGAGCGAGCCGTGCTCGACCTGGAGGATGTCGTCCGAGCTCTTCTCGATGACGTGCGCCACCGTGTGGCCGTGGGCCGGTCCGGCCACGAGCGTCCTCAGAATCAACATGTCGAGCGTGCCCTGCAGCATGTCGCCGCGAGCATCCGCGCGGGATTTCCTAGGCATGCCGGACAGCATACCAGAAGAATATCTAGTGGAATAAATTACAGAAAATATTATGTTTTTGAAGTCACTCGCTGATATTTAGGAAGATTATCAATACATCAGGAACTGATGATGGAGCCGCACGGGCGGGATATTGTGGGGAGGCGCAACTTCAGCGCGCCGCAGCCTTCCGGCCCTGCGACGAGCTCAGGGCCGGCCCGAGCTCAGTCGAGGGCCGGCTTTAGCCGGAAGATCCCGTCGCCGCCGCCCGGCCAGAGACCAGTCGTAGCAAGTCGAGCGGCAGCGGAAACACCACCGTGGTGTTCTTCTCCACGCCGATCTCAGTGAGGGTCTGCAGGTAGCGCAGCGTGATTGCCGACGGCTCGCGATCGATGATCGCGGCCGCCTGGGCCAGTTTGTCCGAGGCGATCAGCTCCCCTTCCGCGTGAATGATCTTCGCGCGCTTTTCGCGCTCCGCTTCGGCCTGCCGGCCCATCGCCCGCTGCATGTTCTCGGGAAGGTCGACGTGCTTCACTTCGACGGCCGATACCTTGATGCCCCAGGGATCGGTGAGATGGTCGAGGATCTGCTGGAGCTGCTGGTTCAGCCGATCTCGCTGGGCGAGCAGGTCGTCGAGCTCGGCCTGGCCGAGCACGCTCCGGAGCGTCGTCTGCGCGAGCTGCGACGTCGCGTAGACGTAGTTCTCGACTTCGACCACTGCCCGGCGCGGATCGACCACGCGGAAGAACACGACGGCATTCACCTTCACCGACACGTTGTCGCGCGTGATGATGTCCTGTGGCGGCACGTCGTGCACGACCGTTCGCAAGCTGATCCGCACGATCCGGTCGATCGGTCTGAACACCAGGACCACGCCGGGCCCTTTCGGACGCGCCAACAGCTTCCCCAGCCGGAAGATGACGCCGCGCTCATACTCAGCGAGGATCTGAATCGAGCTAATCAGGTACACGACGATGATGGCCATCACTATCAGCGTCGGCGAGAACGTCAGCGGTTCCATGCGTGTCTCCTCTAAGAGCGGACGAACCATCAGGTGCGACCACGAGGGTCAGCCCGTTCACCGCGGTGATGCGAACAGGAGCACCCGCCTCGATCGCCTGGGCGCTCGTCGCCTGCCATAACTCACCGTGCACCGCCACGTGAGCGGGAACCCCCGGGAGCATTGCCGACAGCGCCTGTGCATGCTGACCGATCAGCGCCTCGACGCCCGTCACCGGCGGTTGACGGTGGGCGGCCAGCGCCAGCCGACCGAGGACCAGCACGCCGGCAGCGAGCGTGAGCACGGCGGGCAGAATCACCCCAAGCCCGACGTCCACACCAGGGACGCTGCGCGTCGCCAGCAGCGAGCCGATGAAGATGGCGATCGTACCGCCAGTCCCAAGAACACCGAAGCTCGGTACCTTCAATTCGAGGACGAGAAGACCGACGCCGAACAGGATCAGCAGCAGCCCGGTGGCATGGACAGGAAGGATCTGGAACGCGAAAAAGGCGAGCAGCAGGCACACGCCGCCAATCACTCCTGGAGCAACGGAGCCAGGGTTCCAGATTTCGACGGTCAGTCCGAGGATGCCCAGCGTCAGCAACAGATAGGCAATCTGCGGGTGCGCAATCGCTCCGAGGAACTGCTGACGGCGGGACATCCGCACCTGCCGTACCTCGGCATCCCTGGCGTGCAGCGTCACGGATCGGCCGTCGAACCGCGTGATGGTGCGTCCATCCAGCCGCCCGAGCAGGTCGGACAAATCGGTCGCCACGATGTCGACGAGCGGTGGACTGGCGTGGACAGCCTCGCTGTCGGTAAACGCGCGGCTTTCCAGTACCGCCTGCTCGGCGAGCGCGACGTTCCGCTTGCGAGCTTCCGCCAGCGACCGGACGTATGCCGCGGTGTCCGCCGCCGCTTTTTTGGCCTGCGTGTCGTCCGGGCGTTCACCACCGGCACTGACCGGATGCGCGGCGCCGATGTGGGTACCGGGAGCCATGGCGGCGACGTCGGCGGCAATCGTCAGCACGAACCCCGCCGACGCCGCCCGTCCGCCCGACGGCGCGACGAACACGATGACCGGGGCGCGCGAGGTGATGATGCGCGAAACGATTGAGCGGGTGGACTCCAGCAGTCCACCCGGGGTGCGGAGGACCAACACGACCAGCGCGGCGTTCGAGGTATCGGCCTCGTCAATGAGGCCGCCCACATATTCGGCGGCAATCGGATGGATGATGCCGTCCAGCTCGCCGACGATGACGATCGGCCGCGGGACCGCCAGGGCACGCACCGCTGCCGCGGCTGCCACCAAGAGCGCCAGGATCGGAGCGATCCGCCGGACGCGCCCCATGGCTGATTGTAGCGGCGCGCAACCGCTAACCGCTAATCCATAGTCCAGAAAGCCCAAGTCCTGCGTCCCTCATCATGCGTCCCGCATCGCGGGCTCTCGCCGGCTGGATGAGGGACGATGGACGAGGGATTCAGGATTGGGGACCCGGGACTCGGGATTCTGGACTATGGACTAGCGATTAGCGATTCTATGACCGATGGATGTTACACGCCGGGATCTGCTCGCACTGATGGGAACGGCCGGCACGCTCAGCCTGTCTGCCAGCGGGGACGCCCAGACACCGGCTGCGAGCGCGCCGGACGCAGCATCCGTCGTCGAGCGCAACGACGCGGCCGTCCGGACGCTGCTCGAGACGCAGCTGACCGACCCGGCCAGCCCGAATCGGGGGTGCGTCCCTGACCAGTTCGGACTGCACCCGGCGGGATCGGCGAGCGGTGTCGCGGAAACGCTGGCGGCGTCGTTCGTTCATCCGCAGTCGGCATTCCATCACGACCGCGTTCTCCTGGATCGCATCCGGCTGGCCGCCGGCTTCCTCGAACGCGCGCAAAGTCCGCAGGGCAACATCGACCTGCTGACGACGAACTTCAATTCGCCGCCGGATACCGGTTTCGTGGTCCACAACGCCGCGACGGCGGCGGCGATCGGGCGGCTGCATGGCGCGGAGGAGATTGCGCGCACGCTTCAGCCCTTCCTGGTGCGGGCGGGCGCCGGCATGGCGGAAGGTGGGGTGCACACGCCCAACCATCGGTGGGTGATCGGCTCGGCACTCGCGCAGATCAACGAACTCTTTCCCGACCCGCGCCTGGTGCGCCGCATCGACGAGTGGCTCGCCGAAGGCGTCGACATCGATCGCGACGGCCAGTTCACCGAGCGCAGCACGCTCACCTATAACGTCGTCACCGACCGGGCGCTGCTGGTCATGGCTGCGAAACTGAAGCGGCCCGAACTGCTCGAGCCTGTCCGGCAGAACCTGCGGGCCCTGCTCTACCTGCTCCACGCCGACGGAGAGGTGGTCACCGAGATCTCGCGCCGGCAGGACCAGTACACGCGCGGCAACACCAACGGCTACTGGTTTCCCCTGACCTACCTGGCCGTCGTCGATCGCGACGGGCAGTTCGCGGCACTGGCACGGCAGGCCGAGGGGGGCGCGCGGCTGTCCACCCTCCTCGAATACCGCGAGCTGTCGCAGCCGCTTCCGGCCGAAGCTCCCCTGCCCGCGGATTTCGAGCGGTCGTTGCCAGAGATCGGCCTGGCGCGTATCCGCCGCGGTCCTCTCAGCGCCACGCTGGTGCTCGGTGGTTCCAGCCGGTTCTTCGCGCTGCGGTATGGCGATGCCGTGATCGAGGGCGTGCGCTTCGCAGCGGCGTTCTTCGGCAAGGGCCAGTTCGTTCCTGACAACGCACAACAGCGCGGCAGCACTTACGTTCTCAAACAGGCGCTCGAGGCGCCCTACTATCAACCGCTCGCGCAGAAGGTGACGTCAGAGAACTGGGCGGCCACACGCGGGCAGCGGCGGCACAGCGAGATCTGCCGTCTCGAGCAGTCCGCGGAAATCAGCGAGGCGCCGACCGGGTTTCGCATCCGCATCCGCGCGGAAGGGACGACAGGGGTGCCGGTGGCGGTGGAGATCGGCCTTCGCGACGGCGGCACTCTTCAGGGTGTCCGCGGGGTGAAGGCGTCGCCAGGCACCTGGGTGCTTCCAGGGGGAACGGGAGCCATCTATCGAGCCGGCTCCAACCAGATCCGCTTCGGTCCAGGAGCCGCGGCGCACGAGTACGTCCAGGTGCGCGGAGCGGAGCCGCCGCTCCCAGGCGAGCGGGTCTACATCACCGGCTACACGCCGTTCGATCGCACGCTGGGGTTCGAGTGCACCTGAAGAAAGTTCTTGTCTCTGGTGGACGGCCAGGCGTTAGGATCCTGCCGTTCCCCGAGTGAACGAATCTTTCGACCCGCAGGCATCACCCGGCGGATCGGGAGACGTCGCCCGATCGTCACACGCGCCCGTCAGACTCTCGGCCACCGGCTTCTCATCGGCATCGCGGAGGCAGACACATGGTGAGACGACACGCGGTTCGTACCTTCCTGGCTCTATGCCTATGCGCCTTTTCTTCTGCGGCGTTCGCCCAGCAGGAAACGGCGACCATCGCGGGCACCGTCACGGATGCGACCGGTGCCATCGTGCCTCGTGCAGTCGTCGTCGTGACCAACGTCCAGACCGGCATCAGCGTGAGAACCGAGGCAAGCGAGTCCGGTACCTACGTGGTGCCAAGCCTCCGGCCGGGCGACTATTCGATCTCGGTGGAGAGCAAGGGTTTTCAGAAGACCGTGCGGACGGGCGTCACCCTGCAGGTGGCCCAGGTCGCCCGCATCGACGTCACGCTGCAGACGGGGGCACTCACCGAAGCCGTCGAGGTGGTCGCCGCGACGCCGCTCCTCGACACGCTGACCTCCTCACGCGGATCGGTCATCGATCAGAAAAAGATCGTCGAGCTGCCGCTCAACGGCCGTGACTACAACCAGCTGGCGCTGCTCTCGCCCGGCGTGCTTCCCGGCACTCCACGCCTGGCCAGCGTGAACTTCAAGGGCGTCCTCAACGTGAACGGAAACCGCACGTTCAACAACGTGTTCCTGCTCGACGGAGTCGACAACATCTCCTACTCGAACTCCTTCCGCGGCGAGAACGTCCAGCTGGTGCAGCCCTCGATCGAAGCGCTGCAGGAATTCAAGATTCAGACGAATGCCTATTCCGCCGAATTCGGGCGCAGCTCGGGCGCCGTCGTCAACGCGACGATCAAGTCGGGCACCAACGCCGTCCGCGGCAGCGTGTACGAGTTCCTCCGCAACGATCATCTCGACGCGAACAACTTCTTCTCGAACGCGCTCGGGGCCCCGAAGCCGAAGCGCGAGCGCAATCAGTTCGGCGCCGCGGCCGGCGGCCCGCTCGTGAAGAACCGGACGTTCTGGTTCGGGGACTACGAGGGACTGCGCGATCACGAAGGAGTGCCGCGCATCAGGCAGGTACCGACGGCTGCGGAAAAAGCCGGGCTGTTCAGCGCGGCCGTTGTCGATCCATTTGCGACCGGGCGGCCGGAGTTCAGCCGCAACGCCCAGGGCCAGTGGGTGATCCCGCGCGAGCGCTGGGACCCGGTCGGAGCCGCCATCGTCGCGCTCATCCCGGATCCGAATGTCCCGAACTCGACGATCTATGCGTCGACGCCGGTGACCGACACGCGCACGGATCAGTTCGATGTCCGGCTCGATCATCAGATCTCCCCGACCATGACGCTGTTCGGGCGGTATAGCTTCGTCGACACCCTGACGTTCCGTCCGGCGCCGCTCCCGGGCCTGGGAGAGGGCTCGTTCAACGACGCGTTCGGCGACAACGACATGCGATCGCAGGGGCTGGCGATCGGCCTGACCTGGACGGTCTCACCGACCCTGGTGGGGGATATCCGCTTCGGGTACTCGGCGGGCGACTACTACACGACGCCGCCCAACTACGGTGTCGACGGTCCGGCCCAGATCGGCCTCAAGAACGTGCCGAGCGACCCGGAGATCATGGGCGGTGTGCCGAAGGTCAACATGCAGGGTTTCGATGCCGTCGGCCGGCACACGTCGACGCCGCAGTTCCAGACCCCGCGATCCTGGAATCCCCGCGCGACGTTCAGCCTCAATCGCGGCGCACATTTCATCAAGTTCGGCGGCGAGTTCCTCCACGTGCAGACGCGGATCAACGACCTGAACGCCACGATTGGCCGGATGAACTTCGAGAACCGCTTCACCAACCGCGCCGTCGGCGATCTGCTGCTCGGCCTCCCATCGCAACTGGCTCTCACCAGTTACACGGTCATGGATCAGGGTCAGGACATGCAGTTCTACTTCGTCCAGGACGACTACCGCATCTCACCCAAGCTGACGGCGAACGTGGGGCTGCGCTACGAATACGCCACGCCTCCGCGCGAGCGGGACGACCAGTTCTCCAACTTCGATCCGGCGACCGGGACGATGATCTTCGCGAGCGATGGCGATGTGTTCGACCGCGCGCTGATTCATCCGGACCGGAACAATTTCGCGCCCCGGATTGGCTTCGCCTACAACCCGATTTCGCGGTGGGTGGTGCGCGGCGGATATGGGATCTTCTACACGCACACGGTACGGCAGGGACGCGAGGGACTGCTGGGATTCAACCCGCCCTACCTGGTGGACAACCTGCTGCAGACCGGCGTCACCGGCGCGGCGGCGATCGCCTCGGCCGCTCCGTTCCGCCTGGTGAATGGCTATCCGTCGGGGCTCCTCGATCCGACGACGCTGTCGCCGACGATCAGCCGCCGGGCGCAGGACGCGAACCAGCGGACGCCTTACATCCAGCAATACAACGTCGGCGTCCAGTACGAGCTCATGCCCGACGTCGTGCTCGACGTGGCGTATGTCGGCAACAAGGGCACGAAGCTGAACGGCTTCCGAAACCTCAATCAGCGGGCGGTCATTACCAATCCGGATGGATCGCAGGCCGCCGGTGCCCGGCCCTACCCCGCCTTCGGCGACATCCAGTGGATGGAAAACCGCGTCAGCTCGAGCTACAACTCGCTCCAGCTGCGGCTGGAGAAACGATTCACCAACGGGCTGACCGGTAATGTCAGCTACACCCTGGGTGAAGCGCTCAGCGGCGCCCCGGATCACATCTCGACGAGCGGTGGCGGCGCAGGCATCGACACGGGCGTCTTCCGTGAACCACAGGATGGCAACAACCTGCGCGCCGAGTACGGGCCGACCGAGTTCGACATCCGCCATCGCTTCGTCGCCAGCTACATCTGGGAACTGCCGTTCGGCCGCGGCCGGCACTGGGGTAACAACTGGAACCGCGCGATGGATCTGGCGTTCGGCGGCTGGCAGGTGACAGGCATTCACGTCCTGCAGAGCGGGCTCGCGCTCACCGCAACACTGGCCGGCGCGAACGTCGTCAACCTGGGCGGCGAGCGCCGGGCGCGACCGAACCTGGTCGGCGATCCCGAGCTGTCCGAATCCCAGCGCACACTGGCGCGCTGGTTCAACACCGATGCGTTCGCAGCCTTCACGGTGCCCCAGGCCTTCGGCAACGCCGGCGTCGGAATCATGCGCGGACCCGGAGTCGCCAACTTCGACTTCACCCTGGCCAAGAGTTTCCAGGTGACCGATCGCCGCTCCTTCCAGTTCCGGACGGAGATCTTCAACGCGTTCAATCATCCGAACTTCGGTCCGCCCAACATCGCGCGCGACTCGAGCGGCTTCGGCCAGATACTGTCGGCCGCGCCGGCGCGGATCGTCCAGTTCGGGGTGAAGTTCTATTTCTGAATCCGCAGTCCGTAGTCCGCCGTCCGTAGTCCGCAGTCCGC
>Ga0075418_10009092_pt1 | contig 11142 bp, 9 predicted proteins | sample SoiMetdeltSBSDD2_FD_81776 | JGI IMG/M metagenome (GOLD analysis project Ga0075418, IMG submission 81776) | Bulk soil microbial communities from a Populus tree surrounding site in Tennessee, USA - Soil MetaG P. deltoides SBSDD2 | ecosystem: Environmental > Terrestrial > Soil > Tree plantation...
AAATGCGCCCACCTCCGGCTGCGCCCGGCCGGAGCCCGCTCACCCTCCCCGGACGGGGAGACGAGCGCCAGGAGCACCGGCAAGGCCAGGAAGACGAAGAAGGTCCATTTCGTCAGCATCCCGATCCCGGCCAGCAGTCCGAAGGCGAGGCTCGCGCCCCGGCGGGAGAAGCCCTCGCTGGACAGGAGGGCGCAGGCGGCGGCGACGACCATGGCCGCGAGGGGAAGGTCGAGCATGTACTCGGAGGCGTTGAGCCGGATGCCGGGGGCCGCCAGGAGCAGGAGCCCGGCGAGAAGCCCCGCGGGCGATCCCAGGAGACGGTTCCCAAGAGCCCAGGTCCCGAACACCAGCAGGACGAGGAACAGCACCTGCGTCGACATCGCGGTCTCGTAGGATCGTCCGGCAATCTGGTAGAGGAGGGCGGTGACCCCTGGTACGAACGGCGGGTAGTAGCCGGACGGAGTCAGCAGTGGATGCTCCTCCGAGCCACGCAGGATGTCCCGGAGAACGCCCATAGACAGCTCGGACGGATGGCGCAGGATGCGCTCGTAGACGAGGCTGTCGCGCAGGTGGTTCGACTGATCCCATCCCGGCGGCATGCCGGTCTCGCGAAGGGCGGGGCTCAAAGCCGCGACGAACGCCCCCACCCCCACGAGCAGGATCAGGACCTCCCGGCCTGCCGGCCACATCCGGGCGATCACGATCGACCTCCCACCCTCTGAAATCCGCCCGATGATAGCCCCGAACGGACGGTCGGGCACGGAATCGCTCATGCCGCCCCCCGCTCGAGACCGGTCAGTCCGGCCGCCGGTCGCACCGGGGTCCGCAGCAGCCGCAACCCTCCCTGGAAAAGCCCGGCGACATAGACCGCCTGCTCGGCCGCGCGCTGCAGGTCCCAGGTCAAGACGGCCCGGAGCATATGGACCGTCCTGATGCCGACCCGGGCGACGAATCGCCAGCCGCTCAGCCAGTCCCCGGCCAGGAGGTACTTGACGAAATAGCCCCCCGCGCCGACTCCGTAAGCGCGGGACAGGATCCGGTTCTGAGCCTCCGACCGCCAGGACCGATGCCACACCACGGCGTCGGGCTCGTAGACGATGCGCTCCCCCGCCCGCAGCAGCCGGTGGATCATGTCCATGTCCTCGGCGCTCTGGAGCGGGGCGCCCGGACCGAACCGCTCGTCGAACGGACCCGCCTGATCGAGGGCGTGACGGCTGGCGGCGAAGTTCCCGCCGCCCCCCAGCCGCCACGGATGGGTCCTTCGCGAGAAGACCGGCCTCCCCTTCGGCACGTAGGCGGAGAAGGTCTCCTGCTCGCCGGAGGTGCCGGCCTCGGGACGAGTGCGTCCAACGGCCGCCTCAGCGCGGCCGGCCCGGATGGAACCCGTCAGGGACTCCATCCAGCGCGGATCGGCGCGGCAATCGTCGTCGGTGAAGGCGATGACCGGTGCCGTGCAGGCCGCGACTCCCTGGTTCCTGGCCCGCGACAGTCCGGTGCCGAGGCCGCGCACGTGGTGCACCGGGACGGCGCCGCCCCGCTTCCTCTGGACCACGAGCAGCGACGCGTCGTCGCGGCTCTGGTCCACGACGACGACCTCCATCGGCATCGCGGACCCTCCCAGGACGGACGTCAGGCAGTCCTCCAGCATCGCGCTCCTGTCGCGCGTGCAGATCAGGACCGAGACGTCGAGCCGCGCCGTCATCACCGCCTCAGTGGGACCATAGCCCGCAGCACCTCGAGCAGTAAGGAAACAGCCCGTCCTCCCGCATGGCTCGCCGGAACGTCCGGTAGGACTCGTTGTTCCAGACGTCGAGGAACCTCTCCTTGCGGACGTTCCCGACGATGAGGTCGGGGCGGTCGGAGCAGGGGGTCACGTCGCCATTGGGCAGGATCTCCGTCTCCAGCCATGGCACGAGGCAGCGGGTCCGCCCGAACGCCTCCTCGGGTCGGGCGTAGTAGTCGTCGATCTGGCCCGGATGGAGGTCGGGGAGGAATTTGAGATCCATCGCGCTCTTCCGCTGGCTCATTTCGCGCATCTGCCGGGCGATCGACTGCGCGTCGAGCACCGAGACGTCCATGACGAAGCCGCGCCACGATCCGGCATGGGCGTTGAACTTCTCCCGGAAGTAGGCCTCATTGGCCCGCCCGATCTGCTCGGTCGTGAACCAGAGCTGGGACAGAATCATCCGGTCCGCGCCCATCTTCTCCACGGTCTCGTAGGTCGCGAGGAGGGCGTCCTGGTTGCCGGGGGAGATCGTGGTGTTCACGATGATCTCGGGCTTGGCCCCGTCGCCGTTCCGCGCCTCCCGAATGGCCTGCACGCCGTCCGCGATGCGCTGGAAGGATCCCTGCATGCCGCGGATCCGGTCGTGGACCTCCAGCGGGCCGTCGACCGAGACCATGATCGCGTCGACTCCGCACTCGACGAGACGCCGGGCCTCCCGCGGCAGGTAGGTGCCGTTGGTGTTGATGCTGCAGTAGAGGCCCTTCGATTTCACGTGCTCGACGAACGGCATCAGGTCCCGGTGCAGGAACGGCTCCCCTCCCCACAGGAACACCCCGACCCCGTGCTCCGCCACGTCGTCGATGACCGAGCGGAGCGTCGGCAGATCGAGCTGCTGCACCTCGTGCTCCTTGCTCAGGTCGTGGAACAGGCCCTGCTCGCCCCACTGCCAGCACATGGTGCAGCGCAGGTTGCAGCGGTACGTCATCATGAAGGTGATCATGCGTGGCGCCGCCCACCGGTCCGGCATGAACCGGGGACTGGTCCGGAGCAGGAGGTCCTTCAGCCGCGATCCAAGCTCATACGACACTGTCCAGCCTCATTTCCGCGGCGTCACCGCCGCCAGGTAGTTGATCGCCAGGTGCGCATCCAGGTCTTGCAGCCCCCGGGCCACGCCGAATCCGGCCCGGGCCGCTCCACGGACGGCCCGCTCCGCGGACAGCGCGAGGAGGTTCAGCCCCAGGTAGACTCCCTTCAGCGGCGCCGCCGCCACCTGGCCGGCCCGGCCGTAGCGGCGGACGAGATAGCCTTCCACGCCCATCGCCAGGGCCGCGTTCGCCAGCTGCGGAACGAGCCGCAGGTATCCGCCGTTCTCCTCCACGCGGGTCTCGCCGAACTCGCCCAGGACCTCCTCCAGCTCGCGCCGGCTCCAGCGGTGCAGGCGGACCGCCGGCGGGTAGGGCCAGACGCCGATCGTGGTCAGGAGGATCCGGCCGCCTCTACGTGTGACGCGGACGAATTCCGCGATCACCCTGCGCACGTCCTCCATGAGGTAGAGCGCCTGCGTGCAGAGCACCAGATCGAAGCTGTCGTCCGCGAACGGCAGGTGCTTTGCGTCCGACGCCACCTCCACGCCCCAGTAACGCTTCCGATCGACGCCGACGTAGCGCCTGGCCCGGCCCGCGAACAGCGCCTGGTAAGGCTTGTACTTGCATCCCACGTCGAGGACGTCGATCCCCGACTTGCCGTTGAGGGCCGCCGCCTGGCGCGCCAGTCCGTCCGCGATCTCCCGCAGCATCAGGTAGTCGTACTGCCAGAGCCGGGGCTTCGAGATCCGGCGCACCACCCGGGAAGCCTCCCGGCGCTCCTTGGAGTCGGCCGCGCGCGAGCGGTCGTCGGCGGCGGTCCCGCGGTCGAGCACGCTCATCGCTTCTCCTCCAGAACGGCGGCCGCCGCCCCGTTCCCCCGGCAGGCTGTCCGGAAGAATCCTTCCAGGAGGCCGCGGGCGAAAGCGCCCGACGCGCGCACGTCCTGCCGCCGGGCGAGCAGGATCGCCCCGCCAAGGTCGCGGCCGGCGTCCCACAGGTTGCGGGCCATCCGCGCGGCCATGTGCAGATCCCCCCGGTGGACGTGCTTGCCGTAGAACGCGCCCTGGCCGATTCCGTAGGAGCGGAAAAGCCTCACCTGCTCCGATCCGCTCCTCCAGGAGCGGTGCGTCACCAGCATCCCCGGCAGGTAACGGATCGACAATCCGGCGCGGAGCAACCGGTACCCCAGGTCGTTGTCCTCGGCGGCGGGGGCCGCCGTGCCGGGCCCGAGCGTCTCGTCGAAGCAGCCAGCCTTCAGCAGCACAGCCGCCGGCATGGCCATGTTGTTGCCGAACAGGACGTCCCGGAAGGTCGGTGCCGTGTAGGTCGCCTCCAGGCCATCCTCCCGGAGGGACGGGGCGATGACCGACTCCCCTTCCGGAGCGCCTGGGAGCACCTGGCCCGTGAGCGCGCAGTCCGGCCCCGCCTCGCGGGCCGCGCGGTCGATGACCTCCAGCCAGTCGGCGCCCACGCGGCAGTCGTCGTCGGTGAAGGCGAGCCAGGGGGCCCGGGCCTCGCGGACGCCGTGGTTGAGCGCGGCGCTCTTCCCTCTCCGCGGACACCGGATGAAGCGCACCTCGGGCCCTTCGCCACTCCCATTCGGAAGGGATGGCACCTCCCGGCTCTGGTCGAGGACGAGCACCTCCGCCTCGGTGAAGCGGGTCGCCGCCAGGCTCTTCAGGCAGCCCGCCAGGAGCTCCTGGCGATCCGCGGTCGCGATGAGAATCGAAATGCGCGGCTGGCTCACGCCGCCCTCCCCGCCCGCTTCAGGGAAGCCGTCCCCGAGACGGCGGCGGGCCAGCGAGCGTCGCGCACGCCGCGCCAGTACGATCTCTCCCCCAGGAGCGACTGGGCGTGGCTCAGAACGCCGCCGCGGAGCGCCAGACGCTCGGCGACGGACAGGCCCCAGGCCAGGCCGGTCCAGGCCGGGGCCAGAGGATCGCGCGCCGCCAGTCCGGACCAGCGGGCCATTTGCTTGAGCGGATGCGTCTCGCGGCGCGACAGACGGAGCTCGGGCGCGATCGAAGGATGCTTCCCGGCCAGGACCACGTCCGCCCGGCCGACGCTCCTGACATCCCTCAGCCATCGGGTAAGGTTCTTGTCGTAGATCTGCAGCGCCTGCGCCCGCTGAGCGAAGCGCGGCTCGACGCCTCTCCGAATCAGCCTGAAGCCCAGGTCGTAATCCTCGTTCCCGAAGGCCACGAACGATTCGTCGAACCGTCCCAGATCGAGGAACAGGGAACGGGCGATGGAGGCATGCCCGAAGTGAATGTCCCCGAATCGGAACCGGTAGCCCGGGACGGAGACGCGCTCCGCGAACTCGCGGCCCCAGTCCTCAACACCCTGCTTCAGGAACGACCGGCGCACCCCGTCCGCCAAGCCCATCTGTCCCAGAATCAGGTACGCCCGCGAGACGCCGTGCTCCTGGAGGTGGACGGAGACCAGATCCGGCGCCGCGATCATGTCGTCGTCCAGGAACAGCACCAGCTCTCCGCACGCCTCCGCCGCGCCACGGTTCCGGGCCGAGGCGAGCCCACGATTGGGCTGGGACACGAACCGGAGACGCGGTCCCCAGTCCCGGCCGCCCAGCAGGCCCAGCGTCCCGTCCGTGGAGCCGTCGACCACGACGATCACCTCGTACTCGGCGCCAGGCTCCCTCTGGTCCAGGAGCGAGGGGAGCGTCCTGGACAGGATCCGCTCGCGGTTGTAGGTCGGCACGACGATCGAGATCAGCGGCCGGCTCACGACGCCACCTGCCGGGCCCGGGGAGCGAGCCACTGCCACAGCCCTTCCACCTTCGACGCCGTCCAGTCCCTGAGGCCGAAGCCGGTCCGTGCCTTGAACGAGAAGGACCAGGCCGTGTCGTGGAAGGAGATCTCCGTCCGGCGGAGACGGAAGGGATCGGAGCCCGGCCCGTTGGTGCCGGCGAGCGTCGTGCAGGCGCCGGCATACCCCGCCCCTTCGAGCAGGCGGAGGCACCGGTCGTCGTGCAGGCCGTGGGGATAGCAGAAGGACAGGACCGGAACTCCCAACCGGTCCTCGATCGTCTGCTTGGATCCTCGGATCTCGTCCTCCAGCTCGGACTCGGGGATCCGGGTCAGGAAAGGGTGCGTCCGCGAGTGGGATCCAATTTCCATCCCCAGGCCCAGAAGCGCCGCTGCTTCGCTCCAGTCCAGGAGCGACCGGGGCGGGTCGCCGTGCCTGGCATCCCAGGCGTTGGTGCCGCCCACACGATCGCTCACCAGGAAAAACGTGGCCCTGAATCCGAATCGCTCCAGGACCGGCACCGCGTGATCCAGAAGTCCGCGGTAGCCGTCGTCGAACGTGAGAACCACGGAATGGCGCGGAGCCGGACGCAGCCCCTGCACCACCTCCAGGGCTTCGCCCAAGGTGAGGACCTGATATCCGCCTTCGGCCAGCGTCGTCATCTGCGCCTCGAACGCCTCCGGGGTCAGGCCCCACCGGCGCAGCTTCCGGCCAGGATCGGGATCGACCCAATGATAGGCGAGAATCGTGACGCCCGGGGCGATCGGAATCGGCCGGCCGCTCACGGTTTCGCCCCCCCGTGCGGTGCCTCGGAAGCAGCCCGGTCGACGGCCTGATCCGGATCGACGACCCGGTAGATCTGCACGCTTCCCACGGTGTGGACCGTCTGGAGGAAGGGCGCTCCGGACGGGTCGTAGTCGCCGACCCGCCTCTCCGCGGGACCGTGAAACACGTAGTTCACACCGAACCGGCGGAGGAGATCCAGCCGTTCCTGGTCGCTCCACTGCGGCTGGAAGAAGCCCGCGACATCGTCGGTGCGGCTCGGCGCCGCTTCCGTCAACTTGTCCTCGCCGAGGAAGACGCGCTGGCCGGAAAGCCGGGGGATGTAGTTCCCCGTCGGGTAGGCCGACAGGACCAGCGCCTCGCGCGGGACCTCCCGGTCCATCCATTCGATCGCCGCCACCTCGTCCTCCGGCAGGTAGGTCGGATCCTCGATCCTCGCGGCTTCGTGACAGTACGACAGGACGAGGTTCACGCCGCTCAGGCAGCAGACGACGATCGTCAGCCCGGCGGCAGCGAGCACGGCGGGCCGCCCCTGAAGCGCTTGTGGCAGGCGCAGCGCGGCCGATGACCGGCGGCGTCGCAGTATGGCGCGGAACAAGGTGCGCCTGAGCCCCTGCGTGGCCAGGATGGCCAGCGGGAGCTGGAGGCCGTTGAGGAGATGGAATCGCCAGTTGAATATCGGGACATAGGCCAGGGCCAGCGCCACCAGGAGCCAGGCCTTGGCCATCTGCTCACCCTGGCTGCGATCGGTCCTGAGGAAGCCGTCGAAGGTCACGATCGCGATGAAGAAGCTGGCACCCAGGCCGAGGGCGACGTGGAACAGGTCCGGGGTATAGAAATCGAGGCGGTTCACGGTGTTTCCCCACATCGGCTCGCGGGAGAGGGTCCATCTGTTCAGGACCAGCACCGGTACGGGCAGGCCGACGACCATCGCGAGGGCGATCCACTGCCGGAACGACGGGCGGCGCTCCCTGGCCATCCACTGCAGGACGACGTAGGTGACGGCAGCGGGCAGGAGGACGACCATCTCGAAGGTGTGGGTGGCGGCGAGCACCATCCCGAAGACACCGCCGAACAGGGCCGGCGCGAGCCCACCCTCACGCTCCGCCTTCAGCAGCAGGAGGAGCGAGGCCACCATGAGCGCCGCCGCGAACACGAAATGGGGGTAGACCAGCATGGCGTGGAAGAGATTCAGCTCGACCAGCCAGGAGTCGATCGTCTTCAAGGGATGTCCGAGGAGGCGGGACAGCAGGCGGGCCACCCAGAGGAAGCCGACACCGAAGCAGGCCAGGACCAGCGCCATCCGCCGGTACCAGGGCTTCCTGATCGCGGTCGCGATGAACGCGTAGGCCACCACGACCAGGAGCACGATGGAACCCGCGCCGAAGAGCCGGTGGACGGCATCGACGCTCAAGCCGGTCGCGCCCGCGAATCGGCCCAGCGCCAGATACGCGATGTTGAACAGGGCCGGCGGGTTCGGCTCGGAGGTGAAGTTGTTCGTGAACAGCAGCCGGCCATCCGCAGCCTGGCGCATGAGGCCCAGGTAGACGTTGTTGTCGTCGATGCCATCCCGGCCGATGAGGCCCATGAACCGCTCGGACTCCGGAGCCGTCCTATAGGCGACGCCGTAGGGAATCGAGGCGATCAGCACGAGTGCCGTGGCGACCAGGAGAGGAAAGACCCACTCCCTGCCCCGCACCCGCGCGCGGGAGGCCGAGGATGAGACTCCGCCGCGGTCGGGCCCGGCGGTGCTCCCCCTCATCGGAACACCTCGGCCCAGACCTTCCCCGCCAACCGCCTCTCCTCCCGGAACGCCCCGCCCACGACGTAGATCAGGCTGAAGCCGGCGAGACAGGCGCCGACGCGCAGCGCCAGGATCGGGATCGACGGCGACGGCGCGGCGCTCTTCCAGATCAGGAGCAGGAGGAACACCGGAATCCCCGTCAGCAGAGGCGCCCCCAGAGAGCCTGTGAGAAACCCGAACCCGTCGAGACCCGAGAACCGCAGGGCCTGCCGAATCACGATCGCGGCATCGATGGCGACCGTCGCGGCCAGTGTGGCCAGCGCCGCGCCGAAAAGACCGAGCCAGCGATACAGCAGCAGCAGCAGCGCGAGGTTGAGGACGTACCTCGCCGCCTCCGCCCCCACGAGCACGCCGATACGTCCCGAGCCGAAGAGCAGCGTGGAGGAGGCCAGGGAGGCGGCCATCATCAGGTTGGCGAGCGTGAAGACGGTCAGGACCACGGCACTCGCCGCGAACTCCTCGCCGACCCAGTAGCGCAGCAGGACCGGTCCGTCGACGAGGAGAATGGTGACGAGCGGCAGGGCGAGCGCCAGGTTGACGCGGGTGCCGACCTCGAGGAGGCGGGCCGACCCCGAGCGACGTCCGACCGCCTCCATCTCCGCGGCCATCGGGAACAGGACGCCGGACACCGGCTGCAGCCCCCTCGAGACGAAGGAGGCGAGCGTCACTCCCGCGCCGAAGATCCCGACCGCCGCGGGACCGGCCAGGATGCCCAGCAGGAGCAGATCGGCGTTGTCGAACAGGGTGCGGAGGCTCTCGTAGAGGAAGGACAGCGCGGAGAAGCTCGTCACGTCGGCCGAGAGGCCACTCCATCCCTTCCCGCCCGTCAGGTGGATCTGCGGCGCGATGCGCCGGATCGCCACGAAGCGGGTCAGGTGCCCGCCGATCGAGGCGGCCAGCTGCACGGCGCCGACCGCCACGAGACCGTATCCCGAGGTCAGAAATGCGGCGGTCGCGCCCAAGCGCAGCAGCGCCCAGGCGATCTCGACGCCGTTGAGCACGTCGAACCGGTGAAGACCCGCGAGCACGCTGCGGGTCACGCCGAACGGAAAGGAGACCACGAAGTTGAGCGCGATCAGGATGAGCAGGGCGCGGGCCTCAGGCTGATCCGCCGCCGGCACGTGAAAGAAGTCCAGCGTGGTGACGCTCAGGACGGCGAGGGCGCAGCCGGCGACGATCCCCACGGCCAGGTAGATGCGGAAGATCGAGCCGACCTCCTGGCTCGCCTCGCCGATCCGGCCGGTCCCGGCCAGCCGGGCCACCGCCCGCACGGCGGCCGCGCCGCTCCCCGCATTGAGGAAGCCGAGGTAGCTGCCGATCGCAGTGACCAGGACCCAGACACCGTACTGGGCCTGGCCGAGGTGCCTCACGACCAGAGGCGTCAGTAGGAGGAGGACGAGGCCGTTGACTCCTGCGCCGGCATACCCGGACCCGATGTTCCGGGCAACCCGCAACAGGCTCATCCCGCGGCCCTGTCCCCCCAGAGCACCTCGGCGTGCGTGTTCAGGATCTTGCGCACTCCGGCCCGAGCCCGGGCGAAGTGGCCGGATTCGTCTTGAGGCAGGTAGCGCAGCTTGTTGAGACAGTATCCGACCCAGGCCAGGGTCAACAGCGGGGGGAGGAGTTCCCGCCGGAAGCCCATCCCGGCCGCATAGCGACCGAGGGTTCGGCGGAGCAGCTCGGCCAGCGGATCGCGCCCGTTCAGGATCCTCTCCAGGGCGGCGAACGGGTCGGGATCCAGGTGACCTTCGATCCGGCAGACGATCCACAGGCAGAGGTCCAGGATGTCGTAGCCCGGAAGCGAGGGCTGATCGCAGTGCTCCCAGTCGATCACGCCGTAGCGCTCGTTCTCTCCCAGGATGTTCTCCCCGCAGAAATCGCCGTGCGCCAGGACGGCGGGGAAGGCCCCGTCGAAACCCGCGCGGACCTCCTGCGTCGCACGATCCAAGAGCGCCCGCGACCGGCCGGTGCGATCGATTTTCGCGCTGAACTCCTCCGTCAGGGCCTGCGCGTAATCCCGGCCGTCGATCCTCGTGGCCTTCCCCAATGCGGCATTCCAGTCGGCCGCCCAGCCGAGGAACCTGCCCATGCGCCCGTTCAGCCGCAGCCCCGGATTCAGCCAGGTTCCGACTTTCTCTCCCCGCAGGGCGCTCTGCAGCAGGACGTGATGTCCCGCGACCTCCCGGTACAGGAGAGGCTGGGGCACCGATTCTCTCGGGACGGAGGTCACGATCCCGGTCAGGGACTGCAGCCCCCGGTGCTCTCGCTCCAGGTAGTGGGCTCCCGCCGGATCGAAGCCGACCTTGCCCACGGCGGAGGGGAACTCCTCCCGGTCGAGGAAGAAGAAGTACACCGACTGATCGGCGTAGTCCTTGTCCTCGTGCGGGCGGTGGACCATCAGTACCGAGACCTGGCTGGGCGGGACGCCCATCGCCTCCGCGGCCAGAAGCCTGTAGGTTCCCGAGAGAGCGTCGATCACGCGGTCCTCCTGGCCACCACGATCAGATTCGAGAGCAGCAGCCTGTGTAGCCCCAGGGAGCACAGAATGTTGGCGCCGAGCGCGAGCACCCGGTACCTCGGCGCGCGGACGCCGACGGCCAGCCGCAGGAAGTAGCGGAACGCTTCCGGGCTGTCGAGCGGGACCAGCATGCGCGGCGCGCGCAACGAGGGGTAGGCGTAGAACGTCTCGATGGTCACGAAGCCGTCTTTGCGGGCGCGGCGCAGGAGCTTGCGGCCGGCGAGACCGACGCAGCGCCTGGCCTCCAGCGCCATCACCCACCGGCCTCCGCGGGACAGGAGGCGGCGGACCCGGACGCCCCGGGCCGGCAACCGTCCGCGTGTCAGGTCTTCCAGCACCAGGTCGAAGTCGCCCACTCCGGCTGGCTCGGTGACACCGGTCCGGCGATCGAACCGGACCCCGACATCGCGCAGCGAGGCGAAGAGGTCGGTGGCGCCGCCGAGCTCGACGGCCCGCTGCC
>Ga0075418_10009093_pt1 | contig 11141 bp, 8 predicted proteins | sample SoiMetdeltSBSDD2_FD_81776 | JGI IMG/M metagenome (GOLD analysis project Ga0075418, IMG submission 81776) | Bulk soil microbial communities from a Populus tree surrounding site in Tennessee, USA - Soil MetaG P. deltoides SBSDD2 | ecosystem: Environmental > Terrestrial > Soil > Tree plantation...
CGTGCTGGGCAATGTGGAACGCTTCGCGGACCGCCGGCGCGAGGTCCTGCGCCCGCGTGACGAGGTAATTGTGCTTGGTGATCGGGAGCGTGACGCCGGTGATGTCAGTCTCCTGGAAGCCGTCGCTGCCGATCAGTTTGCTGCCGACCTGCCCGGTGATGCACACGATCGGGACCGAGTCCATCATCGCGGTGGCGATACCCGTGACCATGTTGGTGGCTCCCGGGCCGGAGGTGGCGATCGCGACCCCGACCTTGCCGCTGGCGCGCGCGTAGCCGTCGGCCATGTGCGTCGCGCCCTGTTCGTGACGGACGAGGATGTGCCGAATCGGGTAGTCCAGCATCGCGTCGTAGGCGGGCAGGATCGCGCCTCCCGGGTAGCCGAAGACGGTCGTCACGCCTTCGCGGACCAGGCATTCCCAGAGAATCTGGGCGCCGGTACGTTTGACCGGGGTGGCCGGTGGCTGCTGTCCCATACTGCTGCTCATGCGGTTATCGCTCCCTGCGCGGCCGATGACACCAGCCGTGCGTATTTGCCCATCACACCGGTTGTGGCGCGCTGTGGCGGCGGCGGCAGCTGGGCCACGCGCCGGGCCAGCTCCGCGGCGTCCACATTGACGCTCAACGTCCGTCCCGTCAGATCGAAGGTGATGACGTCCCCGTCACGCACCGCGGCAATCGGACCGCCGCGTGCGGCCTCGGGGGCGACGTGTCCGGCCATCAGGCCGCGCGTGGCGCCGGAGAACCGGCCGTCGGTAACGAGCGCCACCGAATCGCCGAGCCCGGCCCCCATGATCGCGGCGGTCACTGCAAGCATCTCGCGCATCCCGGGGCCGCCGCTCGGGCCCTCGTAGCGGATCACCACGACGTCGCCGGCGCGAATCTGTCCGGTGCGCACCGCTTCGAAGGCCGCTTCTTCGCTGTCGAAGACGCGTGCCGGTCCGGCATGCACCTTGAGATCGGAGCCAGCCGCCTTCACGACGGCGCCTTCAGGCGCGAGGTTGCCCCTGAGAATGACCAGGCCGCCGGTAGGCTTGATCGGGTTCGCGATTGGCCGAACCACCTTCTGGTTCGGCGTCTCGGCCGCATCTTTCGCGTGCTCGCCGATGGTGCGTCCGGAGATTGTGATCGCGTCGCGGTGCAGGTGGCCCCCTTCGAGCAGCCGTTTCGCCACGAGCGGGATACCGCCCGCGCGATGAAGATCGGTCGCCACGAACTGGCCGCCCGGCTTGAGGTCCGCGAGCAGCGGGACCCGCGCGTTCACCTGGTTGAAGTCGTCAATGCTGAGGGGGACGCCGGATTCGTTGGCGATCGCGAGCAGGTGCAGCACCGCGTTGGTGGAGCCGCCCGTCGCCGCGACCGCCGCGATCGCGTTCTCCAGCGCCTGCTTGGTGATCACCTGGCGTGGCCGCACGCCGCGGCGGAGCACGTCCATGACCATGCCGCCGGCGCGGCGCGCGACGCCGACCTTGTCGGCGTCCGTCGCCGGCACGCTGGCGCTGCCGAACGGCGAGATGCCGAGGATCTCGCACACCGTGGCCATCGTGTTCGCCGTGAACTGGCCGCCGCACGCGCCCGCCCCGGGGCAGGCCTGCCGCTCGAGGGCGTCGAAGTCCTGCTCACTGAGCTTGCCGGCGGAGTAGGCGCCGACCGCCTCGAACACGTCCTGGATGGTCACGTCCCTGCCGTGCCAGTGGCCGGGGGCAATCGAGCCGCCGTAGAGCACGAGTCCCGGGATATCGAGACGGGCGAGCGCCATCACACCGGCGGGAATCGTCTTGTCGCAGCCGACCAGCACCACGAGCCCGTCGAACATGTTGCCGCGCGAGACCAGCTCGATCGAGTCGGCGATGATCTCGCGGCTGACGAGCGAGGTGCGCATCCCCTCGCTCCCCATGGTGATCCCGTCGGAAATCGAGACCGTGTTGAACTCGAGCGGGGTACCGCCCGCTTCGCGAATGCCCTCCTTCACGTAGACGGCGAGATCCCGCAGGTGGTAATTGCAGGGCCCAATCTCGATCCAGGTGTTGGCGACGCCGATGAGCGGCCGACGCAGATCTTCGTCGGTGAGTCCGGTGGCGCGGAGCATGGCCCGCGCCGGGGCGCGGCTCGCCCCGTCGGTCAGCGCGGTGCTGCGCCACTTGAGCGGATGGGTGGGCACGTGAACGGCGGCTCCTTGTCAGTTCCAGTTTCCAGTTCCCGGTAGCCAGTAAGCCCTTCCTTCTGGAAACTGGCTCCTGGAACCGGGAACTAACCTAAAAGCAAAACGGCCGTCCCCCGTTTCGGGTGACGGCCGCGCACGCTTCAGTGTCTGGCTTGGCTCGTCACCCGCGCATCGCCCGGCGTACGATGACGCCAAGCGGGACGCGAAGGGTGACGAAGCGGTCGTTCAGCCGGACAGGCACACTACGAGTATCGTCAACCCGGTCGGAATAAGCAAATACAATTATCCAGCGTATTCGATTACCAACGCTTATGGAGGTGGGCCCCGGGCGGGATCGCGCCGCCGCGGTGTCGATTGCGTCGGGTTTCGTGAGTTTTTGAGGTTGTTTCCGCGCTGGACCGGGAGTTCAGCATGCGCCAGGCCCTCCTCATCCCGCCCAACGCCGCCTGCACCGCCGGATCGGTGTCACCGTAAACCTCCCGATAGACCTGCCGCCCCGCCGCCCGGGCTCGTGCCGTTTCGAAGACGCCGTTCTGGATCTCCACCACGCCGTCCTCGTGTCGCTGCGCGAGCACCCGGAGATCGATCCCTCCAACTGTTCGATCACGTGCTCGAACTCGTGTGCCAGCAGCTCGGTCAGATCCGTCGCGCCCGGAAGCTCGATCCTCGCGCGGATTGATCCGTGCGCGTAGCGCGACAGTTCGGTCCTGGCGCGCGCCGATCCGTCGATCTGCATGCCGAGGTGCAAGACGACGGTAACGCGAATGAAACGCGAGCTGTTGATGGCGTCCCACTGCCGGCGAAAGGTCTGCGACTTCGCGAGCAGCCCGGAAATCACGGGCCGGAACACATCGTCGACCCGGATGTTCCCGCTCCGTTCTCGCGAGACAGGCAGAGGGTCCTGGAGGCAAGGGTGCGGGTCAGCCTGTTGAGCGGATGCCGGCGCGAGAAAGCTGAAGATGGAAAGAACGAGGACGTGCACGACGATTCTGGCCACCGGCGAGACTCCTGAACCGCGCGCGCGACCGACGCGCGCGCGATGCCGGCGGTGTCAGCAAGGCGGGCGCCACAGTCCAGACGCGCACGGGAGTCAGTAGACGATTGCCAAAAACGCGAGTCTTTTCGCCGATTGGACGCTCGCGAGTCCCTGTCGGCATTTCAGTAATCCTACAAATGAGTACCGTCGGCGATGTTGGCCTTCGAAATTGGGCATTGCCGGCCCGCGCCGCAGACGCCAGAATAGCGGCGTTATCGGGAGTGAGCACGCGTGGACCTGAGACAGCTCGAGATACTGCGCGCGGTGGCGCAGACAGGATCGTTTACCAGCGCGGGACAGCAGCTGCATCTGTCGCAGTCGGCCGTCAGCCGCCAGATCCTGCTGCTCGAGGAGGAATTGAAGGAGCAGCTGTTCCTCAGGCTCGGCCGTAAGATCCGGATCACTCCGGCCGGGACGACGCTGCTCGGCCTCAGCGAGCGCATGTTCGAGGATCTCGAGCGCACCCGCGCCAGCATCCTCGACAATCAGCGCACGGTGAGCGGCACCGTCCGCCTGGTCGGCGGCATGACCGTGTGTCTCTACGTGTTTCCGCCGCTGCTCAAGGCCTTCCGGAAGGAACATCCGCAGGTCGACGTCAAGCTCACGCCCGGTGCGACTCCGCGGCTGATCAGACAGTTGCGCTCGGGCAACGCGGACCTCGGACTGCTGACGCTGCCGATCGACGATCCGAACCTCGTGACGGTACCGGTCATGCGCGAAGAACTGCTGCTCGTGACCGCCCCGACCCATCCGCTCGCGAAAAAGCGCCAGGTCCTCCCGCGCGACCTGATCGGTCAGCCGTTCGTGCTGTTCGAAGCGGGATCGAACAGCCGCAGGACGATCGAGGCGTTTTTCGCGAAGGAGCAGATCGCCCCGAAGGTCGTGACCGAGACCGAGAACGTCGAGATCATGAAAGCGCTCGTGATGGTCGGGATGGGAGTCGCGATCATTCCGTATCAGGCGGTCGCGAGAGAAGTGCGGACCGGACAGCTGTTCTGCGCGCGGATTGCCGGTCAGCAGCTGGTGCGCGAAACCGGCTGGGTGCACCTGCGGCTGAACCGGGTGCCACGCGCCGTGCAGGAGCTGATGCGGACGCTCGAGAAAGTGCGTCCGAAGTTGAAACTGTCGCCGGGGCCTCCGTCGCGGGGCAAGGCCGTCGCCCCGCCTGCGCAAGAAGCGAGCAGCGGGGAGTGAGTAGTAGATAAAAGGAGGCAAGGAGGTCAGGAGGCTTGCCCAAAAATCTCTTGATCTCCTAAACCTCCTGTTAAGTTCCGTCCGACTATTTCACCGCCTGGATGTGAATCCCGCACTCCAGCTTCTGCCCGCCCCATCGTCCCGACCGATCGTTCGAAGGATCCAGCGGCAGCGACGTGCACGGCTCGCAGCCGATGCTCGTGTAGCCCTGCGCATAGAGCGGCAACAGCGGAATGTCGTGCTCTTTCGCGTAGGTCCAGATGTCCTTTGTCGTCCAGGTCGCGAGCGGGCTGACCTTGCGCAGCGTCTTTCCCGTCGGCAACCCGAAGGGCTCGACCTCCTGCAGGTTCGCACGGCTCGGCGATTGTTCTCGTCTGAGTCCGGTGAACCACACGTCGTAGTCCTGGAGGGCGCGGAACAGCGGCTCCACCTTGTGGCGCCCGCAGCAGGCCTGTGTGCTCTGCTGCCACAGCCCGACCTGCGGGTCATCGGCCCGCAGGTTGACGATGTTGAGATTCCACCGTTTCGCGATCTCGTCGCGGTAGACATAGGTCTCGGCGAAGTGGTGGAACGTATCGAGGAAGAGGACCGGCAGACCGGGTTGGACCTGTTGCAGCATGTGCACCAGCACCACGCATTCGGCCTGGAAGCTCGACGTCACGCACGGCAGGCCGCCGGCCTCGAGCTCGCGAGCAACGACGGCAGGAGTCTCGATCATGTCAGGATGTCCTCGAGCAGCCGCCGCACCGCATCGATGGCCGCTTCCTCCGACGGCGCCGACCGCGCGGCGAGAGCCAGGCGCTCGGCTGCAGCCAGGCTCGGCGTCGCGGCCGACACTTCATCGAGGGCCCGCACGATCATGCCGGCGCCCGCCGTCGCATTGGTGGCCGGGTCGATCACGATGAAGCTGCCGGTCGTACGATTCTGTTCGTAAGCGTCGAACACGAGCGGCCGCGCCGCCGTCACGGTCACCAGCCCGATGTCGTTCAGGCTCAGGCGGGTATCGAGCTCGGCGCTGACGGTGCGTGCCGCATGCTTGAGCAGATACACGCGCCCCGGATCCAGCGGCCGTTCATCCATCCACACGACGTTGGCTTCCAGATGACGGGCGGTGTGAAGCAGCGTCGCCGCCGACAGCACGTCGCCGCGGCTCACATCCACCTCGTCTTCGAGCGTCAACGTGACCGACATCGGCGCCTGCGCGACCGGTAGATCACCGTCCCAGGTCACGATCCGTTTGACGCGGCTCTTGCGGCCGGAGGGAGACACCAGGATTTGGTCGCCTGTACGGATCGTGCCCGAGGCAATCTGGCCCGCGTATCCGCGAAACTCGTGGTTCGGCCGGAGGACGAGCTGAACCGGAAAGCGGAACGGCTTTCCGGCGACCTCCCGGTCGACGGTCACGGTCTCGAGGTATTCGAGCAGGGGTACGCCCGTGAACCAGGGCGTTTCGGCGCTGCGCTCGATGACGTTGTCGCCATTCAGGGCGCTCAACGGAATCGCGTGCAGCGCTGCTCCCGCCGCCAGGTCGGAGAAGCTCTCGCGTATGGACTCGAAGACGCCGCGATCGAACCCGACCAGGTCCATCTTGTTGACCGCGAGGACGAGATGGGAGATGCCGAGCAGCCGGGCGATCCGGGCATGGCGCCGCGTCTGTTCGCGGACACCGTGGCGGGCGTCGACCAGCAGGATGGCCAGATCGGCAGTGGACGCGCCGGTCGCCATGTTACGCGTGTACTGCTCGTGTCCCGGCGTGTCGGCGAGGATGAACTTCCGGCGGGCGGTCGCGAAGTACCGGTAGGCCACGTCGATGGTGATCCCCTGTTCGCGTTCCGCTTTCAACCCGTCGGTGAACAGCGAGAAGTCGATCGGGCCGGCGCCCCGATTGCGGGAGGCCGCTTTCACCGACGACAACTGGTCCTCGTACACTGCGCGGGCTTCGTACAGCAGCCGGCCGATCAACGTGCTCTTCCCGTCGTCGACGCTGCCGGCCGTGCAGAGGCGGAGGAGCGTCGACATCAGAAATAGCCTTCCCGCTTCTTCATCTCCATCGATCCGTCCTGATCGTGGTCGATGACGCGCAGCTGGCGTTCGGAATGACGGGCGGCCACCAGCTCTTCGATGATCTTGGGAATGGTGTCGGCGGTGGATCGGACGGCACCGGTGCACGGTGAGCAGCCGAGCGACCGCATCCGGCACATGACGCGCTGCGGCCGTTCGTTCGGCAGCAGCGGGACGAAGGGTTGTTCCGGAACGATGAGCGAGCTCCCGCGAACGATGACCTCGCGCTCCTTTGCGAAGTACAGCGGCACGACCGGAATGTTCTCGACCAGGATGTAGTGCCAGACGTCGAGCTCGGTCCAGTTCGACAGCGGAAACACGCGCACGCTCTCGCCCGGCGCCACGCGGCTGTTGAGCAGGTGCCAGAGCTCCGGGCGCTGCCGCTTCGGATCCCATTGGCCTTTCGCATTCCGAAGCGAGAACACCCGCTCCTTTGCGCGCGATCGCTCTTCGTCACGCCGCGCGCCGCCGAAGGCAGCGTCGAAGTTGCCGGCCTGAAGGCCGTCGAGGAGCGACTTCGTCTTGAGGAGCCCGCAGCAGCGCTGCGTCCCGACGGCGAACGGCTGTGTGCCGTTGTCCAATGCCTCCTGGTTGGTATGAACGATCAACCGGGCGCCGACTTCCGCCGCATACCAGTCCCGGAACCGGATCATTTCCGCGAATTTGTAACCGGTGTCGATGTGCAGCAGCGGGAAGGGAATCGGGCCCGGATAGAAGGCCTTCTGGGCGAGGCGGAGCAGAACTGACGAATCCTTGCCGATCGAGTACAGCATCACCGGCCGTTCGAACTCAGCTACGACCTCGCGCAGGATGTGGATGCTCTCGGCCTCCAGCGCCCGCAGGTGGTCGAAGCGCGGCGTCGACAGCGCGTCAGTAGTTTCGGCCACCCCTCGGAGCGAGGGCGATGCGACGCCGACTTCGGACGAGTGGAGCTGAGCGTGGGCGGACATCAACGGGTATCCCTTCAAATGCGACGGCCAGACATCGGGCAACTGCGGAGCCGCGCGATCTGTCGGGAGAGGAAACCGGATGTGCTGTGACTATTCGGGTTGGTTCTCGGGGCCTCTCACCGGCCAGTCGCCGGCATGCTACAGGAGCATCGACAGGTCGATGCGGCTGCGCACGGACAACAACAGCGGGTGAGGGACATGGTCAGAAAGTCACCGTAGCACATCGGAGGGGAGACATGTCAAATCCCAAGCTCCAAGCTCCAAATCCCAACCATTTCCAATTCCCAAGGCCCAACGCCGTACTTGGGAGCCGAGATTGGGAATGGTTGGGGTTTGGGCTTTGGGAGTGGATTGGGATTTGGAGCTTGGAGCTTGGGATTTATCCGGTGTTCCGCATCCCTGCGGCCACCCCATTGATCGTCACCAGCAGTGCCCTCCGCAACTGAACGACATCCGGATCGTCCGAGTCGGTGCTCCTCGGCCCCATCTGGCGTAGCCGGCGCAGAAGCTCGACCTGGATGATGTTGATCGGGTCGACGTAGGGGTTCCGGACGTCGATGGATCGTCGCAAGACCGGGTTTTCTTCGAGCAGCCGCGTGTGACCTGTGATCTCGACGACGGTGTTCGCCGCGCGGGTGAGGCGTGCGCGCAACTCGCTGCCGAGGTCGCGGAGATCGGGACCCACGAGGTACCGGTCGTAGTGCGCCGCGATCCCGGCGTCCGCTTTGGCCAGCGCCATCTCCATCAGATCGATGGTCGAACGGAAGAAAGGCCACTCCCGATACATCTGGCGGCAAACTTCCCGATCCGCATCCGACACGGTGGACCCGAGCATCTCGTCGACGCCGAGCCAGGACGCGAGCAGGAGCCGGGTCTGGGTCCAGGCAAACTGCCAGGGAATGGCGCGGAGCGTCTGCAACCCGCCATCGGCGGTGCGCCGTGCCGGCCGGCTGCCGATGTGGAGGGCATCCAGCTCGGCTTCCGGCGTTGCCGCGCTGAAGTATCGCAGGAACCGGGGATCGTCGTAGACGGTCCGGCGGAAGCCGGATCTCGCTGCGGCTGCCACCCGCTCCATCGCGGCCCGCCATCCGGCATCGACCGTGCGAGGTTTCGACAACGTGGCTTCCAGCGTCGCCGTCGTGTAAACCTCGAGGGTACGGACCGCGATTCCGGGGAGGCCGAACTTCGCCTGGATCATTTCTCCCTGTTCGGTCACCCGAAGCGTGCCGTCGACCGATCCTGGTGGCTGTGACTGAATGGCCAGATAGGTCGGTCCACCGCCGCGCCCCACGCTACCGCCGCGCCCATGAAACAACGTGATCGGGACGTCGTGATCCCCGCACGCCGCGACGATCGTTTCCTGCGCCTTGTAGAGCTCCCACGTGGCGGCCAGCCGTCCGATTTCCTTGGCCGAATCGGAGTAGCCGACCATCACTTCCTGCCGGCCCTCGTCGCGCATCACGCGGGTGCGATACCAGGGAATCGACAGCAGCCCGTTCATCACGTCCGCGGATGCCCGAAGGTCCCGTGCCGTTTCGAAGAGAGGGACGACGCGCAGCGGATGACGAACGCCGGCCTCACGCTGCAGCAGCTCGACCGCCAGGACGTCCGATGCCCGGCCCGCCTGCGTGATGACGTACGCGCCAAGCGAATCGCGGGGAATCGCCGCGATCATCCGGAACGTGTCGAGCACGTCGCCGACGCGTGCGTCCGGCTGCAGCCCCTCGAGCGGCAGTCGCCGGTTCTGGGTGAGGAGGTTGAGGAGAAAGTCCACCCGCCGCTCCTCGGGCCAGCTTCCGTAGCTGCCCATCCCGAGGTGGCGAGCGATCGCGTCGACCGCTTCGGTGTGCCGCGAGGCTTCCTGCCGCACGTCGAGGCGGACCAGCGTGAGCCCGAATGCCGCGACGCGGCGCAGGACGTCGGCCAGCCGCCCATCCGCGATGAGATCGTTTCCGACCGATCGCAGCGACCGATCGCAGAGCCGCAGCGGCTCCGCGAGATCCTCGACATCGCCGAGCGCCATCTGGTCGGGCGCGGATCCTCCCGCGAGCTCCTCTCCGGCGATCCGCAGGCTCGCCTCGACTCGCCGCTGGAGCTCGCGCAACACCGAGCGGTAGGGTTCGTAGGTCCCGCCGGCGCGCGCCTGCAGTTCCTCGCTCGCCCTGGTCATCGACAGCTCGAAGCGAAGGGCTTCGATCTCGCGCGCGTACAGCGACAGCGCGGTCCAGCGGGACATCAGTGCGGCGCGGCGCGTGACATCGGGGGTGACGGACGGGTTGCCGTCGCGATCTCCGCCAATCCAGGACCCGAACCTGATCGGCGCGACGTCGACGGGCAGGCCGCGGCCGGTCGCCTTTCGGAGCGTGCGATCGAGCGATCGACAGAACTCCGGCACCGCGTTCCAGATGGTCTCCTCGAACACCGCCATGCCGGAACGGACTTCATCGAGCGGCGACGGCCGTTCGCGCCGGACTTCCTCGGTATGCCAGGCGCCCGCAATCTCGCGGCGCATCGATTGAAGCAGCGATTCGCGCTCGAGCGGCGTGAGGTCGGGCCGATCGCGTCCGGCCAGCGCGTCGGCCACGCGGTTGTACTTGTGCTGGAGCGTCCGCCGCATGATCTCGGTCGGATGGGCGGTGATCACGAGCTCGATGCGGAGACGGCAGATGGCGTCGTACAGCGCGTCACCGGGCACACCGGCCCGCATGAGCCGCGGCAGCGCCTCCTCGATCGATGCCTGCTGCGGACGGCCTCCCGGCTCACGCTCGATCTCGCGCCGGCGCCGCACCCGGTGGTGCTGTTCGGCGATGTTGGCGAGATTGAGGAAGTGCGCGAAGCTTCGCGCCACCGGCAGCGCCGCCTCGACCGGCATCGCCCCCAGCTCGGCGGCGAGCGTTTCGAAGTCATCGTCACCGCTTCCGGTGCGCGTGAGCTTGGCGAGCGCACGCACCCGTTCCACGCGCTCGAAATGCGTGATGCCTTCATCGCGGCGCAGCGTTTCCCCCAGCAACTCTCCGAGGAGCCGGACATCGTCCCGAAGCGGTTTGTGCGGATCTTTGCTCATCGTCCGCCGGACCGGATTGCGGAATCGTCAAAACGGGCCACAATGAGGCGATCATCACCCATGCAGGACACTCACACTCATTCTGCGGTCGTCGGGGCCGAAGGTCACCTGATCGATTCGAACATTCTCAACGCGATCTTCGACAAGGTGATCGAGCGCGGCGGCGCCTTCGAGGTGCTCAACTTTTCGATCGGCCGCACCAACGACGAATTCTCCCGGATCTCGCTGAAGGTCTCGGCGCCAAGCGCGGCCGCGCTGCGTCGCCTGGTCGAGGACCTGATGCAGATCGGCTGCAGCCCCGCCCGCGAAAACGATGCGCTGCTGCGGCCCGCCGACCGCGACGGCAGCGTCCCGGATGACTTCTATTCCACCACCAACCTGCGCACACATGTGCGGGTGCACGGCGAATGGGTCGAGGTCGAGCGCCAGCGCATGGATGCGGTCGTGGTCGTGGAAGGACCGCGCGCCCTCTGCCGCAAGCTCCGCGAGGTGAAGGCCGGCGATCAGATCGTGTGCGGGCTGGAGGGGATCCGGGTCACGCCGGAGTTCCGGGAACGGGACAGGGCCGACTTCGCCTTCATGTCGAACGAAATCTCGTCGGAACGGCGGGTCGAGGCGAGCGTGGGACGGATCGCCACGTTGATGCGCGACACACGGGCCGAGGGGCGTCGAA
>Ga0075418_10009096_pt1 | contig 11139 bp, 15 predicted proteins | sample SoiMetdeltSBSDD2_FD_81776 | JGI IMG/M metagenome (GOLD analysis project Ga0075418, IMG submission 81776) | Bulk soil microbial communities from a Populus tree surrounding site in Tennessee, USA - Soil MetaG P. deltoides SBSDD2 | ecosystem: Environmental > Terrestrial > Soil > Tree plantation...
GCAGCCACAAAATTGCCATTGGCGTTGCAGGGTCAAACAGGGCATCTTTGCCTAAAGCGTCAACATCTTTTGCAGGCGCAACCAGGTTAACCAGTGTCTCGGTCTCTTCCGGCCGTTCCAGCGGTAACTGTACAATAATGCCATGCACTGTGTCGTCGGCATTCAGTTTTGTAATAAGTGTAGGTGCGTCGTCTTGTGGCACTCGGTAAATATCGACATCAATTAAAATATCAGCACCATACTTCTTTTTAACGCGTACATACACATTAATAGTCGGGTGATCAATAGTGAGCACAATCGCCAAACGCGGTTGCACGCCCATGGCCTGGCGCAAGCCACGCACTTGCCGGGCCTGCCGCTCTTTGATAAACCCGGCCAGTTCCTTGCCGTTTAATACTTTCACAGGGGTATTATATCAGGGAAGACCGGCGTAGAAAATCTTACTACGTTATTTTTTTGATTTCTTTGGTTTCTTGAGTTTGTAGGTAGCGTCGCCCCAAGCCAGCATTGGGAAGCCAATGATTGGCAAAAACAACAGCAGTAACGTATACCCAACCCCTTTACCGAATGCTTTAGACAAATGGTAATAAATAACAACCATGGCTACGAAGTTAATAAAGGGTATGCACATCATTAGCAGCCACCACCACGGTTTGCCGGCCGTCCAGATAAGTTGCAAGGTACCGTAAATTGGCACAATGGCCGCCCAACCCGGGCGCCCGGCTTTGGTAAAGATTTTCCACATCGAGGCGATCATAAACACGCCGAAAACGATTGCCAGTAAAATCAAAAACATGCCTACCCCGCTGGAAAACCATGAATCCGCCGAATCGGTATAATCCTTAGTTTTGGTCGTATACTCGTAACTATAGTTCGCTATATTTTGTAAAATCATACCACTCCTTATTGGTTATGCTTAATTTTAGCTTAGTACAGGCTACTGGTAACTGCAACACTGCGTGGCAAGCCTTGCCATAACAGAGGTATTTTGGTAAAATAGCCAAGTTAGTCCTGTGGCTGGCGCAAATGGTGATCTATGTTTTACATAAGACGTTTCACTCTTTGCGACAAAATTGTTCCGCCGGACATTTTTGGGCCAGTAGCTCAGCTGGTTAGAGCGTCTGCCTCTTAAGCAGAATGTCGAGGGTTCGAGTCCCTCTTGGCCCTCCATCTAAAAAAGCTTGCCTTGTGCGGGCTTTTTTAGATGGAGGGCCAAGAGGGATGCGAACCCGGCAAGAGAGCGAGAGCGAACGGAAGGGTTCGGCGGAATGAGGACGCGCGCAGGTGCTTGCACCGAGCACGCCGGAATGGAGGAGCGTAGGCAAGGCCGAAGCGATCCCTCCTGGCCCTCCAAACATAAGCACTATGAAAGACTTCTTATATGAGGATTCTTTTTGTTATTATTGCACTATGAAAATCCTAAAAAAGACACTTTTGGTGCTAGGCTATATACTTGGCACCTACTTAATCCCGCGTGCCGCTGTCGAACCTTTTATCATTGACTACCATGATCCCGAAAGCTACAAAGAGCTATGGGGTGGGCCTACTTTGATGGGCGTTTTAGCCGTACATATGCTACCAGGGATCATTTCGCTCGCACTTATTGCATGGCATCAACGCAAAATACGAAGTCAAATCTAGCAATTTTAGTTGCGACTGCGTCTACTACGGCCTTCCAATTCGATCAATCAAAGACTTCGCACACCGCGAAGTCTTTTCGTTTTGGTATACTTAATAGAGATGAAGACAGTCGAAACGACAATCACCATTCCCGAACTGTCCGCAATGGCCGAAAAGATGTATGGAAACCTGATCAAGGGTGTTGTTGATCTTCGCAGGAACATTCTCATAGTGGACGCTGAAATGCACGCTGACGAAGAACAGGAGTTACTAGAGCAAGGCTCGGAACAAAATGACCTTTGGGGGATTAACTTATACACATCTAAGTTTGGAACTGATGATTTTATTGAGTTCGATTCGATGATAAACATCCGCCCCAGGCAGCAGAACCTGTCGCGTGGTGTAGATAATCCTAAGATTAAAGAGCAGATCATTGCGCTAATAAAACAAAAGGTAGTGGCGTGAGTACTGCTTTTTCTATCGACGAGGCCCGATGGGCAAAAATGGATATATTCAACCAGATGGGCAATATTTACAGCGAGGTTGGTCGGTCGTTCAAGACTAAAGGGCAGCCAAACTCAAAAGACCACGAAGAGGCTGTTAGCCGCGCTATCGACCTATTCGATGCCACCATCCGCGCTCTGATTGCACAAAAGTCACCCAAATCAAAAGAAGTGCTTCGAGCCAAGGAACAATTCCTTGATGTAGCGCTTAACGACAAAGCAACACCAGAGGCCACTCAAAGTCTTGACCGATACTTTATGCAGTTTGCTATTGCTGCACGACTTAACCGTTAGGATGACCTGATCCTAAACATGGCCAAGTTCTTGTCTCCCCAACGGCGATCTCATTCTTATTTTGAGACCAGACGGATGAGCAGAAGCGTAGAACAGCCGGATTTTTGACGGTGCGTAACGATGTGCAAAAATGTATTAATGACCGAGTTGAACCCTACCCCGGAACAGTACCTCACCGGGCTCCAACAAGGACCGAACCACGATGACCTGCGATTCGTTATGCCTAAGCTCGGCACCAAAGGATTGACCTCCACCATGAGCTTCGGCCTGGAAAGTTTAGATCGGATTCTCGGCGCCCATAACAAACTGCCAAATATTAAAACTGACGCCGTGAAATTCGTGGGCTTCGTGGCCAGCAAGCACGTTGCCGGCCTGGCCGCCAACATACTGATCTCCGAACTCTTCGACACCGCCATGATTGATATGCTCGATACCATAGGCGATACGGCCATGAAAGCAGCCATTCAGGCTCTCAGCGACGCTAAGTCCGAACCCACAATAGACGGCAAGCGTTGGCACCGTAAGGAGGCTGGCGTGTTATTGCGGCTGGCACACCAAAGCTTCGAAGACTCCCTGGCGGATCGACGACAAAAAGAACAGAGTTGGCGACGGTTTATCCTCCCATATGACCAACCGTCGGGTCTCAGGGAGAGTGCCGAGCACTGTGGCAAGGCCGCGCTTGCTGCCACCACCAGGAGCCTAATCGACAAAGACGGGGGACTGCACTCCGCCGTCACCTGGGCAAACAATGCTCGCACGCACTTTACCAGCTATCACGATAAGATACAGGCAGCGGCAACCAAGGACATTTATCAGGTCGTGCATGGGGAGCACCGTCGCACGCACAATGAGTATGGGTGCGTCAAGGTAGATGACCTCGATGATCTCTACTCTCAAAAACTGGTCGAGCTGCCCCGCCAGCAACAGCAATTCAACGCATTACACAGTTACCTTATCAGCCCTGACGGGGCAGCGGTATGTTAAAATCGTCGGGCGCGATGTACTGATAACTGGCTCAAAATCGTACCACTATGGCTTGAGGGTATAATTGCCTCTTAGGTACATTGACTAAAAGCATTACTTAAGGTATTCTATGCAAACTTTGTTGAGCGAACGAAGGTAAGCTCCAAAGTACTTTGACAAGCAGACAATGCAAGATGAGAAGCAAACGCATGCCGCGTGCGCTGGCTCCTCATCTTGCACGTTTAAAGTTTAACGCGCACCGGCCACGACGGAAAGTCCGTCGCACCAAAGTTGAGGAGAAAGAAGGCTGATCATGTCTGATCAGACCGGCATGGCCACCGGCACCAAGCTGGACATTGACAAGCTCCACGCCAACCGGATTGGCATCGCGCAGGGGGATGATCGGAGGTTCCGTGATTTCTTCGTCACCGGCGAGTTGACCAACTGGCGGCAGACCATGCGCATCACAAGCGCTAACCAACTCAACGCCCAGACCAACCAGCCGACCCAAAAGTTCGTGGCGGCAATCCTTGCCATTCCCGGCATCGAGGAGATCGTGATCCTGGAGGTTGATCACGTGACCATCGGAATCCACTCGATGTACACATGGGACCGTCTCCAAGACCAGATCATCGCCGCAATCCTCGCGCGCCTCGGCTGGACGCCAGAGAACACAAGCGTCGTCTCGTACGACGACTTCCAGGCCGCCGCCGCGGAGCACGACAAGAGGTCCATCCCGCCCAGTCGGCTCACCGACTAACACCAACCGGTCGCGGGCGATGCTACCACAGGTCGCCCGCCCCCGCGTGCTTTTACCCCTTAAACCCCGTCTGCTTGTCTCTTTTCCATCTTTAGTTCATTAAGTTTGAACTACAGATTGATTAGCAACAATCCGGCAACACCGAGGCTTGCAGCGCCAAGTTTTAGCCACAGCCACTCTTTTTCCTTCAGGATGCAGTAAGCAGCTATCACTACCAATACCGTCAAAAAGCTGGCCGAAGCCATAACCACTGACACGTTACCACTAAGGAACAACGCCCCACCAATACACAACCCGCGCAAGGCGCTAGTGATACTAAAGCCAAGGAGTTTGCCGCGAATTTTGGGGTCGAGTAACATTTTGTATGATTTCCGTTCAGGCAAAGCTAGCAAAACCCCCCACACCATTTGGGCGCCCCAACCAAAAATCAAGTACGCGCCAAAATCCATGCGTGTCATAAGGTAACGCTCGAAAACAAAACCAACACCAATAGCAACCACCGCGACAATCGCGCAAATTAGCGCCGACTTATTATGGACCATGTGGTGTTTTAGCTGTGGCAGGGTTACTAGTAGCGTAGCCATCAAAATAATAGCAGCACCGATTAGTTGCTGACCGCTCAGCGTCTCGTGCAGCGCTAACCACCCGACGGTAATGCTTACTACCGGAATAAGATCACTAATAATGGTAAATAGCCCAGCATCGAGGTCACGATTGGCGCGATACACCAGCAAGTTGCTCGCCGGAAAAATCGCCCCAAATATCACCAATAGCAAAACGCTTGTCCAACCAATGGCTAAATCGGGCGTTGTAAAGGCAGCAACCAAGAGCCCGATAGGGTACAACACGGCCACGAAAAAGAAAGCATTCACCAACCTGTTAGCTTTGGCAAAAGTTTTAGCCAGTTGGCGACGCAATAAATAACTGACGGTTCCAAGAACCAAGTATCCCAAAAGCAATAACTGCCATGTCATAGATTTAATTCACCCAAGGAAACTTAATTCTTTTAATAGTATAGTGTAGCACTACTTTGCCGGCTTTAGAAGCGGACGAATGTCGTTGAAAAGATAAAATGATCCTGTTATAAGCAATACAGACTCTGGTCGGCTAAGAAGTTGCCTGAAGGCGTGCGCTGGGTTAGCAATGGTTTCGACGCTAAGGCTGCCATGTATTTTGCATAAGGCAGCAATAATGGCTGGATCCTCGCCGTAGGGCTCTATAGCACTGGGCGTGCCGTATGTTGTAACGATAATGTGATTACCCAACTTGCTAAGCACCTCTGTTGCCTGCTCAATACGATTGGCTTGCTTGGCCTTAAACGCTACCAGCACCGCAACTGATTGATCAGGATATTGCACCAGCAAACTATCGTGCAATGCCTGGAGTTTTTGGGCATTATGCGCGCCATCTAAAATGATTGTTTTGCCTCCAACTGTAAATTGCTCCATCCGCGCCGGTATATGCACCTGGGCGGCTTGCAAAATAGCCCCGTCGTTAAGTTGTGGCAAACTGTCGCGTTCTAACAGCTGGCCTACTACCGCAACGCTTAGGTTAAAATTGCGCTGCTGAAACAGAGGTAAAAAGGCAAATTTTTCCGGTAACTCTTGGTCCACAAAGCGTAGATCGGCCTGCTTTTGGCGGGCACGATGTTGGATAACCGAAGTAACCTCCGCTCCTTGGTCGTAACAAAACACCTGGTTGTGTAGGCCAATAATGCCGGCCTTGTTGCCTGCAATTTCGGCCAGGGAATTGCCCAACACCTCTTGGTGGTCGTAACCAATATCGGTAATTATGCATGCCTTGTGCCGGTTTTCCACTAGGTTGGTCGCGTCCAGCGTACCACCTAACCCTACCTCGACAACAGCGTAATCGACCTTTTGGCGGGCGAATTCCCAGTACATAAAAGCCGCCAAACATTCAAAACGACTCAATACAATATCGCTTTGCTGCACTAAATCGAAAAATATGGCTAGCTCGCTGCAAAAATCCTTCTCGGCCAACGGTGTCAGGTTAATTTGCACCCGTTCGTTGAGGGATTCGATGTGCGGCGACACGCTTAAGCCCACCTTTTTGCCAGTTTGTTGCAATAAGGCGGCAATATAATAGCTTGTGGAGGTTTTGCCAGAAGTGCCGGCAACGTGGATTACCCGCAGGCGGTTTTGCGGATTACCCAAAAATTCCATACACCGCTGGATGTGGTCGAGCGTGTATGCCGGACGGGTCAAGTTGGCCGGCGCGTAGCGTTTAAGCAACGCCTCGGCCTCCGAGAGCGAAGAAATTACCTGCATTGTATCATTGTACATCGAAACATTTACCGTATACTGTTAGGTTATGGGAAAAGCAGTCAGAGCAATCATAATTGAAAACAATAAAACCTTAGTAATGCGCCGCGATAAATATGGCAGCGTGTACTACACGCTGGTCGGTGGCCAGGTAAAAGAAAACGAAACACTCGAGGAAGCGCTTGCGCGCGAGCTACTCGAAGAGACAGGCCTAACGGTTACATCCGCCCGGCCGGTTTACTACGAACCACACCCAGAACCCTATAACGAACAGTTCATTTATTTATGCGAGGTCGCCCCACACGGTGATATTACCATTCAGGATGCTTCCGAAGAAGGTTTTATGAATAAACTGGACATGAATATTCACACGCCGATGTGGGTAGAGACAAAGGGTTTTGGTAATCTAGATTTCCGCACCCCGCAGATCCAACAGGCTATGATTGAGGGCTTCAAAAAAGGCTTCCCGCCACAAGTTATTAGGCTTTAAGCTCTCAGCCTTCAATTTCTGGTGGGCTAATTCCGGCTGCTTGCGCGGCCAATTCGTAGCGCCGCCATCCGTCCTTAAGGTCATCTGGGGAGACTCTATATTCTTCCGACACAATATCAGTTGCCCTTGGGGCTGCGAACACCCACTGCTGAGTTTGTTCCCCGCCTGGGTATTTGTAGATATTTTCCGACCCGGCGTACACAAAGCCGGCCTTTCTTAAAGATTTTTGGGCAGGCTCATTCTTTTGTGAGGTGAACGCTTGCAAGACCAAAGTATTGTCTTCAAGGGCATGGGTCATAACTGCTAATTTAGCTAGGCTTCCGTCCCCTTTGCCCCTAGCATCGGCTCGCATAATAGAAGTGCCTACCGTTCGAACAAGGCGCGTGTAGGTGCGTTCATCGTTTTGACCCTCCGAAAGTGAAATCGTTCCTATAAAATTTTCCGTAGCTACCTCGCCAGGGTATATGCCCCATTCCACAAAGTGTTGGTTGTTGCGCCTGTTAGATATAAACGCATCAAGTGTCATTGTCCTAAGTGCCTCGAGTTCGGACGTTGGATAAAGAAGCCCGGTGGTGTCTTGCGGCCAAAAATTGGCGAGTTCTGTCTCGCTATAGGGTGCAATATAAAGAGGTCGGCCATCGCTGGTAAGTACCCGGATCTGATTTGAAGCTATCATAGAATGATAATCATAAACTACTAATATACCCACGTCAATTACGACCAGCCCTACATCCGTGTCCGCCCAACAAATACAAAAGCCTCCGAAGAGGCTATTCGTCTACAATGGTACCCGCGGAGGGATTCGAACCCCCGACCCTCTGTTCCGAAGACAGATGCTCTAATCCGCTGAGCTACGCGGGCGTATGGGCCATTATATCAGAGTAACCTCTGTTAATGCCAGATAGGCTACGGCTAATGTCTGGCGAGCACTACACCATATGCGCCTAAATAGCCGCTTGTCATGACATCATAGGAAAAAATGTCTTCGGCATCTTGGCGGCAGAGGGTACGGTCTATACGTTCCAGTTCCCCGGATCGTATACGACGAATAAGCTCTTTGTTTGTGCGCGACAAAATGCCGGTTTTACCGTTTTTAACTATTTCGGGAACAGCACCTAGGGGACGAGCTACTGACGCCGAACCCTTTGCCAAGGCCTCTGCATACACCAAACCAAATGGCTCGGCCCAATTGAGCGGGGCTAATAAATCGCAGTCATCAAGTATTTCAGATTTTTCCGTGTCGTCTGCTTCACCATAAAACTCGACCAAACCTTTATAACGCTTTAGCAACGGTTCAACTTCTGATTCATGCCAATCCCGGTCGTTTTGGTCAACCTTAGCCGCAATGATTAAATTGCGTTCCGCGCCGGCGGCGATTTCAATAGCATCATCAATACCTTTGTCTTTATGGCTGCGCCCAATGAAGGCCAATTTATCCCTATTTTTAGGGTTAAATTGCAGCTTTTCGGTGTCCACTCCGTTGTATACCAACGAAACGTAATTAGCACCGGGCAAATGCGTTTTTTGATTTTTACTTATGTTAACTACCGGCTCATTACCCAAGAAACCGCCCTTGGTAAAGAATGTCTGGTATTGCATGCCATACAAAGGGCCGTGGAACGTAGTAAGCCGAGGGGCCTGTATTTCGTTTAACATAAGGTCTCTTACGGATAAGTATTCTGGACCAAAATGATTATGAATGATGTCGAAAACGCGGCCCTGTTTTTGCTGGTCACGCATATGTTTAATGGCTTCGGCTAGCCCAAAGGCGCTAAGCGCAGACCTGGTTACTTTGTCCTCGGCTTCTCTCCTGAGCCGCACGGCACTTTCAGTGCAGGGCACCAGCTCAACACCCTCCGGCACAACCGAATCGCCACTTGCATATAAAGTCACGCGATGCCCAAGCTTGGCTAGGGCGGTCGTCAGACCATCGACGACCCTTTCGATACCACCATATTTTAGTGGTGGCACCCGTTCGTCCATTGGCGCCAGAATTGCAATATCAAGTTCGCTCATGTTGCCATCCCCCTTAAAAACCATTACCGAAATACAGAACAAATACATATCTTACTATGGGACGCTAGATCTTCCAATATGTAACAATTTTAATTAGATAATGTCGCTAATCGGCGTTGCAATTCTTGGGCAAACCCTATCTTTTCGAGCTGAACAACCATAATGTCATGGGTTTGGCGCAGCTGGTCATTACTAGCCCGCTGAAGTTGCGTGCCCGGATACATGTCGCCGCCATCTGTCGCCTCGTCACGAGGAAAGCAGTGCAAATGCGGCGTAGGCGATTCGTTGCCTAACCGTTTCAATTCAGTCCCCCGCTTGGCCTTAAAGGCGACAACTAGTTGTTCGCAGACGAGTTGCCCGGCTATAAACAAGTTGGCCGTGTCGCGGGGCGACATCTCGCTCCAACTGCGCTTATTTGAAATAACTAGCACATGGCCTGGCTTGACAGGTTTAATGGTAGGGAGGATGGCAATACCGAGTTCTTCGTCACGAAAAATTTCGTATGGCTCAGGTACTTCCCAAGCATGCTGCAAAAAATCAGACTTGGCACTCATTAGTACTGTGAGTGTACATTAAAACTTAATAAAGATGTAGGGTTTATGGAGGTATAGGGAAAATCTGGGACGCTTATGGTGCATTTTGATTAAGTGCGTGTGCTGATGTTCGACCGAACGAGTGGCCGAGCCGACACCGCGGGCATAGACGCTGTAATTGTTGTGTTCGTACTCGGCGATAATGTCGATGATCTCCAGACGCTCCCCTTCGGTTAGTTCGCCAATGCTTTTGACGTGCCGTTTTGGCACAACTAACAGATGGTCAATAACATCATGCCCTTCCCATACGTCGTATTGAGTTAGGTTGGGCACAACATACGCCAAGTCGGTTTCGCGAACAGCGTTGGCTAGCGTGGCGCTAGCACAAAAAGGACATTCCTGCACACGTTGGCGTCGCCAATATTTCTTAACTGTTTTCCTATAATGATGCACATTATTTCCTGGCAAAAACTATAGTCCGCCGGGATAATTCTTCCGACGGACTGATGAAATACTGGCCCTACACCGACGCACTTCGCTTATATTGTAGCATAAGAAGTTCAACTTCAGTAATCAATGCCTATTACTTATGCTATAATCATAAAAACTCGTCAAATATAGATAAAACAATACGACGATTTTTTATAAGATAGGCAAATGGATAAAAAGCCTGGTAAACATCAAGATAGGCGAACGCCACTTAAAGATATAGACCGCGTCAATAATGTAGGTGACAGGGCCAGGAAAACGCTGATCCAAAACTACCCGAGCAGCCTTGCAATAGAAAACCCCGTATTGGAAGCACCCTATCACAGCCGTACATACTTTACTGGAATTACTCGGCTACTGTACAGTGGGGCGGCGGCGGATCGCCTTATTTACACTTCGCCAAAAAATTCGACTCTAGGTTTTGTTGCTGTGTGGCGTGAGCCACAGCCAGATGGTTGCACTAGCCATTACGCAATCCGGCATCCTGCTCATAAGGGCTCACTATGGGCAAGTTGTGCCGATAACGATTACCCCCGCAAAAACTATTTGCAAACAGCAAAGGACGAATATGACCTTGACCTTATTGGAGACCTAAGCGCTGCACTTGATTTTACCGGCCAAGGGATGCAAAAAATCCGATACATTGACGAAACAACTGACCTTGCTCGCACGCGTACCTTATCTATCGGACAACATCGCGCTACTGCCGTTGCCTATGAAAGTAACCAGGAAGGTCTTGCCGTAGTGGCCATGACCCACTTGCGTGAAGATACTACTACCTTCTTGGCGTTTCCAGCCAACAATATACCTGATGCAGAGGCCATGCTTTCTGAAGTAAGGCTGGAAAGTCCGGACCATGATGTACGCGGAGCAATAGACCTTAGTCTATGGCGCACGGCGGTATCCGTAGAAACGGCTATATCTTTCCTGCTCGCACAAATTGCCTTAACGGCTACTTCGCAGGGCTAGACACATCCTAGCCAAAAACTGCTTAAGACTGCTTACCGGGTGGCAGTTGCCGGGGTGCAGCTGGGTTAAGGGCAACTTGCAGGGCTTGCAAAACCATGGCGGCTTGTTCGCGGCTCATGCCGACGCGGGCAGTCACCAAGGCTTGCGACGTTCCGGTGCCTTGGGCGAAGTTCATTATGACACCGCTAGGGTTGGCTACGACTTGCACACCGTCGCTGTA
>Ga0075418_10009100_pt1 | contig 11134 bp, 9 predicted proteins | sample SoiMetdeltSBSDD2_FD_81776 | JGI IMG/M metagenome (GOLD analysis project Ga0075418, IMG submission 81776) | Bulk soil microbial communities from a Populus tree surrounding site in Tennessee, USA - Soil MetaG P. deltoides SBSDD2 | ecosystem: Environmental > Terrestrial > Soil > Tree plantation...
CAAGAAGGGAACGCAGTGGGTCGTTGAGACTGCTTGGGAGAATCCGGACGTGCCGATGCGTCTCAGCGACGCGGTCGTCGTCGGCGACACGCTGTTCGGGATTTCAACGAGAAATGCAGGTCAGTACTTCGCCGTCGACGTGAAGACGGGCAAGACGCTCTGGACCTCGGAGGGCAGACAGGCCGCGCATGCCGCGATTGCGAGGTCAGGCGAGCTGCTGTTCAGCATGGAAGAAGACGGTGAGCTCATCGTGGCGCGCAACAGCCGCACGGCGTTTGAACCGTTGCACAAGTACAAGGTCTCAGAGGCTGCTACATGGGCACAGCCGTCCTATTCAGGGAATCGAATCTTCGTGAAGGACGTGTCCACGTTGGCGTTGTGGACGCTTAACTGACGCGGGGCGGGTCTCAAGACCCGCCTCTACTCACTGCTCCGCGATTGCCGGTCCTGTCTTCAGCGACTGTTGATAGCGGAGTATCCCCGCATACAGTGCCTCCGCGATGCGTTGACGGTACTTCTCCGTCTTCAGCATCGCCGCTTCCTGCCGGTTGGTGATGAATGAAATCTCCGCCAACACGCTCGGCATGGTCGCACCGAGGAGCACCATGAACGGCGCCTGTTTTACGCCGAGGTTCCTAACGCTGCTGTCGGTCTTTTGCAGCTGAGACGCCAGTGAATTCTGAATCATCGAGGCGAAGTCGCGCGATTCGTGAATCTTGTTGTTGAGCGCGATCGCTTTCACGATGTCGGGTAACTGATTCATGCTGCGAGATGAGGCGGCGTTCTCGCGCGCGGCCACCATTTCGGCATCTGGGTTCGTGGTCAGGTTGAGGAAATAGGTCTCAACGCCACGGGCGGCGCCATTGGTGCTGGCATTGGCGTGGATGGACAGAAACAGGTCCGCCCCTTCACGATTCGCGATTGCCGTTCGCTCCTCGAGAGGTACAAACGTGTCGACGCGCCTGGTCAACACGACTTCGAATCCATCCTGCTTCGACAGCAACTTCTCCAGCCGAAGGGCGACATCGAGCACCAGATCAGCCTCGGTAAGCCCTTTCGACTTCGCACCGGGATCGTGACCGCCATGCCCGGGATCGATGACGACTCGCGATACGCGAAGTCCGAGTTGCCGCGACAGGGAGACGCCACCCGATCGGTTGACCGACGGCGGGGCGGGTGCAGATGGACCAGAGGCGACTGATGGTGGTGCAGGCTCCGGCTCCACGTCGTCATCGTTGCCGTCGTCATCATCCGGTTCGGCAAGAGGAGATGGGTTCGCTGGCTTAGCTGGCGGGGCAGCGGCGAGCACCGGAGTGACTGGATCCGTCTTGCCCGTCGGCTGGCGAACGGCTGGAGGCTGGCGAGTCGTCACTGCCACGACTGCGGACGGCGCCACTGGCAGACGTGCAAAGTCAATGACCACTCGATAGGGGTTGTACAAGGTGTAGACGCTGTATCGTCCAGCACCGGCCAGATCCATCACGACTCGTGTCCGCGACTCGGTCTGGCGGCCGATCCGCACTTTGCGCACGACATCGTCTGGGAACGGTATCGTTGCGTCTTTAATGGCTTCAACCGGCCGGGTGTTCTCAAAGTCGATGAAGACACGGGGCGGCGCATCGAGGCGATCGGACCGGAACGATACCTCGTGACCGAGTTCAAGCGTGATGCGCACCGCGTCGGGCAACACCTCGCGCTTGACAGCGGTCAGCGCATTCGTAGCGCGCGCAGCCGTGGTGACTGACACCGCGGTGACTGACGCAGGCGCCGGTGCGGCTCGGACCTCTCGCGGAATGAACTTGGCGTCCCGTAGCCGCTTCACGTGCGAAGCTGAATCCTTCACCAGCGCGCTTCTGGGGAATCGCGACGTCAACTCGGAGAACAATTCGAGCGCCGTGGCTTTGTCCTCTGCTTCGCCGAATGTCCAGAACGCATCTGCGGCCAGCAGCGCACCCTGCCAGAGCGCGTTGTCCATGTGACCGCTGGTCGGGAACTGGCGAGACATACGTTCGTAGGTCTCGACCAGCGAGCGCATGCGCGTGAGCAACATCGGTGCAGGATCGTCGGACCTGCGGTTCTCAAGTTCCTGCCTGAGAGTGCGCTCTTGCAGCAGCGCATCGGTGTAGATCGTACGCGGCGAGGGCGTCTGCGCGCGCGCGATGGGCGCGACAGCCGCGCCGAGCGCGACGACGACGAGAAGGTTAGCAAACCTGCGCATCGACTTCCTCGAAGTACCCGCTATCGACGAGCACCTCTCGCGGCTTTCCTCCGGCACCAGGAGACACCAAGCCATCGGCTTCCATCATGTCCACGAGCCGCGCAGCACGGCTGAAGCCGATTCGTAGCTTTCGCTGCAAGTAGGATATCGACACCTGTCCGCTGCTCACCACGATCCGGGCGGCCTCGTCGTAAAGCTCGTCCTTTTCGAACTCGATACCACTTGGACCCGTCTTCGTTTCGTCCTCGGCCGTGATCGTCTCGTCGAATACGGGTTTGCCCTGCTTGCGCAGGAAGCTGGCAAGACGCGCGCTTTCTTGCTCCGAGATATACGGACCGTGAAGACGTATCGCGCGAGAAGAAGCTGGCGGCAGGAAGAGCATGTCGCCTTTGCCAAGCAGTTGTTCGGCGCCGTTGCCGTCGAGGATCGTGCGTGAATCGGTCTTCGACGACACGCGGAACGAGATTCGGGACGGCAGGTTCGCCTTGATGAGACCGGTGATGACGTCCACCGACGGGCGCTGCGTGGCCAGTATGAGATGGATGCCGACGGCGCGCGCCATCTGCGCAAGCCGGCAGATCGATTCCTCGACCTCATTGCTGGCCACCATCATGAGATCCGCTAACTCGTCGATCACGACTACGATGAACGGCAGCAGTTTGGGAGTCTCTTCGTCGGCCGCTCCGCGCTCGGCAATCACGTGTCGAACATTCCGGTTGTACTGTTCGATGTTCCGGACGCCCTCGGCGGCGAGCGTCTTGTAGCGCTCCTCCATTTCCCGAACGGCCCACCGCAGCGCGTTCGCTGCCTTCTTCGGATCGACCACGACGGGGGAGAGCAGGTGAGGGATCTCCTCGTACATCCCGAGCTCGAGCCGCTTCGGGTCGATCATGATGAAGCGCACGTCATCCGGCGTGGCCCGGTAGAGCAGGCTCGTTAACATCGAGTTGAGCCCCACAGACTTTCCCGTGCCGGTTGATCCGGCGATGAGCAAGTGCGGCATCGTGGCCAGGTCGGTCAGGTATGGCTCGCCGTGGATGGTCTTGCCGAGTGCCAGGGTGAGCTTTGACTGCGCTCGCTGATACGCCTCTGATTCGAGCAGCTCGCGTAGCGAAATCGCCTCACGGTTCGGGTTCGGAATCTGGATGCCCACCGTCGACTTGCCAGGGATGCGATCGATTAGCACCGACTCGGCTTGCATAGCGAGACACAGATCGTCGGCCAGCCCGGTGACCTTGCTGTACTTCACGCCGGCTTCGGGCTTGAATTCGAACGTGGTGACGACGGGACCGGGATGAATCTGCGCGACCTGTCCCTCGACCGCAAACTCGCGGCATTTTTCTTCGAGCAGCCGTGCGGAGTCCATCAACTCGCGTTCGTCGATCTTGCGCTCGGCTTTCGGCGCATCGAGTAGCGTCACCGGCGGTAGCGTGAATGATCCGTGGCGACGCTGCGCTGGTGCCTTGAGGTCAGGCTCGGCAAGCGGAAGAGGAGGTGACTCAGGCCGCTTGGATGCGACGACAGGTGTCTGCCGCGGAGTCGTCGCCGACGCTGGCGACGCTTCGGCTGATGTGGGTCGTGCTGCTCGCGCCGGACGTCCAGCGCCATCGTCGACCTCGGCGCCATCCTCTTTGGTCGATGCGGCCTTCCGGGTCTGCTTCGAGATGACCTCGCGCCGCGCGCGTTCGCGCCGGCGATCGTCGAACCAGCCACGTAGCCAGCCGACACTGCGCGTCGAGAGATCCTTCGAGTTGACAGAGGCGGTCGCGAACATCCTGCCGAAAGAAAATTGCGTCGACAGGATCACTGCGAGAATGATCAGCGTCATCAAGACGATGAGCGATCCGGTTCGGTTGAGATATTCAGACAGCGCGCTCCCGAGCCACGATCCAGCCGAACCGCCCGCGTAGAACGTCTTACCAGCGACGTCCGCGTCACCGAAGACCAGGCTGAGAAACGCACTCGAGGCGAGGAATAGAAGGCCTACGCCGGTCAGCTTCGTGTACGCAGCATCGGGCGACTGGCACCAGAAGTAGTGCCAGCCGGCAACAGCGATGACCGCGGGAATGAGGAATGCCGCGTAGCCGAAGAGCTGAAATGAAAACTCCGAGAGGAACGCGCCGACGCGGCCGACGAAGTTGACCGGCGGATGACCAGTGCCAGTGGTGAAGAACCACACCGGGTCAGTGGGGTCGTGTGTGACGAGCGAGATCAGCCAGATCAGCGCCAGCGCGAACAGCGCGACGCCGAGAAACTCGCTGAGACGTCTCGAAAGCGTGGACTCCTTCACAGTTCAGATCTCCATGAGCACAGGAAGGACGAGGGGGCGGCGGCCGGAGCGCTTCTTGAAGAACCGGCGCAGCTCGATCCGCAGCTTCTCGGTCATCAATCCTTGGTCCGTGCGTTCTTCGACTCCCGCGGCCGCAATGCAGTCGCCGATGACGCGAGCGGCATCGGCAAAGAGCGATTTCTCCTCGCCTTCGTCCACGACGAACCCCCTGGCGACCAGTTCCGGTGCTCCCGTGATTGTGCCCGTGTGACGACTGATGGCGACGACGGCCACGACGACCCCGTCACCCGCCAGATGCCTCCGGTCGCGCAGGACCTCGTCGCCCACCTCACCAAACCGCGTGGTATCGATGAGCACGCGACCGGTGGGCGCCTTGTCTGCAATGCGAGCGCCATGGGAGTCGAATTGAATGATGTCGCCGTCTTGCGCCAGCAGCACCTGGACGTGACGATCGGCCCCACGCATGACCTTGGCCGCTACCCTCGCGTGTTGTGAGAGTTGGCGATACTCACCGTGAATCGGGACGAAGTAGCGCGGTCGTACGAGCGAAAGGACGAGCTTCAATTCTTCAGCTGAGCCGTGACCTGACACGTGGACATGTTTCATGTCACGAGTGACAACGTCTGCTCCGCGCCTTGCAATGTGACTTATCGTTCGGGCGATTGCCTTCTCATTGCCAGGGATGGAGCGCGCAGAGAAGACGACGGTGTCGTCAGGGCCAAGTTTGACGAAGCGATGATCGTCGATAGCGATACGGGGGAGTGCCGCTTGTGGTTCTCCTTGCGAACCGGTCGTGATGCACAGCACGTCCTGGGACGCATAGTTCTGAATGTCCGAATCGCGGATCTGCATGCCGCCCGGAACGCGAAGGTATCCAAGGCGCTGGGCGATCTCGGCATTCTGCACCATGCTCCGGCCGACGAACGCCACCTTGCGTTCGAACTGCGCCGCGAGGTCGACGAGCACCTGCATGCGGTAGATGCTCGAGGAAAAGACGGCAACGACAAGCTTGCCGGTCGTTGCCGTGAAGAGCTCCTCGAATGCATCGATGACTTCGATTTCGGGCCCGGTAAAGCCCCGGCGATCGATGTTCGTGCTGTCGGCGAAGAGGGCAAGTACGCCCTCAGTCCCCAACTCCGCGAATCGGTGCAGGTCAAAGTGCTGGCCGTCGATCGGGGTCTGATCGATCTTGAAGTCGCCGGTATGGACGATCGTGCCGACGGGGGTGGTGATCGCGAGCGCCACGCAGTCGGGCATGCTGTGCGTCACCCGTATGAACTCGATCGCGAACGGTCCCACTGTAACGCGCTGTCGCGGTTTGACGGTCTGGAGTCGGTTCCCGGGATCGATCCCGTGCTCCTCGAGCTTGGGCTCGACGAAGGCAAGCGTCATCGCGGTGCCGTAGACCGGGCCATCGAACAACTCGATCACGTGCGGGACGGCGCCAATGTGATCTTCATGGCCGTGGGTGAGGATCAGCGCCTTGACCTGGTCGCGACGGGTTTCCACGAAGGTCATGTCCGGGATGATCAAGTCCACCCCGAGCTGATCGGGCTCGGGGAACATGACTCCGGCGTCGACGAGGATAGTGGTGTCCTCCCACGACAACGCCATCATGTTCATGCCGAACTCACCCAGGCCGCCCAATGCGACGACCTCGAGTGTCGATGGCGACACGACTGGAACAGCGGACTGATTCATTCAGAGCCCAGCGTCGAGCGTTTAATTGTGCCGACCGCGGTCACGACCCTGGCGGGACGTCAACGCGGGGGTTCGACGAACTTCACGACCCGTCGAGATATCAGGCCGCTGGGAGCGCCTGATCCCTGTGCGCGCTCAGTATGATCTGACCGCGCCGAGGGGGCAAAGCTGGCAGGTACAACGACTTCCGGGGAAAAACTATAGCACAGCCAGCGAAAGCCTCGCGACGTCCTCGATAGAGAGCGTCTCGGGTCGCCGCCCGCCATCGAGCCCCGCCCGCTGCAGAACGTCGGAAGCGGACTGCCCGAACGAAGCGGCTACTGGCTTCAGGGCATTCGCCAGAGTCTTCCTACGCTGTAGAAACAGGCCGCGGGCCACTTTCTCGAAGACCTCCCGAGCCCCGACTGCGACCTTCGCGGGCCGAAAGCGGAGTCGCACGACCGACGAATGCACCTTGGGCGGGGGACGAAACGCTCCGGGGGGAAGGCTCAGGACTCGGTCGACGTCGGCCAGCAGTTGAACCTGGATAGCCATGGCGCCGTAGTCAGCGCTTCCAGGAGCGGCGAGCAGTCTGTCGGCCACCTCGCGTTGCAGCATGAGCGTCGCATCATGGAGCAGGCGCCCGTCCTCCGCGCTATGGAGAAGGTTGAAAAGGATCGGCGAGGCGACGTTATAGGGAAGGTTCCCGACGACCCGGATGGGTGTTCGCTCGTCCCGAACCAGGCTCGCGAGGTCGACTTCCAGAAAATCCGCTTGGACGACATGAACATTGGAAGGAAGTCGAGTGGAGAGCTTCGCCGCGAGGTCGCGGTCGAGTTCCACTGCGATCACGCGGCCTGCTCGCTCCGCCAGCGGCGCAGTCAGCGCACCGCGCCCGGGTCCAATCTCGAGGAACGTTTCATCAGGGGAGGGGGCAACGGCCGCAATCAGTCGCGCGACCCAGGCAGGCTCGAGAAAGTGCTGGCCGAATCGTTTCCGCGCGCGCGGGAACTCTCGAACCCGGGAACCGGCGTTTCGTGTCCCGGATCCCGGATCCCGAGTCCCGGGTCGGTGTCGCCCCGTCAATCTTCATCCTCAGTCAGCGTTTCGCCGCGCCAATAGCGCTCTTCGATCTCTTCGATCTGTGCCTCGCTCATGCCGAAGTAGTGCCCGACCTCGTGGATAAGCGTTTCGCCTATCACCGCGCGGACTTCGTCCTCGTCCTCGCAGTCTTCTTCGATGGGTTGTTGGAACAGGGTGATGCGGTCGGGGAGCTGGTTTCCATACGGCCAGGACCGCTCCGTGAGTGGCGTCCCTTGATACAGCCCATACAGCGTATCCGGCGGCTCGATTTCCATCTCATCGAGGAGTTCGAGGCTCGGCGCATCCTCGACGACAAGCGCGAGGTTCTTGATCTCGCGCCGAAAGCGCTTGGGGATGAGGGCAACGGCCTCAACGAGCAAACGTTCGAACTCGGCGCGGGTCACGTGGCTTGGCTCGGGCTTTGGCTTTCTTCGTCGGTGGCGGAGTGTGTCCGCCTTCCTTGATGACGACGTGTCGATAGAAGTCGCAGTCGTCACGCACGGAGCAGTCAGGGCACATCGGCTTGGGACGGCAAATCCGCCGGCCATGGAGAATCTGCACGTCCGACGCAAGCGTCCACATCTCTTTCGGGAGTGCCCCACAGAGCTGGGCCTCGACCTGAACGGGGTCATCGCCCTCGGCGATCCCGATCCGGTTGGAGACGCGAAGCACATGTCGATCGACGGGCAGTCCCGGCACTCCGAGCGCATGACCCAAGACGACGTTCGCCGTCTTGCGCCCGACACCCGGCAGGCGCGTCAGGGCTTCCATGTCAGCAGGGACCTGACCGCCATGATCGGTGACCAGGGCGCGCGCCATGCCTAGCAAGGCCTTCGATTTCTGTCGGAAAAAACCAGTCGAGACGATTTGCTTCTCGAGTGTGGGCTGCTTCGCGCGGGAGAGTGCCTGCGCGTCGGGATATTTCGCGAAGAGTGCGGGCGTCACCATGTTCACCCGTGCATCGGTCGATTGCGCCGAGAGAATCGTTGCGACCAGCAGTTCGAAGGCGTTGCGGTGGTGGAGTTCGGTATCCGCGTTCGGATACTGCGCAGAGAGCGTCTCGATCACTCGACGAACGGCGTCGGCGGACTTCAGTGGATCGGCCCTCCTTTTGACCAGCCGACATTCGAGTAGGTCTCAGAAAATACTCGCATGTGGTCCTGAAGCGCGGCGATGAGGTTCGGCACGAACTGAACAGGGACGACCACGCGCGCTCGCACCGGTGCCTTCACGACCTGGTTCTGCTCGGCCTCGCGAACCGCCTTTTCGGAGAGCGGCATGACCTCGCAGAACGTCAACGTGAAGTCGAACGGCGTGTGGGCTATCGAGCAGAAGTTGGCGTAGGTTCGCGGCTCACCCGGTTGCTCGTCAGGGACGATGGTGAAGTTGATCTGCTTGCGCTCTGGTTGGTCAGACATGGGGTCTAGAGTAGTTCAGTACTTCCTCATTACCCCGACAACTACTCCTTGGACCTGTACCTGGTCGGCTTCGACCATGATTGGTTGCATGGCGGGATTGGCAGGTTGCAGGCGCACGCGGCCGTTCTCGCGATAGAACTTCTTCAGCGTGACGTCCAGCCCGCCGACGAGCGCGATGACCATCTCGCCGTTGTCTGCCGACTTGCGATCCTCGACGATGACGAAGTCACCGTCGCGAATTTGTTCGTCAATCATCGAATCGCCTTTGACGCGTAGGACGTAGCTATCGCGTTTGCCGGCCAACGTCTCGGGGACCGAGATCGTCTCACTACCAGCCACGGCCTCAATCGGCGCACCTGCAGCGACGTAACCCAGGAGAGGCAGTTCAAGGGCTCGACCGGTCGTTCGAGTCGGTACGAGCTCGACTGAACGGCTCCGGTTCCAGGCCCGGCGAATGAACCCTTTCTCTTGCAGGTTGCTGAGGTGTTTGTGCACGGTCGCCAGCGACGACAGATTGAACCGGCGACCGATTTCCTCGAGACTCGGGGCGTAGCCGTGCTGCTGAATGAAGTCGTTGAGGTAGTCCAGAATCTCGCGCTGGCGCTTCGTAAGAGGGAGCACGGGCATCCTCCGGGGTTTTCTGGGCTAGAAACTGGAAAGACTATATGCGAACATAAAGCGAAGATCAATGGCCGGTGCTACACTCGTTTTTCAGCCTTCGGAGGTCGTTCTATGTCCTCTCGTCTCAGTGTCGGGGTCTTCCTGCTTCTGTGCGGCGCCGGGCTCAGCGCCCTCCAGGCGGCAGGTGTTTCTGAGCAGCAGGCTGAGGCGTTCACCAAAAAGATGGCGATGGTGACGCAACGGGGTGTGACCGGTGTGCGCGGGCAGGCTCGCGGACCGCAGCGAACCCCATTCACAGAAACTGAAGTCAACTCCTGGTTCGCGTACAAGAGTGGTGAGCTCTTGCCGACCGGCGTAAGCGACCCACGGGTGACTATCGTCGGCGACGGGAAATTGCGAGGCGCGGCGACCGTCGATCTCGAAGCGATTGCCAAGCGCCGTTCAACCGGACGCGTGCTCGATCCGTGGACCTATCTTGGTGGACGCTTGCCGGTCACGGTGAGCGGCGTGCTGCGCACGCAGAACGGCGTCGGACAGTTCGAGCTCGAAGAAGCAGCCGTGTCTGGCGTCCCCGTTCCCACCTCGGTGTTGCAAGACATCGTGGCCTACTATTCGAGAACGGCCGACGACCCCGAGGGTGTGCGCCTGGACGATTCGTTCAAGCTCCCCGCGCAGATCAAGCAAATCGAGGTCGGGCAGGGGCAGGCCGTCGTCGTTCAGTAGCCAAACGGGGCTTAACGGATACGCTGTCCACTCCTCTTCAATTCCTGAAAGGCGTCGGTCCGCGCAAAGCGGCCGACCTCAAACGCGCAGGCCTGGTCACCATCGAAGACCTGCTGTACCGCCTCCCGTTTCGCTACGAAGACCGGAGTCGCATGCAGCCGATCGCCTCGCTGCGACCCGGCAACAAGGCAGCGGTGTTGGGCGAGATCAAGACGGCTAATCTCGCGATCACGAGACGACGAGGCTTTCGAATCTTCCACGCCGTGATTGCTGATGCGAGCGGCTCGATCCGCTGCACGTGGATGAACCAGGCGTTTCTCGCCGACATCCTCAAGCCACATCTGCAAGTCGTCGTGTTCGGCGACGTCAAGCTCGACTCGACGGGTCTGCACTTTATGAACCCGGAGTACGAGTTGGTCTCGGAAGATCTGTCGGGCATCAAGACCGCGCGCATCGTGCCGTTCTACGAAAAGTCAGGGACGGTGACGCCCAACATGCAGCGGCGCATCGTGCGGCAGGCGCTCGATCAGTTGCCGGCGGACATCCTCGAGCCGTTGCCACGGGAATTAATGGATCGGCTCAGCCTCGTGCCGCGACGAGTGGCGCTGGAGGAATCGCATTTTCCCCCCAACGACACATCGGTCGACGAGCTGAACGCCTTTCGTACTCGCCCTCAACAGCGACTGATCTTTGAAGAGTTTTTCCTCTTCCAGCTGGGCCACGCCTGGCGCCGGCACGAGAGCAGCGTTGAACCAAAGCCATGGGTGCTGACAGTCGACGATCGGATTCGCCAGTCGGCAGGCCGAGTACTGCCTTTCAAGCTGACGCCCGGGCAGCGTCAAGCTGTCAAAGAGATCGTTGACGACATGCGGTTGCCGACGCCGATGCATCGACTGCTTCAAGGCGACGTCGGTGCAGGGAAGACCATCGTGGCGCTGCTGGCGGCAGTCGTTGCGATGGAGAACGGACTGCAGGTCGCGTTCATGGCGCCTACGGAGATCCTCGCGAATCAGCATTTCTCGAACATCGCGCGGCTGCTGGCCTCGTCTCGGTTCCGCGTGGACCTGCTGACCGGCAGCACGCCAGGCCTGCAGAAGCATA
>Ga0075418_10009101_pt1 | contig 11133 bp, 9 predicted proteins | sample SoiMetdeltSBSDD2_FD_81776 | JGI IMG/M metagenome (GOLD analysis project Ga0075418, IMG submission 81776) | Bulk soil microbial communities from a Populus tree surrounding site in Tennessee, USA - Soil MetaG P. deltoides SBSDD2 | ecosystem: Environmental > Terrestrial > Soil > Tree plantation...
CCAACTGAGCTACACCGCCATGTCGAGATCAATGATGAGCTTATACCACTGGGGAAAGCTTGTCGTAAAGGTCCTTACTACTGTTCCCGGCTCATGACGCTTGGTCCTCATTCGTCGAAATGCCAAACCCGACATGTTCGCTCAGCCAGAGCCCCCTGGATTCGGGAAGTGCCTCTCGAGTGCCTCATGGTCAACGATCCCTGCTCCTCGACACTAGGGCTTCTTCTAGGTTGTTCTTTTCCTCCTATTCCGTCATGCTTCGCCCCACATGCAAAGGCGTCGGCAACGAGTGTTAGGCATCATTATGGCGGGGGGCAAGGGGGAGCGTTTAATGCCCTTGACGGCCTTCCGGAGCAAGCCTGCGGTCCCCTTCGGAGGAAAGTATCGGATCATCGACTTCGTGCTGAGTAATTTCGTCAATTCCGGCGTACTGGCCATTTACGTTCTCGTCCAATACAAATCCCAATCATTGATCGAACATCTGCGACAGGCCTGGCGCATCGGGGGTCGGATCAAGAACAACTTTATTACCATCGTCCCGCCGCAGATGCGGTCGGGAGAAGGATGGTATGAGGGGACGGCGGACGCAGTCTATCAAAATATCAATCTCATCAATGATTTTGACCCGGACGTCGTGGCGGTCTTCGGTGCCGATCATATTTATCGCATGGACATCAATGAAATGGTGCGCTTTCACATTGAACGGGAAGCACATGTGACGGTCGCGACCCTTCCGGTTTCGCTCGCCGAAAGCATGAGTTTCGGGATCGTGGAAGCGGATTCGAATCACCGGATTGTCGGCTTTGAAGAAAAACCGGCGCACGCCAAGCCCATGCCTCATGATCCGCAACGGGCCTACGCCTCAATGGGAAATTACCTGTTCGACAGAGATCTGCTGGTTGAGGTTCTTCAACAGGACGCGTCCAAGCCCGGTTCCCACGACTTCGGGCGTAATATCATTCCGCGGTTGTTGAATTCCCATCGAGTATGCGCTTACGATTTTCAGGACAACTCTGTGCCAGGCTTGAGACCGTACGAGGAAGCCGGGTACTGGCGGGATGTCGGTACATTGGATGCCTATTGGCAGGCCCATATGGATCTTCTTGGTGAGAGGCCGATATGTGATCTTCGCAATGATCAATGGCCGATCCTGACGGATTCCTACGATGGTCCCATGGCAAGCCTGGTCCGTACCAGGGTGGACGAGTCCATGGTGGGTCAAGGAGGCCAGATTTTAGAAGCAGATATCCGACAAAGCGTGATCGGTCGCGGTGTGCGCATCGATGCCGGGGCTCAGCTCGAGGGATGCATCATTGCGGACGGAGTCCGCATTGGCGCCGGCGCCCGGCTGCGCCGGGTCATTGCAGACCGTTTCAGCATCATCCCGGCTGATCTTGACCTCGGGCACGACGTGGCCCACGATCGCGAGCGGTTTCACGTTTCGCCTTCAGGACTCGTCGTATTGCCGAGAAACTATGCCGTCCACTCGACGGTGATCCAAGGCCTGCCCTGATCCCCCACGCCTATGCCTGCCGACTCGACCATACGAATCCCCACTGCCACCTATCGTCTGCAGTTCAACCACTCGTTTACGTTCGCTCGCGCACGCGCATTGGTGCCATATTTTCATGCGCTGGGGATCAGCGATTGTTATGCCTCGTCTTTCCTGCGTGCGATGCCGGGAAGCATGCACGGATACGACGTGATCGACCCGACCACGCTGAATGGCGAAATCGGATCGGAACAAGAGTTTGCAGCGATGGCAGAGACCATCCGAACGCATTCCATGGGGCTTATCCTGGACGTCGTCCCCAATCACATGGGCATCGGCAAAGTCCTCAATGCCTGGTGGCGGGATGTGCTCGAAAACGGCCCCAGTTCGCGTTATGCGGATGCCTTTGACATTGATTGGCATCCGATCAAGCGCGAGCTCGAAAACAAAGTGCTCCTGCCGATCCTTGGAGATCAATACGGAACGGTTTTGGAGAACCAGGAGATCCAAATACGGTTTCTTGACGGGGCCTTTCTCGTAGAGTACGGAGAGCAGGTACTGCCCCTGGCCCCTAAATCATGGCTGCACTTATTGTCACATGAACTCGATCGCCTGACGAATACGGACGCTCCGGAGGTGATCGAGCTTCACAGCATCATTACGGCGCTTCGTCATCTGCCGTCACAGCATGAGCGGAACCCGCACAAAGTGGCGGAACGCTATCGAGAGAAGGAAGTCATCAAGAGACGGTTGGCGACATTGGTCGAGCAAGCGGATGAGATCCATCGCTTTATCATCGACAACGTCCGCCATTTCAATGGGGTAAAAGGGAAGCCGGAGAGCTTCGATTTACTCGATACCGTGCTCAATGGACAGTCCTACCGCTTGGCGTCCTGGAAAGTCGCGTCAGAAGAGATCAATTACCGGCGCTTTTTCGACATCAATGAGCTCGCGGCAATTCGGATGGAGGATCCACGGGTATTCCAGGAGGTCCATGAACTGGTCTTCTCGCTGCTCAAACAACGCGCCGTCACCGGCTTGCGTATCGATCACGTGGACGGTCTGTATGATCCGGGACTGTATCTGAAAGAGTTGCAATCCTGGGCTCGACAAGAATTGGCGACGGTTTTGGAGGATCCGCAGAAACCGCTCTTCATCGTCGTGGAAAAAATCCTTGGAGATAAAGAGCCATTGCCTCATGATTGGCCGGTGTACGGAACGACCGGATACGAATTTCTCATTCTCGCAAACGGACTCTTTGTCGACCAGCGCCATGAGCGGCTGTTCACGGATATCTACCAGCGGTTCACGGGGCGTCGTGATTCCTATGAAGATCTGGTATACGAATCCAAGAACCTCATTATGCGCATGTCCATGGCCAGCGAAGTCAACGTGCTCGGCCACAGCCTTAATCTGTTGTCCGAACGCGACCGCCGCTCGAGAGATTTCACGCTCAACAACCTCACGGACGCGCTCAGGGAGATCATTGCCTGCTTCCCCGTCTACCGCACCTATATGACCGATGGGACAGAACCTCCCGAGGAACGAGATCGTGCCTATATCCATGCCGCTGTGGCCCGCGCCAAGCGCAGAAATCCGGAATTGAGCGGGCAGGTCTTCGACTTTATCCGCGCGATTCTCTTGAAGCAGGCGGACGCGCGAACAGAGCAGGATCGGATGGACCAGATGCGTTTCGTGATGAAGTTTCAGCAAACCACCGGTCCCGTGATGGCGAAAGGGATCGAGGACACGGTGTTCTATGTCTACAATCGACTGACGTCGTTGAACGAGGTCGGTGGCTCGCTGGACCGGTTCGGACTCTCGTCCGCGGGATTCCATGGCCGGATGCAAGAGCGGCAGGAGCAATGGCCATCGTCTTTGTCCGCGTCGTCGACGCACGATACGAAGCGCAGCGAGGACGTGCGAGCACGTATCAATCTTCTGTCGGAGTTTCCGAATCGGTGGCGCGAGTCAGTCGGGCGCTGGAGCAAATGGAACAAGAAATATCGTACCGACGTCGAAGGGCAGCCGGCTCCCGATCGAAATGATGAATATCTCCTCTATCAAACACTGGTGGGTGCCTGGCCGCTGGTGGACCTGGACGATGAAGAACACCGGACATTCTGCGAGCGAATTCTCGCCTATATGAGGAAGGCGATTTACGAGGCAAAAGTCCATACTAGCTGGATCAATCCCCATCAGGACTACGATGAGGCGGTTCGTCGATTCGTGTGTCAGGTGCTCGATCGCAAAGAGAACCAGTCTTTTCTGGATGATTTTCTCAAGTTTCAACGAGAGATCGCGCACTATGGGTTGTTTAATTCGTTGTCCCAACTCCTGGTGAAGATCGCAGCCCCCGGCATTCCAGACATCTACCAAGGAATGGAGTTGTGGGATTTTAGCCTGGTGGATCCGGACAATCGTCGGCCTGTTAACTATGAACTTCGAATGAGCATACTCGACGAAATGAAACGGGAGATCGACGGGGCGGGTCCCGACCGACGGAAATTGGTTGGTCAATTACTGGACCAAAAGACAGACGGGAGGATCAAGTTTTATGTGACGATGATCGGACTGCAGCATCGGCGTGCCCATCCGCTGGTATTCGTAAAGGGTCGGTATGTCGCTCTGGAAGGGCAAGGTTCGAGAAGCCAACACGTCTGTGCCTTTGCACGAGTTCATGAGGAAAAGACCGTCGTCGCGGTGGTCCCGCGGCTACTCGGCGGGCTGATGTCGGAGACCAAGGGGGCCGCTCCATTGGGAGCGGAGGTCTGGCAGGATACCTGTCTCCTCCTGCCCGATGACGAACCGGGAGTCGAATACCGTAACCTCTTCACCAGTCACATCATACGTTCGGATATGCATGATGGCCATAACGCTCTCCAACTCCAGCATATCTTTCAAGACTGTCCTGTTGCATTGCTTGAACGCCTAGAGCATGGAGTTGACCGAAGCTAGCCGGGATGTTCGAAGATGAGCACAAAAAGTGAGCTAGGGATTGTCCCAGTTGGCCTGGGTGACCGGCATGGTACGCTGAGCAGACCAAAAAAGAATAGAGGGGTCGAAAAGTATCTCAGACTCCTGAAAATAGGCGGCACTCGCTGGTACGCGTGCGCTGGTACGCGTGCGAAGGAGACGTGCATGGAGTCATCAAACAGTGGATCTTCAAGCCCATCGGCGGGAACGCAGCGGACGTCACGGCAGGATGTAGACGAAACTTCCCATATAGATGAGACCGGCGCCGATTTCCTGCGGGCGGAATCTTTCGGTCGGAGCGATCAGTCAGACGATGCGTGCATCGGCGGTATTCATCAGCACCCAGACGAGGATCACGATTTTCAAAGTCATCGGCCGTCGCGCATAGAAGGAGACTTCTCAGATCTCATAACCGAAGTGTTGAAAGATACAGAGGTATTTGTACGCCGGTATCCATGGCCGACCCTGCTCGTCGGATTCGCCGTGGGCTACTTGTTGTCGAGAAGCCGGGAGAGATGACGTATGGCCAAGGAGACCTTACATCCGGTACCGTCAATCGCTCGTTTGATCAGTGACCTACTTGCCGACCTTCGAACGCTCATGCGGCAGCAGGTCCAGCTCCTCCGGCATGAAATCGAGGCGGAAGTCGACAAGGTGAAAAAGGCTTCGATATGGCTTGCGGCGGGCGGAGCCTTGATGTGTCTCGGTGGATTGTTCTTTATTATTACGATCGTCCATCTGTTGGAGGCTATGACCGGCCTCCCATTGTGGGCCTGTTACGGGATTGTCGGAACCATGCTTGCCGTGGGTGGATTCATGTTGGTGAAATCGGCCATGAAACTCAGCGGGACGGTGCATGCGCTTCCCGTCCAGACCATACAAACCATGAAGGAAGATGCCCGATGGATCAAAGAACAACTCGCATCGAACAAGACGTAAAAGATATTGTTCAGACCCGTGTCGCGATCGCCGAGAAGCTCGAAATGCTGGAGCAGCAGGTCGAGCAAAAGATGGAACGGTCGAAAATCGCAGTACAGGATCTGGTCGATCACACGGCGGGAGTGGTGGGAGACATAGTGCATAAGACCAAACAGACGCTCGATCCTCTTCATCAGTTTGGAGAACGACCATGGGTGATGCTCGGAGGGGCCGTGATGCTTGGATATCTCGCAGGGTTGTTGGAAGCCAGGTTACGATCATCCAGAGTGTATCCCTACTACACCGACGACGCGCCGCATGAGGCCCCGGTCATGCCGTCCTCCCAACAGGACGATGAACCACGCCCCGGCGTGTATCCCTACTATCCGGCGGCAGGCGGAGCCCAGCGAGCCCGAGGATCGGATTCGTCTCGTGGAAGCGGCATTGCCTCTTCCCTCTTGCAGGACGTGACCAAAGAGATGATAGAGGAATTGGATCAGGTCAAGGCCGGACTGATCGAGGCTGGTCGCAGCCTCATTCGGGATGTCACGTCCCAGATCATCCCGACCATCCTTCGCTCGCTCAGCAAGAGCACCTCTTCGGAAAGTCGCTCATCAGAATATCGCGCCCGATCCCGTCCAACCGATCGCTGAGCGACGCAACTCACACTCGTCGTCGTGCTTGCGTCCGGCCGTTGAGCCGTGGGGAAAGATATGTTTTTCGCTGAAGTTGAGGATCAACTCATTGCGTGGGCGCCTAAAATCGGCATGGCAAGCCTCATTGTGGTCGGGTTTTGGCTTGCCAGCGTGGGGGTGCGTCGGCTCATCAATCGTCTGGCCTCCGGCACCGATCTCAATACCAAGTTTGTGATGAGATTGACCGGTCGCGTGGTGTCGTCCGCGGTCCTATTGTTCGGGTTGGTCACGGCGCTCGGGACGGTCGGCGTCAACGTGTCTGCTCTGGTCGCAGGCCTGGGCCTTACCGGCTTCGCATTGGGATTCGCGATGAAAGACATTCTGTCAAATCTGATGTCCGGTGTGCTGATCCTGCTGTACCGTCCTTTCAGCCTCAACGACCATATCACCGTGACCGGACTGGGCGGGGTGGTGACTGAAATCGATCTCCGCTACACCAGATTGGAAAAGGAGGGTCAGGTGTTTCTGATCCCAAATTCACTCCTGATCACGAATACGATCGGCATCAGGTCTGAGAGCGGACAACGACCGGTCGCGTCGGAGGTGACGCTTCCTCTTTAACATGGCTGTGCCTGGACGGCGCCGTCGTTCCGAAACATGGCAATGGATGAATCACCCAAGAGACGTGGCTGGATGGTATGGATCGGCGGAACTCTCGCCGTCATTCTGCTGCTCGTCATCGTAGCCGCCTTCCTCATCGACGAGCCTGTACGCCGCTATATTGAACATCAAGTCAATCGGCAGTTGCACGTGTATTCCCTCCGTGTTGGGAAGTTGGACCTGCATCCCCTGACCCTTTCATTGGATTTGGAGGACGTGAGCCTTATTCAGAACCGCAACCCCGAGCCTCCCATGGTTGTGATCCCCCAATGGCATGCCAGCCTGCAATGGACTGAGCTTCTGAAGGCGAACATCGTCAGTGACCACGTGATCAAACGCCCTGCCGTATATGTGACGCGGCCCCAGGCAAAATCCGAACTGGCGGACCCCACAAAGAGCACGTGGCAGGACGCGGTACGCAAGATCTTCCCCGTGCGCATCAATGAACTCAAAATTGAGGATGCCGAGGTGACCTATTTCGATCATCCTAAAGCCCGGCCCTTGAAGCTGAGTCATGTACAGGTGGCACTCGGCGACATCAGCAATCGTGCGCCTGAACAGGACTATCCCTCGACGATTCGTCTCGACGCGCAACTCTTCAAGGCGGGCCGCGTGACGCTCGACGGAAGGGCAAACTTCTTGACCAAGCCAGTGCTCGCCCTGAACTCCGCTTTCAAACTCGAACGCGTCTTGATCGAGGATCTTATCGGCCTGACCGGCCGGTACAATCTTCAACTGACAAGCGGTCTGCTCCAGGCCGAGGGACGGGTGGAATATGCTCCCTGGAAAAAGACCGCCGATATCAAGGAATTCCTGCTTGAGGAAGTGAAAGCAGACTATGTGTACCGGAAGCACCCCCGCGACGAAGCGGGACGCAAGGAAGTAGCCGAGACGGCGAAGGAGATACAGCGGAAGGGCGAAGTGGTCGTCTATGTGAAACACGGGAAGGTGTTGCACGGTCAGTTGGGGCTCGTGAACAAATCGACTAAGCCGGAGTACCGGGTGTTCATGACGGACGTCAATGCCGAACTCGACAACTTCAGCAACCGGCTGAAGGAACTAAAGGAGGGCGATGCCGTCGCCAAGGTGACCGGGCTCTTTATGGGAACGGGGCGTACCGTCGCGGCCGGCACGTTCGGCCGGGAGGACCCGAATCCCGCGTTCGATCTTGATGTCCGGATCGTGAAGACGGAGCTCAAATCGTTCAATGAGGTTCTTCGTGCCTATGCAAACGTCGATGTCAGCAAGGGCGCGTTTTCGTTTTTCAGCCAGTTATCGGTCAAGAATGGACAGGTGACGGGATACGTCAAACCAATCTTCGGAAACGTCGAGGTCTATGATCCCAAACAGGATGAGGACAAGGCGGTTGCGCGCAAGCTGTATGAGGCGGTTGTGGGCGGGGTCGTCGAGTTACTCAAGAATCCCCGGCACGACCAAGTGGCCGCAGAGTCGGACCTGTCTGGTCCGGTGGCGAATCCGCAAGCCGATACCTGGCAAATCGTGGGTAGTTTGATTCAGAACGCCTTCTTCAAGACCATTCTCCCCGGGCTGGAAAAGGAGCGCGGGCGATCATGAAATCCGGCGCCATGACCGCATCTCTCGAGAGTTCCTCTCCTGCGTCGAATCCCTGGAAGCTAGGAGGGCTGACGGTAAAAGAACTTGCGGTCCGTCTCTGGGAAGAAACTCAACAGGATGAGATACTCGGGCGGGGCGCACAGCTCGCCTATTATTTCCTCCTGTCTCTATTCCCCGCCCTCATTTTTCTTACCGCGCTCATGGGACTCTTTCCTCTGCAGAACGCGATGCCGGAATTGATGAGTTATCTCCAGAATGTTCTGCCGGAGGATGCGCTCTCGCTCGTGCAGAAGTATCTTGAACAGGTTGTGGAGGGAAGCGGGACCGGACTGCTGTCCCTCGGACTGCTGGGGGCGCTGTGGGCGTCATCCAGCGGAGTCACGGCGATCATCGAGTCGTTGAATGCCGTGTATCGAGCCAAAGAGACCAGGCCGTTCTGGAAGGTCCGGCTGATCGCGATTCTTCTGACCATGGGGCTCGCCGGGTTCATCATCCTGTCGATCACCCTCATTCTCTATGGCGAGTATATCGGATCATGGCTTGCGAATTTCGTCGGCCTCGGATCCCTGTTCGAAGTCGTGTGGATTATTCTCCAGTGGCCGATGGCGATTGCATTGATGCTCTTCGCCCTGGCGGCGATGTATTACTTTTGTCCCAATGTCGAGCAGGACTGGCGATGGGTGACACCAGGGTCATTGTTGGCCGTTCTATTATGGCTGGTCGTCTCGTTGGGTTTTAAACTCTATGTGGACCATTTCGGCGACTATAACAAGGTCTACGGTTCCATCGCGGGCATCATTGTCCTGATGCTGTGGTTTTACTTTGCCGGCGTGGTGCTGCTGCTCGGCGGAGAACTCAACGCGGAAATCGAGAAGGCCGCGCGAGAGTCGCAGAGCCGGGGCGACAAGGCGGTCCCGGCTGTCCAGAGACAAGAGGGGAGTCCCGCGTGAAGATTTGTCCCTATGATTGCACGGTCTGCGTCAAACCGGAGTGCCGTGTGGAAGGATGCGAGCAGACAGGAGAACAAATGATGGACAACTGTGAGGGATGCGGAACGCCGTTTGTCGCCATCCAGTATTCAGCGTTCTGCGTGACCTGCATCAACAGAGAGCCATAAATTCAGTCCGCGCTACAAGAAGGTCTTCATTATGCCGCGTTCATTGTGGAAGGGAGCCATCAGCTTCGGTTTGGTCAACATCCCAGTTGTCTTGTATTCCGCCGAGAACCGCAATAGCTTCGACTTGACCATGCTGGACCGGCGCAACATGAAGCCGGTCGGGTTCAAGCGGTACAACAAGGAGACCGGAAAAGAGGTGGCGTGGGACGACATCGTCAAAGGCTACGAGTACGAAAAGGAACGGTATGTGGTTCTGACCGACGAGGATTTCAAACGAGCCAATGTCGAAGCCACACAGACTGTAGACATTGCGGCCTTCGTGGATGCGGAAGAGGTCGCACCTCCCTACTTCGAGACGCCCTATTATCTGGCCCCGGACAAGCGTGGCGAGAAGGGGTACGCTCTTCTCAGGGAAACCTTGAAGGCGACCAATAAAATGGCCATCGCCACCGTCGTGATACGCACTAGGCAGTATCTTGCAGCCCTCATCCCGAGCGGCAACGTCATCGTCTTGAACACATTGCGGTATAAGAATGAACTCAAGCCGGCGAAGGATCTCGAGGTGCCTGCGGGCAACTTGAAAGCATCCGGCGTCTCGCCGCGCGAGGTCGAGATGGCGAAGAAACTCGTGGATGAAATGACCGACCAGTGGAAGCCGGACAAGTACCGGGATACCTATCACGAAGACCTCATGAAACTGATCGACAAACGGATCAAAGCAGGTAAAACAGAAGTCATTACAGAGTCCGAGGCCGATGAAAAGGAAGAGAAACCGGCCAAGGGTAAAGTCATCGATCTGATGGCGCTGTTGAAGCGGAGCGTGCAGGCAAAGGAGCAGTCGGCATCCCCAGCGAAGCGTTCATCGAGAAAACAGGAGCGGCATCCTCGCCGAAAGAGCGCCTGAAGGCATGTGATAGTGATGGCATCGTCCAGTGTAACGGAGGAGCCTGCGACCAATCACCGGCGGAAGCAGGTGATCGAATCCCGCGGGTCGGCGAAGACGGCGGGCTTGCGGTACGTGTCGGATACAAGCCCGGGGGTGATTCGCAAGAGACGAGGACAGGGATTTTATTATGTGAATCCCGCCGGCAAGATTCTGCGTGATCCCTCGTCCATGCGCCGCTTCAAGTCGCTCGTGATTCCGCCGGCCTGGGAGAACGTCTGGATCTGTCCGGACCCCGACGGTCATTTGCAGGCGACGGGCCGCGATGCCCGGGGACGAAAGCAGTATCGCTATCATTCACGATGGCAGCAAGTCCGAGACGGCACGAAGTACGATCGTATGTTGATCTTCGGCAACCTCCTGCCGAAGATCCGAAAACGGGTCGCCAAAGACCTCGCGATCCCGGGCCTCTCGCGCGACAAAATTCTGGCGACGATCGTCCGTCTGTTGGAGACCACCTTGATCAGGGTCGGAAACGAAGAGTATGCCCGGACCAATGAGTCGTTCGGGCTCACGACCATGCGCGACCGCCATGTAAAGGTGAACGGGCACAGCCTGCGCTTCGAATTTCGCGGGAAAAGCGGTATTCGACATGCTGTGGATCTAACGGACCGGAGGCTGGCACGTATCGTCAAAGAGAGTCAGGATCTGCCAGGTTACGAATTGTTTCAGTACATCGACGACCAGGGGGCGCGCAGGTCGATCGATTCAAGTGACGTCAATGCTTATCTCCAACGCATAGCCGGTCAGGAATTCACCGCGAAAGATTTTCGGACGTGGGCGGGGACCGTGGCCGCCGCCGGCGCCCTGTGGGAGA
>Ga0075418_10009104_pt1 | contig 11131 bp, 11 predicted proteins | sample SoiMetdeltSBSDD2_FD_81776 | JGI IMG/M metagenome (GOLD analysis project Ga0075418, IMG submission 81776) | Bulk soil microbial communities from a Populus tree surrounding site in Tennessee, USA - Soil MetaG P. deltoides SBSDD2 | ecosystem: Environmental > Terrestrial > Soil > Tree plantation...
CGAATCTCGATCCTGCCACGCTGCAGAGCTGTCTCAAGGAAGCGGTCGATCAAAGCTTCAACGCCATCTCCGTCGACGGCGACACGTCGACGAACGACACCGTGCTGCTGCTCGCGTCGGGAAAGCTCGGCAATGCGTCCGATGCGGACCTGACGAGCTTTCAGAAGGCGCTCGATGCGCTGTGCCGCAGCCTGGCCTGGATGATCGTGCGCGACGGCGAAGGCGCAACGCGGGTGATGGAAGTGGAAGTGACCGGCGCGAAGAGCGATCGAGACGCGAAGCTCGCCGCCCACGCGATCGCGACCTCACCGCTCGTGAAGACCGCGCTCCACGGCGGCGATCCGAATTGGGGTCGCATCCTCGCGGCCGTCGGCCGCAGCGGCGCGCGCTTCTCGATGAAGAAAATCTCGCTGACCGCGGGACCGGTCTCGCTCGTCGAGAACGGCGCGCCGGCGGTCTATCGCGAGAAAGATGCGGCGAAGGTGTTCGCGCGCGAGCGCGTGCCCTTGCGCGTGGATCTCGGCGGCGGGAAGGGTCGGGCGGTGGTGCTATCGAGCGACTTCGGGCACGACTACGTGAGCATCAATGCGGATTACCGGTGTTAGTTGGCGGTTGGCGGTTTGCGGGAGTCCCCACACATCCCCGTTCGTGGTTGGTCCTTTCGTGGTTGGGCGGCGGCCTTCTGCCAACTGCCAACCGCCAACTGCCAACTTCGTCCTATGGCATGTACCGCCGCGTCGGGACGCCTTCCCCGCTGATACTCAAACGGGCCATGCTCTGCACCATCTCCCGGCTGCTCTCGTACGCGTTGCGGAGCATCTGCACTTCGTGCGGGGTGTGATCGGCGGCCACCGTGAATCCGTTCTCCGGCTGCGTGGCGTCGGTCGTCGCGATTTCGCGCCATCGCCCTTTGATCAGCTCGTGGCGAACGTAATGCTGGGCGTTGCCGGTCTGGAACGACTGCGCGGCGATCGCGGGGATGCCGCGCGCGTTCGCCTTCTGCTCGTCGATCGCGCGCGCGATGTGCGTTTCGACGATCGAGCGCAGCGCGATCCCCGCGGATGCGGACACCTGTTGAAACTCGAGTCCGGAGTGATAGAGCGTGCGCGCGTTGCGCGCATCGGCGGCGCGATGCACCTGCGTGCGCACGACCGAGCACATCGCCTCGATGCGCCGTCCTTCCCACTCGCAGCGAAGCGCGACCAGATCACCGACGTCGCCGATCGCCTCCTGATGCGCGACGCGAATGCCGCGCAGCGAGAGATCGAGGACGAAGACTTTCACGGAATCGATCGAACCGCGCAGCGGCTCGAGGAGTCGCACGCGTTGCACACGACGGCGTTCGCTGGAGTTGGACATGGGGAGCCCAGGCGATTGTAACCGATTACTCACCGGGGATTGCAGGCTCGCCGAAGAGCGAGTCGAGCATCTGCCTGGACGGATCGGGCAAATTCGTGAAGTAGAGCCGCGACGCGTAAAGCGTCGCGCCGCTTTCGCCGGCGCCGAGCCCGACCACGGTGCACGAAGCGACTTTTGCGGACGCGGCAAATCGAGTGCCTTCGTACGTGAACGACAGATCGACGGTCGCGCCCGTCTTCAGCATTCCCGCATGCGTCGCCAGCACTCCCGCGGAACTGATGTCGATCAGAGTTCCGCTCTTCAATCCCAATCGCACCGGCACATTCATGATCACTCGGAAGCGATTGCTGCGCCGAATGGCGTCCATTGGATTTCTATGCCGCATGACGGACCTAAGCTCAATCTACGCGCATCGAGGCGTTCACGCAATACACTTCATCGCTATGAAACATGTTGCCGTTTTCGTCCTCATCACAGGGCTGACATTGCCTCTCGCCGCGGCCTCGAAAGAGCCGGTCCGCGCACGTCACGGGATGGTCGCGTCGACGTCGGAAATTGCATCACGGGTGGGCGCGGACATCATGAAGAGCGGCGGAAATGCGGTCGATGCCGCGGTCGCCGTGAGTCTCGCCCTCGCCGTCACCTGGCCCTCCGCCGGCAACCTCGGTGGCGGCGGATTCATGCTCATCCGCAAGGCCGACGGCAGCGTAGACGCGATCGACTATCGCGAACGCGCGCCTCTCGCCGCGCATCGCGACATGTACCTCGACGCCGAAGGCAAAGTGATTCCGAAACTCTCGCTCGAGGGAACCAAAGCAGTCGGAGTTCCGGGGACCGTTGCCGGCCTCGCCGTCGCGCACAAACGTCACGGCAAATTGAAATGGGAACAGCTCGTCGAGCCGGCGCGAAAGCTCGCGGCGGAAGGATTCGACGTCAACTATCACCTCGCGCGCAGCCTCGGCTCCAAGAGCACGATCGAGCGCATGGCCTCGTTCGCGGAGAGCCGCCGCATCTTTCAACGCGACGGCCGCTTTTACGAAATGGGCGAGCACTTCGTGCAGCCGGAGCTCGCGGCGACGCTGGCGCGCATCAAGACGAATCCGCGCGATTTCTACGAAGGCGAAACGGCGAAGCTCATCGCCGCGGACATGAAAGCGAGCGGCGGATTGATCACGCTCGAAGATCTCCGCACCTACGAGCCAACCGTTCGCAAACCGCTGCGCACGACGTATCGCGGCTACGAGATTCTGACGATGCCTCCGCCGTCGTCGGGCGGCGTCGCGCTGATCGAGATGCTGAACATGCTCGAGGCTTACGACCTCAAATCGATGGGCTCTCAGTCAGCGCAACATCTCCACACGCTCATCGAAGCCATGCGCCGCGCATTCGCCGATCGCGCGCAGTTTCTCGGCGACACCGATTTCGTGAAGGTTCCGGTGCATGCGCTGATCGATCCGAAATATGCGGCGGAGCGCAGAAAGTCGATCGATCCGAATCACGCATCGTCGAGCCGCGAGGTGGGCGCCGGCAATCCCGCGCCGTACGAATCCGCGGAGACGACGCACTTCACGATCGTCGATGCGGACGGCAACGTCGTGTCGAGCACATACACGCTCAACGACAGCTACGGCTCCGGCGTGACCGCGAAGGGAACCGGGGTTCTGCTCAACAACGAGATGGACGACTTCACGTCGAAGGTCGGCGTGCCGAATGACTACGGACTGATTCAGGGCGAAGCGAATGCGATCGCGCCGAAGAAGCGGCCGCTCTCGTCGATGACGCCGACGATCGTGCTGAAGGATGGGAAGCCTTACTTCGCGGTGGGAAGCCCCGGCGGTCCGACGATCATCAACACCGTGCTGCAGACGATCGTGAACGTGATCGACTTCGGCATGGACATCCAGCAGGCCATCGACACGCCGCGCGTCCATCATCAGTGGCTCCCCGATCAGGTGTATTGGGAGGAGAACGGACTCAACCCCGACACGCGCGCGCTGCTCGAAAAAATGGGCCACACCCTTCGCCCGATCCCCGGCTCGAGCCGCTCCCCGTCCGACATCGGCGACGCGCACGGCGTGATGATCGATCCGGCGACGGGGATGCGCATGGGAGCGAGCGATCCGCGGTTGGGAGGAGTGGCGGTGGGGTATTGAAGTCGGTTGGCGGTTGACGGTTGACGGTTGGCGGTAGCAAGAAGGACGTTGCGGCTCTACCGCCAACCGCCAACTGCCAACCGCCAACCAACTGATACCATTCGCGCCCATGAAAATCGAAAAGAAATCGCTCTCCGCCTGGGCGTCGAGCGAGCGTGATCGCTACGAAGAAACGCTGAAGCAGTTCGTCGAGATCCCTTCCGTCTCCGCAGATCCGGAGCACGCGAAAGACATCCGCCGCTGCGCGGATGCGGCGGCGCAGCTGATCCGCGATTTCGGCGGCGAGGCGAAGATCCTCGAGACCGACGGACATCCGATCATTCACGGACGATTCGATGTCGACGCGAATGCGCCGACGCTCACGGTCTACAACCACATGGATGTGCAGCCTGCGTCGAAAGAGACGGAGCCGTGGGAGACCGATCCGTTCGTCTTCACGAAGAAAGGCGATCGCTACTTCGGCCGCGGCACCACGGACGACAAGGGTCCCGCGCTCAGCGCGATGTGGGGGATTCGCGCGGCGCGCGAGGCCGGCATTCCGCTCAACCTGCGCGTGCTGTGGGAGCTCGAGGAAGAGATCGGATCGCCGAGCTTCGAGGATGCGATCAAGAAACACGCGGAGGAGATCGCGACCGATCACCTTCTCGTCTCCGACACGATCTGGGTCTCGCGCTCGCGTCCCGCGTGTCCGGCCGGACTGCGCGGTCTGCAGGGATTCACGCTCTCGCTGGAAACCGGCGAGACCGATCAGCACTCGGGCGTGACCGGAGGCGCCGCGCGCAATCCGTTAGGCGAGTTGATGCAGCTCGTCTCCGAGATGTACGACGCCCGCACCGGCAAAGTGAAGATCAAAGGCTTCTACGACGGCGTGGTGCCTCCGACGAAGCGCGAGCTCGAAGACTTTCGCAACTCGGGCTTCACGATCAAAGGATTCAAGAAAGACCATCTCTTCAAATCGATCCGCAGCGACGACGCGATGGATGTCATGAAGCGGATCTGGGCGATGCCGACGTTCGAAGTGCACGGCCTCGTCGGCGGCTACACGGGACCGGGAATCAAGACGGTCATCCCTCCGCGCGCGGAAGTGAAGATCTCCTGCCGCCTCGTGCCGGATCAGGATCCGAAGAAGATCCAGAAGCTGGTGCGCGCGTTCGTGAAGGAGCGCAATCCGGACGTGAAGATCGAGATCGAGAATCAGATGTGGCCATACAAAGCGCCGACGACCGGACCGCTGGCCGATGCGGTGAAGGACGCGATGAAGTTCGCGTTCGGACGCGAGCCGGTGTTCGTCCGCGAAGGCGGCTCGATCGGCGCGGTCGTGTCGATGGAGAAGGTCCTCCGCACGCCGGTCATGTTCCTCGGTCTCTCGCTGCCCGAGCACGGCTATCACGCGCCGAACGAGAACTACGACTGGCAGCAGGCCGGCGGAGGGATCGTGGCATTCGTGAAGTACTTCGCGAACGTGGCGAATCTGCAATGAAGCGTGCCGCGTGGCTCGCGTTCTTTCTGTTCGCGGCGTGCCGGCCCGCTCCGCTTCCACCGCTCTCGCCAGATGCACCCGCGGATCAGCCGTGGAGCGTCGGCGAATCCGACGAGCTGCGCGCTCTCGACGAAGAACTGCAGCCGCTCGTTCTCGAAGCGCGCAAGACGTATCCGTCCGCGCGGCAGCGATTCCTTCGAGGCCTCGAACCCGGATACGCGTTCTACGTGGTCGTCCGTTTGCACGACGCCGAGGGTCGGGCGGAGCAGGTCTTTCTCGCGGTCGATCGAATCGTGAATGGACAGATCCACGGCCGGATCGCCAATGAACTGCAGATCGTGAGCGGATACGAATCCGGCTCGGCCTACACGGTCGCAGAAACGCAGATCCTCGACTGGCTCATCACGAACCCGGATGGCAGCGAGGAAGGGAACTACATCGGCAAGTATCTCGACGGCCGCAAGGATTAACGCGGTCCCACGTATCGCGCACGCGGACGAATGATCTGGCCCGTTTCGTATTGCTCCATGGCGTGGGCGATCCAACCGATGGTGCGGCCGATCGCGAACAGAATGATCGCGGCGCCGCGCGGGAGCGCGAGCACGCGCTCGGTGGCGACGAGCGCGAAGTCGAGATTCGGTTTCTCGCCTAACACACTTTCGGCAGCGGATGCGAAGGAGCGCACGAACGCGAGCTCCTTCGTCTTCGGCAACATGTCGAGAAGCAGGGCGGCGCGGGGATCGCCGTCGGCGTAGAGACGGTGACCAAAGCCTTCGATCGTATCGCCGCGGCGGAGGCGGTCGGAGAGCGCGCGGCGCACGTCGCGCGCGCGGCGCAGCTCGTTGTAGAGCGCCGCGACGCGCACGGTCGAGCCGCCGTGGCGCGCGCCTTCGAGAGCGGCCAGTCCGCCGAGAACGACCGCATACGGATTCGAGGACGCCGACGCGACGCAGCGCGCGGTGAAGGCAGAGACGTTCAGCTCATGATCCGCGCTCACGATCAGCGTCGCGCGAACGACGTCGACCGCGCCCTTCGTCTTCACATCCCACGCGCGAACGAGCGTGCCCTCGATCGTCGCCTCGATCTGCTGCGACTCCGCGGCGACACTGGCGAGCAGATTGGCGATGCGCCATCCGGTCTGGGCGACGCTGCGCGGGCGCAGATCGAACGCGAGCGGATCCCGCGCCGCGACGAGCGGGAGCACCGACTGCGCGCGGGTCACGAAGGGAAGATCGTTCGCGCTCCCGCCCGAGATCACGTGCAACGGCGTGTCGAAGACATCGGCGCCGAACGCCCCGGTCCAGATCAGCGACGCGACGTCTTCGAGCGATCGCTCGCGCGCGAGCGCGGCGACGTCGTGGCCGCGGTAGTAGAGCTTTCCGTCCGCGATGAGCGTGATCGCCGACTCCAGAATGGGAACCCCCCAGCGCAGCGCATGCTCGGCCGCCTTCTCCGGATTACGCCGCTCCTCCGCGCGTACGCGGAGACGCTCGACGTCCTCGCGCGCGTAGCGGCGCTCGCGCGTGCGGCCCGGCACCGGCTCCGATCGCACGAAGCCGCGGCTGACGTACGCGTAGAGCGTCCCGCGGCTCACGCCAAGAAGACGGGTCGCCTCGCGGGCGTCGACCCAGTGGTTCTTCCTCACATGTTGATTCTACAATCAATATTGACTTCGCCGTAAACCGATTTTAGGTTGAGGGTCATGAGTGGACTGGCAGGTGTCGTAGCCGCCGAGTCGCGGCTGAGCATGGTCGACGGAGAGCCCGGTGAGCTGATCATCGCGGGGTATCGGGTGCAAGAACTCGCACAGCGGTCGTTTGAGAGGGTGGTGGAGTTGCTGTGGGGGCGGGGGAGACCCATAGGCCCCATAGGGCCTATAGGGCCTATAAGGCCTATAGGTAGAAGGGTGCCGGTAATGGATGCGCTGCGGATGCAAGTTGCCGCGTTGCAGGCCGAGAGTGACGAGGAAGCGGCCAACACTCTGTTGCATGCGGTGCCGGCGATCGTGGCCTCGTATTGGCGCGAATTGCAGGGACGAGAACCGATTGTCCCGCGCCGGGATCTCGGGATCGCGGCGAACTATCTGTGGATGCTCAGCGGCGTCGAGCCGCATGAAGAGCTCGTGCGCGGGATGGAGACGTATCTCAACACGGTCGTCGATCACGGACTCAACGCCTCGACCTTCACCGCGCGCGTGATCACGTCGACCGGATCCGACTTCGTCTCGGCGATCACCGGCGCGTTAGGCGCGCTGAAGGGTCCGTTGCACGGCGGTGCGCCGGGTCCCGCGCTGGAGATGGTCTTCGAGATCGGCGATGCGTCGCGCGCGGAGGAAGTGCTTCGCCGCAAGCTCGCCGCGGGAGAGCGGCTGATGGGCTTCGGGCATCGCGTGTACAAGGTGCGCGATCCGCGCGCGGACGTGCTCGCGGCGGCGGCCTCTCGCATGTTCACACGCGCGGGCGACATGCATCTCTACGAGCTGGCGAAGGCGGTCGAGCACACCGCACTGCGATTGCTCGAAGAGTACAAGCCCGGACGCAGGCTGCAGACGAACGTCGAGTTCTACACCGCGCTCCTCCTGCACGGCCTCGGCCTCGATCCCGCGCTCTTCACGCCGACGTTCGCCATCGGGCGGGTGGCGGGATGGATTGCGCATTGTTACGAGCAGCGTAGCGTGGGAAAGCTAATCCGTCCCGAGAGCGTGTACGTGGGCGCGAGGCCGGCGTAGCGTTGCGAGTTGCGGGTGGCGAGTTGCGAGGACTGTCTCGCCTGGACGATGAGTCTCGCGGAACACGCAACTTGCGACTCGCAACCTCTTTCCCAGCGTCACGTATCTCCAGCTCGGGAGGTTTCCATGTTCGAGCTGCTCGCGCTTCTTCTCGCAGTCCTGGTGATCGGCGGCATCGTCGTAGGCGCGCTCTTCGTCGCCTTCACGGCCGTGAAGTTCGCGTTGAAGCTCGCGTTGCTGCCGCTCAAGCTCCTCCTCCTGCCGGTGATGGCGATCTTCGTGATCGTCAAGGTGGGGGTGCTGCTGGCCGTCGGTGCGGCCATCATCGGCGTGATCGTGGCCGTGGTCGTCCCCCTGGTCGTGATCGCGCTGTTGTGCGCCGCTCCGTTTGCGCTGTTCGCCGCGTTGACCTAACGCTCGAACGTCAGCGAGGCCCAGAGACTCTCCCAGTCCGCGCCCGATCCGGCCGGTGCGCGGACAACCTCCTCCTTTTGTGCGAGACTACGCGCCGAGAGAGGACGTTGACTTTGGAGAAGAAACGCGCACTGGTCGTCGATGACGACGACCCGATCCGGGCGATGCTGGCGAAGATCGTCGAGCGGCAGAATCTCGCGGTCGATACCGCGCGCGACGGCGCCGAGGCCATCGAGCGGATCGACCACGACGGCTACGCGCTCATCGTGCTCGACTTGATGATGCCCCGCGTCGACGGCTACGGCGTGCTGCGCCACATGCACGCCAACCACCCGGAAAAGCTCGCCTGCACCATCATCGCCTCCGCGGTTCCGGAGAGCGAGATCCTCAAACGTTTCAACCTGCCGGTGTATCGCATTCACGCGAAGCCGTTCGATATGGCCAAGCTGATCGAGGATATTCGGGAGTGTACGAAGTAGTTTGGAGTGCGGCGGCCATGCCGCCGCTTTTTCGATGACGCACGCGTGCCGCACCGAGAAAGCGGCGGCACGGCCGCCGCACTCCAAACCTATCGGTTCGCGTACTGCTTCTCGTAGTAGGCCTTGTACTCCGCGCTGCGCTCTTTGATCGCGCGCCACCAGCTTTCATTCTCCAGGTACCAGCGCACCGTGCGCTCGAGCGCGGTGTCGAAGTCGGTGTCGCACTTGAAGCCGAGCGTTTCGAGCTTGGTGGTGTCGAGGGAGTAGCGGCGATCGTGGCCCTGGCGGTCGGCGACGCGCTTGATGAGCGACTCGGGCTTCTTCGTCAACTCCAGGATGCGGGACGTGATCTCGCGGTTCTCGCGCTCGTTGCCGCCGCCGATGTTGTAGACCTCGGAGCTCTCGCCGCGCTCGATGAGGAAGTCGATCGCCGCGCAGTGATCCTCGACGAACAACCAGTCGCGCACGTTCTTGCCGTCGCCGTAGAGCGGCAGCGGGAGATCGTCGATCGCGTTCGTGACGAAGAGGGGGATCAGCTTCTCCGGATATTGGTAAGGACCGAAGTTGTTCGATGCGCGGGTCACGATCACCGGCATTCCGTATGTCTGTGCATACGCATAGGCCATACGGTCGCCGCCCGCTTTCGACGCAGAGTAGGGATTGCGCGGATTGAGGGGATCCGTTTCCGTGAACGAGCCGCTGTCGATCGAGCCGTAGACCTCATCGGTCGAGATCTGCACGAAGCGCTTCAGATTCGGCGCATGCTTCTTCGCCTCTTCGAGCAGCACGAGCACGCCGTGGACGTCGGTCTCGATGAACGTGCCCGCCTCCATGAGCGAGCGATCGACGTGCGTCTCCGCGGCGAAGTTCACCACGACATCGACGCCGCTTCCGTCGACGCCTTTGTAGCCTTCCGCGACGTCCTCCGGCTTGGCGATGTCGCCCTGCACGAAGCGATAGTTTTTCTTCCCTTCGTACTCACCGAGGTTCTCGCGGATGCCTGCGTAGGTCAGCTTGTCGAGGTTCACGACCTGGGCGTCGTCGCCGTACTTCGTGAAGAGGTAACGGATGAAATTCGATCCGATGAAACCGGCACCGCCGGTGACGAGGTAGCGCATGTGAAGGTCCTCAGAGTGGAGTTGCGAGTTCCGAGTTGCGAGTTGCCGTCATGTTTCGCCTGGGCGACCAGGCCCGCGGAACTCGCAACTCGCCACCCGCAACTCTTCAAAAAGCGCGTAATCCTACTAAAATCCCGCGCTCCATGCGCGCTGTCGTATTTCGCCGCGAGCTGAAAGAGCTATTCCGCCTGGCCGTCCCTCTCGCGGCCGCGCAGGCGGGCACGAACCTGATGGGTCTCGTCGACGTGGCCGTCCTCGGGCGGCTCGGCGCCGCGGAGCTGGCGGGAGCGGGAATGGCGAACGCGGTCTTCTTCGCCGTCTCGGTGTTCGGCATGGGCATGGTGCTGGGCATCGATCCGCTCGTGTCGCAAGCCGTCGGAGCCGGCGATCACGCCCGCGCGCGTCATGCGCTGTGGCAGGGCATCTGGCTCGCGCTCGCCGTCGCGGGGACGCTCACCGTCGTTCTCCTCCTCGGCGCCGCGGCGCTTCCGTGGATCGGCGCGGCACCGGAGATCGTCGGGCACGCGCGCGCGTTTCTCGTCATCCGCACGGTGAGCCTCACGCCGTTTCTCTTGTTCTACGTGATCCGCGCGTATCTGCAGGCGCACCACGTCACGCGTCCGATGCTCGTCGCGGTCGTGGTGGCGAACATCGCGAACTTCCTGCTCGATCTCGTGTTCGTCTTCGGCTTTGGAGCGATACCTGCGATGGGCGTGGGCGGCGCGGCGCTGGCGACCGTGATCTGCACGTTGCTCGAGCTGGGGATCGTCGCCGCAGCAGCGCGAAAGATGGATACGGCGCAGCATATCGATCATCGCCCCGAGCGCGCGGCGATCGCGCGCGCGGCGCGCGTCGGATGGCCGATCGCGCTGCACATGGGAGCGGAGGTGGGCGTCTTCGCGCTGGTGGCGCTGCTCGCGGGCCGCATCGGCGCGCTCCATCTCGCCGCGCATCAACTCGTGATCGGCATCGCGTCGTTCACGTTCACGACGGCGGTGGGCATCGCGAGCGCGGGCTCGGTGCGCGTCGGCAACGCGATCGGAGCGCGCGACGTCGAGACGACGCGCGTCGCCGGAAACGCGACCTTCGTCGCGGGCATGCTCGTGATGGGCGTCGCCGCGGCGATGTTCGCGCTATTTCCCTCCGCGCTGGCGCGGCTCTTCACGAATCAGCCGAACGTGATCGCCGCCGCGATCCCGCTCATGCTCGTCGCGTCGGTGTTCCAACTATCGGATGGCGTGCAGGCCGTCGGCGCCGGCGTCCTTCGCGGCGCGGGCGACACGAAGTACACGTTCTACGCGAACCTCGTCGGCCATTGGGCGATCGGCTTCCCGTGCGCGCTCTGGCTCGGCTTTCACCGGCGCATGGGCATCGTGGGATTGTGGTGGGGATTGTGTATC
>Ga0075418_10009110_pt1 | contig 11130 bp, 5 predicted proteins | sample SoiMetdeltSBSDD2_FD_81776 | JGI IMG/M metagenome (GOLD analysis project Ga0075418, IMG submission 81776) | Bulk soil microbial communities from a Populus tree surrounding site in Tennessee, USA - Soil MetaG P. deltoides SBSDD2 | ecosystem: Environmental > Terrestrial > Soil > Tree plantation...
GTCAATTAATAAGTACTTTCAATTGCCTTAATTAGATTAACAAATGTTTGAATAACCGGTGTCGGAATTCCGGCTTTGACTCCAATGGCTACAATTGCTCCATTAATGACATCGATCTCTGTTCTGCGCTTTGCTTCAACGTCCTGCAACATCGATCCCTTTGCCCCGACTGCATTCTTAAGCAGATTATGTATATAACCCTGTCGCTCACTAAAGTCAATTTGTACCCCCTGAGTTGCAGCCACGGATATCATTTCTTTCAAAATATCATCCATGGCATTAAGTGTACCCGAATTCTCAACCAGTTTATGCGCTTCCAGTCGCAATGTCGCGGCTGTCGGCAAAGTGGCCACATTAAGAGCAAGCTTGTTAAATACATCTTGCAGGATTTTTGGGGATGCCGTTGTGGAAAAACCGGCCTGTGATAAAACGTCTGCAATTTTTTTTACTGTATCATCAGGATCCTTCTTAAGCCGGCCCACATATGCCACCGGGTTGCCTACCTGCCGGGCATGCCCAGGTCCAAGGGTAGTTCCGCTCACATAATTAACTCCCACCATGATCTGATCGGGGTTCACAACGCTACTGATCACTTCGTAATTTCCCCATCCGTTCTGCAGTGTCAGTACCGTTGTTGCCTGACCAATACAAGGCAACGCATTCTTAACGGCTTCCTGTGTCCAGTAACACTTTGTAAAAACAATGGCTAGATCGACAACGCCAATGGATGCCGCATCAGACGTCGCTCGAAGATTCGTGACCGTATCAACGCTTCCATCTTTATTGGAAATCATTGCACCTCGTTTGTTAACCTCGTCGATGGCTTCCTTGTTAACATCAAGTAATATAACCTCATGAAACTTGGCCAGGCGAGCTCCAAAGATCAATCCCATAGCCCCAGTACCGCCGATTACAACAATTTTCATAGTTGATAGTTGAAAGTTGATGACTACGCGTTATTTAAGTTAGACAAAGGAAAGTTAATTGTCTATTTTCAGAGACATAACTGTTAGCCGATTCTGATACTTTATTTGCCGTTATTTGTTCCTGTCCACGCAATTGAGGTCCTGAAACGCTTGGATGAGTCGCTCGCCATAGTGTTTCTCCGCTTCGCGCAACCATGTCTTAGCATCGTAAAACTTCTTGTTTGGCTTATCGCTGCCTTCGGGGTTTCCCAAAGGAGATTTAAGATGAGGTTCATTCTTGTCATAATACAGTTTGACTCCATTCCAGAAAGACCATTGTAAGTCTGTATCAATATTCATTTTTACGACGCCAAAATCCAACGACTTACGGATTTGCCCAGCATCACACCCACTTCCGCCATGAAAAACAAACCGCATGGGATTTGGCGAGGTCTTGTGTTTTTGTTGTATCAATGACTGACCCTGCTCCAAAATCTCTGGCCGAAGTTCCACATTGTTAGGATTGTACAAGCCGTGAACATTTCCAAAGGAAGCTGCCACTAGAAAATTTGAACTCAAAGGTTGCAAACATTCATAGGCGAAAAGTATATCCTTTGGATGAGTGTAGTGCGATTGCACCGACAATTTTGTATTATCAACATGTCCTTCTTCTCCTCCTGTCATTCCCAATTCCAATTCAAGCCCCATTCCCAATGCATCAAGGCGCTTGAGATAAATCTCTGAAAGCGTAAGGTTCTCTTGCAGAGATTCCGAACTAAGATCGAGCATATGCGAGCTGAACAATGGAACACCCTTTTCCTTCTTGAACTTTTCACCTTTTTTCAGGAGTCCATCGATCCACGGTAACCATTCGCGTTGTGCGTGATCCGTATGAAGTACAACTGTTACACCATAATGCTCGGCCAATGAATGAACATGCAAGGCGCCACTCACGGCTCCCAGCACTAAGGCATCGGTACCTTTTAAGGGTAATCCCATACCTGCAATAAATTGAGCACCCGAAATACTAAACTGAATGCATACCGGTGAATTAACAACGGCTGCAGTTTCTAATACAGCATTCATTGAATTTGTATTGAAAACATTCACCGCCGGAAGTGCATAGTGATTTCTGCTGGCATCATCGAATAGATCGCTCAATGCTTTTCCATGAATAACACCTGGAGCAAATTTTCCCATTTCTTTGTGGATATATAAGGTCTGGTGATCTAAAGGTATAGAGGTTTATGGAGAAGACAACACCATGGGGTTCCATGATTTCTATGGCTCTAATACCTTATCACCTTATCACCTTATCACCTTATTACCATATCACCTTATTAGCTTTTGCCCTTTGCAAAAGACAGAAGTGTAGAAGCAATCCGCGAAGCCATGATGGAAAGGCGGACGGTAAGCCTTCCTATTTCACGGTAGATCAATCCGAGCCTAAATAATAACTCTTCTAGTTATTTATTTTCGCTGTTAAGCATAGTCAATATTATAAGAGAAATAACCAAACAATTTTACCCTGAATTCTCAGGGATTTTTTTCAAAATAAAATTAAACTAATCGTCTATTGTCATCGCGTCGGCATTCACAACAATGCTGCATTAAAAAAATGTTAAAATCTACCGGGAAATTTTTCTCTAGCGGTCCACTTAACATAGAAGTGTTGTAACCGCGTCTCAACGGTTTATGAAGATCATTGATTATTAGTTCAGGTGGCTGATCATACCAGCCGTCATGGTGAGAAATTTTTAGTAATGTTTCAAATAAACCCAAACCCAACTTATGAAAGAAGTTTACAAAAGCTCAATCCGAGCTATGCTGCTTTTTTTGTGGCTGGCACTTGCTCACTCTGCGACAGCGCAGGAAAGGACAGTGTCAGGCACGGTTAAAGATGAAGGCGGAAATGGAATGCCAGGTGTTAACGTGCTCATTAAAGGGACTAACATCGGAACAGCCTCTGACGCAACAGGTAAATATCAGATCGGAGTAAGTTCAGACAACGCCATATTGGTGTTCTCATTTATTGGTTACTCCACGCAGGAGGTATCTGCTGGCGTTCAGTCAACAGTAGATGTGTCGATGGTTCCTGATACCCAGACGCTCAACGAAATCGTCGTAACAGGATACGCAGCACAGGAAAAGAAGGACATCACTGGAGCCGTCGGAGTTGTGAAAGCAAAGGAGCTGCTGGCTTTCCCCGCAGCAAACGCTGAGACATTACTTCAAGGCCGGGTTGCTGGCGTTACGGTGACCGCCAACGGTGATCCGAATGGTTTACCTGCCGTAAGAATACGTGGACTTACGAGCTTTCAAAACAACACTCCTTTATATATAGTAGACGGAGTGCCCACGTACAACATTCAATTCCTGAACCCCAATGACATTGAAAGCATGAACGTATTGAAGGATGCCGGTGCCGCTTCAATATATGGTTCGCGCGCAAACAACGGCGTAATCATTGTAACAACCAAAAAAGGACGTGCGGGTAAAGTAACGGTGAGTTATGATGGAACTGTTGGCGTTCAAATGCCAGGCAAAGGATTGGAAAGCCAACTTCTAAATCCGCAGGAGATGGCGGAACTTGAGTGGCTTCAGAAAAGTAACGACGGGCTCCCCTTCTCGAGTCCAAATTACGGAAGCGGACCTACACCTGTTCTACCGGATTTTCTGGTACCGGTTGGTGCGAGCGAAGGAGATCCTTCGGTAGACCCATCGTTGTATAACGTCGATTACGCGAAGGGACCGATCTACCAGATCACCCGTGCCAACAAGCAAGGTACTAATTGGTGGGATGCTGCTACCGATCCTGCACCTGTCCAAAGCCACAACATTTCAATTGCTGGCGGAAATGAAGCTTCTCGCTACATGGTGGGTTTCAACTATTACGATCAAAAAGGCCTATTCATTGGAACTGGACTCAAAAGATATACCGTAAGGGCGAATACAGAGTTCAAGATAAAGGATGTCGTTCGAATCGGAGAAAATCTTTCCGCCGCGTTTTACGACCGCAAGCCATTATGGGAAGGTGTAGCCGTCCATACGTTACAACCTATAATTCCTATGTATGACATAATGGGAGGATTCGCAGGGACACGTGGATCGAACCTTGGAAACAACGCGGGGATTATGGGACGGCTTATTCCTAATGAAGACAATTTCAGTTCTGAAACGAAGATATTCGGAAATGTGTATGCTGAAGTAGACCTGTTCAAAGATTTCACTTTCCGTTCGAGCTTTGGTGGATCGCTTTCGAACAGTTATACAACCCGGTTTACACGGCATTATTATGAGAATTCCGAGAACAACGGTTCAAACAGTCTCCAGGAAAATTCACAGTATGAGAATGACTGGATATGGACAAACACATTAACCTACAAGAAAAAACTTCAGCAGCATAGTTTCCTTTTTGTAGGAGGAATGGAAGCCGTTAAGGAAGGAATCGGTCGAAGGCTGCAGGGAAGCCGGATCGACTACTTCACAGATAGTCCGGATTATAGATCGCTTGCAACCGGTTCGGCCGGAATTCAAAACACGAGCACTTATCTCACACCTTCAAGCCTGCTCTCCTACTTCGGAAGACTGGACTATAATTTTGCTGACAAATATTTTCTCAGCGGAACAGTTCGTCGTGACGGATCCTCAAAATTCTCAAATCAATTTGGAGTATTTCCCTCAGTGACAGCAGCCTGGAGAATTTCTCAGGAAGCATTCATGCAGGGATCATCGGTGTTTAGTGATTTGAAAGTCAGAGTAGGATACGGTTCGATGGGTGGTCAGACCAACGTGAGGTCGCAAAACCAGTACGACATATATTCCGGACGTCCTACAGATGCCTACTACGACCTCGGTGGAACAAGTACCTCTTCGCTGCCCGGAATATGGCAGGCACAGATTGGCAATCCTTCCGGTAAGTGGGAAACGAAAGAAACTGTGAACGTCGGATTAGATGCTTCGTTCTTTCAGGGAAAATTTGATATCACGTTGGATTGGTACAACCAAACAACTTCAGATCTGCTTTTCCAGCTGGACATTCCCTCAGCTAACGGATCGGGTGTACGCCCTTACCGAAACGTAGCGAAGGTAGCAAACACCGGAATCGACCTTCAGATCATCAATCGCGGTAATATCACACCTGATCTGAAGTACGAAGCAAATCTGACCTTTACAACGGTCAATAATGAAGTTAAGTCACTTGCTGAAGGCATAACATTTTTTGATGTAGATGCAGGATCCACAGAAGGCCGGATAGGTGCTCGTTATATAAGGAACGAAATAGGACAGCCGATATCTTCATATTTCGGATACAGTGTGCAAGGCCTCTTTCAAAGCGCAAATGAAGTTACTAGTGCTCCAACACAGACCGGCGCAGCTCCAGGTAGGTTCCGATTCGTAGATGTTAATGGCGACGGAAGTATAACACCGGATGATCGGACGTTCCTGGGATCTCCGCTGCCGGATTTTACTTACGGTCTGAACTTGAGCCTCTCATATAAGAGCTTTGATTTCACCATCTTCCTGTACGGCGCTCAGGGATTCGAACTGGTCAACTATCGCAAGTGGTCTACGGATTTTCCCACCTCCTTCCAGAATCGCAAAAGCAAAGCTGCACTCTACGATTCCTGGACCCCGGAACGTCCTAATGCCACCACTCCTATCGCCACATCTATTTCCAATATCAGCACAAACCAAGGAGCAAATAGCTACTACGTTGAAGACGGATCTTATCTGAGAGCACGAAATGTTCAGCTAGGATATACGTTGCCACTCAACTTTGCGCGGAAGATCGGAATGGAGTCAGCGAGAATTTATATTCAGGGAGTTAATCTTTTCACAATTACAGATTATACGGGACTTGATCCTGAAGTGGGTTCGCTACCAACGGTCAATAACAATGACCTGACGGTTACCTACAGCGATTCCGGATTCGGCGTCGATGCAGGGGGATACCCTACAGGATTGAAGCAGTACATACTTGGTGTTAATCTAAAATTCTAACAGATCATGAGAACATCAGTTAAATCATCATTAATTACAATCACCTTCCTTGGCATTTCATTGTCTTGCAGCAACGATTTCCTGGACATCAAACCGAAAGGCGCCTTGAGTGCAACCCAGGTAGCTGACCAAAAAGGTCTGGAAGCATTACTCGTTGCTGCATACTCTATGCTTGACCAGGTTGGCGAAGCCATTCCTGCGACGGGGACAGATGCATTCGTAACCGGCGCATCAAACTGGGTTTACGGCGGTATAACCGGAGGCGATGCGCACAAGGGCACTGATGAAGGAGATCAACCGAACATCAATCCCATAGAACGTTATGAAGCCTCTTCGGTCAATAACTACTTCAATATTAAGTGGGGAGTTCTTTATGAAGGTATAAATCGATGCAATTCAGTACTAAAAGTACTCGCCAACGCACAGGGAGTTTTGGACACTGAGATCAAAAGGATTGGAGCCGAAGCAAGGACGCTGAGAGGTTACTATCACTTCGAAGCAAAAAGGATGTGGGGAAATATTCCATACATCGACGAAACGGCCGCTGATCCGGGAAAGGTTCCAAACAACGTCGATACCTGGCCAATGATCGAAGCTGACTTTCAACATGGAATAGACAACCTTACTCCCACCATGCCTCATGTGGGCCGCGTCAACTCATGGATTGCAAAAACGCTGCTTGCAAAAGCTTACATGTACCAAAAGAAATTTGCTGAGGCAAAACCTCTGTTGCTCGACGTCTATACGAATGGTGTAAATCCAAAAGGTTTAAAGTTCGGATTGAATCCGAAATACCATGATAATTTCTTTATGCCTTCGAAAAACTCGCAGGAGTCGGTGTTTGCAGCACAAGCATCTGTTAACGACGGCGGAGGATCATGGAATGGAAATGCAGGAGATGTATTGAATTTTCCTTATCTGTCTGGTGGAAGCCCCGCAGGATGCTGCGGATTCTATCAACCTTCTTTCGAATTTGCCAATTCATTCAGAACCAATGCGAACGGACTGCCTCTGCTGGACGGATCATATAACAGTCCCGCTAATGCACTCAAAACCGATATGAATGTCGAATCATCAGCATCGTTTACTCCGGATGCCGGGCCTCTAGACCCAAGGTTAGATTGGACGGTTGGTCGTCGCGGAATACCTTTTCTTGATTGGGGACCACACACTGGGAAAAACTGGACGCGCAAACAATCATACGGTGGTCCGTACAATGCCAAAAAGAATACTTATTACAAATCACAGAGCGGTTCTTATACCGACAAATCATCCTGGACAGAAGGATATACTGCAAACAACGTAAACATAATTCGATTTGCTGATGTGATCCTCTGGCTGGCCGAAGTGGAAGTGGAAATTGGTTCGTTGACGGAAGCAAGGAACTATGTTAACATGATCCGCGCGCGAGCCGCTAATCCAGATGGTTTCGTTATGGATGGCGCCGCTCCCGCAGCCAACTACATGATCGATGAATACCCCGTCGGTGGCCCTAACGATCCGTTTGGATCTCAGGCAACGGCACGGGTTGCTGTCCATTTCGAAAGAAAACTTGAGCTGGGTATGGAAGGTCACAGGTTCTTCGACCTAGTGAGATGGGACGAGGCCGAAGGAACGTTAACCGCCTATCTGGCGTACGAAAAATCAATACTCCTTCAACTCCAAGGTGCGACATTCGATACAATGGATAAACTGTATCCCATACCACAACGGCAGATCGATCTTAGCGGAGCAGACATACTTACTCAAAACCCAGGTTATTGAGGTTGAAAAAAAACAGGAGGACTTCCATCACTTGGAAGTCCTCCTCTTTATATTAAAGGATTGTAGTGAAATACACGTTCTCTCTATGTGCCGAGGCTACAACGGTGAGCCTAGTGCGGTCGAATCGGCGATGCACGCAACTTTTCAGTTAGTGCTGGCTCTGAACTTTCAAACCTGGCTGAAAAATTCCACAATCCGTCCAGTTGCCCAATCTTAACCAGCACGTGATTCCATCCTTCATTGAGCGCGGTAGGTATCGGTTTAGGATCAGTCAATCCTGGACCGTATATGCGTCGTTCTTCGAAAATTTGTTGTGAGTTAACCCAGACCTTCGCACCATCATCAGATCTCATTTGCATGGTCAGCCGTGAAGATTCAATTTTTTCGGGAGCATTTATCCAGAAACTTACATAAACAATTGAATTGGTTCCCGGATTCGTGCCTGAAACACGTTCAATAACTTCAAGATAATTATTGGCATCAAGTGCCTCGGGCTTCAAAACCGGCCCTTGCGCCCGCGCACGACTGCCCTCTGTTCCTGGCACTCCGATCCGAAAAAAGTCGAACAGTCCATTACCAGTCAGTGTTGTATTGGTCCACACACGATCCCGAACCTTATCACCTGCCTTTGGGTTAGCCTTTGCCTCGTTCCCAATAAAATCAATATCAAGTATATCGGGATAGAGCGCGCCTTGGAAAGCGCCAAGCAATAACGCCTGATTCAGAAATCCTGCTCCATCAAACCCGGTATCATGTTTTGTGCTCACAGGTCGTAGCTTGACTCCAAGATTTGCAAACAAACTTCGCATGAGCTTGACCCTCTTTTCAGATCGCACATCCGGCGACAGACTGGTCAACAATATTCTTCCTCCATCTGATTCCACAGTGATCATACCGATAGCTTTAGTGTCTTGTGAATTAGCAAACCTGCGCCGCCCAAATGCCTTCGATTCCATCAACACCTTGGCCTGAGTTAACAGGGGACCCTCAATACTGTATTTCAAAATGATGGGATCCGACTGATCTGCAAAATACAAGTCCGCGAGTGCAATTGGAGCAGTCTCGTTGGCCGTGCGGTCGGCAAACAGTGATGTCGCACTAACTTCACTCAAGGTTACCGGTGCGGGTAATATCTTGTTCGCAGCATCCAGGTTGTCGGGCGACAACCAAACGAATACAGTTCCATTGTGTTTCAATGTCTCTTTGATTTTCAAGCGAGCGCTGTTTAAGTCCTGAGTGGAGAGCGAAGCTACGTCGACTACCAGGACGTCATTTTTCGTGGCTGTTTCCGCAGGCACACCCGCTGTTTCAAGGGCCTTCCTAAATTGGCCATTACCATCTCCGATAAATCCAAGTTTCGTAATTTTTGCATCGGGTGGCGGCGGCCGTTTCGGGGATTCCACACGATGATCCCACGGAGTGGCTACAGGTCCTCCAGGCGAATAGGCGGCTTTTACCGCTGCAAAGACGAGGGTTTGCTTATACAAAGGTTGCTTCAGGTCATAGCCTGGGTTGTACGTGACCCACGAAGGAATCTTTTCCGGCTGCATTCCTGGTTGACCCTCGACAAAGGGTCCGAAGGTAATACCTTCTCCTTGACCCTCGCCAATCGCAAATGGATCAAAACAAGATCCGGTAATGGTGAAAATACTAGTGAACGCGGATATTTTTCGCTGCTCGGTCAGATACCAGTAGATCTCGATCGCAATCCCTTCCTGCATCCCCACCCTGCTTTCATATGAACGTTCTCCATTATACAAGGAGAATACCACCGGCGAACCCCAAAGCATACTGCCACCTTCTCCGATTCCAAATGGTTTGTCCGGCGGAGCCTGCCGGTTCCAGTCCTGAGGTTTGCCATAGTGATAAATGTATGTAGGAAGTCGACCGTGGAAGTCTCCATCCCCATCACTTGAAATCCACGGACGGGTCGGGTCAAGAACCTTGACCCGATCAGCGAGAGCCACGACCTTATCAAGAACTGGCGGCCAGAATTTGCGGGGAATACCCTTCCACCACAATGCAGAAAGTATTTCGTTTGCAATGCTCCAACCAAACACTGACGAGTAATTCCGGTCCCTCAGCACCATTGCGTCGATGTGATCGTGAAATCGTTGCCATGTCACTGGTTCGTGATAATTGATCTCCATTGTGCTTGCATAAATCTCGCTTTCATCGAGGATAGCGATACCCATCTCGTCCGCGAGTTCAAGATAAAAGCGTGGCCGCATGTTTGCATGCAACCGTATAGCATTACCGTTGATGTCTTTTATGGCTTTGTACCATGCGTACGCGTATCGCCTTGTAAGGTATTGGACACCCAACAGATGATCTGAATCACCAAGTAGCTGATAAGGTTTGCCGTTAAGTGTAACATTTCGTCCCTGAATGCCCCACTGCCTCCAGCCAAATCGCTGGTAAATGCGATCGACTGTTTCACTATTCTGAGCTACATCCAACAGAAGAGCATACAAGTTTGGCGTTTCAGGTGTCCAGAACTTTAGCTCATCATTTATAGGTACGCGTAAAGTGATTTTGGTGGTCGTCCGTGGACCGATCCGGCTTTCGAGACGTGGAACAGAAATAACGGACTCGCCAAGCGACCATTTAGGTTCTGGTGCCGACAGGACATCCGTTCCCGCTCCTTGTATCCATGGAACAATATTCCCTGAGATATTAAATGAGTGCGCAAGTCCTGTATTGTTTCGAACTGTGACTTCGAACTCAAGCATCTTTTGATCGACCAGGGGTCGCACTGCAATGTCATCGACACGCAATGAAGGTAACGCCCGGAGGTACACGTCCTGCCAGATGCCGATCATTTGCCGCGTCCATGGGGAACCACTTGGATAAGTATGTTGTCCAAACATTCCTGGTACATCGAACAGAGACGGCTGACGAATACCCACCAACAGGACATTATCATCGTCAAGTTTGACAAAATCTGTTATGTCCGCGGAAAACGGCAGTCCATTGTCAAAATGCTCGAGCACTTGCTCACCATTAACAAAAACCTGGGCGCTGCCGCATACTGCCTCAAAATGAACAAGCACCCTTTTATCTTTCCATTCCACGGGAACCTTGAAGGTTCGGCGAAGCCATCCCATACGTACTTTGTCCCATTCCGTTGGATAAGCCGGAAAACACTTAACTCCTCCAGAATATGTAAAGGCATTGATATTCCACGGTGAGGGTATACGGATCGGGACAGGAGACCAATCCTTGTCAGATGGCGGCGAAAGAACTGGCGCTCCGTTCTTCACATCATAGTTCGACGGTAACGCCACGGGCTGGAATTGCCAGTTGCCATTCAAACAAATCTCCTGACGCCATGGCCGCTCGGCGGGTTTGGTCAAACCTTCCTGAGGAGCAAATATCCTCGGGAATTGTTGCCCTCTTGCAGGCGAACAAGCAAAAAGAATGACGAGTAAGATAAAGGCGGTTGCAGCATCTTCAA
>Ga0075418_10009113_pt1 | contig 11129 bp, 8 predicted proteins | sample SoiMetdeltSBSDD2_FD_81776 | JGI IMG/M metagenome (GOLD analysis project Ga0075418, IMG submission 81776) | Bulk soil microbial communities from a Populus tree surrounding site in Tennessee, USA - Soil MetaG P. deltoides SBSDD2 | ecosystem: Environmental > Terrestrial > Soil > Tree plantation...
CAGTTTGCAATTCGCAAGTCCTTACGCTGTAATCAAGTATGTCGGCAATCACGGGCGGGAATAATGTCCCCGGGCCCGTGCGAACCATCTATACCCTCCCGATTCCCTTGGCCGGCAAGCGGAATGGCGGGGCCGGAATGTGGAGAGCCGTTTTGGCACTCTCTCTCGACCAGTTCAATGCGCTGGTAGAAGAGCATGCCCCTGCGCTGTACCGGATCGCCTATCGCATGATCGGCGACCGGCACGAGGCTGAGGACATGGTCCAGGAAGCATTCCGTTCCGCCTGGAAAAGCCGCGCCGCCTACGAATCAGGGCGCGGTGACCGGGCGTGGCTGGCCTCCATCTTGCGTCGCCGGGTTGTTGACCGCTGGCGACGCATCACCCTCCCCACGGTCACCATCGGCGACGCAGCGCCAGAACATGGCATCCCCGGCGAGGACCCGCTGGCCGGGGATTACACCGACCAGATGCAGCTTGCGCTGGCGCAACTGCCGGCCGAACTCCGCGAGACGCTGCTGCTGGTGGTCGTCGGTGAATTGACCCATCAGGAAGTGGCAGACCTATTGGAGATACCGCTGGGGACCGTGCTGTCACGGGTGAGCCGGGCCAGGCGGAGGCTGCGCGACCTGCTCGTTTCAGCCGGGACGTAAGGGAGAGAGCAGAGAGCCGAGTCAAATCACGTCGCAATCCGCGCTTCATTCCGCACGCGATATGTCCTTCGATCCCCAGCTCGACGCTCAACTCCGCGATGTGCCGCTCCCCGGCGGCATGGTCGAGCGGATCAAGGCGTCCGTGCAACCGACCGAAGCGGAGCTGGAGGTTCGGCTGCGGCAAGTGGAGGTGCCTTCTGATCTGCTCGAACGACTGCATGCAATCCCGCACGATGATGAGTTGGACCAAAAGCTGATTGATGTGCCGGTTCCGTTCGAGTTGGTGTGGCGTACCCGCCGCGATACATGGAAGCGTCGCACGCGCCGAGCGATCGAGGCGGCGGCCGATCTGGCGCTTGCGCTGCTTCTGTTCCTGACCATCGGCGGCGGCATGACCCTCGCCGCGGCTGCTTTCCTCGCCTCAATTTATCCTCAAGCAATCCCGCCGGAAGAACCGCCTTTCGTCGTCGTCGCGCACCGGCCTGTGCAGCTTGATGCGACCTACGACAGCGGACCGATCGAGCTGGCGACCTGGCAACCGGCGTTCGTCGGCGACGGAGATGTCGAAGCACGACGCGCCCCACAGACAACCCGCGACGCGCTGGATATTGAACTCCCTCAGATGCCTGCCTGGCCACCTGGTGGTCCTGTCACCGAGTGGTTCACTGCCGCTGGCAGCGGGATCGATCCGCTGGACAGCATCGTTCGGATGCGGTGGGACATCGTTGGCTATCATCAATTCGATGACGACGTCACGCCGGCGCTCGAAGCTCCCCGGTTTCCGATTCCCTCAGGGATCGACCTGCCGGCCGTTCGCGGCTACGACCGTTCGTTCGTCCTGCGGCACGAGGTTTTTCCGCCGACTCGGCCGTCGGCAAATCCTGCGCTGGCGACGGTCGCGCTGCCGCTCGGCACGCGCTCCGATTCCTACCAGGAGGTCGCGTGGCTGGCGCGGGAGGGGAAGTGGCCGAGTGCATCGCAAGTGCGCACCGAAGATTTCCTGGCCGCAATGGCATATCGGTTTGAGCCGGCAATGCCCGGTGAATTGGCGATTCGCACGTCCGCCGGACCTAGCGTGTTTGGTCCCCCCGCGACAGGTTTGGTGCAGATTGCCGCGGTCGCCGGAGAAATTCCGCGGGAGGACAAAGAATCTCACCACCTGGTGCTGGCGATCGACGCATCGGCAAGCATGGCCCGCGGTCATCGCCTGGAGATCGTGCGGCAAGCCGTCGAACGGCTGCTGTCTCGATTGGATCCACGCGATCGCCTGTCGCTGGTGATCTTTCAGGAAGACGTGAAATACCTCGTCGAGCGCGCCACGACGGCGGAACGAGATTCGATTCGCCAGTTTCTGGGGCAGTTGCGTCCCGCTGGTGGCACGGACCTGGCCGAAGGGCTCCAGCAAGCCGTGGCCACGGCACTGGCCGCCAATGAGTCGCCGGCGCATCCACCGCGAATCGTGCTCGTGACGGATAGCCAGGTGTCGCTGCCGCCCCAAACGCTTTCGCTGGTGACCGACATGCTCGCCAGTGCTGCCCAGGCGGGAGTCGGCCTGGACGTGCTGGACCTGAGCGACGAGGCAGAGCCGGATGCCACACTTGCCGGCTGGGCAGAGCTAATGCGCGGCGACGTCCGCCGCCCGCAATCGATCGATCAGGCAGCGTGGCTCTTGATCGAGGCGCTGGCGGGCCGCTCGGCGGTCGTGGCGTCAGAAGCTCGCCTGAGCGTGCGGTTCAACCCGCAGGCGGTTGCCGCGTATCGTCTGATTGGTCACGAGCCCAACCCGACGGCCGGTCTGCGTCCGCCGGCACTGGCTGCCGAGCTGCGGGCGGATGAGGCGGTCACGACGCTGCTGGAGATCTGGTTTCAGCCGAATGACGAAAATGAAGTGGGACAAGTTGAGCTGGTGTGGCGCGATCCGGCGTCCGGCCAGGAGCACAAGCGAACGCAGCGCATCAGCCGCATTCAATTTGCCCCGACGTGGGAACAAACTGCCGTTACGCTCCAGCAAGCGGCTGTGGCGGCCCAAACCGCCGAGGTGCTGCGCGGATCGCGGACAGCGCTGCGGGAACTGGGACAGACTCCGCGAATCAGGGAGAACATCGCCAGCTTGCTGGAGATGACTGCACGCGTCCACCCGCGCCTGGCCGAGCGGCCCGACTTTCAGGCGTGGGTCGCGTTACTCGCCCAACTGGAAAAGGCGTCGCGATAAGCAGGCCCGCGCCGCAGGAAGCATAATGACGAATGGGTCGATTACACGTTCGGCAATATCCTATTGTCATCGAACATGTATTCGCCAGGCAGTTGAACTGCTCGTGCATTCCCGATAATCTCTTCTAGTTCGCAGTGAGGTTCCTCGCAGGCAGCCTTCTTTGCCAGTTACGGAAGTTCGCCATGAACCATCGCTGGGGTTTGCTGTTGGCTTTCGTCGCGGGAATTGCGGCCAGCCTGGCGGCATTGCCGCTGGCGGCGGTCGAACCGGCCAAGGCATTTCTCGATGGGCTGCGCCAGCGGAGATATTACGACCTGGCGATCGAGTATCTCGATACGGTGCCGGACAACCCGGCTGTCCCCATCCCTTTCAAGGAGACGCTGGCGTACGAGCGCGGCGTGACGCTGGTCGAAGGGGCCCGCTGGCAGCGCGACCCGGCCATTCGTGATAAGTGGCTGGACGAAGGGCAGCAGGTGTTGACGGAATTCGTCAACTCGCAGAAAGCCAGCCCGCTGGCCGTTGGAGCGCGCAGCCAGTTGGCGAACGTGATTGTCGAGCGCGCCAAGTCGCGACTCGAAAAGTCGAAAAAACAGGTCGGCGAACCCAAAAACCAACTGCTGGCCGAGTCGCGCAAGTTGTTTCAGGACGCGATCAAGATTTTTGAAGGCCAGGTGAACGAAACTCGCGAGCAGCTCAAGAAGTACCCTGCGTCGCTACAGCCAAACGACGGCAAGCCGTTTGAAGATCGCGCTTACTTCCGCTCGGAGTATCTCCAGTCGCGAATGCTGGTTGTCGCGGCGAAGGAGGAAATGGCGGACACGTATTCAAAGGACAGCCCCGACTACACGAAGCTGATCACCGAATGTGCTGACGGCTACAAAATCATCCACGACGATTACCGTACTTTGCTGGCGGGAATGTTCGCACGAGCGTATCAGGCCCGCTGCCTTCAGAAGCTGGGAAAACACAAGGAGGCGCTGGGGTACTTCAACGAGCTCCTCGCGCAGCCCGACAACAGCGACCTGCACGACATGCGGGTCCTGGCGGCGTCGCTGGCTATCGATTCCTGGATCGCGGACAAACTCTACAAGGAGATCGTGGAGAAGGCCTATCCAATCGTAGACAAGGCGCGCCCCAACGAAGACCGGACCGATGAGTTCATGGAAATGCGGGTCAAGATCGCACGAGGATTCAAGCTGCATGCCGACGCGCTTAAGGCGGAGAATCCGCGCGATCCGTTGATCAAGCAGCTGCTGACGAAGGGGCGCGAGCTGGTGCTGTACGTCGCCCGTTTCAACAGTCCCTACCAGGAGCAGGCACGACGAATGCTGGCGGATTTTGCCGGCGCCGATCCGGATTCGGTTGTCAAAGACAAACCGGATCCCAAGACCTTTCTCGAGGCCCGCGACGCCGGCACCGATGCCGTCACGAAATTGACCAACAGCGAGCTGTTGGTCAAACAGGTTGAGGCGCGTTTGCCGACGATCACCGACGCGGCAGAGCGGGCTCAATTGCAAAAGCAGGTCGAGGAAGCCAAAGCCACCGCCGAAGACGCCCGAGCGAAAGCCAGCCGCTACTGGAAGCTGGCCCTCGATCTGGCAGATGCCAACACGAGCATTGAGGACCTCAACCTGGCCCGGTATATGGAGTGCTACCTCGCTCACGTCGAGGCACGGCATTACGAGGCCGTGGTGCTCGGGGAATTCCTCGCTCAGCGCTATCCCGATAGCCAGGGCGCCCGCCAAGGCGCCAAGATCGCCATGGCGAGCTGGCTGAAGATCTACGCCGAAGCCGGCCAGGACAACGAGTTTGAGTCACAGCGGATCATCGACGTCGCCGACTACATCGTGAAGAAGTGGCCCGATCAGCCCGAAGCGGCCGACGCGCTGAATACGCTGATCCCGTTCATGATCAGGTCCGGAAAACTTAAGGAAGCGGTCGAGTATATGCGAAAGATTCCGGTCGACTCGCCGCACCGCGGCACGGCGGAGCTGAAGACCGGCCAGGCGCTGTGGGCTGCCTATTTGGATAAGTCGCGACTACTGCGCGACATAGAGCAGAATCCGACGGAAGTTCCTCAGGGGGCTGACTTGACCCCGCTCAAACAGGAGCTCGAGGAACTCAAGACCACGGCACAAACAGTGCTGCAGGACGGCGTCGCCCGCATGCAGGCGGCCGGCGAAATGTCCAATGTGGGCGCCACGGCCGTGCTTTCGCTCGCGCAAATTCTCGTGGACACCAACCAGCCGGAAAAGAGCATCGCCACTCTCGAGGACGCCAAGATTGGTCCGCTCACCCTGCTCAAGCAGAACCACCCCGCCACTCAAAAGGAGGGTTTTGACCTCGAAACTTACAAGACGGCGCTGCGGGCCTACATCTCCGGCCTCGGCTCCGCCAAGGATCCGCAGCCGCTGATCGACAAGGCCAAGCAGATGATGGAAGCGCTCAAGGCGGCGATGGGCCAGGGAGGACAGGCCAAGCTCGTGGCGATCTACGTCAGCCTGGCTCGCGACCTGCAAACGCAGATGGAACTGGCCGATGACAACTCCAAGAAAGGCCTTGCCAAGGGCTTTGAGGTATTTCTCAAGGAAGTCGCGGCCGAGGCCACGGAGGCCAACGTGCTGTATTGGGTGGCCGACACCTACCGCGCGATGGGGGAGAGTTTCCTTTCCTCAGGTCGAGAGGGCCGGGCCGCGGCAAAACCGCATCTGGAGTCGGCCATCGCCACCTACAAGAAAATCCTCGACCAGGTGAGCAAGAGCCCTTCTTCGACGCTACCGACGCAAATTCGCCTCCAGATGGGCCGCACTTACAGGTCGATGAACCAGTTCAAGGAAGCGGTCGATCAGTTTGAAGAGGTGCTTAAGCCAGCCAAGGGAAGGTTCCTGCTCCCCGTGCAAATCGAGGCGGCTCAAACCTACCAGGAGTGGGGAGGATTCGGCCCGGATTTTCGGGACCGCTACGGGGACGCGATTCTCGGCGCGCGTCCTGATAAGAACAACCCGGACAAGTCGAAGCAGGGCGAGAGGATCATCTGGGGCTGGGGGGCAATTGCCGCCAAGACCGCGGACAATCCGAAATACGTCGACCAATTCCACCAGGCGCGCTACAACCTGGCGCTGTGCCGCTACCGCTGGGCGATGGCCGAAAAGAATGCCGCTCAGAAGACCGATCGGCTCAAGAAGGCCAAGTCCGACATCGCTGTGATGGCAGCTCTCTATGGCAATCTGGGTGGTCCGAAATGGGAAGGGCAGTACGACAAACTCCTGCGCGACGTGCAAACGGCCTTGGGTGAACCGTCCGTCGGGCTCCAGGCGCTCCGCAGGGCGGAGGCGGCCCCTGGCGGCGCTCAGGGAAAGACGGGCGGCAGCGCGCCCCCCGCAGGGTCAAAAGCACCAGGCGCCAGCCCTCGCTCCACCCCGACGGTCAAACCCACGATTACCAATACGAGTACGAAGTAGCCACCAAAGCGTTTAGTCAAATACTTCCCACTGTTGCTCCGGTCGATTCCGCGTCGGCGCTTTAGTCCGCCGCCCCAAGGCACTATGAGGTTCTTCCATGCGAATATTGCCAGTCGCGGCTGTGACGATGTATGTCGGCTTGGCCGCCTTTCCAACGGCGGCCTTTTGCCAGACCAACGATGCGGTGTACCTCGCCAGCGGCACGGGCGCGGCTCCCAAGCGCGGGGCCATTGTGGCGATGACCGCGACCGAGGTAAAGCTGGACATGTCCGGCGTCGAGCAGTCTTATCCAGTCAATGAAATCAAGCAAATCAAGTTTGCCGACGAGCCGACGGCACTGGAAAACGCTCGCAACGCGATCACGCAGCGGAACTATAACAGTGCCCTGGCGGAGCTCGACAAGATCGATGTCAAGACGCTGAAAAGAGACGTCGAAAAGCACGAGGTGGCATTCATGCGGGCCTATTGCCTGGCTCAACAGGCCATGACCGAAGGGGGCGACAAAGGCGCTGCCGAAACGGCGCTGCGCGATTTTGCCAAGGCGACGGGGGGGCAACATTATCGCTTCTATCAAACCGCGGAGACGCTGGGCGATCTGGCGCTGGCCAGTGGAAAATTCGACGATGCGGTGAAATACTACGGCGACACTGGTCTGGCGGGCGCTCCCTGGCCGGAATACAAACTGCGGGCCAACTTGGCGCTGGGGCGGGCCTATTATCTCGGGGCCAAGTTCAACGAGGCGCTCCAGAGCTACGAAGCCGTGCTGGCCAGTTCGATCGCCTCCCCTGAAATCAACCTGCTCAAGGAATTTGCGCAGGTGGGAAAAGGGGCGTGCCTGGCAGAAACGGGGAAACCGGACGAGGGGATTGCGATCGTCAAGGAAGTGATCAAGAAAAACGACCCCGTGGAGAAGCGATTGTTCGCGCACGCCAACAACGCTCTGGGAAACTGCTACCTCAAGGTTAACCGTCCCAAAGACGCGATGCTGGCGTTCCTGCAAACGGACATCTTGTTTCGCTCGGATGGGGATTCCCATGCCGAGGCCCTTTACCATTTGGGAAAACTTGGCGACGCCTTGAACAAGTCGAACCTGGCCACGGACTCCCGCAACACGCTCCGGCAACAGTATGCCGGCAGCTATTGGCTGGCCAAGCCCTAGCAGGGAGACGAGAGCCGCTGCTGCGGGCGACGTAGCAGCGGTAGGGGATGGGTGGATTGTGCCGTCGCCGAGTTCGATGTTGGCAACGGGCGCTGCGCAAGATGCTTTACGTGCGTCGCACAGCGAGTTTACAATGCCAACTTCGTGCCGTGGCGCATCCAGATCCGGCGCTGTGGAACGGCAATTTGTAGAGAGTTAATCACGAAGACTCAAAGAGTTTTGAGTTCGGGAATAGTTACTGCCGCCGGGGCGGAAGTGCATTCCGGGCGGCAGCACATACGTATTGGGGTTCTCGAGCTGGGAGATTCATTTCATGCGGCAAGTGGCAACGAAGAAGATGGCGATCGCTGTGGGCGTGGCGGCACTGATTGTGCTGGGGTTCAATTTCCTGGGCTCGTTGGACCTGATCGCGCCAGCAGCGGCCGTGGCGCAGGAGGAGGGAGAGAAAAACCCTCCCGAGCCGGCGCCCGCGGCTGATGACGGCGCCAAGGCTCCCGCGGCGGACGGCGATGGTTCCTCGACGGCGAAGAAGCCCCAGAACATGCTCGCCTGGTTTTTCGGCGCGCTGGGCTGGCGGTACACCATCTCATTCTTGATCATTTCGTTCACGTTCGTGGCGTTCATCGTCATGAACCTGCTCTCGGCGCGGCGGGATTCGATCTGCCCCAAGCATCTGTCCGAGGCCTTTGAAGCTCAGCTCAACGAGAAAAAATTCCAGGAAGCCTACGATCTGGCCAAGAACGACGAATCGATGCTCGGCCAGGTGCTGGCCGCCGGCATGCAGAACCTTCAGCAAGGCTACGACAAGGCCGTCGCGGCGATGGGACAGGTTGGTGAAGAGGAGAACCTGAAACTCGAGCAGCGACTGAGCATGATCTCGCTCGTCGCCAGCATCGCTCCGATGGTGGGACTGCTGGGCACGGTGGACGGGATGGTGATGGCATTCATGGAAATCGCCGGCTCCGACACGACGCCCAAGCCTTCCAAGCTGGCCGAAGGCGTCTCGACCGCTTTGATCACGACGCTCGTGGGCCTGGTGATTGCCATCCCGGCGATCATCTTCTTCAACATGATGAAGAACCGCATCGCCCGTCTTGTGCTCGAAGTGGGACAGGTCGCCGGTCAGTTGATGGGGCGATTCGAGACCATTGCCGCCAAGAAGTAGGCCTTTCGGTTGACAGCCCTTGGCTGCTCATTTTTCCGCTTGAGCAAGGCAGGCGGTCCACGAGGTTTTCGCCATGAAATTCAAGTCGCGCAGCGGCGGAGGCAGCGTCGAAATCGACATGACGCCGATGATCGACATTTGCTTCCAGTTGCTGACCTTTTTTTGCTTCATTCTCAATTTCTCGGGCGCCGAACAGGACGAACGCGTCCAGCTTCCCGCCAGCACCCTGGCCAAACCGCCAGAAAAGGCGGCCGAAACCCCAATCACCTTGCAAGTGACCAGGGAAGGACGCGTGATTGCCGTCGGGCAGACGCTACCGACTCCGAGTGACGTCCTGCCGCTGCTCAACCTCGAGCGAACGCTGCTGGAGCAGAAGGGACAGTCGCCAGCGGATGCCACGATCATTATCCGCGGTCACCGGGACGCCAAGACTGGCGTGATCCAGGAGTTGATCAAAGTTTGCCAGACTGCCGGGTTTGAAAAGTTCACGCTCCGCGCCAAGGAAGAGCAAAGCTAAGTGGTGGTCTTGCGCCGAGTCGATCCTTAACCAGTCATTAGCAGCCATGTCCGTACCTATCAAAAGAGGCGAAGACCAGAAGATCAGCATCGACATGACGCCGATGATCGATATCGTCTTCCAGCTCCTGAGCTTCTTCATCTTCACGCTGAGGATTTCTGCCCAGGAAGGGGACTTCATGATCAAGATGCCACTCAACGCACGAGCAGCCGGCACGCCAGACCCGGATCAGACGCCCCCGATCAAGATTCGCCTCCGCGCCGGCACCGACGGCTCCTGCCAGGACATCATCATGAACGACCGTTCGTTTGGCGGAGGCATCGACGGTTTTAAGCGTCTGCATCAAGAAGTAGCCAGCCTCGTGGGCGACGGCAGCTTGACTTCGGAGGCGGAAGTCGAACTCGACTGCGACTACAACCTGAAATACGAAAACGTGATCCGCGTGATTACAGCCGTCTCGGGCGAACGGCAGCCCAACGGCGACATTCTCAAGATGATCGAAAAGATCAAGTTCTCGCCGCCCAAGCCGCCACCGATCGAGTAAGTTTCGGGTTCCGAGTTTCGAGTTTCCGATTCTAGAGACTAACGGGAAACGCGGAACACGGTCCTCTCGTCACCCGCGCGGGTGAAACTGCCGGTGCACTTTCTTCAGCCGCGACGAATCGACGTGCGTGTAGATCTGCGTGGTGGCGATGCTCGCGTGCCCCAGCATTTCCTGCACGTGCCGGAGGTCGACTCCGCCGGATAAGAGGTGCGTGGCGAATGAGTGCCGTAGCGTGTGCGGACTGATTGACTCCGGCACGCCGCTGCGGCGGGCGTAACGCTTTACGAGCTGCCAGATCGCTTCCCGTCGCAGCCGCCGGCCGCCGCGCGACAGAAGCAGCCATGCCGCCGCCCCCCCCGCCCGCTGCGTCAGTCGGCCGCGCTCCTGGTGCAGATATTCTTCGATCGCAATGGCGGCGGCATCTCCCAGCGGCACCATCCTCTGCTTGTTCCCTTTGCCGTGTGCCAGACAGTACCGCTGGTCCAGGTGCAGGTCGCGCAGCTGAAGGTTCGAAACTTCCGACGCCCGGCAGCCGGTGGCATACAGCAGCTCCAGCATCGCGCGATCGCGGCGAAAAAACGGATCGTAGGGCTGCGGCGCCGAGAGCAGCTTTTGCACCATGCCGGGCGTGAGCACTTCCGGCATGCGCTCCCACATTTTTTGCGTGCCCAAGAGCTCCGCCGGGTTTTCCTGCACGATCCCTTCGAGCTGGAGGTAGCGGTAAAGTATCTTCAGCGACACGATGTGCCTGGCGATGCTCGGCGGTGCGAGCTTTTGCTCCTTCAGCCAGGCCATGTAGTCCGACAGGTCCGTAACCCTCAGCCGGTCCATGGCGCGACCGGCCAGCCACTGGCAAAACCGCGCCAAATCGCGGCGATAGGCGGCCAGCGAATTCTCCGCCAGGTGACATTCGCCGCGCAGGTAATCCAGACATGCGGCTGACCACTGCTGGGCCCTCGCAGAGCCGGCGGCAGCGAGCTTGGGTGCTACGAGTTTGGGCTTGAGTCGGCGCATGGGAAATGACCAATGACCAAGCATCAATGACCACTGAAGAACTGCCCCATTGGTCATTGGTGCTTGGTTATTCTTCGATCTGGCCGGTCCGGCGTCTGAACTTGGGCCGCCAATCGCCCGCCTGCGACGCTTCCAGCCTTGTCGCAAACGCCATAACCGCTAGATTCGTTCCCTGTCTCCTGACCTCTAACTTCTGACTACTGACCTCCGACCTCTGCTCTCTGACCTCTGACCCCATGAACATTCTCGTCACCGGCGGCGCAGGTTACGTCGGCTCCCATGCCGTTCGGCTGCTGGCCAGCCGCGGACACGAAGTGTGGATTTATGACAACCTGTCCCGCGGCCATCGCGCCGCCGCGCCTGCGGGACGGCTCATTACCGGCGACCTGGCCGACCAGACCCACATC
>Ga0075418_10009115_pt1 | contig 11128 bp, 9 predicted proteins | sample SoiMetdeltSBSDD2_FD_81776 | JGI IMG/M metagenome (GOLD analysis project Ga0075418, IMG submission 81776) | Bulk soil microbial communities from a Populus tree surrounding site in Tennessee, USA - Soil MetaG P. deltoides SBSDD2 | ecosystem: Environmental > Terrestrial > Soil > Tree plantation...
GCCGGCCATCATGTGCTCGCTGCGATCCTCGATCCACTTGACGGGTCGACCCGTCCTGACGGCCATCAGCGCCGTGAGCACCGCGTACTTTCGAATCAGGTGAATCTTCTGTCCGAACCCTCCCCCCACATCGGGCACGATGACGCGAACGTCGGCGATCCCGAGGGCTTCCGCCGCTGCTTCGTAAATCACGTCCGGCGACTGGGAGTTGCACCAGATGGTGAGCCGTCCAACGGTGCTCTCAGCGAGACACGCGAATGGCTCGAGCGGAGTGGAACTGTAGCGATGTATCTTCAGCTTCTCGCTAATAACTCGGTCCGCGCGACCGAACGCTGCGTTGACGTCGCCATACGACACATAACCTTCCCAGGCGACGTTGCTGCCGAGCTCTTCGTAAATCAATGGAGCCGACGCGCCCGCCGCATCGTCCGCAGTGGCAACCGCGGTCAGCGGCTCGTACTGAATTTCGACGAGCTCGAGCGCGTCTTCTGCCTTCGCGCGGGTATCGGCGGCGACCATCGCAACGGGTTCCCCGACATAGCGAACCTTTTCGATGGCGCTTGCATATTCAGGTATCGGCACGCGGAGTCCAGCTGCGTACCGCCCGGGCTTGAACGGACGCGTCAGGCGCTGGACGTCCTCGGGCGTTACAACGCCGCGGACGCCCGCAAGCCGCACCGCATCGTCCGCACGTACGGACAGAATCCGAGCGTGGGCATAGGGACTGCGTACGATGGACGCGTAAAGCATGCGAGGCAGCGACAGATCGTCGACGTAGCGTCCGTGGCCTGATACGAGCCGAGGCGCCTCCTTGCTGCGAACGCTTTGTCCTATGTACTGGCTCATGGCTGCAGGCGTGCCGCCGCCTCCCTGACTGCCTCGACAATCTGAACGTACCCGGTACACATGCACAGGTTGCTCGAGAGGTCTTGACGAATCTGCTCTTCTGTCGGGTTCGGATTGCGCCTCAAGAGCGCATAGCTGGCCATGACGAAGCCTGGCGTACAGAAGCCGCACTGGAGACCACGCTTGCTGACGAATGCTTCCTGGATCGGATGCAGCGCATCACGTGCGGCGAGACCCTCGATGGTGGTTACCTCGGACCCATTCGCCTGCACCGCCAGCATGAGACAGGACTTCACAAGGATGTCGCCGACCAGCACTGAACAGGCGCCGCACTCACCAACAACGCATCCGATATGCGTACCCGTGAGTCCGACCTGATCGCGAAGAAACTGGACGAGCAACGTGCGGGCCTCGACCTCTTCTTCGTATGGCTCGCCGTTGATCCGTAGTTTGATGGTGTGTTTCACGAGAACAACACTCCCGCCGGCAACGGCACGTGAAGGGCGCGAGCGAACAGTCCGTAGATGAACAACCAGCAGACGCACGCATAAACCCCAGCAACGACACTCCCCCGGCGAGCAACCGTCAGCAGGTATGCGGCTGCGAAGAGAGGTACAGCTACCAGCGCGCCCAGCAGCCACAGCAGCAGGAAGAAGGCAGCCATCCAGGCGAGCGCAGACAGCCACTCCGCGCGCGACGCCGTGGCGAAAACATCAGGAGGATCGGCGAGCTCGTCGAGTTCGAGCGTTTCGGCGGGTCCGCTCGCAGATCGTTCACTATCGGCTCGGGGGACCCGTCCCACATACACATGAGTTCCAAGCTTCGTCAGCGACAGTCCCAGGAGAATTGCCCCCGTCGCGAGCGGGAATACCGCGGTGCGGAACGGCCATCCGGCTGCCTGGTACAACACCCAGACCGCCGCAATGAGACACCCGATCACGATCGGCACGTCCGCGCGATACCCCACAGATGACGTTGGCTGGTGCGTGCGCCGCAACAACGGCCACACCAGTCCCCCTATGGTTAGAACGGCAAATGCAAGCACGAGCGGTCGTCCGAGCCATCGCCATTCATACAGCGAATACGACAGAAACAGATACCGCTCGGCGATATCCCCCAGCACGAGTGCCAGCAAAAGCGGCGCGCGCGGCCAGTCCCACCTGATCGCTGCGACACCAACGGCGGTGGCGCCAAGCATGACCAGAATGTCCGCGAACGCATTGTGGGCTGTGTAGGCACCGAACGCCGTCAACACCAGCAGGAATGGCACGAGGAGCGCCGCCTTGACGTAAGTCAACCGCACAAGCTGATTTAGAAAGAGAAACGACACCATGACGGCAATGATGTTTGAGAGAACGATCACCCACACCATTGCATAGGTGATGTCCAGATTCTTCGTCAGCATCGCGGGCCCCGGCACGAGCCCCTTCAGCAGAAACACGCTCAGCAGAATGGCCATCGAGATGCTGCCCGGAATGCCGAACGCCACGGTCGGGATGAGATTGCCACCCTCGCGCGAGTTGTTGACGGCGCCCGTCGCCAGAACCCCCTCGACATTCCCTTTGCCGAAGGTCTCGGGATGCTTGGACGTGTGCTGCGCATGCGCGTACGCAATGAACTGCGAGACGGCGCCGCCCATTCCCGGAATCACGCCGATCCCGAGCCCGATTGCGCTGGCGCGCAACGTGAGCCACCAATGGTCAAAGGTATCCCGCACGCCTTGCATGACACCAGCGAGCCGCTCGTCGCCGGCACGCGCGGCGATGCTCTGCTTCGTCATCATCAATTGCAGTACTTCGGCGCCGCCGAACAACCCGACAACCACCGGCACGACGTTGATCCCTTCCCACAGGTACAGCTGCCCGAACGTGAAACGCTGAATACTGCTTTGCGGATCCAGGCCGACCATGGCGAGCAGGAACCCCAGAGCCGCCATGATGAACCCTTTGATCAGGTTGCGTCCGGCGAGCGACACGATGAAGCTGAGGCCCAGAACCGTAAGCATCAGGAACTCCGGCGGACCCAGCTGCAGCACCACGGGTCGGATGATCGGAACCGATACCGCCAGCACCACGGCGCCGACGAGCGCGCCGATCAGCGAGCTGGAGAGCACGGCCCCGAGCGCACGGCCACCCTCGCCCCGGCGGGTCATCGGATACCCGTCGAGCACCGTCGCCGCCGACGTCGCCTCGCCCGGAATGCCGAACAGGACAGAGGTAATGTCGCCCGTGGTGGCTGTCACCGCGTGCATGCCCAGCAGGAACGCGAATGCCGATACCGCGTCCATCGGATAGACGAACGGCAACATCATCGCGAGCGTTGCGGCACCGCCCAGCCCCGGCAGGATTCCCACCAGCAGGCCAACCGCGATACCGACCAGCATGATCGCGAATGTGTGGGGGGCCAGCACCTGCAACAGGGCTGAAAAAAAGGTCTCCATTCGTCCGTGCTACCGACGATCAACCACCTTCAGTCGTTGCCGTCCACCACCGCCGATGGCACAACGGTTTCAGGAAGGGGGAAACGCGGATCGCCGAATAGCGCCTTCCATTTCGTGACTGTCTCGCGGACCTGGCGAGGCGTCGACTGCGCGACGCGCGGAAAGGTATTGAGCTTTTCGAACGGGCGGCACGCGTCGATGAGCGCGCGCGTGTTGTAGGGCACCGCGGGATCCGCCAGCATTGGATCCACCTTGCTGCCCCACGACTTCCGCATGATCTCGATGTCTTCCGCCGGCTCACACCGCGTGCTGACCGCCCACATCACTTCTTCCAGATTCATTGGATCGACGTCGTCATCGACCACAATCACGAAGCGGTTCATGTAAGCGGCGGCCGGGCACTGCGCCGCCATGAAGCCCGCCTGGCGCGAGTGACCGCAGAACCGCTGCTTGATCGAGACAACAATGAGCAGGCGACCGCCGCACACTTCGTGCGCCCACACGCCGCGCACCTCACGAACGCCAACCTTCACGAGCTCGTCGCGAATCATGGCCGATTTCAGGAGCGCGCGCATGTACGAGTAGTCGTTGGGCGGTTTCCCGGGCGGTGTGCCAAGGATGATTGGATCGTTTCTGAAGTAGAGGCGCTCGATTTCGAGCACCGGGACCGGGCGCAGCGACCCGGAGTAGTAGCCCGTCCACTCCCCGAACGGACCTTCTTGCAGCAGGCGATCAGGCCGAATCCATCCTTCGACGACGATCTCCGCTGCCGCAGGGATCGGCAAACCCGTGACCTCGCCGCGAACGATCGGAATTTTCTGGCCAATCATGGCCCCCGCGTACGCGTACTCGCTGATGCTGTTCGGGATTTCCGTGCCCGCAACCATCAAGAGCAGCGGATCGTGTCCGAACGACGCAACGACCGGCGCCTTACCATGCTTTTCGAACCAGCGTTCGTATTGCGCGCGACCCTGCTTGCCCGCTTCCGCGTTGATCGTCGCTGTGCGGCCGTCCTCCTGGATCATCATCCGATACGCGCCGACATTGATTCGCCCGGTGTCCGGATCGCTCGTAATGACGGCCACACCGGTTCCGATGTACCGACCGCCGTCGTGCTCGTGCCAGCGCGGGGCCGGAAATCGCGTCAGATCAACGTTGCAGCGCTCCACGACGTTCTCGAAGATCGGCCCTGTCTTGACCACCTCCGGCTCGAATTGCGGGGCCGCCGCTTCCCACTGCATCGGTTTACCGCGGAGCTCCTGTACCAGGCTCGCGGTGTCGAGATTCGGATCGAGTCCGAGCGTCACCGCCATTCTCCGCGCGTTGCTCATCGAGCCCGTGAGCACGCGGTACCCGCGCGGATAACCGACGATCTCGTCAAAAAGGAGCGCCGCCGGTGGCTTGCGGCGGTAGTTGATCTCGGACAAGGTCCCGATTTCGAGGTCCCAATGCGCCCCGGCGACATGCTGCAGCTCGCCGAGGCTCTCGATGCGAGCGATCCACTCGCGCAGGTCGGCTGGCCTGGTCACGGTTGAATGATCTCGCGGTACTTGGCGGCTACGGCCGGCGGCGTCGCCAGCACCTCGTCGAGAATCTCGTGAATCTGCGCCGCGGTTTTTGGTTGGAGCTCGAGGTTCATCGCGCGTGCCTCGTCGAGCAGCGCTGCGTCGTGATAACTAGCCGCAAGCGCGGTACGTAAGATCTCCACTCGCGAAGGGTCGACACCCGGCGGCAACGTAAACGGTTTTGCCATCGCCCCCGGTGCATCGACGAGACGCAGCAGCATTCGCCTTTCCTCGTCCTTGGCAAATTCGATCGCGAGGGGTACATCAGGTAGATCCGTGTGGCGCGTGACGCCATTCTGGACGATGACCTTCGCGTATCCATCCTTCAGCCATTGGCTCGACGCTGACTTCACTGACTCCCAACCGAGACACATGCCCTGAATCTCGCCGCGCTCGACGCCGATCCTCACGTCGTTGGTGGTCGGATACCCGGCTACTGCCTTCAGGCTGGCGCCGGTGGCCGCCGCAAGCACTCGCGGTGCATCGTAGGTATTTGATCCGGGTCCGGTGCCCCCGACGGCGATGATCCGAGCGTTCCCAATCATCTCCTTGAAGGAGGTTATCCCCGCGTCAGTGCGCACGATGCAGACATTCGGGTCGTCATACGAGCTGCCGAGCCAGTTGAACTGACGCAGGTCGAAGTTGACGCCTTCGCCGCCGGTCAGCTGATTCATCATCTGGGCTTCATGGAAGAGCCCGATGACTGTGCCGTCCTTCGGCGCCGCACTGAACACATGGTTCGCCGCGACGAGACCTCCGCCGCCCGGCATGTTGACGACGATGACGGTCGGCGCGCCCGGGATGTGCTTGCCGATGTGCCGGGCTACGAGACGCGCAGTCGTGTCGAAACCACCTCCCGCGCCCGACCCGACGACTATGCTGACAGTCTTTCCGCGGTAGAAGTCGGCCGCGGCCGACTGGCGTTGCGGCACCGTGGAGGACGGCTGGCCACACGCGGCCAGCGCAACGGTGGCCAGTGCGCCGCAGAGCGCGCGCAGACTCGACCAGCCAAGGGCCCGCCTTTGATGTCCCTCAAGCCGTGACCCTGAAGGTGAAAGCCCTTGACCGGTTAGCCAGCGGAACACGCGAGTTAGCGTACATCAGATCGTGCATGCCAGCGCCCGCATCGCCCGCGGCGCGTTGCCACTGTCACGTTATGTAACGGAAATGAGGTATAACGAGGCGCCTCGTTTTCCGGGAGACACAGACATGCGCAAAGTCATCCTGCCCCTTCTCACTTTCGTGCTCGGCATCGGCGCGGCGATGCTCATCGGGCGCCCGGCCTCTGGCCAACAGTCGGCGGCGGCGCCTCCGCCTTCGGGATTTGCCGCAGTACAGGGCGCCATCGGCAGCCAGGACCTGACAGGACCCTACGATGTGGTCAAGGGATGGCCGAAAGATATTAGTACGCTTCCGGGTAACGAGAAGTGGACGTACGGCGCCGGAGAGAGCGTTTTCGCCGAGACGCCTGACCGGGTTTTCATGCTCTTTCGCGGCGAGCTGCCAAAAATCGAGCCTCCGCGGGCGACACTCCTGCCACAGCTCGGTCCGAGCATCTCGTTCCCTGTGGCCGGCATGTGGAGAGATGCCACCGTCGCGTCGTTGCCGGGCGTTGGCGGCACGGACCAGGACACGCGAAAGTGGATGACGGCGTGGGAAGGCAAAGACGACGAGATCGGCATCAAGGGACCGCCGTACCGGAAACTGGGAGTCGACGCGAAGTGGGAGAATTGCCTCGTCATCGCCGATGCGGATGGAAACATCATCGAGACGTGGTCGCAGTGGGACAAGCTGTTCCGCCGACCGCATTCCGTCTACATCAGTCCATACGACCCGCAGAAGCACGTGTGGATCGTCGATGACAACATGCAGACCATCTACAAGTTCACCAACGATGGCAAGCAGCTCGTCCAGACGATCGGGACGCCGGAGGTCGAGGGGGCCGACGCGACGCATTTCAACCGCCCAACGTTCATCGATTGGCTCCCAGACGGGACGTTCTTCGTTTCAGACGGCTACACGGGTACGCGGGTGGCCAAGTTCGACAAAGACGGCAAGTTCATAATGGACTGGGGCATCAAGGGAAATCCGCCGAACGAGACGCGCCCTGGTTACATGAACAACGTCCACGGCGTTGCCGTTGATCCGGTCAGCCGGAAGGTCTTCGTCAACGATCGCAACAACCATCGCATTCAAGTGTTCGACGAAAACGGCAAATATCTCTCGTCGTGGCGCATCGACGCCGATCCTTCGAGCCTGCACCTGCTCTACATCGGCCAGGACCGGAACGTCTGGACCTTCGATCGCAGCACGCACAAGATGGTGAAGTACGACCAGGAGGGCCACTTGTTGTACGCGTGGGGCACGCTCGGGATGTTCCCGGGCGCGCTGTGGGGCGTCCACGGCATACATGTCGATCAGGAAGGCAACCTGTACGTTGCCGAAGTCGACAGCGGACGCGTCCAGAAGTTCCGGCCGCGCGCCGGCGCCAATCCGGATTACCTCGTCGCCAGGCCGGTGGTTCCCGTCTGGGGCACTAATTAAACAGTGTCTGGTAAGGCAAAGGTAACTCTTGACTTACGCGTTACTGTCTAGCAGGAGGGCGTGATGAAGCGTGTATTCGCGGCCACGTTCGTATCGGTTCTTCTGGCCGTCGTTGCAGTGCAGGGGCAGGCAGGCGGTTGGGTCAGGCTGTTCGACGGCAAGACCCTGAGCCAGTGGACGCCGGTAGGGAACGCCAATTGGAAAGTGGTGAACGGAGAAATCTGGTCCACTGACGGTGGCGGGTTTCTGCTCTCGAAACAGACGTACACCAATTTCGAGATCCGGGCGGACTTCTGGGTGACTCCCGACGCCAACAGCGGCATTTTCATCCGCTGCCAGGACCCGGCGAAGGTGGGAGCCGCCACCTGTTACGAAGTGAACATCTTCGATACCCGGCCCGACCAGAGTTATCGCACCGGCGGCATTGTCGACGTTGCGAAGCCGGCGTCGGTGATCAACACAGGCAACAAGTGGAACACGCTGGAAATCACCGCTAAGGGCTCGCGGCTCATGGTGCGCATGAACGGCATGCAGATGGTCGACGTCGAGGACAAGAAGTTTGGGCGCGGCCCATTCGCGTTGCAGGCGGGGGTCGGCGTCGTGCGCTTCAAGAATGTCCAGATCAGGGAACTGAAGTAGGAGGCACTAATGAATCGATGGGTAGTGTTCGCGCTCGCCGCATGTGCGGCCGTCACCGCCGGGTGCGATGACAACGACACGACGTCGCCGTCCAGCCAGCCGGCGGTGTTCTCAACGATACTCCGGCCGGCCAACGAAGTCCCGCCAATCGCGAACGACGAGGCGAACGGGGTTGGAGCGGCGCAGATTACGCTGCAGCTGACGCGCAGCACCGCCGGCGCGATATCAGCCGCGACTGCCGACTTCTATTTTCAGATGAGCGGCTTTCCGCCCAATACAACCGTGATCGGCGCGCACATCCATCCAGGGCCGGCAGGGGTCAACGGGCCTGTCATCGTGAACACCGGCCTCAGCGTGACGGCACCGTTCGTGGCCAACGGCGCCACGGGTGAATTCCGAGCCACTGGCATTGACGTGCCCCCGGCGCTCGCGCAGCAGATCATCGACAACCCAGGGGGCTTCTACTTCAACATCCACTCACCGCTCAATGCCGGCGGCTTCGCGCGCGGGCAATTGGCGCGCGTCCAGTAAGCCAGCAAGGGTCTCCGCCCCTTGATATCACTCGGAGCCCCTCGGCTGGTTGGCAGTTTCTCTGGCCGCGCTCCGCGCGGCTCGGACCGCTATGCGGGTCGCAACGAGCACAGAATTCACGCAGCGAGCCGCATAACGGTCCAGTCATCGATGATCGATGAATGATGATGTGTCAATCAACGGACCCATCGATGCATCAATGAGTAAATGATGCATCGATGATCCATTGAATCAATGAACACATCGATTGCTACATCATCGATCATCGATCCATAGATGCTCCTCTAGTCGCGTTACTCGGTCGTGCTCTTGCTCCGCTGCGCGTGCTTGAGCTTCTGGATATCCGCCGGCGACAGCTGCGGCCGGTCGATCGAGGCGTGATCTGTCCGTAACTCTGCGAAACCGTTACGGCAACGGAAATCCCAATCGCGAGCGACACTGCCGCGAGCACCAATACCAGCCGAACGTCTACCACTTTTCTGCTCGGTCGTAGAGAGCTCATGACTTACACACGTCCCGACACGAGCGAGTAATCGAGCACACGGTGTGCCACAGCGCCGCAGATTGAGGGTCGCGCGCGAAGACGGCCGTACTCCGCCGCGGGATGTCGTGGGTGAGGTGCTGCGCTGCTTACGCAACGGGAGGTCGGCGTGCCGATTGCTTCGGCGCGTTCGAGATGCGCACGTCCGAAACGCGTACGACTAGACCGTTTCTCAATTGCGTGCGGCGGTTCGCCGCCGTTGCCCGAAAGGAGTACGACATGACTCGATCGATCGCAGTCGTCGTTGTTCCCGCTTTCCTGTTCATTGCCGCCGGCGCCGCCGCTCTGCAGTCGTCGCAGCAGTTCCCGATGATGGACGCTGTCGCGCAGAAGGTGATCCAGAAGTACCAGAACGCTTCATGCGCCGATCTGATGATGAAGAAGACGACGACGCCCACCGACGAGCAAGCCCAGAAGCGGGTTCAGGCGATTGAGGCGATGCGCGACAATCCTGCAATGCGGCAGGCGTTCATCGACAAGGTAGCCGCGCCGATCGCGAACAAGCTGTTCGACTGCGGCATGATTCCGTGACATGTGCCACGCATCAGGAGCGGTTCATTCATCGATGATCGATAAATGATGATGTGTCAATCGATGGATCCATCGATGCGTCAATGCGCAAATTGATGCATCGATGATCCATTGACATCGAGCTTCACCACGCGACCATCGCATCTTCGAACAGCGCGGCGAGCTCCTCGGCGCCTGCCGGGCGCGGCGATAACTTCGTGACCCGGTGCTGGGGCAGCGTGCCCTCGACGAGCTCCGGTATGTCGCTCGTCGAGTAACCGATCCCCTTCAACCCATTCGGCATCTGCAGCCGTTGCATGAACCAGGTAATACGGTCTGCGAGGATGCGCCCGGCATCGTCCGCCCTGGCATGCGATACGTCCGCGCCAAGCGCCTGGGCTGCCTGGAGATGGCGATCGGGATTCGCGCACGCTGTGAAACGGAAGACCGACGGCGCATTCAATACGACTGACATACCGTGCGGCACGAGCGGATGCGGTGTCGCATAACCCGGTGAACGGTAGCTCTTGACGTTGCCCGACACGGCGTATGACATGCCATGCGGAAGATGCACCCCGGCATTCCCAAACCCGAGGCCCGCATACGAGGCGGCGAGAAGCATGTTTGCACGTGCCTCGTCATCGGACGGGTCGTCCACGGCCCGAACCAGAAAGTTCGACACAATGCGCATCGCCTCGAGCGCCCAGATATCGCTGATTGGATTCGAGCCCTGATAGGCAGGTCGAAGAGCAGGCCTCCCGGGATGCGGTCGATTCGTGAACGGCGCCGCCGTAAACGACTCGACGGCGTGGCTGAGAATGTCGAGCCCCGTGGACGCAGCCACTTGAGGCGGCGCGGTCCGCGTGTTTTCCGGATCGAGATACCCCAGCGTCGGCTTGAGACGACGATTGGCGATGCCGGTTTTCGCGTGCATCCGCTGCAGGTCGAAAATCGCCACGCCGGTCGTTTCGCTGCCCGTACCCGCGGTCGTTGGTATCGCCATGAGCGGCTTCAGCGGGCCCGGAACCGGAAGTCCCTTGCCGATGGGCGGGTTCACATAGTCGAGAAACTCCTCCGGAGGATACGTCGTGTAGAGATTGACGGCTTTCGCGGTGTCGAGCGTCGAACCACCACCGACGGCGACAAAGGCGTCGAACGGACGCGTTCGTGCGAACGTGATCGCGTCCAGAAACGACTCGTCCGTGGGCTCCACCCGAACGTCGCTATACAACGCAAATGGCACGCGACTCGCCTCGAGCGACTCGATGACCGCTTGCACCGGCGGAAGGCCAGCCAGTACCGGATCGGTCAGCACCAGGACGAGCCGCGCGCCCAGATCGGCGAGATCCATACCGACTTCGCGCGTGACACCAACACCGAAGCGGATACCCGAAGCCGCCATTTCGAACGCGGCGTCGTGAACACCATCCTGTGTCATCGAACCCTCAAATATCTTTTGCCCCACTGTGGTCCTCTGGCAGTATCACGCTCGCGCGATACGCGCGGGAGGAC
>Ga0075418_10009117_pt1 | contig 11126 bp, 12 predicted proteins | sample SoiMetdeltSBSDD2_FD_81776 | JGI IMG/M metagenome (GOLD analysis project Ga0075418, IMG submission 81776) | Bulk soil microbial communities from a Populus tree surrounding site in Tennessee, USA - Soil MetaG P. deltoides SBSDD2 | ecosystem: Environmental > Terrestrial > Soil > Tree plantation...
CAAGTTGCTTGGTGTGGAAGAGGGCGACGATCTTCTGGAAGCCCTTGGAAATTCCATGACCAAGATAAAGGAATGCGCGAAGGTCATTCGTCAGAAGATCATTGACGAGGTTCTTGAAAAGAAGGACAAGAATGAAAAGACTCGCGGCCTTGTGCAGCGTGTCCTCGTCACGGAAATGGAGGGTGAGCTTTCCGACGCTGACTCCATGACCGAGGAAGAGATGCAGAAGAAGGTAACTGAAATGGTCGAGAAGGCCGTTGAGGAAGATGAAACTCTGAAATCATTCCTCAGCGAGTCGGGTGGAGGGCATTCACTCTCAGGGTCAAGCTCGGATGAACGAGGCGGGCGGAAGATCGAAGCAGGGTACGAGAACGAGCGAATTTCAGTCCGCAAGGCAGGAGGTCGATAATGCCCCCGCAGCCAAGTGAAGAGACAGTTCAGGAAAACCCCAACATTCCAATGCTTGAAAACGAGGAAGGAGAGCTAGAGGAAATGGAAATTGAGCCTGTAGTTCTTGGGCCACCTGCGTATGCTTCTCCTGACCCGCAGACTTCCACTGGCGCACTTGTGTCGCTAGAGGAACACCCGAATGCTGAAAATCTCTCCGAGGACTTCGGTGAAGTGCCAGAGGGTGAAGAGGCATCGGCGGAAGGTGCGAGTGAGTACGAAGCAATGACGGTCGAGGAACTGAAGCAGCTTGCCAGTGATCGTGGAATTACAGGCACGTCCTCGATGAACAAGGCAGAGCTTGTTGCGGCCCACGAAGAGTACGACGCGCAGCAGGGTTAGGAGGAAGCAATGGGTCAATTGAAATCTGACGGACGTGCAGTTGACGTTGTTGCTCCCGCTGGCACGATCAACTTCGGTGAGCTTTACCGGATTGATGGCTGGACGGGGTTTGCAATGGACGCAATTGCCGCTGGCGACACAGTAAGGAAATTGGCACTGGAAGTCTCGTCTGAGCGCATTTGGTACGTCGTGCTTCCTGCCGGTGTGACAGGCGCTCGGGGTGACCGGCTTTACTGGACAGCCGGTGCCGGTTTGAAAGTCGGCGCAACAGACCTGACAGCCACAGTTACGGGATCAGTAGTTGCAATTGTCGAAGAGGCAAAGGACGGCAGCAACGTGGCTGCTGTTCGAGCCGTCAACGTCTAGCGGTAAAGGGGAAATTCGATGGGCAAACTGGATGAATTTGTAGAGCTAGCACATCGGCTCTACGAGCCTGAATACATCACTTCCCCTACACAGGGGAAAGTAGCGATCTATGAAATGCGGTCGATGGAGTCCAAGGCGCGTGAAATTCTGGCCGAGATGGACTACATTGACCTGAAGGTTCCTGTAAGTGAAATGATTGCGACCGCCTCGGGCAGCATGGACTTGCTTGAAAAAGTCCGCGTCGATGTTGACTTCGGACTGGCGGAAGTACCGCTGCTCTATGGCCCACTGTATGAAATGATTCCAGGGCCGTTCCCCGGCGGTGTCGTGCAGCTTAACGAGTACACGCTTCAGGCGAATGTCGTTTTCCTTGAAAAGTTGGAAGGCGGCGAAGTTGTATTTGGTACGCTCGCCAAGGGCGTTCCGGCCACTGTCCCGATTCAGACTTACGCAGCAGCGTTCGAGTGGACTGAGGATATGCTGGAATTCGACAAGACGTGGGACATTACGCTCAACAACAGGGCGTTCGGAAGGTCGTACAATTACCTTCTCAACCACTTGCATCTGTCGCCCATCATTTCAGCTTCCTACGACGCGGCTCACTCTGCCGCAGCTTCGGCAGTGGGAACTGGAATTACAGAGCACACCCTGAACACGTTCATGGACGCATACAAGGAGGCTGTTCTGGCAACTCCGCAGCGGACGCCAAGTGTAATTCTGGCGAACGAGGCTGATAGGTTCCAGATCGAGGACGCTCTGCTCACTCCCGTCAGGGATGCACAGGGTAACCCGCTTCCTCGCGTTCCTGTGGACACCATCATCTACTACAACGGTGCAACGGTTGTAAACGGACTGAAGAGCTACACGTACTCCGGTGTCACTGCCGGAACGTGCTTTTTCATTTTCCCAAAGCAGAAGCTGAAGGAATTTGTCCACCACGATCTTCGCATCGACATTGGGCCTGCCGACATTTCACGTCTTGTCGAAGGTCAGCAGGTTGGACGTGCCCGCCGTGGCGTGTACGCCGATACGGATGGCTCCGTCGAGAAGATCACTCTGCCCACTTCCTAATGGAAGGGATTGGAAATATGGAAGCAGTGAAAGATGACCGCTTTCAGCTTCTGAAGTGGGAACCGCTTTGGATTTGTGAGAAGTGGTCAGACGAAGCAGTTGAATTTGTACGACGCAAGCTCGAAAGTGAAGGCGTCGAGCAGATTCAGGACGGTTGTGAAATTATTCACACCGGAGAAATGACGTGGGACAACAACCTTCAGATGGAGGTTGAGAAATTCATCGCTGTTCCGCGAATGATTCCGATTGAGCACGGAATCACTTCTGCCGAACTCCGTCGTATCGTCGGTGATCCTGAAATTGTCGAGGAAGTTGCTGGAAACCTCATGCTCAACGAGGGAATTCAGGAGCTTTGGGACTTGGCAATTGCAGCGGGTGGTACGACGGCATACAACAACGCCAACGCCGACATTGGTGTTGGTGACTCCACAACTTCTGAAAATGCTACGCACACTGACCTTCAGGCTGCAACCAACAAGCTCTTCAAGGGTATGAATGCAACGTACCCGCAGAGGGCGAGCCAGACGGTTTCGTGGCAGAGCGATTTCCTTACGGGTGAGGCGAACTACGCTTGGCAAGAGTGGAGCGTGAGAAACGGCAACACTCGAAACAAGAACCTCAACCGCAAGGTTCAGTCGCTCGGCACCAAGGCATCGGGAACGTGGACGCTTACCGCGCAAGTGACGCTCTCATAAGGGAAAACGACTCAACGGGGTTGGAATGCTTTTTCATATGGTGTTCCAACCCCGATTTTTAAGGAGTTGAAAATTGCCGCCCACGCTTGAAAACTCAGGGACACTCACTGCTACAGGTGGCGGGGTCGAGGATACGCTCGATGACGTAAGTGCTGCCGGTGTCTACACACTGCATGTTGACTCCGTGAACATGGTTGCCGGTGATGTTCTGGAATTGAAGGTTTATGAAATTGTTCTCACCGGAGGAACACGACGGGTTGTTGCCTATGGAATGTGGGCCGATGCACAGCCGACGAACGACTTGATCAAGAAATCTGTCCCAGTGGACAGTGAGCTAACGGATTCCGGCTCGCTGAGATTTACATTAACTCAGTCAGGTGCTGGCACCGACAAGGCGTTTCCCTGGAAAGTGCTCAAGCATGCATAGGTTTATTTCATGACTGTTTTTCCTGTCGAGCTAGTAGAGCGTCCTCCGAGGGGCTTGATTATCCCTGCCCACTCTCTTGGACAGCCAATGGCGGATATTGCAAGGCTGTTTGTCGGCACTCCTGTCAGTGCCGTATGGCCTGCTGCAAACCGTGCGGTCTATATTCCATTTCTCGTTCAGTCTCGGCAGTGCGTGGTCACACAGCTATTTTTCTACCTGGACGTATTTTCAGCGGCGAACTACGACATTGGAATTTACGACGCTACGAAAAAGCGAGTAGTGTCGATGGGTTCGACCGCTGTTCCAAATACACCGGCCACGATGGTTTTGGCAAACATTGCGGACACGGCTTTGCTGCCGGGGCAATACTGGCTCGGGATGGTAGTTTCAGTTGCTGCGACACTGACAGTTTTCCGTCATGCGACTGCGAACTACTTGGCTGTTGCGAGCGGAATGCAGCAGGAGGCTCTTGGATCGACGGTATTGCCTGATCCGCCGACGTTCGCAAACCTCTCTAGCTCTTTTCAACCTATCTGTGGCCTACTACTGGACAAGACGCTATGACTGATTTTGAAAGACCACTTCCAGTCCTGCCAATTTCAATTCACAATGTTTCGTTCTATGCCGGTGAAGGGGAACAGACAGGTGGAGCTTCCGCAACTTCTCTCGCCTCGGGTGGTTGGGGAACAGCGAACCTGGCTGTCTACATTCCATTTTCAATTCCTTGGCCCTTTCCGGTCAGAAGAGCTTTTTGGGGAAATGGCTCTGCACCGAACGCAGGCACAACCTGCGATGTTGGAATATATTCAATTGGTGGAACGAGGATTTGGTCAGCAGGATCGACGGCTCAGGACACGTCCAGAAACACCCTGCCTCAGTACGTCACTCCAAGCACTGACTTGCTCCTGGTTCCGGGGCGATACTATTTCGGTTTCGTCTGTAGCGCGGTAACGGCAAACCGATTGATTGTTTACACTTTTCCTGCTGCGCTTCAGGCGAGGTTCCGTGGCTACTTGCAGGAGGCTCTAGGCTCGTCAGTTCTTCCCGCTGCGATGACTCCCGCGCAGTTTTCAGGAACCATTGGCCCATTCGTGGGAATTTCACGCGCAGCATCGGGGTTCTAAGTGTCTGCGGTCTATAGCCGCAATTTTCTACTTCTGCTTCCGTCGGGGGTCACTACCGCGTCGGATAGTGATACTGGCTCGGGTGCTGATACAGCCACTGTCGCTGTAAAAATTTCACCTTTCCCGACGAACGCCACAGTTCTCGACAATGCCAACAGAGCGAACGAAGGCCCGCCGCCTACAGGATGGACAGATTCGGTTGGTGCTGCGGCGCTAAAGGTTATTTCAAACCAATTCGGTTTGACCACGACCGCCGAAGGTGCTGCTTATTTCAATACGTCGCAGCCTGCGGATTTGGAGGCGTATGTTGAGCTACCAACCCTCGGCGGCGCAACCACACAGGTACGTTTGTATGCGCGTCAAGACCCGACAACCGGAGGCGCGGGTGGCTCGGCTTACCGGGTTTCTCACAGAGTCGGCGGCAACACCGCTCTAGTTCGATCCGATGCCAACGTTATTACGACGCTATTTCAATCTGCCGACTATGTTCTGGCGAATGGGGATGCAATTGGAATTCGGTGTGTTGGCTCGGTCATCGAGGGATGGGTGCGGATCAGTGGCGTTTGGAAAATGTTTGGCTCGGTCATCGACACGACTTACTCGGGTGCCTCTCCGTTCAACAAGGTCGCGCTCTATATTGACAACAACACTATTGACACAAATGCGCGTGTTGACAACCTGACGGGTGGTGCAGTTAATTTCATTAGCGGTGCTGCACCGGGAACAGACACAGGCGTAGGAACTGATACTGCAACTGTCTCTGTGAAAATTTCACCATTCCCGACAACGGGAATTCTCGATTACGCTAATCGTGCAAATGAAGGCCCACCACCTACAGGTTGGACTAGCTCTACTGTGTCTGTTGAGTCCAACAGGTTTAGGCCAACTAGCACAGTTTCCGGTGGCGCTGATTGGAATACCCCATTGGGTGCAGCCGACCAAGAGGCGTATGTTGAAATTCCAGTTCTAGGAGTAGCCACTTCGGTTACAAATGCCACTATTCGACTTGACGATGCTGCTCCTGTTGATGATTACCATGTTGGTCATACAGTTGGCACACCTGACCAAATCAGGATCAGGCGTAAAGACAACGATTCGTCTACGACGATTGGTGGCCCTTACAACCAAGACCTTGCTGATGGCGATGCAATTGGAATTCGTGCCGTTGGTTCTAGGATCGAGGCATGGGCAAGAATTTCAGGTGAGTGGAAGCTCCTAGGCAGCGTTCAAGATGCAACCTATGCGGGTTCGAGTCCAAACAACAAGCTAAACCTTAGTTACACCGCGAACGGCTCTACACAGCAGCGATGGGATAATTTTGGTGGCGGTGTTGTCAGCCTCATCAATGGTGCTGTCCCTGCGACTGATTCAGGCACAGGGACTGATACTGCATTCGTTGTTGTTCCAATTTCAGGAACGGATACCGGGGCAGGCGCAGATGCCTCGACGCTCGCTGTTGCACTAACTGCAACTGAAGCGAGTACCGGCGCAGACGCCTCAGTTATTTCAGCCGTTCTCAGTAGCTCTGAAACCGGAACAGGTACAGATGCCGGATCAGTAATTTCAGCCAATCAGGTAAGCGGCTCGGATTCGGGTACTGGCTCAGATACGGCCACGATCACTTTTTCAACAACAGTCGCCGACACCGGGGCAGGCTCTGAGCTAGGCACGCTTTCGCTGGTAGTAGTCGATTCCGTTACTTCAAGTGAAATTCCGCTTATCTCGTTCATCTTACCGATTCCGGTACTGGAACTGAAAATGCTACAGCGACCTTCCTAGGTGTCGATTCAGGGACAGGTACAGACACTGCCACGGTTTCTGCCTCTTACGCGCTCACTGACTCGATAACGAGCGCAGACGCCTCGACGCTGAAAGCCGTTCTAAGCGGTTCTGAGACTGGGACAGGTTCTGACACATCTCAGGCGACGGTGCCCGTTAGCGTGGCTGACAGCGGCTCTGGCGTTGATGCTGGAATCCTCGTCTACGCCGTTACGGTCACAGATTCGCTCTCAGGGGCAGATGCAAGCGTTCTGGCAGCCGCTTTTGCCGTCAACGATGCCTCGACCGGCAGTGAAATTTCAATCAAGGGAATGGCTGTCACTGACACTGGGACAGGTACTGAAACTGCCGAACCGAAATTTTCAACGACAGTCACCGATTCCGGCACAGGAACTGAGAATGCGATCCTCGGAGCAGGAAACTCGTTCACTGTCTCTGACAGCGGAGCGGGTGCAGATGCAGTCAGTGCATTCACCCGGCCAGTTATCGAGTCCGGTTCGGAAACTGACAGTGCAGCAATTTCACTTGTCACTACAGATTCCGGTGTAGGCACAGATGCCTACCTGCTGAACCTGGCTGTCTCCGATACAGGGACGGGTAGTGACGCAGGGCCGATTGAAAAAGATGTTTCTGACACAGGAACCGGCTCTGACGCTGGAAGCTTCAGAATTACAGTTAGTGAGACTGGAACAGGAGTAGAAGCATCTACGCTCGTTGTCACATTCACAGTCACTGAGTCTGCGTTCTTTGACGATCTTGGCTCGCTGTCGGCACTCAATTTCAAGACAGGCTCGGATTCAGGCGACGGTACCGATGTTCTGTCCTCGTTCGCACGAACAATTTCAGACAGCGCCAGCGGTGCAGATACGGGGTTCAACGTATTCCTCGTATCCGATTCCGCTACAGGTGTCGATGCAGCGTTGGTCAATTACATTGTCTCTGACTTCGGCACCGGCTCAGACAATGGTGTGTTCGGCACTCCGCTCATTGTTGGCGACTCAGGAATTGGAATTGATCGGGCCTACAACACCGGCAAAGCTGGAACGGGAACGAGAAAGGCAATTCTCATCGACGCTGCACCGGGAACGAGTGGAAGAGGATCAAGGCTTGTGACCACAAAACAACGATCCAAAATTACAGCATAGGGGGTTGCTATGCCTGAAGCGGTAAGACTCGATTTCGTACCTCCCGCCGATCCTGACCTTGTGGAGCTTCGCATCTACGAGTCCGACGACAAAGACGGCGTATATTCACTTATCGAGAGCGTGGCTGCGATTGGTGAGTACCCCGGTTACATTTCAACTTACACGACCGCTCAGGCTTCAGCCAAGGACAAGTGGTTTGCAATTGATTGGTATGACAGCAAGGGCGGCAACTATGGAATGTCCGAGGGAATTCAGGGTGGCTTCCAGACGCTTCTAGGTGAAATTGTCCAGCGAGTGATGATTCGTGACCCGTCCATAAATGAAAATGTAGTCTACGACGAGGCGGAAGCTGTCCTAGAGGGATTCCTCCCTGCTGCTACAGACGTTCAGAATGTGCCGGTCGAAGAGGCGACCGCCAGAGAGAAGAGCGGACTCACCCTGCTTACTCAGGCTCGCTGCTATCTCTTCGATCTTTCCGAAGGCAAAACGAAATACACAGTGGGCCTTGTCTCTCAGGAGACAGGAGACTCACGCTCTCTTGCCAGTGTGAAGGAAATGCTGAAAATGGCCGAGAGCATGATGGGCCTCAGCTACAGCACCATCCTTCAGATGGCGGCAATTGAAATTGGAACCAACGGACAGGTGATCGGGATTGATCGAACTCGCCTGCTGATCGAGCTTCAGTGAGGTTGCAATGCCGACGACTAAACAATTTCAACGGTTACTTCAGCAGCATGGCTCTGACGCCTTCTATCACCGCGAGGAAGGTGGAGCACCTTGTCCATGCAGGACACCGGAGGGGTACCGTGATCCTGCTTGGCACCTAGCGAACCCAAATCAACCTGAATGCAATGAGTCAGGTTTTCTTGTAATCAACGCAACTCACATACCTGTTAAAGCATTCATACAGCCTATCCAGTCCACAAGGGCTACTCGACTATCTACCGAGTACCTGTTACAAATGTTTGGTGAAATTGAGGCAGACGATCATCTTGGCGTCTTTCCGATTTCATGGGCAGGAGTAACTTTGAATTTCAGCGATTGGGGAACGAGCGGAGAGGACTGGGTTAAATACGATGAAAATTTCTTCATGGTAGTGAACGCGAACAAGATGGCTGACGCCGATGGTGGCGCGATCAATCACCATTGGGAAGTCGGATTGAGAAAGATGAGTGAGCCGTTCGCGGGTGTGGAGAATGTAAATCTCATTGTTGGTGACACCGGAGTAGGAGCAGGCGGCTAATGCCAACGATGAGTCAACTTTCAATTCCTTCCGGCTACCGAGCCGGTTCTGCCGTTGCCAATGTAACTCGCTGGCCTACGTCCGGTCAGATCATGGGTCAAGGAATGCAGGTTCTGCGGATTGACAAATCATTCTTTGACGCTCTTGAAAATCGGATCAGGTGGGAACTGAGCTTGACCGGGAGAATGAAATACGGAATGGACACTCTCGTTCGTTTCATGGCCTATGCGAACCTGGGCTATGCACAGAAGTATTCGCTTGGCCCAACTGACCCTCAGCAGCAGCGACCCGAGCTTGCATGGAGGATTCCGGTCAGAAGAATTTCAGGACGATACTTCCTGGGCTGGAAGGTTCGGCGCAAGGGGATTGGACACTATGAGCTTCGCAACGATTCCAGAGAAGCGTTCTTCATCGAGTTTGGAATTCACAGAAACCCCGCTACCGGGATCGTTGCCACACGTAGACAAAGACGACCAATCTTGAAATTGTCGCTGATGAGAACTCTGAGGCTGATTGAAAAAACAGGAGTTAGTCATCGTGTTTGGTCGTCGCTGTACATGCCGCCACATGGAAAGCGAATGGGTAAGGGATTCCTCTGGACGATGCAAGGTGCTCACACGACGTTTGGTGGCGATCCTGGCGGGATGAGAGGACTGACCGGCCTCTACTCGATGCAAAGTGGGACTGGAAATTGACTGTCACCAAGTACGATCCTGAAAAATGGTTGGAAACCGCTGTGCGTGGGATCAAGGACTACGCCGAAGAGGGTTTTCACAAGTCTATCCGCGACAACAATCTTCAGCCAGCAGGCGGACAGGTTTATGAAATCATCATGGAGTATCCCACGACGGAATTGATTACTCGACTGATCCCTCTCAACAAGACGATCATCCATTTTGAAATTGATGACATAGATGATCGCATCATGGGATTCGGAGAGGGAGTCTTTCGGGAGAACTACGACGAGATTGCGCGTCAGCTAGAGCCACAGGGAGCCGGTGAGCATCGGATCAACTTCGATGTAGGGGTGTGGGCTTCCGACCGCACAGGAGGCGTTACAGCGCGATTACGGGCCTATCAGACGCTGAGGAACCTCTTCATGGGGCCATTGGCGATCAATGCGCTCAGAGATGCCACAGATAACAACGATGGAGTTCTTGAAATTCTCGACTTTACAGGAGGGAGGTTCTTTCCAGACGCGATCAATGACATTCCACTTCACAGGCTCGTCAATTGCACGATGATCGTGCGCTGCTTCAGCCGTACACCACGGTCAGTCCAGATTCCGACCATCGAGGACATTTTTGTTATTCCCGAACTTGTAATTGACGATCACTTGCAGCTACCGATGGGGGTGGTTCCGAAAGATGAGATATCCGCAACTGAAAATGCAACTGTCACGTAAAGGGGTTGATAGTTAATGCCTGCTGTTCCCTCGACGCAACTCTACCCCGAGGTAGTAGATGCCTCGACGTTGATTGCGAAACCGTCTGCTCCTATTTTCCTTCCGATTGGAGTTGAAGGGCAGGCGGACAACGATGGCACTGGAACTGTTGGAGTCCTTTACACGATTTCAACAATCAGTGAAGCTCGACTCACCTTCGGCGTTGCTTCCAAGCTCACGAAGATGCTGGAAGTGATTATCAGCCACGGTGCGTTCCCTGTTGTTGCCGTGGCTTCCAAGAAAACTACTACGCCGATTATTTCAGAACGACAGGCGGCATGGGACGATCTTTCCAGCGATCCGAATATTCGTATTCGACTGACTGATTCGCTGGTTCAGGCCGACCTTGTTGCACTGGCAGACTCTTGTGAAAATGCAGAGCTAGTCCAGCACAAGCAGATCGGGTTTGGTGGACTAGCTACAGCATCGAGCAAGGCAACTCACATCACTGCTGCCGGTGCAATTGCATCTAGCCGTTTCTGTCTCGTTGGCCCTGGCGTCTACGACGCTGATGGCGTTTTGAAAGATGGCTCTTACGCGGCGGCAGTGGTTGCCGCTGAGACTGCAAAGAACGCTGACCTTGCAAACGACCTCGACCTGTGGCCGCTGATGCTTCTGGCTGGAATTGAAAAAGGCGCAAACGGAATTCCAGTTTTCAGAAGAAAGGTTGCTTCGGGCGTAGCTGTAAACGATTTCGAGGACTTGCTTCAGGGTGGAGTCTCACCGCTTCAGCCGGATCGAGTTGGTGGCGGTGTTGAGACTACGCATCTTCGCACCACATACACGGTCAACACTGCCTACGACGCACTTTCAACTCGACTGATTAACGATCAGGTTTTTGTCGATATCCGAAACCACATCATCGACCAGGGCTACCTGCGACGTGGAAATACAGAAGCCGTGAGAGCACTGTTGGTTGGAGTTGTCAGTTCACTTCTGATTGAGCGTCAGGACTGGGTTGCTCCAATTACACAAGTAGACGGAACTCTCGGCTACAACGTCAAGGCTGTTTCATCCGCCGACAATCGACAGGTGACGGTTTC
>Ga0075418_10009118_pt1 | contig 11125 bp, 8 predicted proteins | sample SoiMetdeltSBSDD2_FD_81776 | JGI IMG/M metagenome (GOLD analysis project Ga0075418, IMG submission 81776) | Bulk soil microbial communities from a Populus tree surrounding site in Tennessee, USA - Soil MetaG P. deltoides SBSDD2 | ecosystem: Environmental > Terrestrial > Soil > Tree plantation...
TCTGCCCAACGGTGTGGTGACCGACTACGCCTACGACGCACTGGGCCGGCTCGACAAGCAGACCGAATACGCGCCCGACGCCACGCCCAGCGATCTAACCAATAACACGAAGCTGGCGGAGTATGACTACACCGTCCGCCCCGATGGCAAGCGCACGGCCCTCAAGGAGACCTTCTGGCTGGACGCCAACAGCGACGGCAATCTCAATCCCATCACTGAGAAATTCGAGACCAATTACACCTGGACCTACGACGCGGCCGGACGGTTGACGGACGAGGTCATCGCGCACTTCGACTCGGCCATCAGCCAGACCGAGTCGTTTAAGTACGACCTGACTGGCAATCGCGTCCGCCGCGAAGTCGATTTCGCCGATCCGTCGAAGGAAGACGAGGTTTATACCTACCAATACGACGCCAATGATCGGCTCGCGCTGGAATGGCTCGACAACGACGCCGATCCGGAAAACGACTTCACGACGGCCTACCAGTACAACCAGACGCAGCAGATCGAGGGCGCTGTCTATCGAGGTTCCAGCGTCGCCAGCGGCGTGATCGCCGCCCGGCGCACGTTCGAGTACAACCTCCAAGGCCAAATCTCGGCCGTCATCAACTCGGGTTACGACGGCAGCGGCGTCCTGACTTCTCGTGAAAAGACGGCGTACAAGTACGACAGTGACTCCTACCGCATCGAGTCGATTAACTTCACCGACTCGGCACTGAATGGCAACTACACGTTGACGTCGCGGACGACGTTCCTGGCGGCTGCCGACAATCCCACTGGCTTCACGCAGACGCTGCGCGAAACGCTGTACGACGCCAGCGGCAACGTCGTCAAGACGATCGACTATGTCGTGGGACTGGATGAGATCGCGCAAACGGTCACAACGTACGACGCAACTGGTGCGGTAACAGGCCAGACGACGCACATCTTCGGACACGACGGCCACGGCTCCGTGCGCATCCTGTACGACCTGGCGGTGGCGGTCGGCCGAATCGCCCAGGTGTTCACCTTCGCGGCCTACGGCCAAATGCTGGCGGTTCACAATGCGGCCGGCAACTTCGTCCCCGGCGGCGAAGCGGCCGCGCTGACCAGCCTTGGCTACAGCGGCGAGTTCTTCGACGTCAAGGCTCAGCAACAGTACCTGCGGGCCCGCTTCTACAACCCCGAGACAGGCCGCTTCTCCAGCCTCGATCCGTTCTTCGGCCGTCTGCAAAATCCGCAGACCTTCCACAAGTACGCCTACGGCAACGGTGATCCGATCACCCATATCGATCCGTCGGGACAGGAAGGTTTGATCGGCATGATGATCTCGATGGCCATCAGCATGTCGCTCCAAGCTTTGAACTATCTTAAGGTGCACGCTGCCCGGTCGGCGGCCTGGGCCGCAGTTGAGACCGCCTTGGAGATTGCTATCGGGTTCATCATCAGCGTCGCTACCGGCATCAAGTTCGACTTCACCGCGTGGGAGGTTGCTCGGACCTTCGCGACGAATTTTGCCGTCAATTTGGTGACTGCGGGACTTAGTAAGTACAAGAAGCTCGCGCATCTGATGGAGTTCGCCTTGCGCACTCTCTCCGACGTGTTCCTTGGACAACAGAACATCTGGTTCGCGGCGGCGGTTAACCTTCTTTCGATAGCAGGTAGTGAGATTCTTGCCAGGTACGGCTCGAGGATTCTAGGACGCTGCATCCACAAGTGGGGCAAATGCTTTGTCGCAGGAACGCCTGTTGTCATATCGTCAGACTGCCAGCCTGTTCATTGCAATGCTCGGCACTCTGATGCGAATGTGGCCACGGCACTTGCAACAAAGACAAGTGCGATCGAAACGATCGCCCTTGGCAGCCGTGTCATTACAAACGCGCCCAGCTATCTGCCTGCCGAGTCTGAATTTGGCGAACCAGACAGGGCGACATGGCGCCACATCACTCTGCGGCAGTGCCGAGACGACGGAACCGAGATGGTAATGGAGTTGCTTCGTCCCCAGTGGTGGATTAACCTGCTGGGTCTGCGAGTTGGCGCTGTCGTAGATCTCCCGTTCCCAGACCTTCAGGCCGCTGGCCACCTCCAAGTCGTATCAGTGTCCGACTGCCCGCCAATTGACCACAGTGAAGAGGGTCGCGTCGTCATTGGGCGTTTCGTTACGAAGAACGCGACAGACCTCCTGCGGGTTACCCTCGAGGATGGCAGCGCCTTCACAGGCACTAACAACCACTTGGTCTGGCTCGCGGAACCTGCCGAATGGCGACCGCTTAATAAAATCCAACCGGGGAATCGCTTAACGACGCTCAACGGCGAAGTCTCAGTCACTAACGTCGAGAATGCACCTCCTGCCACCGTGTTCAATATTGAGGTCGACCACGACCATGTATATCGCATACTTGACCTAGGCGTGTTAGTCCATAATGCAAACTACGTTATGCCTTTCGCGGGGCTAATCGATGGAACTCGAGGGTTACTGCATTCGTTTGAACATGCGGCTCAGTGGTTTGCGCGTCACGGAGGAACTCAGACGCTAGAAGCGTGGAGAACTCTACTCAATTTGGCAAACCGGTCGAGGCAAGTTGTCCCCTGGTCGACGGGCGCGGATCTTACGTGGGGCAAATTCGCCCGTATTGACGGGAACAAGCCATTCTTCATACAATTCTTCCGAGAGGGTCCCCGTAGGGGTGAAGTGGCCACTGCGTTCATTCCAAACGACGATCAATTGCGTGCAATATTTAGGTTGTTGAACGAATGAGAACTCCTGACTCGCCTTACTTAGAACTGGGATTCTATTTCGAGTCGCTTGCCCAGCGCGAGGTGCTTCTCCGCGTCATAGATACACTGACGCTGTGGGGTGGTGTGTCGTGTCACAGTGCAACCTCGTCAATTCCAGGGCCAAAGGAAAACGAGACAGATGCTAAAGAGCAACGTCAGTGCAAGGAACGTGAGTACGCAATTAGCGATTTAAATGAGGTGCGGGCGTTAATGACGAACGACGACCAGGTGTTGCGCAAGCTTACCATCAGCGGCTTGATGAATATCATCCCAGACACCTACGAGTTTGTCGTGTCCGGAGATCGTGTTGGGAGGCCGAGTCAACATGGAACGGTGATTGGCATTTGGGGCGACGGTTCTTGGTTGAGTACCGGAAGCACCGAGGTCGATGCATTTCAGAAGAAATGCGGGCCGAGAGTACTGGAGGTGTTTCGTACTTTGATTGGTGAAATGAGTCCAACGTATGCCGCAATAACTGTCGACTACGGGCTTGAAACTCCTGATGAATTGAGGCGCGATCCCAGATCTTACGCGTTTCGAAACTTTTACCTTTCGGCTCGTCTTTTGTCCCAATCGGTTATTCGTAGATTTGGAAATGAGTATCAGAAGTTCCACCAAGAAACGTGTGGAGAAGGCCGCCTCTTTTTGTCTGCGGGATTTCTGCTGCCCGACGATCCCCCTGTTCCTTCGGCAGTTGCTTATGAGGCGTCGGGTTTCATTGCGAATACAATCGCTCACGCATTACCGTGAAATCCGGTGACAATCGGCCAGAGTGTGACCTGTCGGGGTTACAGTTGGCGGGTGAAAAGGGGAAATTGTAGTTTATTCTTGGATCGCGCCGAAATCGCTAGCGGCGCGGAATGCGCTGAATTTCAGGGCGTTAGAAGCGCAGCAGTTTGTGGATTCTGCAATCCACGGTGCGCCCGACAGACCAGCTTGGAGCTGACGGCGTTACCCATCGCGACAAGACGTGGTCCGTTTACTTGCTTGCCAGCGTCCCACTGTCAGACGAGCGGTCCAAAGAATCGCGCACAGCGCTCGGCAAAGTCGCGGGCCGAGTCAGCGGTGGCGATTCCCTGCGCCTGGTGGATGGTCAGCGTACCGCTGTAGCCGACTTGCTTGAGTGCCGAGCAGACCGCGACGAAGTCGATGCCGCCGGGTTGCCACGGGTCGAGATGATCGAACCGCACCATCCCGCGGCAATAGGTCGGCAGCTCGTCGGCGCCGGTGGGACTCAAGCGGTGGTTCTGGACGTAGACGTTCATCAGGTGCGGCCGCAGCCCCGCCAGCCAACTTCCTGCACCAGCTTGTGCACCCCGCCGCAATTCGGTCTTCGGCCTCCCCAGACCAGCGGAAGGCGGGGCGGCCGTATTCGTAGAGGCTCGATCCCCCTTCGTAGCCACCTTCTTCCCACACACGGCGGGAAGGGAGCCCCGCTCGCCTCCACGCTCCGTGGTTTACACCGTCTGGCTGTCGATGCTGGCCGCGCTGGGCGTCGGTTCTTCGCTGGGCGCGTGCACGTGTCGATAACCTTCCCGCAGCGTCGCGACGGTCCGCGACTGAAGGTGGTCTGGGCGGACGGCAAGTACCATAACCATGCGCTCTATCCCTGGAAGGACAAGAAGCGAAGTTTGCCGTGGAAGCTCCAGATGTTGGTCGGCCACGTCATGCCAAAGAATTTGTGTCATTACCCAAGCGCTGGGTGGTAGAACGAACGATTGCCTGGTTGGGACGCTCGCGCCGCTTGAGCAAGGACTACGAACGACGGGCGGATTCCAGCGAATCGATGATCCGACTCAGCGCCATTCATTTGTTGCTCCGACGCCTGGCACCCTCGCCGACTCAAGCACCTTTCACCTATCACCTTGCAGCGTAAACTGACGTAATCGGATAGCCTCTAAGTGGTGGCTGCGGTGGAGTGCCGCAGCAGTCCCGGATCAGGTCAGGTTTGTGGGCGGAGTGCCCGCCCTAGCAGTCAGCCACCGAAGCTTGGAAACCTCGTCGGCACCCATACGACTGGGTGGCCGTCGCGCTCAAGCCGGATCGAGTGCGCCACACGTTGCGAAAATGCACAGCGATAGCAAACTGCGTCCCTTTCGAGCGCGCGAAAAAATGCGCGCGCCTGTTAACCAAATGGCCTCAGTTTCGAAGCTTCGAACTTTTTGACCCAGTGGTTAACACAAGTAGAGAGTTTTTCGTGTCCTCTCCGGGACCCCGCTCGGGAGTCGAAACTAAAAGGGGGGTATCGGGTTTCTGCGCCTAACTCCTTGCCTCGCCAGCGCTTCAGAAAAAACTCGCGCGCTCTCTCCTTGGAAAAAGTTCGAAGAGTGTCCTGCCCGGGGAGCTCCTTTTTGCACCGCGAAACTGGCCGACTCGCCAGTTAACGCCCAACGCCGATAGTTGCGACTCTCGGCGTTTTTGCGTTTCTTGCCTTTCCCGCAGGGTTTACGTCGATTGGGAGGGGTGCCGAGGCGCTCTCCATTTCGAGAGAGAGCGACCGTGGTGCAGTCCTAACCTCCGGGGTTGCTTCCGAACCCCGGAATCTCGGCCCCAAACTCTCTGACTCTCTGATTAACAGGAGGTCGCGGGTTAACGCACAGTTGGATTCGGACGGCCGAGCCAACCACCTCGAATCACGCCCGTTGCCTCACACAGGACCGATCAGAAAGTGTTTACCAATCGCGATTCCTTGGTCGTCATCCGCTGGGCCATCGTGAAATGATGGTAGTGGATTAAACATTTGAGCATGTAGGCGAACAGGACTACGGGATCGGGACGCATCCGGAGCAAGCGCAGCACGCGCTGCCGATAGACTCGCCGCAGCATTGGGTTCTTCACGTTGACCATCAAACTCAGGAAGATGCCAATCGACTTCACCAAGTCGCTCGTCTTGCCGCACAGCCAGGCCCAAGGGTGTTTTCGCCAGTATTCGGCGCGCGGCTGAGCCCAATGGAAGTCCCCAAATAAATACAGCCGGTCGAGGCGATCGAAGTAGGCCTCGGGCTCGTGCAACTCGCGCTGTAGTTGCAGGTAGCCGTCGCGCAGCTCCCCCTGCGTCAATTGGAGCGGTACGACGTTGGTGCCGAATTCGTCCTGACCCTCTTCGTCCAACCGCCCCGCGGTCGCCAGCCGAGCGTGCAGCGGCGTCTTGGGAATGGCCGACAGCATGCCCAGCATGGCGTGCGAAATCCGCGACTGTTCGACAAACTCCCGCTGCAATGTGAAGACGTCGGAGTCGTCGTGATCAAAACCCACGATCAATCCGCACCAGACTTCCAGTCCTGCCGCCTGAATGCTATGTACCTTTTCGATCAGCGTCCGCTCGCTTCGCAAGTTCTGGAATTTCTTGGTTTCACGCAGGGCCTCTTCGTTCGGCGTTTCGATGCCGACAAAGACGGTGATGAAGTTGGCCTCGGTCATCAGCCGCATCAGCTCGGGATCATCGGCCAGATCGACAGAAGCTTCAGTGGTCAACAGGAGCGGATAGCCGTTGCGTTCTTGCCAAGCCGCGATCTCCCGCAGTGTCCTTTTGATGGCCTGCTTATTGCCGATCAGGTTGTCATCCACCACAAAGGCAATGCCCATGCCGTTGGCTCGCAAGGCTTCCAACTCAAGGATGACTTGTTCTGAGGTCTTCAACCGCGGGCGGCGCCCAAAGGTGACGATGATGTCGCAGAACTCACATTGGAACGGGCAGCCGCGGGAAAACTGCACGCTGCCGAACATGTAATGCTGCATTTTCAGGAGGTCGTGACGCGGCACCGGCACGCGGGTCATATCCGTGCGGTCCTTTTGCTCGTAGCGCGATTGGTGCGTGCCGGCCTCGAAGTCCTTCAGAAACTGGGGCCAGGTTTCCTCCGCTTCGCCGACGAAGATGACATCGGCCAGGTCGCCGAAACTTTCCTCTTGCACGGTCACCCACGGCCCGCCCACGACGCAGAACACACCCCGCCTCTTTAGCTCGTCCAAGATCTCCTGCATCCGCTGGCGTTGCACGCACATGCCGGTCAGTCCCACAATGTCGGCCCGGGCGAGCCGCTCAAAGTCAATCGGCTCAACGTTCTCATCGACCAGGGTGACTTGATGTTCGTTGGGAGTCAGCGCGGCCAGCAGTGGCAGGCAGGCGGTGGGCAGATTGGCGCGCTTATTCACCAGCGGGAGCGCGTGCTCAAATCCCCAGTAGGAGACTTCAAACCGCGGATTCACCAGCACAATATCAGCCATAGCGAAATCCCCGCGACATAAGTCAGCGGACGCTGGGTCAAGCCCTAATTTATCAGCGTAGCGTAAGCCACTTTGCAATGGTTTGCCAGGAACTTCGCTTGGGACAGTTTGCGGACTGGTCAAGCCAGCGCCGTGCCACGATAACAGAGGAATCGCCATCCCCCGGGGTTGCGATTGGCCTGGAGCTGTTCCACGACGACGCCTTTATGCATTCACTCGCCCAACGAGATCGTCGATCGGAATGGATGGATCATCCCGATTTGGATGTCAAGCTGCATCATCAGGCGCTGGTTGGCCTGCGGCGAATTAACTGGTTCAGCGGCATCGCGCCGCATTTCTGGCGAATTCTCAAGGCTCTGGCGAGCAACTCAGGCTCCCAGCCCCTGCGCGTGCTAGATGTTGCCTCGGGTGGGGGCGATATACCCATTCGCCTGGCACTCCGCGCCGCGCGAGCGGGGGTCAAGCTTCAGTTTTCCGGCTGCGACGTAAGTCCTACTGCCGTGGCTGCCGCACAACAAGCCGCAACACGGGCCGGCGCGCAGTCGCTCGAGTTCTTTCAGCACGATGCGCTCCGCAGCGAACTGCCCAGCCAATATCACGTAGTGATGTGTTCGCTCTTTTTGCACCACCTGAGCGGTTCTGAGGCTGAAATGCTGTTGCGCCGGATGGCAGCGGCTGCTCGCCATGCGGTGCTGGTCGATGATCTCCTGCGCACGCAGGTCGGCTACTTTCTCGCATGGGCGGGGTGCCGCCTCCTCACGCGTTCGCCGGTGGTTCACATGGATGGCCCGCTGTCCGTGCGGGCGGCCTTCTCGTGGGAGGAGGCGCAGGTCCTGGCAGTGCGGGCTGGACTGAGCAGCGCAGTTTTTTCACGACACTGGCCCCAGCGGTACTTCATGCACTGGAGCCGCTCTTGATTTCTCAAGCCACGCTTGGGCTGCTCGACGCTTGCTCAGAAGCGTGGGACGTCGTTGTGATTGGCGCTGGTCCTGCGGGGAGTCTGGCAGCGCACCAGCTTGCCCTACATGGGCTCCGGACGTTACTGGTCGAAGCGAAGCCCTTTCCTCGGTTCAAGGTGTGCGGCGGCTGCTTGAACCAGCGTGCGCTTGCTGCGCTGACGCAACTCGGGCTGGGCAACCTGATACCCAGCGCCGGCGGAGTGCCGCTTGCCGAGCTGCGGATTGTCGAGAAACAACGGGAAGTGACGCTCCGCTTGCCGCGCGGCGCCGTACTGAGTCGCCAGGCGCTGGATCTAGCTTTGGTCAACGCGGCACTCGATGCCGGAGTCCATTTTCTGCCAGAGACCTTGGCGGTGGTCGATCCGGAGGATGACAGTGCGCCGCTGCGCCAATCGACGCTTCGTCACGCAGCCCAGAGCGGCAAGCTGCGATCGAAAATCGTGGTCTGCGCGGATGGCATCGGCCGGTCGTCAATCAGGCACTTGCCCGAATTGGCTCCCTGCGTTGCTTCGGGGACGCATCTGGGCGTCGGAGCGGTTTTGGAAACCGATCGGCTGTCGGTCGCGGCGCGCGAGCGATTCGCCGCAGGGCGAGTGGTAATGCACGTCGCTGCGGGCGGGTACGTGGGCGTCGCTTTCGGCGAGCATAGCAAGACGATTGTCGCCGCTGCGCTCGCGCCCGATGAACTCAAACGATCCCATTCACCTGAGGAGGCCGTTGCCGCGGTGCTCGCCTCGACTGGCTTGCCGACGCTGGGAGACACCTCCGGCGTTCCATGGCAGGGAACTCCAGCTCTCACCAGCCGTGCCCGTCGCGTTGCCGCCAAGAGGTTGTTCGTGATTGGCGATTCTGCGGGTTACGTCGAACCCTTCACGGGCGAAGGGATAGCCTGGGCCGCGGAGAGCGCTGCCGCAGCGACGCCACTTGTCGTTCGGGGCTGCGCCAGGTGGAACCCCGAACTGGCGATCGCGTGGGAAGACAGCTATCGCCGTCGCATCCGCCGCCAGCAATTCGTATGTCGAACACTCGCGGCGCTGCTGCGGTGTCCGTGGGCGGTGTCGTTGGCCCTGGGTTTGGTCCGCAGTTGCCCTGCGATGGCGGATCATCTTATTCACTGGCTCAATCAACCTGCGCGGGAACACTTGCCTGTGACGCTACCAACATGAACACCACCACTATCGTAGGTTGGGGGACCGCCGTTCCCACTGGCCGCGTCACCCAAGACGATGCCGCGCAGCACGCGGTAACCCATTGGGGCGCGATTCACGAGCGGGGAAAAACCATCCAGACGCTCTACCGGCGATCGGGGGTGATGTCGCGGCACAGCGTGCTAGTCGATTCATCGACCAACGGCGAGCCGGCCCAGCAATCGTTCTACAAGGTCGCTGAAAGCGCGACGGATCTGGGCCCGACCACGCACGAGCGCATGCTACGTTATGAGGCGGATGCTCTCGATCTCGCGGAGCCGGCCGCGCGGGCGGCGATGGACGATGCCGGCATCGCGGCGGAGGCCGTGACCCACCTGGTCACCGTCTCATGCAGCGGGTTTAACGCGCCAGGCGTCGATATCGGGCTGGTGGAGCGGTTGGGCCTCGCGCGCAATACAGTTCGTACGCATATCGGGTTCATGGGCTGCCACGGGGCCTTGAATGCCTTGCGACTAGCTGGCGCTTTTACCAACGCCGACCGCGCCGCCTGCGTCTTGGTGTGCTGCGTCGAGTTGTGCAGCCTTCATCAGCAATACTCCGCCGCGGCAGAGCAACTCGTCGCCAATTCGCTCTTCGCCGACGGCGCTGCTGCGGTCATCTGCCGGGCCTCGTCATCCTCGCCGTCCGATTGGGCCGTCGTGGACCAAATATCTTACATTCTGCCGGAAACCACCGAGCTGATGGGCTGGCGGATTGGCGATCATGGATTTCAGATGACGCTCTCGCCCCAGGTCCCGGCTGTGATCGGTCTGCATCTGAAAGATAAACTCTCGCAGTGGCTGGCGACTCGAAACTTGACCGTGGAGAACATTCGCACCTGGGCCATTCATCCCGGCGGGCCGCGCATCCTCTTGGCCTGTTGCGAGGCGCTAGGACTGGAACGCAACGCGGTCGATACGTCGCGAGCAGTTCTTTCCACCTTTGGGAACATGTCTTCACCGACGATCCTGTTCATTCTCAATCAAATGCGAAAGCAAGATCGCCCGCTCCCCGGTGTAGCGATCGCCTTTGGTCCAGGCTTGACCATTGAGGGCGCGCTCGTGGATTCACCCCGTTAGCGAAGCAAAGCTCGAAGCGCGCGCCTCTCTGGGGCCAAGCGTTCCACCACTCGAACTTCCAAAGTGCGTCGATCCGACACTGGCTACGAGCGGCAGGCATGTTCGTATCACCTCAATTTCCGACAACTCGACTTTGCGTCCGGTAGGTTAACAGCATAGGACCGCGCGATTCGTTCTGCCAGCGTTGCCCAATTCGCGGCCAATGTCTTGGTCGCTTGACCGAGCGTGCCCGTCGGCATGGGCGGTATATTGGCGGCCATGGACGATCCGTTGGCACAACTCCGAGCGGAGAATGAAGCCCAGCGACTGCGGGCTAATCAGGAGCGCACTCGGATTGCAGCCGAGAGGAAACGTGAGAAGCAGTACGAGCGCGCCTGGTGGGACGTGATCACAGAATGCGATCGGCTCCAATTCAATTCAGGTTTCGTCCCGGATCCTGCTGTCCAGTTCATCGCGCTGCTCGGGCTTGATCGAATCGATCTTGAGGTAGTTGTCGTCGTCATCGCCGAGAATGTTAATCAGGTCGACGAGGGCAGAGTGCCAGGGCTCCGAATCATTGGTAGCCAGTGCTTCGGAAACGCGTTCAGAGAGCGACTTGCCAGGCTCCGTCCGGCCGATAGTTGGCCGGCGTCACGAACACCCGCCTGCTCTCGACGTGCAGGCACACCAGGACGAACAGCTTCCGAAACCCTTTCCAGGTCAGCACCCGCTTGGAGAAGAAATCGCACTGCCAGAGGGTAGCGGCATGCCGCTTTAGAAAATCATCCCACGATCCTTCGCCCCGGTTGGCGTCCCAAGACGCCGAACCAGATGCGTCGCTTGATTTTGAGGACTCACTAGTTGATCGCGCAATATCGGGGTTGATGAGTTGGATCAAATTTTGGCCCAAGGTATCACGCGGCGCAGGAATGCTTGCACA
>Ga0075418_10009122_pt1 | contig 11124 bp, 1 predicted proteins | sample SoiMetdeltSBSDD2_FD_81776 | JGI IMG/M metagenome (GOLD analysis project Ga0075418, IMG submission 81776) | Bulk soil microbial communities from a Populus tree surrounding site in Tennessee, USA - Soil MetaG P. deltoides SBSDD2 | ecosystem: Environmental > Terrestrial > Soil > Tree plantation...
AGGCTTTGGCTCGTACCCAATAGTTGAGCCTTGTTAACATCTGCATACCATTTTATTTCGGTTCCATTTGCATACACAAAAACGTTACCCAAATAGTTTTCACAGTAAGTAGACGAAGAAGCTACTGGCTGAGGCGTAGTTTCCACGATTGTAATGACTACTCGCCTTGGAAAACTTTCATACCCATTGACCTTTTGAGTTACGTACACCTCTTGCGACTTGTCGGGATGAAATTCCCCGGTAGCAATAAGTTTTGTGAGCGCTTGATCGCTATACCAGCGGATATCAGAACCGCTGGCCGTCAGGGTCACTGTACGTCCACATCGATAAATGGTAGTATCTTTTGCGAGAGGTGGTACTGGTTTGGCGATGAACGATCCTGCGGCTGAAAGTTCAGACCCGTTGTAAGACTGATCCACTGCCTGGACCTTCCAGGTATAGGGACCAGCTATAAGATTGCTAATTATCGCCTTGCCCTTGAATCTTCCTGGCTCAATTCGTTGCCTTGCACCTGTAATCGGATCGATAGCAGCTTTCAAGAATTCTTTGCCATCCCGATAAAGAATAATGTCGTGTGTTAGCCCCGTTGAAGTTGTATGATCGTCGGGACCATCAAGCCAGGTAAGATGCATACCGTCAAGATCTTGAACCGCTGATAGATTTATAGGAGCTGAAGGCGCGGCATTTGCAATACCTCTTCCTCCGCCGTCGATAATCTGATTCAATATCACCCTGCTAAAGGGTTCATCCTGAGAGTTATATTGATAGCCAACATAACCGGTAATATATATGTCAAGATCACCGTCGTTGTCGAAATCAAGGATACCTGAATGGCTCAAGCCGAATGTATGGTAAGGTATCTGATATTCTTCAAAAGAACCCTGGCCGGTGTTTCGATACATCCTTCCATTCGGCGTTATCAACATGAAGTCCTGGAAGCCGTCATGATCAAAGTCCGCGATTTGGATAGAATTATCACCTGAAGGCAGATCACTGCGAACCATTTCAAACGTTACAGCGCCATCTTTTAATCCTTTATTTTCATAAAGCTCGGCCTTTGTATAATAACTCGAAGTGAGCAGAGCAATATCCGGAAGCCCGTCACCATTGTAATCCAGAGCAGCAATTGAATTCTCGTACGAGTCGAAGGAGACGCCGGAATATTTCAATTCTTCAGGGCTGTAGAGGTATAGCGCAAAGGAATTGTTTTCAGATTTTATAAAGTCTTCGTCACCATCACCATCGAAATCTGCACTTGCAACGATGCCATAACAACCCGGGCCGCAATCTGTCATTGTTGAAACTGTGTAATCGCCACCACTATCGTTGGTCAGCAATATTCGAGTGTCACCATTGACACGATCGATGGCAGAGATGTCCAAGTCATTATCCATGTCGATATCGTAGCGCGCCTGAATTTCATATGCGTTTTGTGTGAACATATTGGACACTTGAGAGAACGTGTTGTTTCCATTATTCTGAAAGACTTCCGTTTTATATCCTTCAGCCCAAACATATCCCTGCTGATATAAATCCAATTGATGATCGCCGTTTACGTCGAAGAAACGAAAGGAAGCCGTTGTTCCGTGAGCAGAAGGAGTGATATCCTGTCTCACCCAGCCAGCTGTTGTGTTTTCGAACGCCGCGCGAACGATCTCCGAGGCCTGGCTATTGTAGATCCGGCCGCCGTTGACAAGTATGTCCGTCTTACCATCAGCATTATAATCAGCAATATCAAGAGAACCATATATGTTAGCTATCGTCGTCTCTTTTACGATCCACATTACCGTACTCCATTCAACCACATTAGAGCATGCAGTAGTGGTAGCGCCGGATACTTCAGTAATGCGGTAACTATAGTGTTTGTTATAATCCAGTTTGTCGTCTATGTAGGACGTAGTGCCAGCGGCCAACTCTGCGATCACTTCGTATTCACTTTCCACCGTTTTCCGCTCAACAATTACTTTCTGGTCAGCGAAGGCGCTTCCAGACCATGTTAATTTTACTTTGTCTAACAGGATACGCTCTACTTGCAGGTTCGTAGGCGCTGGCGCAATCGTCACTGATAGCTCAGAGGACCAGGCTGACGAAGCAAATGCGGCGTCGATTGCCTGAACACGGATGCCATACGTTCCGGCTGGCAGATCACGCAGTGTATGGGCATTAAGGTATCCGACATTGCCGGACGCGAGTCGCCTTCTGAAAAGTCCTGTTGTATTTGTCTCTCCGTGGAGCCACGTTTTTCCACCCGAATCTCGTATCCACAGATTGTAACTAATGAACTTTTGAGGTGTTTTGTCGTCCGTTGAATGCTGCCAACTCATGTTGAGCTTTCCGTTCGAATAGGTTGCAGTCAGCGAAGTTGGCACCGAAGGACGTGCATTGGTTGCACCAAACTTTTCGGCCTGATTCCGATACAAGTAGTTGTATCCCTGGTGTTGGGAATCATTGCCCAGCTTTACAATGTCGAGATCACCGTCGTTCTCCAAGTCTGTTAACGCTAAGGAACTTCCCCAATGTTCATACAGTTCCATCGTTCCTGATTCGAAAAGGTCATTGCCCTTATTGGTCGCAACTGAAGAACGATATCCGTCGCTGATGATGAAGTCAGGCAGGCCATCTAGATTATAGTCAGCGAAATTAATGGTAGGGTTATTACTTGAATAAGCAGTGTGAAGCATCTTTTGCTTCGTGTACTGAAAATTACCCGAACCCTTGTACCAAAAGTAGTCACCACAGACTATGTCTGTGATACCGTCACCGTCGATATCCAGGAACGCAAGAGGAACCTGAGTAATCGTGGGTGAATGCCTGGTAAAAGTCATGCCTTCTTTATTAATGAAGAACCGCAATGGCTCATCATAAGAACCTGTAAAACAGATGTCCTGGAAACCATCATTGTTTAAATCTGCGATATGAAACTGTCCCAGCTCGCCATAGTCTCCATCCGTAAATCTGAATTTGCTGGCAGTAAAACTGCCGTTTTGAGTTTGCAACAACAATTCGTACACATGAGGATTGCCAACACCATTACCCACGGCGTGTCGATACAAAATGTCCGGGCGGCCATCATTGTTGAAATCAGCTACAGCCGCCTGGTACATTGCAAGGTAATCCTCCGTCTGAAAGCCAAATGTAAGAGCTGCGTTATCATTGATAAGCACAGCTAATTTTTGTCGGCCATAGTCGCCTCCAAGAATGACGCAGAAGTCCGTGTCTCCGTCATTGTCCATGTCTTGAGCTGTTACTACCTTATTAAATTCGAAATAATCTTCCAGCGTAGGCAAAATGGAAACCTTTTGCGGAAAGTTTCCAGTACCGTCGTTGCGGAAGTTGAGATCCTGACCATAGTATGTAAGGATACGTCCCATAAACTCAAGGTCGTAGTCTCCATCGAGATCGTAGTCGGAAGGATGGCACGTAGCCGATACAATATTAGGCTCATGTGTTCCGAACGGAACGGGTACGAATGGATTGCTGTTGTATGAAACGGAAACGCTAGGCGCAGAGTGTGCCCCGGCCGTTATAGCCTTGACGAAATATTCGTAGTCACTGTTTTTCTGCAGGGTAGCGTCGGTATAACATAACGTTGCGGCAGGCACAGTAGCGATCTCTTCACTGGCGTTGTTATTTGAGCGTCTGAAAATGACATAGGAATTAGCATTGACAACCGAATTCCAACAAAGTTTTACGGATGTCATAGCAAGGACCTGCAGTGTTAGTCCAGTGGGGGCGGCTCCGATCACGAAAGTACCGGCCGCAGAGTAAGCAGATGTGCGCCTGGCCTTATCCACGGACTGTACCCGCCATTCATAGTTACCGGCCTGAGCGTTGTAAACTGTGAAGGCCTGCGTTGAGACTAATGATGAATTGTCTGACAATAACAACTTTCCAGATGCGGTAGTTGGATTGACCCGGATTACCTGACCATTTCTTTTGAATTCAATGTTGTATACAAACTGCGACTGGCCAGTCCACGTAAGATCTACGTTTGATCCAACAGTCGCTACAAGGCTTTGGGGAGTGGCAGGGGCTGGTCCTGCTACTGTGCCTGTATTGATCTGGATGGTGTTGGTCTCCAATGAAATATTCGGATCATATACCTTCATGTGTATATCCAGGTCGTTGTCTTCATCGTAGTCCGTCAAATGAAGGGCGTTAACATATACAGCCGATTGAAATGAACTTGTTTTTGAAAAGGTGAGATTATTACCGGAAGTGGCGTTCTTAAAAATCATAACCTGATACGCATCCGCGGAATTTGAATAGCCTGCAATGACCAGGTCGGCTAGACCATCGGCGTTGAGATCGCCGGCCTTTGCTGCAACTCCACTGTTACCAATACCAAGTGAGTAGGGGGTAGCAAACTGAATCTGTCCATTCGATGTCGTGTTCCGCAGCACAAAACAACGGCCCCATAGCTGGTCCATGGTCAGGATATCAAGGTCACCATCATTATTCGCGTCAAAAAGTAACAGGGCGGCGTTGTCAGGAACTCTTAATTCTGAATCTATTCCAGCTGACTCAAAATTACCACCGCCTTTATTAACGAAAACCTGGAAAGGGTTACCGGAATATGGATCATATCCAAATGTGCATAGAATGTCAATAAGGCCATCATTGTTGATGTCACCCCAAATTATGCGGCGCACCTGCGGATCCAATCCATGCGGCGATTTGTTATACGTTCCATTGTTGTTAATATATATTGCCCTGTGGTGAATGACGTCGAGGTCGAGGTCGCCATCGATATCTTGCCAGTAAATATCACCGTACTCGTTATCGTTGAATGCAATGTTCGTGTCTGTAGCCGTGAAGCTATTGTTGCCTGAGTTTACGCCAATAGCCACATCGTTAAAGCGAGAGAAGATGATGTCCAGGTCACCATCGTAGTCGAAATCATTCAATTGAAATGTATTCTCCTCTCTGAGAAAGTTATCCGGCAGTCCTGATTGGGTCGCCGTGAATGAACTTCCATTCCTGGTATGTACTATGACACCGTTGTAACCACCAACCTCGAGAACATCCGTATCGCCGTCTCCATCAAGGTCGACCCAATGATATCGTGACGAAAACTGGGTCTGGATGGCAGGTTCCTGCGGTACCCAAGTCTGTGCAAGGGAGTAACTATGAGCAGCGATGCAAAGTGAGGCAATAAAATACGTTTTCTTCAAGGCTATCTGGTTTGTGGGTTGCGCTGGGTTTTTATTGTTTTATGATCTTCTTCGTTATTTTATTCCCTTTAGTATTGGTTATCTCGAGGAGATAAAGCCCCGCTGGTAAATGCTGAAGCTGTAGTTTTGATTCAACTGCCGGGGCAAGTCCGTTTGTGAAATATTGCTTTCCGCCCGAGCTGTACAGCGTGATTACTAACGGTTCGTTTATGCGCGACTTTACTGTCACTTCCGAAGGTGTAGGATTGGGATAAATCGTGATTACTTCTTCGATCTGTTCCTCCACACCAAGGACAATTTCGAGCGTTACATCCAAACGACCTGTAAGGCTGCACCCGGAGGATGGATCTGAAACAAAAACCTGGACGGCTGCGTCTTCGCTCGTGTTCGCGTCCCAAGTAACCGTTGAGTATGGTACACTTTCGTTTGTAAAGCTTTTGGCACCCGTTATTTTCCACTGGAACTGTAAATCGTCATCTACGTTTGTAACATCGTAGCGGACCGGTGCCATAGTTTCAACCATTTCCGGTCCGGTAAACTCCAGTTCGGGCAACTTAATGACATTGACCGTTTGAACACGAGGCTCACTGACTCCACACTCGTTAGAATTGTTTATTGTAAACGTATAATCACCGGCATTTGGAAAATGAACGTATGCCCGAGCACCCTCGTCATTAACAACGGCACCTGAAACATTCCATTGGTAATTGGCCGAATAGTTATTCGACAAAAAATAGGCGTGCGTATCACCAGCGCAGACTACCTCGGGTCCTACTACATACCCAGGCTGCACCGGCTTTTTGCCAGTGTTGTTAACCTGTCCGATAAAACCTCCAGCGCCGGCGAGGTAGATATTTCCATGCTTGTGCTGAATGCTGGACAATCCGTCCTGCTGCCACGAACTACCCAGGAAAATTTCATTCCATGTGAGACCTCCATCGAAGGTCTCATACAGTTGTTTGTACCTTGTCGCCGCATAGCCATGTAATTGATCGGAAAAATAAAGATCAAATACGTCTCCAATAAAATTCGTGTAGATCGTTGTCCAGGTGACTCCGCCGTCAGTGGTCTTGGCGAATTTCTTACCTGCCTTGTAACCAATGTTTTCATTAACAAAGAAGATCGAATGGTAAGGGTCAGATGACAAAGGATGCCTTTCAAAAATTAATTCCCAGCTTGTACCGCCGTCCACGGTTTTTTCTATACTTCCGAAGAGCTCCATGCGGTATCCCACATTAGCAGATAGTAAATGCATATCCCGTGCATAAAAATCATAGTCATAGCCCATCAGCTGCCAGTGATCTCCACCGTCTAGACTGCGGTATAATGAGTAGTCACTGTACGAAAAGATCAGATCATCAGTGACTGCGTACAACTGTCCGGCTGGAGCGTAGTAGGGGTCAGGACTGGATGTGGTGACCAGTACTTCATTCATGGTCACACCGCCATCAGTTGTTTTGTAAATTATGTATCCATCCGAGAGCAGCGCGTTGTTTTCATCGAAGTAATGAAAATTGTAAACCGGCTTCGGCCAGTAAAATTTCTTCCATGTCATGCCTTTGTTGGTAGTCTTGTATTGACCGGATTGGCTTATCAACAAGCCTACGTCTTCGGTTATGAAATCCACTTTAAAAAAGTCTTCAGTCTGCAGTTCGTCCAGAGGAGTCCACGTGGCACCATCATCAACGGAATAGTTGATCGAGCGGCCGAGTCCCGAATAACCTCGATGAGCAGTAAATAATTTTCCGGTGCTGGATTTAGTGATACCACTAATCCCTCCATACCCGGTATAGAGCGTTTTCAATTCCCAGGAATTTCCACCATCCGCAGTTGTAATAAGGGCCGAGCTATAGGAGCCTCCAAAAAGATATCCATTCTTATTGTCAGTGAATTCAATCCGATAAAGGGCATCGCCATAGAAAACGTCTGGTACTTCTGTCCAGGTCTTACCGCCATCCTTTGTCCGATATAGTTTATAGAAACTTGTTATAAAACCGTCCTTATCGTTTAGAAAAAACAAGCTCGTCCACTGTGATGGAGACTGGACCACATTAACGTAGTCCCAGGTCTTACCGCCGTTGACTGTTTTCTTCAGGTTGGATCCACCCGATAACGCAAAACCGTTGTTCTCATCAAAGAACCATGGATCATGAAGCACTTCAGAGGAATTACCCTTTATCCGAGTATCCCAGCTGCGGCCGCCATCGTCGGTGTAAAAAAGACTTCCGTCTCCCAGTGTTACAAAACCGCGGGACTCGTCCAGAAAGAAGGCTGTTATCGGTGTTACGTAAATGGCCTCGGTTGGAAGATAGAGTTGAAACCACGTCTCTCCATTATCTGTTGATTTCAGAATGGCAAAATCTCCAGTAATGTATCCCGTATTTCCTTTAAAAAAGATTCGTGTCAATTGGCCCCAATTGCCATGATTGAGGAACGTCCAGTTTATTCCTTCATCGGTTGAGCGAAGAATTCTACCGTCGTGAGTGATTGCAAACAGTACACCAGCGCTATTGAACTCGATATCAGTCAAGACATAATTCAAATTCTCAAATATTGTTTTACAATCTTCTGGAACGAGAGATGATGTTTTGTCGATAATGCCGATGGAAAACATTTCCTCTACCGACGATCCGGAGGTCGTCGCCTTAATTCTGACTGTATATAAGTTTTTTATATCGTAGTTGAATGCCCTCGCTGTCACAAGGTGATTTCCCTGGATAGCGAAAAGATTGTTGTCCGTGGCACCTTCTCCGCTTACAAGGGCGTATGTAACTGGCTCGGATGATCCGGGAAGAGATAGTGTACCAACAGGGGAGAGGGCAGGGAGCTTTTCTTCTATTAGGTTCTTGCTGATCTTAATAGTTTTTTCGCCCGGCGCCGCCTTGATAATCTTAGTCATGTCCCCGTCGAAGTCCTTACAAATTTGCTTTACTTGAGATTCAGTCATACTGCCACCCAATTTGATCAAGTAACGTGGTGTGTTTGGATCATTGGAGCGAATGAAGAACTCACCCGATTTCGTTCCTGCTGAGATCGGTTTGAAATAAAGGACGATTGTAACTTTCTCGTCAGGACTTAGGAACTCTGGTAGACTGCCGTCCAGGTAAAAATCAGTACCCGTTACAACCGCATCGGATAGTGCCAATGGCTCGTATCCGATGTTGTGTACAACCAGAGGCACTTTGATGCAACCTTGTGCCTGACCGTCATTTAAGCCGTTCCATAATATGCCATGGGGCACACGGACTCCTCCGGATGTTTCCATGACGAGCTTGGGAGATGGTGACGTATTCCATAGGGTACTAGCAAACGAGGACTCCTTGGTGGTGAAGTAAATGGTTTTATCATTCGCATTTGTAAGGAGCGTTGGGTCAGAACTTCCGTCTTCTTTTAGGTCTGCATAAAGATTGGTGCCTTCGGTAGTTCCATCACTTCTCCAGAGTTCAGTATCATATGACCACTGGCCGTATGCGCCAGTGAACCATAGAAGCCCGTTTGAGACAACAGGCTGAGTCAATCCGTAAGGAGAGTAAGTGTACCCCGCGACTTTTACATCATGGACTTTCACCGTGCCTTCGGGGGTACCATCCGACTTCCACAGAGAGTTACCATCCTGGCTTCCGGCCCTGAAGTATAGCGCGTCCTTGTAGTTGACAAAACAATCCATCGCCGAGTTTGATGTATAATACTCCCAGCGCGTGGATCTTAGTTTAATCGTGCCGTTGATTGTTCCATCTGTAACCCATAGCTCGTCCGTTGGTGTCTCATTTTCGTATTCAGAACGAAAATTAAAAAACAAACGGTCGCCAACAGGAGCAAAATTGGTGATCTTTTGATCTCCGTAGATAGGGGCGTGGTAGTCCTTTATCAGTTGCCATGAAGATGTATTTTCCTGGTATAGGTACAGCTCGATGACTTGTTCATATGAGCTGGCCATCACCACAAAAAGCTTGTTGCCGACTGTATGCAGGGAATGAAAGTACATACCGTCATCGGTCTCTGGAAAGGCCATTGTCGTGACTGTTGTACCGTCGGTTCGTTTAAACTCGTATTGACTGTTAGTGGTATAGTACAGGTAGTTGTCGCCGATCTTTACACTGTTTACATAGTAGTAATCAAAGTCATCTATTTTGACCGTGCCAGCAGCTGTACCGTCGGATTTATAGAAGCCTTCCAGGGCGCTGAAGTAAAGGTGGTTCTTGAAGACTTTGAGGAATGCTGGACCGTTTGCATTAACGTTCGCAGTGACGTCCTTAACCAATACAGTTCCAGCCGCTGTGCCATCGCTAGTCCAAAGCTCCGGACCGAATTGTGCGGTTGTTGCTGTGAAGAACAGCTGGCCATTAAAATTTGTCAACTCTGTGGGGTTAGAGGCGTAATAACCAGAATTGATGTCCTTCACCAATACCGTGCCTTCAGTAGTTCCATCGGTGAGCCAAAGCTCTTCGCCATGTTCCCCTTCTGATGCCGAGAAAAATACACGGTCGCCGACACTGGCAATAGTACTAATAGTCTGAAGTTTCTTGATGGATTGCTGCGCGGTGGACATTCCGCACACCATGCACAATAGTGCGACGCTTACGGCTTTCATTCAAATAACGGGGGTAAAGGTTTATGAATAGGGTTCGGTTTATGTTTATAAATGCATTTCGGCGCTTAAAAGTAACTGGATGGCTAGTGGGTGTAACCTGCAGATACACAACAATGTAAAAACGCCCTTGACAGCCTGGATTCATACCACAGTTTACGGCACTTTATGATCCGAAAAGGGAGGGCTTTATCGATCAAAAAATTGAATGATGCAATGTACGGAGTGGATGGAATATTTCACAATGACGAGGGTTTTAGATTGTCATGACAGAGCTCGTCGTTTGAGTACTTGCAGGCGGCAGTGCCGGATCACTTTGTTGGTTTGAAGAAGGCACGACGGATTCGAGGCCAAAACAATTAAGCAAAGTGAACGGGCTGGGTCTTATCAAAGGCAGCCTAGATAGAAATAGCTAGATAGAAGTAAAGTTGCATTTCTTGCAACAAAAAGATAGCGCAAAGGCATTATACGCCAATTGGATTGGTGAGACACTTTGTATATTTAGTAGACCGTTATTCATCATTAAAATTACCCACCATGAAAACAAAAAGCAGAGTTATTTTGACAGGGGTGGTGGCTCTGATATTCGCGTGCGAAAGCGAACCACCATTAACCACAGGCGACGCCAATTTTCTTACCTACGGCGTTTCAGAGCAAACGTCTCTGGCTACCTTCATCAGCGCTGCCGAAAGAAAGATCAAACTGGAAGTGGATCATGATGCTGATTTAACAGCTCTTGTACCGGACTTCCAGGTCGACGGCAACTATACAGTACTTGTGAACGGAGTGGAGCAGATTCCTGGAGTTTCGAGATTGGACCTGACAGAGAACGTCACGTATTATTTAGTTGACGCTGCCGCGAATACAAGAACTGAATGGACCGTTATGACGACGCCACTAAAGTGCAGGATTGTCATCGATGCTTCCCACGACGGTGGAGTGTGGTGGTTTCCGCAAAGTCCATCTACCGGCTTTGATCCAGCGAGTCCTCACCAGGGACAGGCCTTTGCAGAGATGTTACGCGACAAAGGATTCGAGGTGATAGAACTTGGGCGAGACAGAGAACTTTCCGAAGAGATGTTTTTTGGAAGTTATATCGTGCTGCGCGCAGGAGGATTTGAAAGCTACACGCCAAGGGAGGTGCAAGTTTATGCAACCCTTCTTGAAAGAGGAATGAACCTGGCATTCTTCACGGATCATAAGAAGTACGATCCTAAAGATGAAATCGCTGACTTGTTAGGATTGAAATTTCAGGGTGTGGCGTTTGGAGCCATTCAAGACTTTAAACCACATCAGATCACGGCCCACTTGGGGTCAATGTATTATATCGCAGGTTCCGCGATCCTGGACGAAGACCTGAAT
>Ga0075418_10009123_pt1 | contig 11123 bp, 12 predicted proteins | sample SoiMetdeltSBSDD2_FD_81776 | JGI IMG/M metagenome (GOLD analysis project Ga0075418, IMG submission 81776) | Bulk soil microbial communities from a Populus tree surrounding site in Tennessee, USA - Soil MetaG P. deltoides SBSDD2 | ecosystem: Environmental > Terrestrial > Soil > Tree plantation...
GCGAATGCCGCGGGCGCGAGGAACGCGATCAGCAGTAGCAATGCTTTCATGGCGGATCTTTCTCGAAGCTCGTGATGCCGGACGGCAGCTGCACCCACGGGTGCCTGCGACAGTCGTAGACGGAAACGCCTGGTGCCGGGAATGTCGGATCGGCGAACGCGCCCACCGCGACGCTCACGGACTTGTCGTAGCCAACCTCAGTGTGGAACACGGTGGTGCCGCACACAGGACAGAAGCGGAACAGGAACTGCGCTCCCTGATCGCCGGTGCGCAGGTACTCGGCGGCCTCGCCCGACACTTTGAACGGCGCCGCGAAGCTCGCGAGCGCTGCGAACACACTGCCGGTGCGGCGTTGGCAGGCGAGGCAGTGACACACACCGACGCCGCGCGGCTCGCCTTCGACTTGAACGCACAATTGGCCGCAGGAGCATGAAGCGACTCTGGAAGCCATCGCGCGATCCTAACAAGGCGCGGCAGCTTCGGTAAGATTGCCGGCATGACTCGCCTGCTGTGGCTGCTCGCCGTCGCGGTCTGCGGATGCACTTCAATGAGCACACGCGACTGCGTCCACTGCCCTGAGATGGTCGTGATCCCCGCTGGCAGTGCCCTCCTCGGTGCCAGTACCGACGACAAGTTTCGCAACGCCGATGAGCTGCCCGAGCGCACGTTCACCATTCGCGAAGCTTTCGCCGTCAGCCGTTACGAGATCACGCGCGATCAATATGAAGCTTTCGTCCGTGCCACGAACCGGCCGGTCGGCGGCGACTGCCTCACCGATCGTCGTAAGCGCGGTGACTGGCAGTACGACGCAGCGACCACCTTTCGCGACCCGGGCTTCGTGCAAGCGGGCGATCATCCGGTCGCGTGCGTGAACTGGGACGAAGCCCAGGCTTACGTCGCCTGGCTCAACACGCAGACGAAGGGCGGCTATCGTTTGCTCACCGAAGTGGAGTGGGAGTACGTCGCGCGCGGCGGCACGACGCAGAACCTCGCCTATCCATGGGGCAACGACGAAGCCAAAGGCTGTCCGTTTGCGAACGTGTTCGACCGCACGGCGCTGCAGACCTACACCGGCGTGGACACCAGTGGCTACAAGGTCTTCGATCCGATGAATTGCGCCGACGGCCAACTCAACACTTCACCGGTCGGATCGCTGCAGCCGAACGGGTTCGGCGTCTACGACATCATCGGCAACGTCCAGGAATGGGTCGAAGATTGCTACAGTGCCACGCGCGATCGGCTGTCCGAGTCGGGCGCACCCGCGGCGGAAAGCAACTGCGCTCGCCGCCTCGTGAAGGGCGGATCGTGGGGAACGCTCGCGCACAACGTGCGCATCGCCGAGCGCATACCGTATCCGGCCACGCATCGCGACGACTCGATCGGAATTCGCGTCGCCAGGACGCTGCGTTGAGCTAGCGCGCGCTGCCCGGCTTCGCGAACGACAACACCGCCTTCTCGACCGTCGGCCACGCCTGGGTCGTGGGCGCGATGACTTCGAAGTGCCCGGCGCCTTCTATCACCGTCATCTCCACCTTGTCGCCCGCCTTCTTCGCCAGCGCGGCGTACTCATCGCCGAGCGCAGGCGGGATCAACCAATCGAGCGAGCCGGTGATGAGAGCCTGCGGAACACCGAGCGGCAGCATCTCCGACGGCGAGCCTTCGCGCAGCCGTTCCGGCACCTTGTCGATTTCGCCGCCGAGCAACTGAGTCACCGGCACACCGGCGCAGACCTTCTGCAGATGTTCCGGCTGCAATGCCTGCAGCCGTCCCGGTCCGGCGAGGTTGACGACCGCACTCACCGGCAAGGGATTCTTCATATAGAGCGCGCTGTCTGCGGCAAGCCGATGCCGCCCGGCCGCCCACAATGCGAGGTGTCCGCCGGCCGAGTGCCCCACGAGCACCACGTGCTTCAGATCCAATCGATATTCGTCCGCGATCGTTCGCAGGTAGTCGATTGCCGCGCCGACGTCGCGATACGTGCCCGGCCAGCCGCCGCCTTCGTTGTCGACCCGGCGATACTCGATGTTCCAGGTCGCAATACCGGCCTTTCTCAGCGCGTCCGACATCGGCACCGTGTTCTTCAGGTCGGCGAACTTCTTCCAGCAGCCGCCATGGAGGACGACCGCGACCGGGAACGGCCCGCGGCCTTGCGGCAGGAACAGCTGACCGAATTGATTGACGTCATTGCCATACGCCAGCGTGTGATCGGGCGGCGACGCAGGGATGGCGTTCACCTGCAGCGGTCGGAGCAGTTCTGCAGCAGCCGAGTTCGTAGCGATCAACGCGAAGAGGCAGCCCAGGACAACGCGCGTCACGGTGTTCGTGTTCATCATGCGTGAAGTCTGGCAGGCCGCGTCGCCATGGAGTTCCGAGTATCGTCGGAGACGCTAGCTAACTTTGGTGGGCGACCTCGAGATCCTCGCGTTGCGGCTCTGGCCGCGGCACGCCGAGATTCCACGTCCAGCCCAATTTCGCCAGCGCCTCGATGATCCATGCCGCCGGATCCGTCTCGCCCTTCGCCAGCCCGATGCGTGCGGATTCCGGGAACGCATGATGGTTGTTGTGCCAGCACTCGCCGTAAGTCAGCAAGCCGAGGCCCCGTAGATTCGATGCCTGCACCGCTGCAGCTTTCACGCGCCACTGGCCCGGCCCCGGATTGTGGCACCAGTAAGTGACGCTCCAGTGGCCGATCACGCTGACGCAGATGCGCACCGGCACTCCCCAGATGAGCCAACTCCAGCCGCCAATCGCGTAGCAGGCGAGCGCGACCGGAAGCTGCTGCAACATCCAGGTCCGTTGCAAGAATCGATACCAGGCGTCGTTCGCGAATTCCGGCTCGATCATGAATGCCGGAGGCCGCACGAAACGGAAGCGGCAGTTGAGCTGCCAGAACAGATCCACCAGCGGCGAGCGCCGATGCGCGAAGAAATCGTGACACGCAGGCTGCCGCTGCGCCCAGTCCCGCTCGTCATGGACGCGAAGAATGCCGAAGGGCCCGGCAACACCCACCAGGACGCCGATGTACACGAGCGCGCGCTCGAGCCATTTCCTGCACGAGTAGCTGCGATGAATGAAGCGGCGGTGCATGCCGATCGAATGACCGAGCAGCAATGAGCTGTAAGTCGCAACGATGAACATCGCGATCGCGCCGGGAGTGACGTACAACGGCGCGAACACCACCGCGCACGCGAGCATCGACATGTTCCAGAGCGATTTCGCCGGACTCCACTCGACGTGGCCTGCCACCGCGTCCGCTCCCTGGCCCGTCATCCTTGCGACGGGCTTCATCATGGATATCGAGGAGCTGCGCGACGTGTCACGCGCGGACTATTGCACGTCGACCTGCATTCCGCACGCCGAGGAAATCGTTGAAGACACTGAAACGATTGAATAATCCAACGACACCACGCCAGATGGATAAACGTGGAAATCCATCGACGGCTCGTGCGTGATCCAATCGAACGCGTCGTGCGGTCCAGCGATGTAGCCGTCGAGACTCGCGGCGACGTGATAGCGGATACGCGGCAATCAGCGCGCGTGTTCTTCCTGGTTACGAACGCGTGACAGCGCGCCGAAGACCGGCGTGTCGTCGTACTCGCGCGTGACTCTCAGATGCTGTCTACGTGACGGTCGCGCGCTCACAGGTCGGGTGATTTCCGACACTTCGTTGAACGCTCCGCACTCCCCGCACTCATACACGACCGCGCCCTCGGACCAACGGAATTCCACGACGCCGCGCTGAGGCTTCGCGCACGTACGGCAGATGGGCGTGTCCATGTGTGAGCTCCACCCGTTGTGTGGATCAACGGGGAGGGGAAGACTAGCTCCGCCGATCACGCTCTGCAATTGCTCCACGTTAAATTGACTTTTATCCCACGAGCCACCGGGCGATCGGCAACCACGCGTCGCTGAATCCGATCGCGCGCCTGAGCGGGAGCGACACCAGCAGTGCGATGCCGCCCACGATGAATGCGGGATGCACTCGCCCCAGCCGACGCCAGTCGTGCACACACGCCCAGGCCACGAATGCGAACGTGACGGCCGGCGCCAGTACCAGCCGTGGGAGTCCAAGCGGCGCCATGAGCTGGGAGTCGAGGCGTCCCATGGCAGGCACCAGCAAGGTCATCGTCGCAAGCAGCATCAACCGCTTGTGCCATTCGCGCTGGCGCCGAAGTGCGAGTGCGCCGCCGACGAACAGCACGAACATCGTGGTTGTGCCAAGAGGTACGGACAGGAACTGCAACGGATCGCGCCCGGGAGGCGCATGCCCTGCAGCGGCGTTGCCGATGGCCATCGCTATCACCTGCACCGCCAGCAAGGCCGCGACGCAGGCGCCAAAGATCCCGAGGCGCCGGTGCAGGTCGACCCGGTGTGCCGCGACCAGGCGCGCCTGCGTGTAGTGCAGGGCAATCCACACGGTCGCGATCAGCCCGTGCAGGTGCTCGGCCCGCGCAAGCGGCGGATTGTCGAAGAAGATCCTGAAATAGTAGGTTTTGGCGAACCCAGCGAGGACCACGGCCGCGAGCGCGGCGACTGCCAGGGCATGAAATCGATAGCGCGCGATGACTGTGTTCATGGCGCGCAACCCTAGTCGCCCCCTCGACGCAGGCAATGAAAGCGAGATTATTTGCGGCTTAATTCTTTATGATCGCGCGCAAGTGACTGACGCACAGGACATTCATTTCGACGGATGGGCGCTGCATCCCAGCTCCGGCGAACTGTTGCGCGACGGCAATAGACAGCGTCTGGCCCAGCAGCCGCTGCGCATGCTGGTCGAGCTGCTGGAACATCCCGGCGAAGTCGTGACGCGCGAGCGGCTGGTCCAGGTGCTCTGGCCGAAGGGCGTCGTCGATTTCGACAACAGCCTGAACGCGGTGGTCCGCAAGCTCCGCGTCGTGCTCAACGACGACTCCGAGACGCCGCGGTACATCGAGACCCTGCCCCGCATCGGTTATCGGTTCATCGGGTCGGTCTCGCCGGCGCCCGCGCCCGCGCCAGCGCCTTCGGCTCCGCGCCGCAGGTTTCGCTGGGTTGCAGTGGCCGCTGCAGGCTTGGTTGCGATCCTCGCAGTCGTCGCCTGGTGGCAAGCCCGACAGCCCACTCCACTGACGGAACCCGTTGCGCGTGCCGGAGCAAGCGACAACCTCGCTCGCAGCACCAATCAGCGTGCGTATGAGCTCTACCTCAACGGCAAATTCAATCGCTCGCGGCGCGATGTGAACGGCAGCCCCCAGGCGATCGAGGATTTCCAGGCCGCGCTGCGTGAGGACCCGTACTTCGCCGAAGCGTGGTCCGCACTCGCAGAAACCTACACTGGCGCAGGGATCACGCAGTGGATGCCGATCGACGCAGCTATCAAGCTGGCGCGAACGGCCGCGCTGCGCGCCATCGAGCTCGATCCGCAGCTCGCGTCAGGCCACGCTGCGCTCGGCACGATCATGCTTCACTACGATTTCGACTACACCGGAGCGGAGAAACAGCTGCTTCTCGCCCGGACGTCGGACGCCAGCTACTCGCGGACCTGGCACACATACGGTCTGCTGCGCGGCTATCAGGGTCGCACCGACGAAGCGTTCAAGTATTTTGGACGCGCGCGGGAGCTCGAACCGATGACGCTGCTGTACAGCTACAGCTATGCGAGCCTGCTCTATCAGACGCGCCGCTACCAGGATGCGATCGAGTACGTTCGACCGCTGCTCGCTTCGCAGCCTCGATTCGACCAGGCACGCGGTGTTCTCATCCGCGCGCTCGTGGCGACGGGTGACGTCAAAGCTGCGCTGGAACAGCTCCCGCTACGGTATGCCGAGGTGCCGATGCTGAGCGACGCCGGGCTGGTCTACGCTCATGCAGGGCGGCGCGAAGATGCGGTGCAGGAGTTGCAGCGCCTCGAACGTCGCGAGCTCGAAGGCTACGGAATGTCCTACGAGATCGCGATCGTTCACGCCGCGCTCGGGCAACTCGACCAGGCATGCGCGGCATTGCGCCGCGCGCCCGACGATCATTCGCAGACGCTGGGGTGGCTGCGATCGGATCCGAGAATGGACCCGCTGCGCAAGGAGGCCTGTTACGCCGAAGTCACGCAGCGCCTGTTCAAGCCGGAGCCCTGAGCCTGCGAAGCTCAGAATATATCCGGACCCGACGCGAGCACGTTCTTCGGATCGAAACAATGCTTGGCGCTCGCGAGCGCCTTGAAGTCCTCGCCGTAGTGCTTCTTCCAGTCCGCCTTCGAAAGCTGCATTGCACTGAACGGATAGAGCGTGCCGCCCAGGTCGCGAGTCTCTTCGAACAGACGGCGGTTGGCCTTCAGCATCAAATCGACTTGCTCAGCATTCGCTGCGTAACGAATCAGGGCGAAACCGACCAGCTTCTCTTCGACGGTGGGCATGCGCATGAGCGGCTGGTGGAACTCCGAAGAGAACCACGTGAAGATCTGCGCGACGCTGTAGTGCCCGAGATCTGAGTCGTTCAGCCGCGGCAGCACGCTCTCGATCCACTGCGTTGCCGCCGAAGCGGGCAGCACGACCGAGATGGCAGGATGCGGCAGCGGCGGGAACGGCCCGGTGGTGATGCTGAAGTTCTCGACATAGGTCATGTCGTCGATCTGCTTCACCCCGGGCACGAAGTTCAGACCGGCGAGCATCGCGACGTCATCGGGTGTCGTGGGCGGCGTGTAGTACTTCGTTCCACGCATCACGATCTGATGGCCGCCGTTGCCGTCCGCAAAGCTGAAGTTGACCAGACCGTCGAAGCGCTTTTCGTCGATGAGCCGATCGGCGTCGCTCAGCGCAGTGGCCACATCCGGATAGAGCATCGAATAGGCCCTGACCCGAGGCGGCGCTGCGACCAACTTGACGACCGCACGCGCCAGCACCGCGCACTGACCCTGGCCCGCAAGCACTGCATTGAACAGGTCCGCGCGATGTTGCCGCGAACACGTCACGATGCGGCCCTCGCCCGTCACGACCTGCAGCGCCTCGACGTTGTCGACCATCGCGCCATATTGATAAGTCGTCGGGCTGATGCCGCCGATCGACAAGGTGCCGCCGACGCTGAGCTCCAGATAGTCAGGAATGACCTTCGGCGTCAGACCTTGCTTCAGCGTCTCCTGCAGTACCGTGCCCCACCCGCAGCCAGCGTCTGCGAGAACGCGCGCACCGGGGAGATTCTTCGCCTTGGCGAGCGTGCTCATCGCGATCACGATGCCGCCCTCGACCAGCGACTGCCCATAAATCGAGTGACCGTGACCGCGCACAGCGATGCGCAGGTCATGCTTGTTCGCGAAGCGCACGACCTTCGCGATGTCCTGCACGGAGCCAGGTTCGAGCACGGCGACGGGCTTGCGGTGAATGAACCTGCCGTAGTCCTCGGACGCTGCCGTCAGCGACTCATCGTCCCGGCGCAACACGCCGTCCAGGTGCGGCAAGTGATCCAGCTTGGCCGCACTGCCCGCCTCCGCGCTCGTCACCCAACTGCGATTGCTCGGATCGAAGCCGACGATCAGCGCTCCGAAAGCCAGGCCCTTGACCAGGTCTCTGCGTGTGGTGGTCTTCATCCGCACTCCATGCCGCGACTGATGCGGCTTCGAGTGCAAGTCTGGAGATGTCGGCCGCGCGCAGGCAGCGCACACAGCGAGAAAGCGCAGCCCTCCAAGGGGGAAACAGCGCTCTACGGAAAGTCAGTAGCGCACGCGGAGTTGGCTACAAACGAGACCAGCATGTCAGATCGACGCAACGAGACACACCATTCCGGCGGCGCCCGCGGAGCGCTGCACGGTGAAGCCGCTCGATTCGAGCATCGCGATCGCGCGTGCCGGATCGATGCGCAGTTTGCGATAGCTGCTCACGCGTTGCCGCCACGTTGTGCCGTCGAGCTCGTGCAACAGGTCCTGCACCAGGACGTGCTCATCCTCGTATTCAAGCACGCACGTCAAGATTCGCCCGGCATCGCTGCGGACGGGTATGAATCGCTGCTCGCCGCGCAAAGGCGTCGAGTAGTCGCGAAACGTCAGGGCGAGCTTGCCGCCCGCGCAGAGCTGTTGCGCTGCTGAATTGAACAGGGCTTCGACGGTGGCGAAGTCCGGCAAGTGAGTGAGCGTATCGCCCATGCACAGGATGAGTTCGCTGAGGCCATCGACATGACGGCCGAACGCGAGGAGATCGCCTTCGACCGTGCGGATCGGCAGGTCGCCCGCTGCCTGGCGCAATGTCTGCAGAAGCTCGCCGCAGGTATCGATCGCAAGCACGGTGAATCCACGGCGCGCCAGCGGGATCGAGTGCATGCCGAAGCCGGCACCCAAATCGACTGCGTGACCGGTCAGTCGTGGCACAAGTCCGAGTGCCTCGATCTCCTTCGCGCCGCGGGCGACGGCCGCGTCAACGCCGCCGGCCATCCAGGCGTACACCGGGCCGAGATGCGTCGCGTAGTGTTCGGTGACCGAGGACATGCGGTCATTTGACCACAGGCTCATGTCGGCGCGGCACGAAATCCTGCGGCAGCTCTCGCCCAGCCCGCAGCGTGTAGATCTCTGTCAGGGTGTAAGCCGGCAACTGCTGGTGCAGATCGTCCCAAGGCGGCATGAAGTCGACGAAGATGTGCTTGTCCGGCCGAATGCCGAAGTCATCGTCGAACAGGCCAGCCGCAATCTCGAACGACTCGCCTTCCGGCGACGGCGGCGGCACCTGGCTGCCGCAGGTCGAGCAGAAGTACGAGTGATAGGCGGGCGGTGCATACAGGATCGGCGCGGCGTAGGACTTCACCAGCTCCCGGCCGGTGAGGAATCGATAGTCCTGAGTCATGACGCGAACGGTGAGGAGCGACGAGCTGCCCGACACCTTCCGACAGCGGTTGCAGTGGCAGTACTCCGCCGGGCCGCAGGCCCGATCGATCTCGAACGTTACGCCGCCGCACAGGCAGCTTCCGCGAATAGCCATGAGTGCACCCTCGAGCCAGGCCTGACGAGTTTGGGTATAACTGATATCCCCTGACCAGGCGACTGCCGTGAAGCCACCTGTCGAACCGATGCTCGCGAAGCTGGCAGACGAACTGCCGGCCGGCGATTACCTCTATGAACCGAAATGGGATGGGTTTCGGGCTATCGTTTTTCGCAGTCAGGACGATTTGTACATCCAGAGCCGGGACTCGCGGCCGCTGGACCGCTACTTTCCGGAGCTGCACGACACGCTGCTCGAGCGTTTGCCGAAAGACTGCGTCGTGGATGGCGAGATCGTGATTGCGACCGAGCACGGGCTCGACTTCGACGTCCTGCAACTGCGGCTGCACCCGGCGGCGTCGCGCGTCGAGAAGCTCGCGAAAGCAACGCCCTCGTCGTTCGTGGCTTTCGACCTGCTGGAAGTCGACGGGCGCAATCTCATGAACGAACCGCAGACCACGCGCCGGGCTGCGCTCGAGAAACTGCTCGGCAACGCGAAACCGCCGGTTCACCTGACGCCCGTCACGCGCGACCACGCGATTGCAGTTGACTGGCTGACGCGCTTCGAAGGCGCCGGCCTGGACGGTGTGATCGCGAAGCCGGTGTCGGCCACGTACCTGCCGGGCAAGCGCGCGATGATCAAGGTCAAGCATGCACGCACCGCTGAATGTGTCGTGGCCGGATTTCGCTGGCACAAGAGCGGTAAGGATGTTGTCGGTTCGTTGCTGCTCGGTCTGTATGACGACAGCGGCATGCTCCAGCACGTCGGCGTCACTTCGTCCTTCACGATGGCGATGCGCAAGGAACTCGCGAAAGAGCTTGCGCCACTGCGGAAGAATGCGATGGACGATCACCCTTGGCGGGAGTGGGCCGGTGCTGCTGGAGAATCGAGCCGCATGCCCGGCGCGCAAAGTCGCTGGAGCGCTGGCAAGGACTTGTCGTGGGAGCCCCTGAGGATCGAGCGCGTCTGCGAAGTGAAGTACGACCACATGCAGGGCGACCGCTTCCGTCACGCCGCAATCTTCCTGCGCTGGCGACCCGACAAGCAGCCGCAGGATTGCCGTTACGATCAGCTCGAAGTCACGAAGCCTTACGAGCTCGAGAAGATCTTCTCATCGGGATCGAGCGGCTCCTGAGCGGGCCGCAGATCTTCGGGCACGTGTTCGAGATTGACGCGGATGCGCGTCCACGTGCTGTAGCGGCCGCGCATGGCATCGACCAGAACGTCGGCCGGCTGCAGGTGTGCCGCAGCTTGTGGGTGTCGCGCCTTCCAGCGCTCCATGCCTGCCAAGGCATCTTCTTTGCGGCGCGCACGGCCGATTTCGAGCAGCGGCTTGGATGATTGGCGCTTCGCTGATTTGCGCTTCGAGGGTTGAACGCGAGGCGGCTCGGATGCTCGTCTGCGGTAGTGCGGCGGCCAGGGTGCATCGCCCAGGCCCTGACGCTCGAACAGGTCGAGGAGACCTTCGAGCGAGCCCGCATGCCGGTCGATGCCTGCGTGCAGATCGCCGAGCTTCTTGAAGCGCGCGGGCATGGAAGCGAGCGTGAAATCGGCCGGGTTGCAATCGTCGACTTCATTCCACGCGAGCGGGGCCGATACGCGCGCGTCGGGAGTTGGCCGCACCGAGTACGCGGAGGCGACGGTGCGGTCCTTCGCATTCTGGTTGTAGTCGACGAACACACCGTGGCGCTCTTCCTTCCACCACTTGCTGGTGGCGAGCGTCGGCGCACGCTTCTCGACTTCACGCGCGAGCGCGAGCGCCGCACGACGCACTTCGTCGAAGTCCCAGCGCCGCTCGATACGCACAACGATGTGAATGCCGCGCGAGCCGGAGGTCTTCGGCCAGCCTACTAGATTGAAGTCGCTGAGCACCGAGCGCGACACCTTCGCGACTTCCTGAACCTGCTGCCACGTGACTCCAGGTACGGGGTCGAGATCGACGCGCAGCTCGTCGGGATGATCGAGGTCTTCGGCACGGACCGGGTGTGGATGCAGTTCGAGACAAGCGAGGTTCGCGAGCCACGCGAGCGTCGCCGCATCACGCGGCACCACCTCCTCCGCCATGCGCCCCGATGGAAAGCTCAACTCGACGACTTCGATCCACGAAGGGCGGCTCTTCGGCGCACGCTTCTGATAGAAATGCTCGCCTTCGATGCCGTCCGGATAGCGCACGAGCATGTTCGGACGGCCGCC
>Ga0075418_10009124_pt1 | contig 11123 bp, 7 predicted proteins | sample SoiMetdeltSBSDD2_FD_81776 | JGI IMG/M metagenome (GOLD analysis project Ga0075418, IMG submission 81776) | Bulk soil microbial communities from a Populus tree surrounding site in Tennessee, USA - Soil MetaG P. deltoides SBSDD2 | ecosystem: Environmental > Terrestrial > Soil > Tree plantation...
CGGCGCGGCCAAGCGCCTCGATCGCCTTGTTCAAGGCCACACGATCGCCTCGACGCTGCGCCTGGCTGAGCCAGACATGACCGATCGCCGCATAGACCTGCGGCGCATCGGGAAAGCGCTCCAGCGCCTTCCCGAGGGTGACCACCGCCGCGTCCTCACGTCCCGCGCGCGCCTGCGCGAGGCCGACGGCAATGATCCGATCCGCGCGCGATGGCTCGAGTCCGGCAAGCACTTCGAGCTCATTGATCGCCTTGCTGTAGTCACCTTCAATCAGATACACGCCGGCGAGCGCTTCACGCGCCGAGGTCTGGCTTCCCGGCGATCGCCGTGCCGCTTCGGCGAGCGACTTTCGCGCGTTGGCGAGCTGCTCGAGATCGCGCTGCACGAGTCCGAGCACGTAATACGCTTCACCAATCGCGGGCTCAATCGACAACGCCTTTTGCAGCGGCGCGATCGCATCCTGCACGCGCCCGGAGCGATAGAGAGCAAGTCCGAGTTTATAGAGGACACGCGGGTTGCGATCGTCGAGGCCGATGTAGGTTTCATAGCGCTCAATCGCCCGATCGTGCTTGCCCTGCGCCACGTTGACGTCGCCAAGCGATTCGATCGCCCGAAGGTTGCTGGGATCGAGGCCCGCCGCGCTGCGGAAATCGCGCAGGGCCGCGTCGAGCTGGTTTTGGGACTGGTAGACCGCGCCGCGCTTGTAATGCGCCAGCATCGAGTCCGGCTTCATGACGATGGCGCCGCTGTAGGCCTCGATGGCCTGGAATGGCCGTTCGGCGGCCATCGCCGCGTCCCCCTCGGCGATTTGCCGGTCATATTCCCGCTCATTTGCCAGGGCGCGAAAGGCCAGGGCCCCGGCCACGCCGGCAATGGCCAGAAATACGGCGGCTAGAGCGGTCCGTCGCACGTCAAAAGTGTATCTTGCGGGCTCTCGGTACAGGGGGAACTTTTACAACCGGCCGGTTTCTAATGTTTTAGACTGGCCATGGCACATTCCGTCATGAAAGATGCGGGCGCACTTGGTTGGGTCGATGTCGGCCACCGCGAAGCGGCGCTGATCGAGCGCTGCGCGGCGGGGGAGCCGACCGCTTGCGCCGAGCTCGTCGCCGGCCACGAACGGATGGTTTACCAGCTCGCCCTGCACCTGCTCGGCGATCGCGACGAAGCCCTCGACCTGTCCCAGGAAGTCTTTTTCAGCGTCTTCCGCACCATTCACAAGTTTCGCGGCCAGTCGGCCCTCAAGACCTGGATCTATCGCATCGTCATCAACCAGGCGCGCAATCGCCAGCGCTGGTGGAGACGCCGCCACAAGGCCGACCAGGTGTCGCTCGATCAGCACGTCGCGGCGCATGGCGATCTGCGGCAGCCCGGTGATCACACCGCGCCGGATCGCGCCTACGCCCGCAAACAGATGGCCGAGCGGCTGTGGAACGCCCTCGAGCATCTGCCATTCGATCAGCGCACCGTGATCGTGCTGCGCGAGGTTGATGGCCTCAGCTACGAAGAAATCGCCTTCTCCCTCGGCGTCGCCATCGGCACGGTGAAGTCGCGTTTGACGCGCGCGCGCCAGACGCTTCGTGACGAGCTCCGGGAGGTCCGGCCATGATGCACGAACATCCGTGCGCGACCGTCGTCGATCGACTCGAAGCCTTCCATGACGGCGAGCTGACGATCGACGAGCGCGTCGCGATTCAGAATCACCTCGGCGAATGCGTGTCGTGCAACCTCACGGCGCAGGAGCTGGCTGCGCTCACCGCCGGCTTCCGCGATCTCGCATCGCAGACGGCCGAAGCCGACACCACCGATACGTCGCGGGTCACGGCGCACGTGATCGAGAGCCTCCGCGTCGAGGAAACGCTGTCGATTCGCGCCCAGGTCGCGGAGTGGTTCCAGGACATGCACCTGGTGTGGGCGGGTCTCGGCGCCACCATGGCGACAATGATTTGCGTTGTCGGTTCGGCGAGCGTGCTCCACGCCGCCAACCAGGAGCGGCCGAATTCGATGGCGCGCGCGATCTCAGTACTGGCGAGCCCCGGCTCGAACGACAACCCGCTGCGCCTCGACTACTCAATGCTGCCGCCGAGCGCCGTGTCGGACGAACCGTTCAAGATGTCCGAGGAGGACACCGAATACGCGTTGTCAGCGGTGGTCTCGCGCGAAGGCCGCGTCCAGGGCGTCGAAGTCTTGAATCCCACGACGCGGCGCGTGAATGCGATGCTCAACGAAGCCTATCGCATGCAGTTCGCACCGGCCCTCGATCGCGGCGACGCGGTGGCGGTCAGCGTGGTGTGGCTGGTGGCGAACACGACGGTCAAGGGCCGTCATGACGTGGACATGGTCGCGCTCCGCCAGGCGCTGCGCCTGAAGACCACGCCCGCGCCGATCGCGCCGCTGCCGATTCCCGCGGAAGCGACGCAGCCGAAGCCCGAAGCGGCGCCCCTGGTGAAGCCGGGCGAAGCGTCAGCGGCACTCGCCGCAGCCGCGGCCGGCGGTCTCTAGTTACTGCACGCGGACCTGTCCGGTCCCGACATTCCCCAACGCATCGGTCGCGCGAATGACGAGCGTGCGGCCGCTGGCGTCCGCATCGAGTCGAATCTCAAACGCTTCCTGACGGCCATCGAGGATGCCGTCGCGAGGAAAGGCCGTCTGCCAGCGTTGCGCATCGACGGAGTACTCAACCTTCGACACGGCTGAATCACCGTCGCGCACATCAGCGGGCACGACGAAGCGCGTGCCCTCGCGGCGCAACGCGCCGATTTGAACGGTTGGAGCGACGTTGTCGATCTCGAAGCTGCTGCTTTCGAGCTCGCCGGTGAGCGCGGCATCAGGTGGATTCGATCGGCGATCCGACGCCGCGACCTTCAACACGTAAGTCCCGTTGGGAACCGAGCTGGTGTCCCAGACCAGCAGCGTATCGCGCAGATCGGTCTTCAACGACCGCCACGATGCGTCGCCTTCGCGGCGATAGAACACGTCATAGCTGAGATCATCGGTGTTGTCGTCGTTCGCCTTCCACTGGAACGTCTGCAGGCCGCGCTGGAAGATCTTGCGCCCAAGTTGTAGCCCGCCCGCGCTCGCCGCGGCATTTGCCGACGCGCGCTTGTCCTGCGCGTCCTCATCGAGGCCCGCGATCTCCGTTTCACCGCTCGAGAACGGCTTCTGGAAAACGACGCCCGGCGGATGCACGGTGATCGACTCGACCTGCGGACGAATGTTCCGCGGCAGGTACGCGGACGAAAGGGACGTCAGCATCGGCGCGGACGTCGGAGTACCGGTCAACACCGCGCGCCACTGCAAGTAACGGGCTTTCGGGCTCGTGATTGGCGAGCCGTCGGGGTTCGAATAGACCGCACTCCAATCGCTCCACGCCTCGTCCGGCGTCTTGGTATTGCCGGAGCGAGTGAAGATCTCCACCTTCGTGCCTGCCGGCGTCGTCGCGCGCCATGACACGACACCCCACGTCGATACGAGCCGCGCGTCCTTGACGTCGGACTCGAACGTCCCGCGCGTCGCGCGCGTGGCCGCCACCGACATCAACAATCCAGGATTCGCGGTCGAGATGAACGTGCGCTCGCCGGATCGAGCAATCATCGTCGCCTGTTGCGCGGGAACGCGCGTCAACAGTACCGGCGTCACGGGGTCGCCGGTCAATCTGAACAACTTTCCTCTAGCGCCGGTCGCCACGAGGATCGAGCCGTCGTTTTCGATCGCGACGTCGTACGGCGCGTCGTCTCTCGTCGCCCAGAGCTCATCCCACAGTCCGTCGGGTTGCACGCGATAGACCGCACCCGTCATCGAGGGCCGGCGATCGGCCGACGCCGCCGCGCCCGATTGCGTCGAGGCGCCGACATCGACAACCGAGATCGAGGTGATTTCCGTCGACACGTTTGGAATCGACACCGATACCGGCGGCGTAATCACGGGCGTATCGGAAATTGAATCGCCGCTGCTTTGTGAACGGCCGCTCTGTGCTGCCGCATAGATCACGCCCTTCGGATCGACGCGCAGCGCATGAATCTCCTGATAAGTCGTGTCGAGCAGCAGGAAGCCTTTGCCCGCGGCATCAACGCGGAAGACGCGGCCCGGCGCGCCGGTGCCGACAAGGAGCTGACGATTCTGGTCGAAGGTAAGCGAGATGGCGTGCGCCGTCTTTGACGAGAAAAACTTCTGTCCCTTGCCGTCCGGCGAAATCTTATAGACCGATCCCTTGTCGCCCGTGCCGGCAAACACGTTGCCGTCGCGATCGACGGCGAGCGACCAGATGTATTTGTCGTCCGGATCGAAGAACGTTGTGGCCTGTCCCTTTGCGTCAACGCGATAGATGCGGCCATCGGGGGAGGTGCCGACGTACAGCCCGCCATTTGGCGCCGGCGCCAGCGCATGGACTTCCATTTCGGTGCTGTCGTACAAAACCGAACCCTGTCCGTTGCGATCGACGCGAATGACCTTGCCGTCGTTGCCGGTGCCGAGATACCAGGAGCTCTCGGGTCCGGGGACGATGGTCCACACAAACGGCGCCGCGGCGTCATGAATACGCGTCAGCTCGGGTCCCAGCGTGACGCGGCCGTGCTCATCGATCGACAACTGATCGACATCACCCTTGAGGAAATCCGCTTGCGTCGCGGCCTGCCAGAATCCCGGCGCCGCCGACAGCGACGCCGCGGCAAGAACGGCAAAGACGTAGGGGAGAACTTTAGTTCTCCCGGTCAATTCATTTATCAAGGCTGGTCGAGGGAAATGGTCAGCTGCCGTGAGCCGGTGACGGCGAAGTCGAGCGCGAGCTCCCACTCACCGCGCGTCATGCTGCGCAGCGAGCCGACGGTGCCGCTGTTGCGATCGGATTCGATCACGGCCAGCACCGACGGGGGCAAGCCGGCCATCGGTTCGCCATTGACGACGGCTCCGGAGTCCGATGACGTGAGACGCACGTAAAGCCGATTGTTGCGGCGCGCGCGATTGAAGGTGCGCACCATCTGCGACACGCGCTGCATGTCGGCGCCGCGCGTATCGCGGCGATCGTCGGCGGTCGTGCGCGCGGCATCGGCAACGGTCAGTTGCAGCGAGCCGGTCAGGTTCGCGGGAATATCGATCGGCACCTGGCGCACGATCTCTTCGCCCTTGGTCGATCGCAGCGCGACATTCACGATCGCCTTCTTTCCGGCCTTTGGCTGCGTCGTATCAAGCCAGACGCGCTCAATCCTTGCCTGGCGCGGTTGTTCGCTCGCATCGATCGTCAAGGCGATCTTGTCGATGGCGACGTTCTCGCCGGAATTCTTGAGCAGCGCGGTGAGCGGTCCCGCGATGTAGGCCGAGGCGACGCCCGCCGGCTGATCGCCGCTGAAGATGTCCTCAAAGGCCAGATCGCCTTCGGAACGAATCGACGCGGTGCCGCGAATTGCAAACGACGCCGGACCAGCGCCCCGTTCGTACGACGTCAGCACATTCGCGACCGACAGGTAGGTGAGGAGCGGCGTGAACGTGAAGTCGCGCACGACGCCGAAGTTGAACGTCCGCGACGGCTGGCGATCCGAATTCAGCGTGATCGTGACCGGGATCATCGACGGCGCGGCGCCAAGGCGTCCCGCAATCGCCGTCGCGCGATCCTGCTGCACCGTGCCGACGATTTCTCCGAAGCTCGCGAGCTTGCTCGATGCCATCAGGCTTGGCAACACGACTTGTACTTCCGCGCGCGTCATCGGAAACTGCGTCGGTCCGAGGTTGTAGAGCGGATGACCGAACGCGTAGACGCGATCGCCATCGACGTGCGTCACGGTGCCGGTCGCGCCGAGCTCGAAGTCTCCGGTCAGCAGGCCGACTCCGACCGCATCACCAGGCTGAAGCGGACGATTCGACGGCGGCGTCGATCCGTTGCCCTGCGATTGCGCGCTTCCTGGCCCGGAGGACAGCCCAGAAGAAATAGTAAGGAAACCGGCGGCCGACAAAGCCGGAGAAATCGAATCGAACACAGAGGCATCGAAGCCCGATGCGATCATCGGCACGGCGATCGGCCGCAGCATCGCGCCGATGCGCGTCAGATCGGCGGATGCGCCCGAAAGAATCAGGGCCTGCGAAGCATCTTCGACAAATGGTTTGGCGCGTCCGAGATCGCGCGACCAGATTTCCAGCAGTTCGCGCGGCGACGGCTGCATCGAGATGGCGACGGGCCGCGACACGCGCGTCGACGGCGCCATCATCGTCGCGTCAAGCATTTCCTCGATCGGCGTAATGCCGGCGATCGGCTCGGTCGTGAACTGACCGAGTGAATACGACACCGCGCCCATCAACTTGCCGTCGACGTAGACAGGACTGCCGCTCATGCCGGCGATGACGCCGGTCTTGGCCAGCGGACCGCCTTCCAACCGCGCAAGAATCAGGTTGCGCTTCGGCGCGATGACATTGCGCATCACGCCGAGCACTTCCACTTTGAAGTCCTCGAGCTTGGTTCCGGAAAAGACGGTGCGGCCGACGCCGATCATGCCTGGGCGGACCTGATCGAGCGGCAGGTAAGTGGTCTGCGCAACCGGCGAAGCGGCCAGGACGCCAATCGCGAGAGCAACAGCGAGAAAGGTGCGTAAATTCATTGCAAATGTCAGGTAAAAGCCGACTTAGCTCCCATTATAGGGGCTTTGGTGCATTTCAGGGTTTGACGGCCCGGATGGCCGTCCTATAGACTTTCGACGTTCAAATGCGCTCGCGAGCCGTCAGCACCGTGTTTTCCTATCGGTCTTTTGACCGCAAGGGGACGGGTGCGGGTTCGTGGTGGTGGTATTGGTGCCCAAATGGAGAGGCTAACCGGTCCGTGTAGATCCACCACACACTCTGACGCTCGACCGAAGCGCCTCTTCAAGACGAAGAGGCGTTTTTTTTTGGCTTGATGGATTTGGCAAGCCCTAAGTCCCAAGCCCCAAGGCCCTATGAGACCTGCCAAGCTCTGCGTGACCGTGACGGCCGACACGACGGCCGAGCTGCGTACGCGGCGCGACCAGGTCGTCGATGCGGACTTGATCGAGCTGCGCGTCGATACGGTCAAGGATCCGAGCGCTGCCGCCGCGCTGGCCGGCCGCAAGAAGCCGGTCATCTTCACGTGCCGGCCCAAGTCGCAAGGCGGTCAGTTCGCAGGCAGCGAAGAAGAACGGCGCGCGATTCTTTCTGAAGCGCTCGCTCTCGGCGCCGAGTTTGTCGATCTCGAATTCAAGGGATCGTGCGCCGACTTGATGGAGCGCACGGGCGGACGCCGGATCGTTTTATCGCATCACGATTTCGACGGCGTCCCCGCGGATCTGCCCGAGCTCGCGCAGGCGATGCTTTCGAGCGGCGCGGAAGTCGTAAAGCTGGCGATCACCGCGCGCGGTCTTCGCGACAACATTACGCTCCGCAACATCGCCAAGGGCACGCGCGTCCCGATGTCCCTGATCGCGATGGGCGAAGCGGGGTTGCCGTCGCGCGTTCTTGCAACATGGATCGGATCGTGTTGGACCTATGCGGGCAACGGCGTTGCGCCGGGACAGATTTCCGATCAGGTGATGCACGATGAATACCGCTTCCGCCGCATCGGTGCGCGGACCGCGGTGTACGGCGTGCTCGGCAAGCCTGTTTCGCATTCCGTCTCGCCAGTGATGCACAACGCAGCGTTCCGATCGGGACACCTTGATGCGGTCTATCTGCCGCTGGCCGCGTCGGACTTCGACGATTTCCTGGCGTTCGCCAACGATGCGCCGCTCGCGGGTGTCAGCGTCACGGCGCCGTTCAAAATCAACGCGTTCGAAACCGCGGACGAATGCGATCCGGTCAGCCGGCGCATTCAATCGGTCAACACGTTGCGGCGCGACGGCGCCAGGTGGCTCGGGTGCAATACCGATGTCACCGGCTTTCTTGCGCCGCTCGAATCAACGTTGCGTGTGCGCGGCATTCGCGCCGCGATTCTCGGCGCCGGCGGTGCCGCGCGATCAGTATCGGTCGCGCTTGCTTCCGCGGGCGTTCGCGTCACGATCGCGGCACGTCGGCAGGACCAGGCACAATCTGTCGCGGCCCTCACCGGCGCCGCCGTCACGGCCTGGCCGCCCGATCCCGCGTCGTGGGATCTGCTGGTGAACGCCACTCCGGTCGGCACAGCGCCAAACAGCGCCGTGTCGCCGCTGCCGAATGACTATCTCTTTCACGGCGGCGGGGTCGTCTACGACCTGGTCTACAACCCGCCGCACACCCGCTTGCTGCAGGACGCCGCGCGCGCCGGCTGCCGCACCATCGGCGGCCTCGACATGCTCGTGGCACAGGCGCAGGCGCAGTTCGAGTGGTGGACCGGCCGCAAGCCGCCCGACAAGGTCATGAGGGATGCCGCCCTCGCCCGGTTGCAAACCGCAGAGCGCCCCGAGGGCGCAGGGGACAGAAGGTGAAGCTGACAACGTTTGATGAATTCGTGGACCTGGCCAAGCGCGCCACGTTCGTGCCGGTGGTCAAGGAGCTGGTCGCTGACCTGCTGACGCCAGTGTCCGCGTTTCTCAAGGTTGCCGAGCATTCCGACTACGCGTTCCTGCTGGAAAGCGTTGAGGGCGGCGAGCACGTGGGCCGCTATTCGTTCCTCGGCAAGGATCCGTTTCTGATCTTGCGCGGTCGCAGCGGCCAGACCGTGATCGAAAAAGCGGGCGTCACGACGAACGCCGAGAAACCGTTCATCGATACGCTGCGCGACCTGATGAACAGTTTTCAGTCGCCGTTTGTGCCGGGCCTGCCGCGGTTTACCGGCGGCGCCGTCGGCTATCTCGGCTACGAGACATCGGCCTGGTTCGAACCGACGACGAAGCGGCCGGGGGATTCGAGCGGCGATCGCGACGACGCCGGATTCATGCTGTTCGATACGGTGCTCGCTTTCGATCACGTGCAGCATCGCATCCTGTTGATCGCCAACGCGCGCATCTCGGGCGATGAAGATCTGAAATCGCTCTATCAGTTCGCGTGCGCGAAGATCGAATTCCTCGAGCGCGAGCTCGAGCGCGCCCTCTCGTTGAAGCGGCCGACCGGCGGAGACGGCATCAACCTCGTGTCCAACATGCCGCAGGCGCAATACGAGTCGATTGTGAAGAAGGCGAAGGAGCACATCGCCGCGGGCGACATCTACCAGGTCGTGCTGTCGCAGCGCTTCGAAGCCGAAGTCGGCGTCGACGCGTTCACGGCCTATCGCGCATTGCGGCACGTCAATCCATCACCGTACATGTTCTTCATTCGCATGGGCGATCGTTCGATCGTCGGCGCCTCGCCGGAAATGCTCGTGCGCGTCGAAGGCCGTCATGCCATCACCCATCCGATTGCCGGCACGCGGCCGCGCGGCAAGTCGGAAGAGGAAGATGTCAGGCTCGGCGAAGAGTTGAAGCGCAACGAAAAGGAGAGAGCCGAGCACATCATGCTCGTCGATCTCGGTCGCAACGACATTGGTCGCGTCTGTGACTACGGCACCGTGCGCGTGCCGACCTTCATGGCGCTCGAGCGCTATTCGCACGTCATGCACCTGGTCTCAGTCGTCGAAGGACAGCTTGCCGAAGGCAACGATCGACTCGACGCGCTGGTGTCGTGCTTCCCGGCCGGCACGGTGTCCGGCGCGCCGAAGGTACGCGCCATGCAGATCATCAACGATCTCGAGCCCACGCGCCGCGGCTTCTACGCCGGTGCGGTCGGCTATCTCGACTTCGCGGGCAATCTCGATTTCTGCATCGCCATCCGCACGATGATGCTCGAGGGCGGCAAGGCCTACATCCAGGCCGGCGCGGGCATCGTCGCGGATTCGAACCCGACGGCCGAATACGAAGAGACGCGGGACAAGGCGCGCGCGATGATCCGCGCGCTCGAGCTCGCGCAGGGTGGGCTCTAGCACGTGGTGCTCGTCATCGATAACTACGATTCGTTCACTTATAACCTCGTCCAGTATCTCGGTGAGCTGGGCGCGAAGGTGATCGTGCGTCGCAACGACGAGGCGACGATCGACGAATTGAAGTCGCTCGATCACGGGCGAGTGGTGATTTCACCGGGCCCGGGCCGCCCGGAACAAGCGGGCGTGTCGCTCGACGTGATCAAGGAATTTGGTCCGCGCATGCCGCTGCTTGGCGTGTGCCTCGGGCACCAGGCGATTGGTCTCGCCTTCGGCGGGGAGGTGGTGCGCGCGCCGCTGCCGATTCACGGCAAGACGTCGATGGTGGAGCACACCGGCAAAGGCGTCTTTGAAGGGTTGACCGCGCCTTTCCAGGCCGGGCGCTACCACTCGCTGGTGGTCAGCGAGCGCACGCTTCCGTCAGAGCTCGAAGTGACGGCGCGCACAACAGAAGACGGACTGGTGATGGGATTGCGCCACAAGACCCTGCCAATTCACGGCGTCCAGTTTCATCCGGAATCGGTGCTCACCAACGAAGGGCGCCGCATCCTTCGCAACTTCCTCGAGATGTGATCATGTTTCCAGCGCTCATCGAGAAGCTTCGTCGCCAGGAAGACCTCACCGTTGCGGAAGCGGCCGACGCGATGGCGACCATCATGCGCGGCGAGGCTGCGGCGGCGCAGATCGCGGGACTGCTCGTGGGATTGTCGATGAAAGGCGAGCGCCCCGAAGAGCTGGTCGGTTTTGCGCAGACGATGCGGGCGAACGCCGTGAAGATCACGCCGCCGCCGGGACCCGTGTTCGATACGTGCGGCACCGGCGGCGATCGATCGGGCACGTTCAACATCTCGTCGGCCACGGCGCTGGTGATCGCTGCGTGCGGGGTCAAGGTCGCGAAGCATGGCAATCGATCGGTGTCGAGCCGCTGCGGCAGCGCGGACGTGTTCGAGCAGCTTGGGGTCAACATCACGGCCTCGCCCGCGGTCGTGGAGCGCACACTGCACGAAACCGGGATTGCGTTCTTCTTTGCGCCGACGTTCCATCCGTCGATGAAGCATGCGGGACCCATTCGGCGCGAGCTCGGGATTCGGACCGCGTTCAACCTGCTTGGTCCCCTGACGAATCCCGCCGGCGCGACACGGCAGCTCGTGGGCGTGCCACGTCCGGAGCTGACCGAGTTGCTCGCACGCGCGCTCATGCTGCTGGGGTCGACGCGCGCGTGGGTCGTGCACGGCGCCGACGGGATCGACGAGATTTCAAC
>Ga0075418_10009125_pt1 | contig 11123 bp, 4 predicted proteins | sample SoiMetdeltSBSDD2_FD_81776 | JGI IMG/M metagenome (GOLD analysis project Ga0075418, IMG submission 81776) | Bulk soil microbial communities from a Populus tree surrounding site in Tennessee, USA - Soil MetaG P. deltoides SBSDD2 | ecosystem: Environmental > Terrestrial > Soil > Tree plantation...
AACCGCCTGCTCGGCGAGGAGCGCATGGTCGTGTACGACGAGCCGGGCACGACGCGCGACAGCGTGTTCGTTCCCTTCGAGCGCGACGGCCGACGGTACACGCTCATCGACACGGCCGGCGTGCGGCGGCGCGCGCGCGTGCACGAGGTCATCGAGAAGTGGAGCGTCGTGAAGACGCTCCAGGCCATCGACGGCGCGAACGTCGTCATCGCGGTGCTCGACGCGCGCACGGGGATCAACGAGCAGGACGCGACCCTCCTGGGCCAGTGTCTCGAACGCGGGCGCGCGCTCGTCGTGGCCGTGAACAAGTGGGACGGGCTCGCGCCCGATCAGCGCGACGAGGTGCGTCGGCTGCTCGACCTCAAGATCCCTTTCGTCGGGTTCGCGCGTCTGCACTTCATCTCCGCTCTGCACGGCACGGGCGTCGGCGACCTGATGGGCTCCGTCGATCTCGCGTGCGCGGCGGCGATGCGCGAGCTGCCGACACCCCTGCTGACACGCGCGCTCGAGGAAGCGGTCGTCGCGCACCAGCCGCCGGCGGTGCGCGGACGCCGGCCGCGCCTGCGCTATGCGCATCAGGGCGGGCGAAATCCACCCGTAATCGTCGTGCACGGGACGCAGGCGGATCGCGTCAGCGACTCGTACAGGCGTTATCTCGCGAATTTCTTTCGTGATCGCTTCGATCTGTACGGCACACCGGTGCGCGTGGAGATGCGCGCGGGGGAGAATCCGTACAAGGATCGGCGCAATCCGCTCACGAACCGGCAGCAGGAGAGGCGGCGTCGGTTGATGCGGCACGCGAAGAAGAAGAAACGGCGCTGAGCGAGCGCCGCCTTGCGGTCATGAACGTTTGGCGCGTGCGCAGGGCGGGGCCTCCCCGGGCAGGGTCATTCGCGGAACGCCAGGAGGCCGTCCATGGCGGCTCGGGGGAAGACGTCCTGTCTTCCCACGTCCGCAAAGGACCCTGCCCGGCGAACTTGGCGCGTGGGAGGGCCCTGCGTCTAAGAGGAGGCGCGTGCGATAATTCCCGCATGGGACCGGGGCCCGCGGCGCGCATTCACAAGAGCGAGCGACCATTCCGCATGCGGAACGGCGGCGTGCTGCCGCGCGTCGACATCGCCTACGAGACGTGGGGAACGCTGCACGGTGAGAACGCCGTCCTGCTCTTCACCGGGCTCTCGCCTTCGGCGCATGCCGCGTCGTCCGCCGCCGATCCGTCGCCCGGCTGGTGGGAGGACATGGTTGGCCCCGGCAAGCCCTACGACACCGAGCGCTACTTCGTCATCTGCGTGAATTCGCTCGGCAGCTGCTTCGGGTCGACGGGACCGGCGTCGATCGATCCGCAGACTGAGACGACGTGGCGCCTGCGCTTCCCGGTGCTCGCCGTGGAGGACATCGCGGCCGCGGCACGCGAGGTCGTCGCGGCGCTCGGCATCGAGCGGCTGTGCGCGGTCTCCGGCTCGTCGATGGGCGGGATGTGTGCGCTCGTCTACGCGCTGCTCTTCCCCGGCACGGTGCGCGCGCTGGTGCAGGTGTCCTGCGCCGTGCACTCGCTGCCCTTCGCGATTGCGTTGCGGTCATTGCAGCGCGAGATGATCCGCAGCGATCCCGACTGGCAGCGCGGTGAATACCCAGGCGGCCAAGGTCCGATCCGCGGCATGCGGCTCGCCCGCAAGCTCGGCATGATCACCTATCGCTCGGCGACGGAGTGGCGAGAGCGCTTCGGCCGCGAGCGCGTGAGCCAGCATAGTGGCGATCCCTTCGGCGTCACTTTCGAGATCGAGTCATACCTCGAGGCCCACGCGCTCAAGTTCGTCGGCGGCTACGATGCGAACTGTTATCTCTACATGTCGCGCTCGATGGATCTCTTCGACGCGGCAGCGCACGGCGGCGGCAGTCTCGAGAAGGCGTTCGCGCGCATCGACGTCGTGGACGCGCTCGTCATCGGCGTCGAGACGGATTTCCTGTTCCCGATCGATCAGCAGCGCGAGCTCGCGCAACTCCTCGACGCGCCGGCGCGGCGCGTCGACTTCCACGCCCTACCGTCGATCCAGGGCCACGACTCTTTCCTCGTGGACATGGAACGCTTCCGGCCGGTCATCGGCGAGTTCTTCGCCTCGCTCTAGGCTCTCGTCAGCACGCGCAATTTAAATCCGGCTAGTCCCCGGTCCGCAAGCTCTCCCAGAAGTTGCAGCGATCGTCGTAGAGATGCGTGCCCGCGCTCGCGGTCGTGTTGAGCCGCATGTAGCTGTCAGTGTCGACGTCGTAGAGCGGCCAGACGGCGCCGCCCGGATAGTTGGGATCGCCGTTCGCCGCGAAATGCGTCCAGTACTCGAGCATCAGTGCTTCGGCCTTGCGGTCGTTGGCATTGGCGCTGAAGTGCACGCCGTCCATGTGCTGGAAGAGGTAGAGCAGCTCCGTGCCGTGATACGCGCCGTCGCCCTCGCGCGCATTCGTGGACAGCATCCGGCGGAAGTGATAGCGGTACACGCCCGAGGACTGATGCTGGCGCATCGTGCGGGCGAACGTGCGCGAGACGCAGGTGTAGGTCTGGTCGGTGAGCATCGCAACGTAAGCAGCCGTCGGGTTTGCGAAGTCCGCGAGCGGGTAGACGGCGTACAGCCCGGGCAGGCTGTCGGGCGGCACGAGCTGCGCCGACAGGTCGTAGAACTCTGCGAGCGTCAGGTTGTGATAGTCCTCAGCGAACTCGGCCGCGTTCGAGCCGACGACGACCGGGACGTCGTTGTGCGCGCCCGCGTTGATGATGTCGGAGGGCTGCGTCGCGACGATGTAGCCGTCGACCCATGGACCCATGGACGATTCCCCCGCTCCTCCCGGCAGCACGCTGTCGGCCAGCACGATGCGCGAGAGCGGCAAGGAGCGCAGCCGCGAGACCAGGTTCGGCGCGCCGCGCAGTCCCATCTCCTCGATGAACGCATCACCCGCGGCTTCCGCCTCGTCGGGATCGAATACGTCCGACGCACCGCTCTCCAGGAGCGCACGCGAGAAGAGTCCCCCGGCGAGCGGGCTCGCGACGAGCATCTCGACGTCCTTCGCACCGCCGGACTGCCCGAAGAGCAGCACGCGCTCCGGGTCGCCGCCGAAGGCTTCGATGTTGCGCTGGACCCAGCGCAGCGCCTCGAGGGTGTCCGCAATCCCGTAGTTCCCGGACGTGCCGGTGGGACTGTTCGCGGCGAGCGCGTCATTGACGAGATATCCGAGCGCGGCGAGGCGGTACTCGATGGTGACGACGACCACGTCGCCTCGATCCGCGAGGACCGCGCCGTCGTACAGCGGCGTGTTGTCGTCGAGGGCGAGGAGTATCTCCAGCGGATCGCTCGTCCCGCCCGTGCGGTTGCCGCCGCCATGCACGAAGAACATCACGGGCAGGTGAGCGTTCGGCACTCGATCAGCTGGCGTCCAGACGTTCAGATACAGGCAGTCCTCGGCGCCGATGATGGCGGTGTCGGGCTGCTCCGGGTCGGGCTGCGGACAACGTGGCGGCAGGGTATTGCCGCCGATGCGCACGTCGGACCACTGCGCGACGGGCGTCGTAACCTGCCAGCGCAGCTCGGCGACGGGCGGCTTCGCATAGGGCAGGGCGAGGAATGCGTCCGCGCCACCGGCGCGCACGCCCTGCACGCGCCCGAGGTCGGTGTCGACGAGCGGATGCACGTCGTTCACCGGAATGCCGGTGCGGCACACCCACATCTCCTGGAGGTTCCCGGACGGTGCGTTGTAGTACACGAACACGTCGTTGTCGCCTACGAATGGCTCGGGGTGGCTGCGCGCTATATCGGGACGGCCTTCGTCGCAGCGCTGCGCGAAGCGCACGTTCGTGTCGTCCTCGAGGTCGAAGACCCAGATCTCGCTGTCGGTCACGTCGCCGTTGAGAAGCGTCTGATCCTGGATCGTGAGGACGATGTAGGACTTGTCGCCGGCGACGAAGGCCTGCGGCGTCGCGATCACGGTCTGGTTGGATTCGACGGGGATCGGCAGCGTCGTGACGCGCGTCCACGTCGCACCGCCCAGGTCGCGGTAGACGGCGATCGCGTTGTCGTCTACGACCGCCGCGACGATCGTGTTGCCGTCGTACTCGGGCGCCTCCCAGGCGAGAGGCGCGGTCTTGAAGCCGGTGTCGCTGGTGATATTCGTACGATGGCTGTTCGTCGTATCGAGCAGGAAGAGCTGCCCCGTCGTCTGATCGACCGTGACCAGACGCCTGCCGTCGCTGAGCCAGCGGCCCGGATTGCGGTGCATCTCGTCGCCCTGCGCCTGCTCGATGACGTGCTGGTTCGCCGGCGAGTTCTCTAGATACCAGGCGAGATTGCCTCCGTCCTCCCAGCTTCCGATGAGATTCAACAGCGCGACCTGAGGGGCCGTCGCGGCCTTCGCAGGCAGCGCGGTCTGGTGCTCGGCCCCGCTCGTCAGTACCGCGGCCTCTGCACCCGTGCCATTCCAGCGCGAGCGCCAGGTTTGCAGCACGCCCTGGTAGTCCTTCGCGTAGAAGACCGACCAGCCCCCGTTGTCCTCGCCGAACTCCGGACCGGGGACCGTGCCCGTCTTTGCGCCGGTATCCATCCGGTAGTTGCGGCCGTCGTTCGATATGAAGGCGCCAGTGGCGCGGCTCAGGTCGCCTACCCAGATCTCACCGTTACCGAGGCGGAAGGTGACCTTCCCCTCGCTCTGCAATACGCGCGGTCCGAGGTAGCCGAGACCGGCAGGGCTCAGGCGCTGGTGGCGGTCCGCCTCCGACGTCGTGGTGAACGTGCGGTCGCCCGTGCTCGCGCTCGCGCCGGCGTCGTCGGTCGCCGTGATGCGGTAGTGATAGAGCTGTCCTGGCGTGAGCTGATTGAGGATGACCGCGTGCGAGAGACCGAAGTCGTCGTCGCTCACCTGTGCGCCGTAGCCGGGGGTCGTGCCGTAATCGACGCCGCCGCTCGTCGGTTTGTCGGTCGTCCAACGTATCGTCGCGGTCGTGCCGGTGACGCCGTCGATGGTCACGCCGCTGATGTGTGGCGGCGCCGTGTCGAGCTCGATGCCGTCCGTGTATGCGGTCGATGACTGCAGGCTGAAGTCCACCGCGCGCAGCGTGAAGTAATAGACGACGCCGGGCTGCAGCGAGAGTCCCGTGCGCGTCACAGACGTGTTCATTCCCGTGTCCGTCCAGCCCGCGACGTCCGTCGCGTCGGGCGCCGTGCCGATCGCGTAGCTGTAACCGCCGACGCCCACGCCCGTGTCGGTTGCGTACCAGGAGGCCGAGAGACGGTCGTCGACCGCCGTCACGTTGCCGTCGTCCTCGAGGAAGACGATCGTGGGCGGCGAGTTGTCCACCGTGATGCCGTCGCTGTAGTTCGTCGCGACGTGTCCGGTGTTGTCGGTCGCATAGACGCTGATGATGTACAGCTCGCCGTCCGTCAGATGCAGTCCCGTCACGGTGCGCGAGGTGATGAGCCCGGAGGACGTCCAGGGCACGATGCTCTGCGGGCTCTCGGGCGTGCCGATGGCGTAGGTGTACTCCTTGATGCCGGATTCCCCGTCGGTGCCGGAGAAGCTGAAGCTCAGCTTCGTCGCGTCGCCCGTGAACTCGCCCGTGTCGACGACGGCATTCATGACCGGATTCGCGAGGTCGACGAGGATTCCGTCGGAGTTGCCGCTGCCGTAGTTGCCCGAGTCGTCGTACGCACGCACGGCGAAGTAGTAAGTCACGCCGTTGTTGAGCGTGAGATTGCTGACGGTGACGCTCGTGTTGAGCCCGACGGCCGTCCAGCCCTTGATATTCGTGGCGCCGGGCGAGGTGCCGATGCCGTACTTGTACTCCGTGATGGCGCCGGTCGCCATCCAGGTCGCGCTCAGCGTACTTGACGAGGGCGTGTAGTCGCCGCCGTCGCCGACCGCGTTGACGATCGGTCCCGAGACCTGCGCACGTATCCCATCCGAGTTCCCGATCGTGTAGTTGCCGGCGCGGTCGATCGCCTTTACACGGAAGTAGTAAATCACGCCGTTCTCGAGCGGGAGTCCGTTGACGGTGACGGACGTGTTGAGGCCGCGCGAGGTCCAGGGCACGAGCGCCTCCGGCTCGCTCACCGTACCGATCGCGTAGATGTACTCGCCGATCTGGCTCAGCGCGTCGCTTCCGGCCCAGGTTGCGTGCAGCGAGTCAGGATCCGTCGTCACGTCTCCGTCGTCCTGCACGGTGACGGTCGGTGCGACCTGATCGGACACGATGCCGTTCGAGGAGACCACGCTCACGTTGCCGGCGATGTCGGTCGCTTCGATATTGAAGTAGTAGCGCGTGCCGCTGGTGAGCGAGAGGTTGCCCGCGGTGACGTTCGTGTTCGTGCCGACGTTCAGCCACGCCTTGACGTTGGTCGCGCCGGGCGTCGTGCCGATGGAATAGCGGTAGCCGCGCACGCCGGACACGGCGTCGGAGCCCGTCCACGAGCAGCTGAGCGCCGTGCGCATGTTCGTGTAGTCGCCGCCGTCGTCGATGTTTGTGACGTTGGGCGCCGCGTTGTCGACCGTGATGCCGTTCGAGCTTCCCGTCGCTGTCCACTGATTGGAGCCGTAGCGCGCCCGCACGCCGATGTAATAGCTCACGCCGGACTGGAGGCTCAGACCCGTGATGTTGACGCTGCGCGCGAGCCCGACCGAGGTCCAATTGCGGATGACAGCCCCGTTCGCCGAATCCCTCGTGACCCGGTACTGGTTCTCGAGCACCTCGCTGCCCGGATCCGGAACCGTCCAGTTCGCGTCGAGCTGATTCGCCTTCGTCGTCCACGTGCCTTCGTCGACGACGACGGGCGTGCCCGGCGTGGCGACGGCCGTGCCGGCGCACAGCCAGAGCGCGAGCAACGACATCAGGTGGATGGTGAGCCGATGCAGATGAGCACGGCAGGACAGATGAACTGCGCGCTGTGCGGGCATGCAGCCGGCACACGCGGAACGGTTTTCGCTGGGCACGCGGACTCCCTTCGCACGAACGCTGACGTCGTGCGTACTGACGCATGCTGGAATGGAAAACCACGTCGCGTGGGCCTTCCGTGCCCGCAGGGGGACAGCCGCGAACTATCGAACGCGGGTCTCGCTGGCTGCTTCATGGTCCGTACGCCCCGACGCGTTCGGTCACTTACAGCACTGCGCCAATCCTTCTGGTCGCGGAGACGTGCTTGCTTTGCTCGCGACTGGTGTCTTGCGAGCGGGCCGGAGAATCGCACAACACATCGAGTGTCACAACTGTCGCTGCGAGCCGACACGCGACATGAATCGTTGCAAAATGTGAAGCCTCGATGCTGTCGAAGAAAATCTGCGTCGTCGTTCTGTGCGCACAGTCGCGCGTGTGACTCAGTTCACATTGTTTGTCGTCGCCGGATGCGCCTGAATGCGCAGGCGGCGCGTGCAATCACTGCTTGGAGGGTTCGTTCGAGCCGTGATTTTCGGGCTGCGTGGCGACGGCGGGCGGCAGGAAGAGCGCCGGATCGACCATCGCGCCGTTCAGCGCGACGCCGAAGTGAAGGTGCGCGCCCGTCACACGACCGGTCGCGCCGACGAGGCCGATCGTCGCGCCGGCGGTGACCTGCTGTGCCGGTGTCACGTCGATGCGGCTGAGATGACAATACATCGTCACGAGACCCTGGCCGTGATCGATCAGCACGGTGTTGCCGTTGAAGAAGAAGTCACCGGCGTCGAGCACGATGCCTGCGGCGGGCGCATGGATGGCGGTGCCCGCCGGCGCCGGGATGTCCATGCCGCTGTGGGGCTTGCGCGCCTCGCCGTTGAAGATGCGGCGCATGCCGTAGGAATCGCTGCGTTCGCCGTCGATCGGCGCGACGAATGCGAGCGTCACGTCGGCGCTGTCGCGCCAGGTCGTGATGGCGCGCTGCACGCGCTCGGTCTCGGACTCGATGCGCTTCAGGTCCTCCGCCAGCGGATTTACCTTGCGCGCTTCGACCGTGAGCGACTGCGTGGCGTATGCCTTGTCCTTGACCTCGAACTGCAACGTGCGCGTCACGCCGGACGCGGGCTCGATGCGCAGCGTCTGCGTGCCGGGCTCGGTCGCGAGCGCGATGCCGACGATTGCGCGCCAGCCGTCGCCAGCCGGGACGACCAGCACGCGACGCTCGCCGAGCCACACCGCGGGCGCCGTCTCGCTCGCGGGCGCGACCGGGAGTACTGCGATTCCACCCGGTACCGATGACGAAGGCGGGAGCGTGCCGGCGCTGGCACTCGCCGCGAGCGCGAGCAGCGCGATCCATCCCCATCGCCGGCGCGTGGTCATTCGTCTTCCTCCCGCGACTGCACGATTGCGTTCAGCCGCCCGTGCGCGAGGCGCGCGCTGATGCGGTCGCCGGGCGCCACCTGCGATGCGTTGCGCACGACCTCGCCGTCCGGCGCACTGACGATCGCATAGCCGCGCGCGAGTGTCGCGAGCGGGCTCACAGCCTGCAGCGCACGCGCTGCCGCCGCGAGTGACGTGCGATCGCGCTCGAGACGTCGCGTCATGCGCTCGCGCAGGCGGCGCGCGAGTGTCGCCGCGCGCTCGATGAGGCGCTCGATGCGCACTGCCGGAGACGCCGCCGCGAGACGCGCCGTCGCGCGCTCGAGGCGCGTGCGTGCGCGCTCGACCGCGCGCGTCTGCGCCGCATCGAGGCGCAGCGTCAGCTCGTCGAGGCGCTGCATCTGCTGGCGCAGGTGCGTGCGCGGGTGTTGCTGCGCGAGACGTCCACCGAGCCACGTCCAGCGCTCACGTGCGCGTGCCAGCATGCGCCGCCCGGCGCGCAGCAACCGTCCGGAGAGTGCCTCGCGCTGTCGCATCCAGTCCTGCGCATCCGGCACGACGAGCTCGGCGGCGGCGGAAGGGGTCGGCGCGCGCAGGTCGGCCGCGAAGTCGGCGATCGTGACGTCGATCTCGTGGCCTACGGCGCTGACGACAGGGATCGAGGACGCACGGATCGCGCGCGCGACGATCTCCTCGTTGAAGGGCCACAGATCCTCGAGCGACCCGCCGCCGCGGGTGAGGATGAGCACGTCGCATTCCGCACGGCGCGACGCCGTGCGGAGCATGTGCGCGATGCGCGGCGCCGCTTCGGCGCCCTGCACCGGAATCGGATAGACGAGCACGGGGATCGCGGGAAAGCGCCGCTCGAGGACGTGCAGCACGTCGCGAATGGCCGCGCCCGCGGGGGAGGTGAGCACGCCGATCCGGCGCGGCAGGGGCGGGAGCGCGCGCTTCGCGGCCTGATCGAAGAGCCCCTCCGCGGCGAGGCGCGTCTTCAGCGCCTCGAATGCACGGCGCAGCGCGCCTTCGCCCGCTTCCTCGAGATGCTCCACCTGGAGCTGGAACTCGCCGCGCGCCTCGTACAGCGTCACGCGCGCGCGTGCGAGCACCTTGAGTCCATCGCGCGGCGCGAAGCGCACGCGGCTCGCGGCCATTCGGAACATCGCGCAGCGCACCTGCGCGTCGTGATCCTTCAGCGAGAAGTAGAGATGACCCGAGCCGGGCCGCGAGAGGTTCGACAGCTCGCCTTCGATCCAGAGCGGCGGGAACCCGCCTTCGACGAGGTTGCGCGCCTCGCGATTGAGGCGCGAGACGGTATAGACCTCGCGCGCGGCGCGCGTGGTGTCGGTGGGAAAGAGGCCCTGCTGACCAGAGCCCGCCGGACGCGTCGGCCGCATCAGGTCATGCTCACGCGTCTTCCATGCGCGCGAGCGTGAAGAACTCGCGCCGGGTGCGCGGCCCGTAGGTGCGGAAGGTCGGGTCGGAGCCGCGCGCGTACAGCTGGCGGGCGTGCGAGATGGCGTCGGTGCTCGCCGCGCGGACGAAGTCCTTCCGATCGAGCTTGTACGCACGCAGCGCGTTCAGGCCGAAGATCCTGGCGCGAATGTCGTCGGTCAACGCCGGATAGCCGTAACGCTCGCGGAACTCGGCGGAGATCTCGAAGGTGCGGAAGGCCTGGATCTGGTCCTGCGGCGCGCCGAAGAAGATGCAGTCCGTGCCCCACACGACGTTGTCCTCGCCGACGTACTTGAGGAGCTTGCCGATGAGGTGCGCCGCCTGATCTGGATCCTGCATGACGCTGCGCCACGTCGAGCCCAGCTCGGCGTACACATTTGCGTTCGGCCGGATGCCCGCATCGAGCAGGGACTGCACGAGGGTGTCCGTGCCCGAGGCTGGCTTGCCTGGTACGAACGCGGATTCCTTCAGGTCAGGATCGTGGCCGGAGTGATAGATGATGAAGGCGATGTCCGGGTTCGCCTTCGCGGCAGGCCCCACGTCACGGCAGGACTTGTAGCCGACGTTCTTGTCGCCCATGAGCGGGAACGGCAGCGGCAATCCCTTGTGACAGCAGACGGTGTGGATGCCCGAGGCCCGCACCTTTTCCAGGAACGGTCGTCCGGTCTGCTCGTCGTCCAGCCACCAGCCGGTCGAGCGATCCGGCCCGTACTGCGTGTAGGTCTTCCACGCGGCGATCTTCCACGTCTCCTGCACCTCGCTCATGCGCTCGAGGTCGCCCGGCAGGTTGGGGATGATGCGGCCGTGGAGTAGCAGGCGCTTGCCGGCGAGCGCGTCGACGATCTGTCGCGTCGCGGACGCCTCGCGATAGCTGAGGGGCATCGCGTTCTCGGCGGTCGGGACGAAGGACAGCACCGCCGCGTCCGTGTCGCTGTCCATGAAGATCTCGCGCACGAAGGTGCGCGCGTCGCTGCAGCTCATGTGGCCGAACTGCTCCTTCGGGAGCACGTTGCAGTCGGTCGTCTCGGCGGTCTCGCGGATCATCTCGCTCCAGGGCGTCGAGGCCGTCCAGGCGGCGGGCGGATCGAAGTGATGCGTCTGGATGTCGAAGATGAACTCGCGCTTGCCGAGCGCGCCTTCGGCGGCGGCGTCGTCGAGCGCGGCTTCGCCGGGGACGAGGAAGCGTCCCCCGGTCCTGCCGAGCGCCGCATTCACCTCGTTCATGGCGAGCAGGCAGGTCGCGGCGCCGGAGAGCGACACGAGGAACTCGCGTCGCCCGATTCGCAGCCGGCGCGCGTGCTCGTCGGCGCGCTCGAGCGCGGTGCGGTTCACGTGGGCGAGATGCCGGGGCAGGGCGCTGGGCACGAACTCGCCGTTGGTCGCGTTGTCG
>Ga0075418_10009126_pt1 | contig 11123 bp, 2 predicted proteins | sample SoiMetdeltSBSDD2_FD_81776 | JGI IMG/M metagenome (GOLD analysis project Ga0075418, IMG submission 81776) | Bulk soil microbial communities from a Populus tree surrounding site in Tennessee, USA - Soil MetaG P. deltoides SBSDD2 | ecosystem: Environmental > Terrestrial > Soil > Tree plantation...
CTATTTTGTAACCGCGGATTTCAATCCGCGGAGAAGACGATAACCATGAGATTGAGTGCCGTAGGCACGAAACATATGACGCTATGCAAAAAACCATTCGCGTATGGCTAACTGCATTATGCAGGTGGAACTAAGACAACTTACAGGGGCAACGACATGATAAACTCCGATCCCTCTCCCTCATGGGTCTCAACCACGAGGTCGCCTCTATGTGCTTTTACAATATCATAACTTAACGACAATCCTAAACCTGTTCCTTGTCCGGTTGGTTTGGTGGTAAAGAACGGCTGAAAGATCGTATCGAATACTTTTCGGGGTATGCCGATGCCAATGTCTCGAGAGAATTAAACCATGGATTGATCTGCTGTGGTCAACAAAGATCAACCTTTGCTTCAATTTTAAGTGAGGAAGCAAAGGTTGAAAAAAGTCTTGGTGACACAACTGATTCTATTTTTTACTCAACACAGGTGGCGTCGGCTGGACGGAGCTATTCTTGATTGGCTTAATTGTTTTCAGAAAAGCAAATATTGCCTTGAGCTCTTCAACCGTCATGAGTTTAACCGTTATGACTGACATAGGAGGTACGAGGGATCTCGATCCGGGAAGCCCTTTACTGACACTATTTTTGATAGCATAAATAAATTGTTCCTCTGTCCAGTTGCCGAGACCGGTTTCATCCGGTGTCAGGTTCGCCGAGTAGGAAATGCCCCAGGGACCCACCCATGAAGTAAAAGTTTGGGTGACTATTAACCCTTTACTTTCCACATCCTTCCGGTCTACCTTCGGGGCTGGCATTTTTTCCGGGTGACCGGACAGGAACAGTGTGGTGTCATCTGCCGGTCCCATAGCAGTCATTTTCTTGGGCGTATGGCAATCGTTGCAACCACCGATCGTCACAAGGTGTTCTCCCCATAGGACCTGCGTTTCAAAGCCGCCGTAATTGGGTTTCTCTACCGCAGCCGTTGTAGTTTCAACTGCCGGTTCGGTTTTTTTCTCTGAACATCCGTAAAAGAAAATGGCGGAACATGCAAGGGCCGTGAGGAAAAGAGGATAAGATCTGGGCATATTGGTTTGGGGTTTAAGTGTAATCGTAACTTAGAACGCGATTAAGGAACGGGCTAATGATCGGCAGCGTTCGAGCCACAACGCTAAATAAATCCAGATAGTCCAAACCTTAAAGAAAATACCCCAAGGATGTGGATCGTATTTAAAAGGAGTGGTTTCTAATTTCAGGTAAGAAGGTAAGAAATCTCGAACACAATCACAATTCCCTCGCTGTCTGCTCTCTATTGCCCAGGACGATAGTAAACACTGTGCCTTCGCCTTCCTTGGATTCAACTTTTATTTCACCACCATGGGCTTTCACAATATCATAACTTAGAGACAGCCCCAGGCCTGTGCCTTGTCCCGTTGGCTTAGTGGTGAAGAACGGCTGAAAGATTTTATCCAATACCTTTGACGGAATGCCATTACCGTTGTCACTCACGGAAATCAACACATGATAACCATTTGTTTTTGTACGAAGCGTAACCGTTGGTTCATATTCGGCGCCGGCTAGCTTTTTCTTTTCGGAGACCGTATAGAATGCATTCGTTATGAGGTTAAGTACAACTCTGCCAATATCCTGTGGTACAACCGGAATCTTTCCTACGCTCGCATCAAAATCAGTTTTAGTTGACACATTGAACGACTTGTCTTTTGCGCGAAAACCATGAGAGGCTAACCGCAAATACTCGTCTATTAACACATTGATATCCGTTGGCTCCTTTACCCCTGAACTGCTTCGTGAATGCTGTATCATCCCTTTTACAATGGAGTCTGCTCGTTTTCCGTGTTCATTTATTTTTTCTCCATTGTTCTTGACGGTTTTCAGGATGGCCTTGACTTCTAAAATGTTGCCCTTGTCAATTTCCTGATCGGCCTCTTCAATCAATTCAGCATTTACTTCTGAAAAGTTCTTAACGAAGTTTAACGGATTTTGAATTTCATGGGCGATACCTGCTGTAAGCTCGCCAAGCGAAGCCATTTTTTCAGATTGGATCAGCAGGGACTGGGTGGATCTAAGATCAGAGAGTGTAGATTCCAATACCTTATTGGCTTTTTGTTTTTGACGATTGTTTCGAAAAAGAATAAAGGCAATGATTGAAAAGACTCCGAGTCCAACCAGCAGCAAATATTTCTGAAGGCGGTTCTGATATTCTTTTTTTGTTGCTATGATTTCCTGTTCTTTTTGATGAACATCAAAATCGATGTTTTGAAATTCCTGGGTCTGCTTGGCGTTGAATAGGACTTCGTTTATTTTAATGACAAGTGCCTGGTATTTCACTAAACTGTCGTTATTACCTGCTATGCGATAATAGCGGTTCAGTCGAGTGTATGACCGTAGCAACAAATCCGGTGCGTTCAGATCTTGCGCTACTGAAAGTGCATGTTTGGTGTAATGAAAGGCAGAATCATTCGCGCCTGAATTAAAGTGATAATCTGCCAGTAGAAAATTGCTTGCAACCAACCCTCTGGAGTACCCATATTCCGCGCTGGCTGCGGCAGCTTTTCTGTAGTATTCGTCGGCCTTAGGTATATTTCCCAGCGCGGCATAGGTGCGTCCGAAATTCAATAAAACGCCCCCAAGGTATTTTTTGTACCCCGATTGCATGGTCAGATCATAGGCCGCCTGTATGCTGATCATCGCAGAGTCTTTTTTGCCTAATTGCAAATAGATGCGGTTCAAGACAAGATTAACTCCGCCGCTTAGCGCTAAATTGCCCGATTGTTCAGATATTTTTCTTGCCAGCAATAGATGGTGCAAGGACTTGTCATATTCATTCGAATTCGCATATAAAATTCCCAAATTCTGATGAGTGAAGGCCATTTCACTAAGTCGTTGCTCATGCGGAGAGGCAGCGCTATACAACGCATTATCATTGCCGGGAATTTTACCTACAAAAACATTTTGTTCACTTTCTTGATCTTGTAGGACATTCAGTGCCGATAACAACGTCTGCAACGAACGAGGATAGTTGCCTGTATTTACCAACGCGTATCCCATTTCGCGCAACGAGCTTCCTTCATCAAATTTAAGTTTCAATTTCCTGGACTGCTCCAACGATTTTTCGGCATAGTAATAGGCGCTATCGGGATTTACCTCAGAGTAGTAGCGGGCAATAGTTCTGAACCACACAAGCCTAATTGTATCATTTTGGGTGATTCTCGCTTCCCGCTTAAGAGTGTCAATTAGGAGTTGCTGTGCTTCAAGAAGGTCGACGGAAAAAAGGAAGAATGTTAAAAGAACGATCAGTTTCATCATTGATATATAACGTTAAATCGGGTCAATCTATTAAAACGTGTTAGCCGCCTAGCCTCTGCGCAAAGTGGTTCAGGCCGCAGGAACCTTTATAACAAACTCACTTCCCTCACTTTCCTTTGTCTCGACTTTTAATTCACCTCCATGGGCTTTCACAATATCATAACTAAGGGACAACCCCAGGCCTGTACCTTGTCCCGTCGGTTTCGTGGTAAAGAAGGGTTGGAAGATCTTATCCAGTACTTTCGTCGATATCCCATTCCCATTATCTTTAACAGATATCATCAGCTGATCACCAATTCTTTTTGTCCGCAGGGCAACGGTCGGCTCGTATTCTTTGCCGGATTGTTTCTTCCTTTCGGAGACGGTGTAGAAGGCATTCGTAATGAGGTTAAGTACAACTCTACCAATATCCTGCGGGACTACAGCTACCATTCCCACTGCCGGATCAAAATCAGTTTTTGTGGTAACATTGAACGACTTGTCCTTTGCGCGAAAGCCATGAAAGGCCAGGCGTAAATACTCGTCCGCTAAAGCATTTATATCCGTGGGTTCTTTTTGCCCCGAACTGCTTCGCGAATGTTGCAACATCCCTTTAACAATTCCATCGGCGCGTTTACCGTGATGTAGGATCTTTTCAAGATTCTTTCTTACATCATCGGTGATAGCTTTTACTTCTGAAAAGTTTCCCTTTTCAATTTCCTGATTCATTTCATTCAACAATTCATTACTTACTTCAGAAAAATTGTTGACAAAGTTGAGGGGGTTTTGAATTTCGTGCGCGATACCTGCGGTAAGTTCACCCAAAGACGCCATCTTTTCAGAAATCACCAATTGGTTCTGCGTCTGTTTCAGGTCGTTGAGGGTTTTATCAACTTGTTGTTTGGCTGCTTCCAGCTTGTTGAAATCTTCATAACGCGCGTAGGCGGTAGCGAAGGCATCGGCAACGGATTGGATCAATTGAATTTCATCTTCCTTCAACTGCGTTGTGTTACCCACATACAACATGCCCTGCATGAAGGGTAAGCAATGCAAATAAATTCCATCGCCGGGAACGGTGTTCATATACACTTCTATCGTTGTTATCGCCCCTTGCCGTATGAGAAATTCGCCTAGCTCTCTAAATGCAGTTCGATCCCAATGGCTGATGTACGTTTCATTCTTCTGCCAATGACTTAAGATTTCACCCACGTTGCCGGGAGCATCATAGGGCAAATGAAACGCAGCGATTGCTTTGCCTTCGGGAGTAGAGAGGAAAGTATGTATTTGCTGTTGAGGTTCATCCATAATAAACACACCACAGCGAACGAACGGTACATTGAGTGTGTTTAGCTCTTTCCAGATTAACGGAGTAATTCGGTCCAGATCGTTGGTCGTCCGCATCGATGCAATTTCTGCACGTACCCGGTCGAGCGATGCCTGACGTATTGCTTCCAGCGCATTCGCTTCGGACTTTTGCAATTCCATGTAACGCCTGAATGTAAGATCAACGATAGCCTTGAAGCGATGAAGAATTTTTATTTCGACTTCAGTATATGGATTTTCAGACCACCCATAGAACAAGCCCTCGGAAAAGGGTAGAAAATAACCGTATTGTTCCAAGCTGGTAGATTGAGATACCGGAACGGAGAATGTGGAAATAATTTTTTCGTAGTACGTTTTTAATTCTTCCCCTCTCAGGACTGGAAAATAATCTTCATTTCGAATCCAGTTGTCATAGGTCTTTGATAGCACTGGATGATCGTCGAGCATCGCCCAACCTACGAGTGAAAGGCCGTCGCCGTCTGCCGATGACGTTGCCGAATACAGTTTTACTTTCCGGTTTTCCTTTGTCAGCAATCCTACACCACTGCGAAAAGAGTTGATTCCCAGTTTTCGTAATTCAGTAAAAACAAGACTGGCAGTGGAGGTCAAATCATTACTGTTGTGCATTGCCATTGCTTTACCGCGAACTTTTTCCAGCGCGGCTTCGATGGTAGCTTCCTTTGCCTGCTCTTCAGCTTTTTTCAGATCGAGAAATCTTGTGTATGATTGTTCATACACGCGCGCAAATCGTCGGAGTAAATCAATTTCTTCCTGTACGAGCAACTTGCCGGTGTGAGTTGCAATGCCAATGGCTGAGTTTTGTTCATAGCATACGGCCAGCGAATAAAATTGACTCGAAGAAATAAGCTCTTTGGCTTCTTCTGTCATATTCATCCCGAGCTGCTCAAAATAACCAAACAACAAATCCTTATCTTCTTTTGCGTATGCATTTTCATAGAACTCAACGCTTGTCTCTCTGGCTTCCCAGAAATCTTTAAGTATCGGATTATCAATGTACGGAGTTAACAATCGGATAGCACTAGGATGGACAGGGGAAGCCGCCCATTGGGTAACAACGCGATGGCCGCGTTCAAATTCGAAAATTATTGCCGACCGGCTCGCAACAGCAATTCCCAGCTGTTCAATTTTTTCAAGCACAACGGTAATGACGTCTTTAATTTCACTGCTTTCTCTCATGATAAGCGACCTTGATCGCACTTTTTCCAAAGCAGCTTCCACCTGCGCTTCGCGGGCCTGCGACTCAGCTTTTTGTAAGTCAAGATATCGTCGGTAGGTTTGCCCGAATACGCCTGCCAGTCTTTTAAAGATTTGCGCATCTTCAGGTGCGACGGGTTCGGGTGTGAAACTGAAAACGGCTCCGTCAGGAAAATAGAACTCCGTATGAATTTCTTTTGAGGGCAAAGCCTCCATATTGACTCGAAATGGATAGCTAGACTGGTTGTTGATCATCTGATAATAGTTGATCAGGTCTTCGCCAATCATCTCATAGGAAAAAGTGGTCTCCTTTTTCTTCCACGCATTGCGAGCGCCGGAAAGCAACGGATGCAACGACACATTCAGATAGCCAATGATTAAATTAACTTCTCCCGAAGGATTCGATCTTGCTGCCCAGACTTCCGTATCATCAGAGGTGCTAAAAATTAATATTCCACAGCGATTTGTTTTAACACCTAACTTCGTCAACTCATCAAATAAGGTGGCTACAGTAACTCCGACGTCATGGCTATTGTGCATAGCCATGGTTTTACTTCTAACTCGTTCGAGCGACGCTTCTATTTGAGCTTCTCTTGCCAGTGCTTCTGCTTTTTGAATATCCTGAAAGCGTTTGTAAGTAAGGCTGAAAACATTGGCAAAACGTTTCATGACATTTTTGGCCTCATCAGTGAACGAGTTCTCACGAAAAGCATATAATGCACCAGCTTGAAAGGTCGTCGTGTGATAATGTTGCTCGAGCATTTCCGCGTTCTTCACCATTGACTGAGATTCTGGAAGCAGAAAATTGGCATGCTGAATAGCACTGTAGTAATCAGCCAAATCTTGTCCGCGCAAAACATAGGTGAAGTCTTCCTGCCTGAGCCAGGCATCAAAGGCGTGTTGTAGCAATGGGTGGATGTCCATCGACTCGACACCGGAGACGTGAACTGTAGTTTGTCCTTCCGACTTTGAGGTAGTCCAGATGTCGCCGGTTCGCTTTTTCTTGCTAAGAATTCCTATTCCACATCGCGACATACCCAGGTCTAATTTCTCCAACTCATCAAAGACGACAGCGACGGCCGAAGTCAGGTCTTCGCTTTTGTGCATCGCCATCGCCTTGCTTCGCACGCGTTCCAACGACACTTCAATCTGCGCCTCTCGTGCCTGAGCTTCTGCTTTTTGTAGATCAAGGAAACGTGTATAGCACTGTTCAAACACATTAACAAATCGCATTAACAACGCATTGTCACTTTCAGAAAAAGCCGCTCTTGAATAACTCTGCAGCTGAAGCGCAGTATTTTTTGCAAACCCAATTGAAACCGTGTAGCACGGAGCTTGCAACAGAAATTGCTTGCGTTCTTCCGGAAGGTTTATGAAGTGTGTTTCTTCAAACAGATACTTAAGGAAAAGGTTTTTTTCTTCAAATAAGTATTGGTGTGTAAATAATTGTTGGCCTCTGTTTTTCGCTTCGACAGCCGTCCGCACGTAAGGAATATCAGTTTTTGAATAAGGAATTTTCGTAACTGTAAATTTTCCAGGTTGATAGGCTGCCCATATTTGAAAAGCGCCTTCAGTAAACTGCAGGATGTTGACAGAATCAAATCCAATTTCCAGCTCTTTCATTCTCAGGAACAATTCATCGACGACGAACGCCAACTCTTCACTCTTGTGCATGGCCAACGAACGGGACCGAACTTTTTCCAGAGCAGCTTCTATGTGTGCTTCTTTTGCCTGGGCTTCGGCTTTTTCAAGGTCGAGAAAGCGCGTATAGGTTTGTTCGAAAACCTTTGCAAACCTTTTAAAAATGTCATGGGCTTCCGGATATGGCTTATAGGTTACAAACAGGAGATACCCATATGAAAAAAAAGCAACGTGATTTACCTGGGAGGTGGGAGGAGAATAACCAGGACTCCTGATTTCATCCGAAATACCTTCCGCAACAAGAAGGGCTCCCAGGTACCTGTACAATTCAATCAATGTTTCTCCTCCAACTTCTTCTACATATAATGAGTCGCCTCTTTGGGAGGCTTCATAAAAATGCCTTAACGTCACGTTCTCGGTGAGCGGGGTTTTAAAAGGCGGTTGGATAACGCCTCTACTCAGCCATGCCGTTGGTGCTTTCCGGTCTTCATCCCATATACTATACCCGCATGTCCATGCATCGATGCCTAATTCTTTTACCTGCTGGAATAACAAACTGGCTGCATCCTTCAATTCATAACTATGCTGCATGGCCATAGTCCTTGCCCGTACCCGTTCAAGAGATAATTGAATCTGCGCTTCTCTGGCTTGAGCTTCGGCTTGTTGTAAATCGAGAAAGCGGGTATAGGTATGTTCGAAAACTTTGGCGAAGCGCAGTATTGTGTTGTTTTCTTCCGCGGTATAAGTGTAGTTGTGAAAGTTTCCTACTCTAAGTCCTGTGTGTTTGAAATTTGCAAACGACATGATATTGCTTTCAGCATTCATGACCACGGCTCTTCTTTCCTCATTGATTACCTTTCCGAATTCTGAATTCTCAAGGAGATGCGTGTAGAACAGTTTATTTTCTTCTTTCGAAAGCTTCAGTGTAAAGTAGCTTCCAGCTTTCTTTTTCGCTAAAGCGATTTTATCAAACAACGGATGTTTGAAATAGGGAACCCGAACTAGTTGTGGATATTTTTGCTCCGCGGAAGTAACCCAGTTGTTTAAATCGTCGGAGCCTTCAATAAACAATGTGATGATGCATGAGTCAATGACAATGTCGAGGCTTTTGATCTGTTCAAATGTCACAGCGATAACCTCCTTCAACTCTTCGCTATGATGCATCGCCATTGTCTTTGAGCGGACCCGTTCAAGTGCAGTTTCGATTCTTGCCTCCTTTGCCTGAGCTTCTGCTTTTTGCAAGTCGAGGAAACGGGTATATGATTGTTCAAAGACTACGGCAAACCTTCTGATGATATTATTCTGTTCGTCAGAAAAAGGTCTTCCGGCATAGTTGCTCACAATCAACATAATGCTTTTGGTAATCGCGACAGATCTTGCATAACCACTGTTCAATACATACTCTTTCGTTTCTTCAGACAAAAAACTGAAATCGGCGTGCGCGAAAACGTGCTCATGCCAATGCCTGTTTTCTGCTGGAGTCAGTGTATCGCAGTAGAAGGTTCCCCCATTGGCAAGTGCCTCCTTGGGGTTATCGAACATGGGATTTTTTATGTAAGGAACCTGAATGTACATCGGTTCAGGATTGCCCATGATGGCAAACCAGAAAGTATAGTCGTGCTCCTGGTTATTGACGGCAAAACTAACTGTGTTGAATTTGAAATTCAGGTATTGTAACTGCTCAGATACTAACGTTATGACCTGCAGTAATTCTTGACTTTGATGCATGGCCATACTCCTCGACCTTACACGTTCGAGGGCCGCTTCGATTCGCGCTTCCCTGGCCTGGTCTTCCGCTTTTTGCAGGTCAAGGAAGCGAGTGTACGTTTGTTCAAAGACTTTGGCGAAACGTATGAAAATGTCGTGAGAATCCGGTACATCTTCATACGTAACAAACAACACATAACCGTATTTTGTAAATGCCACGTTATCATATTGCGACGTGGGCAGCGGAACATGGTTTTCAGCATAATATCTCATTTCATCCGCCAACCCGGGAAGAGTGCTTAAGTACTTATAATGTTCCCGACAGGCTTCTCCCCGAAATTCTTCGACATGCAGGGGGTCCCCCTTTTGCGCTGTATCATAATATTTAAGGAAGACACCTTCTCGTGGAATTTTATACGTTGATTTGTAACCCTGTTCATTACTAAACCATTCGGTTGAACTTGGTTCGTCAGTGTCAAAAATATTAAAAGCACATCCCCATGTTTTAATATTGAGCCCGATCACCTGTTTAACCAGAACAAATGAAGTTTCGGCTAACTCGCTACTGTGCTGCATCGCCATTGTCCTTGATCGAACTCTTTCCAGTGCCGCTTCGATCTGAGCTTCGCGCGCCTGGGCTTCCGCTTTTTGCAGATCGAGGAAACGTTTATAAGCCTGATCAAATACTCTCCCGAATCGCCTATACAATGCCAATTGTTCAGTGGAAAGTGGTTTTTCGACCGTGCTGTGGAGACATCCAAAATCGTGAAGAGAGGCATGGAAGGTATAATGAGGAGTTGCCACGATTGCCTCCTTTATTTCCTGTGGAATAAATTTTGAAAAATCCGTTTCAGTGAACAAATAATTCTCCCATTCTTTCTTCGCCTCACCAATAACAAGATATTCCCAGAGTTCCTCCTTGTTCTTCCATGCATTCAGCACGCCTAGGTACGGTGGAAACTCATTTGTTGGCAACAAAAAGCCTTTTGGAGAGGACTCAATCTCAGGGTTTGCAATCCAAATTCTTGCTGAAAATGTTTCCTTGTCAAAAATCCAAATCGCGACTCTCGTCAATTGAAGTTCAAGATGGGTCAATTCGTTAAAGACAACTCCTATTATTTGCTTAAGGTCATCTGTGTGATGCATGGCCATCATTGACGACCGGACCCGCTCGAGAGATGCTTCAATCTGTGCCTCGCGCGCCTGTGCTTCGGCTTTTTGTAAATCGAGGAAACGGGTATATGTCTGTTCAAAAACTTTGGCGAAGCGTTTGAAAACGTCATGCATTTCGGGGAAGTGCTCATACGTTATGAAGAGCAGACACCCGTATGAAAAATTAGCTACATGATCGATTTGAAACGTCGGAAACTGAAGCCCAGCGTCCAACATGCTTTGCAATAAATCACCAGCTCCGGGACGAAGCGAAAGCATATACCGGTAATGATCCGCTTGAAATTCCCCTTCTTTTTCATACACGAAAAGTTCATCACCTCTCTTTCTCGATTCGTCGATGGAAATAAAAACCGGATGTTCTGTCAGCGGAAAAATGCAGGCGGGCGAACTGAATACGCCACCCTGAGTACCCGGATAATAATTACACTCCTTGTCACCGATATCCCAGATACAGAATCCGCAATCCCATTGGGGTACACCCAAGTCTTTTACTTGTTGGAAAAGGATAGAGGCAACGTCCAACAGTTCCTCGCTACGTTGCATGGCCATCGTTCTGCTTCGAACTCTTTCTAAGGCTGCTTCAATCCTTGCTTCCCAAGCCTGAGCTTCCGCTTTTTTTAGATCTAGGAAACGCGTGTATGTTTGATCAAAGACACTAGCAAAACGCTGAAGAATTTCTGCATTTACGGCACTAAGTGAGCCTGGTCCAATGATCTGCAATGCGCCATAAGTAAAGAAGGCTGTTGAAAGCGTTGCTGCTTCGAAAGCTTTGATAATTTCC